>ERZ827524.457-NODE-457-length-53817-cov-8.347662_pt1 | contig 53817 bp, 43 predicted proteins | sample MGYA00519702_ERZ827524 | MGnify/ENA primary metagenome ERZ827524 (study PRJEB31778, sample SAMEA3449341) | human gut metagenome | biome: human gut; feature: human-associated habitat; material: faeces | place: United Kingdom | collected 2010/2012 ...
AAAGTAACTGCGCATTACGCCGCCGTGCCCGTAGGGGCGCGCATTGCGCGCCCGCGTTTTGTGCAGCATTTGCTTTTTGCTCAACGATTGTAAAAATAAGAATGGAGAAAAAGCGCATCGGGCAATTATCCCGCCAGTTTGACGGAGACAAAGACCGCGATTGCAAAAATCGCCAGCACGGCCAGCGCCAGATAGGGCGCGATTTTGTCAAAGCCGATGCGAAAATCGTGAATCCTGTTTTCCACGCCGACGCTGCGCTCGGCAAAGCGCGCATAAATTTCGTCGCTCATGGCATCGGCGTCGCTTTCATCGAATAGAATGGAAGAAACGGCTTCCCGCGCCGAATCGGCCTTCGGTGTGGAAGAACAGGCAAAATGCGCGGCGGATTTTCCGGCGATTTTCGCGATTTCCGCTTCGGAAAACCCGGCATGTGCAAGGCAAAACGCCCCGCGCCGGGCGAGCGGCAGCTTTAGGAACACACATAAATTGTCCGTAACGGCAAACGGGAGGGACATGCCCTCAAGCGCCTTTCTGTCGGGAAGACGGCGCAGCTTTCGGCCGAAGTAATCGACGCAGAGCGTGAAGCCGCTTGAAAAAAGCAGGAATTTTGCGTCGTTTTCTTTGATTTGTGGGTCTTTGGCCGCGCCAAGACGTAAGAAAGTTTTGAACGCCAGATTTCGCGCGTCCTTGTCGTTTTCACTCATCGCAAAGCAGAGGCGGCGGATATCCGGATACCAGCGGGAAAAGAAATCGTCAAACCCCTCACAAACTGCATGCATGATTTAAGCTCCTTTCGCAATATGCAATTAAACTCATGTTCAGGCGCTTTAACGTGAAAATAGGAATTTTTTGAAATTAAGACTTGCAAATCGAAAAAGCGCGTGCTATAATCCGATTATAACATGACAGCGCGGGAGCCGCAAGCGCCCGCTTCTGCCAACATGATAAGGGAGGAAATTGCGATGAAAAAACGTCTTCTTGCGTGGCTTCTTTTGATGGCCATGCTCCTGACCGTCGGCGCGGTGGCCGCGGCGGAAACGAACCCGAACGCCGGGCTGGGCTATTACCCCGGCACGAGTGAAAAGGGCTGGATCAGCGTGGAATGTTCCACGATGAGCAAGATGAACCCGTTCCTCCAGACCTACTCCACCGAGTTCTCCATCAACCGCCACATCTGGGATTGCCTCGTCAAGCTCAGCCCGGAAGATAACTCCATCGTCCCGGCCGCGGCCGAGAGCTGGGAATCCTCCGAGGATGGCATGAACTGGACGTTCCACATCCGCAAGGGTATGAAGTGGGTCAATTCCAAGGGCGAGGTTATCGGCGACGTGACCGCCAACGACTTCGTGTTCGCGTGGCGTCAGCTCCTGAACCCGGCGAACGCCGCCGAGTATTACGCCTTCGCGACCGTCTTTAAGAACGGTCAGGCCTACTACGATTACGCTTCCGGCGTGGACGGCGCGCCCGAGGTCAAGATCGAGGACGTCGGCTTCAAGGCGGCGGACGACTACACGCTCGTCTGCGAGCTGGAGAACTACCTGCCGTACTTCCTGCAGTATGTGAAGTTCGAGGTCATGGCGCCGGTGTACGAGCCCTTCTACACCGAGGTCGGCGCCGATCTGTTCGGCACCGCGCCGGAATACATCTGCTACAACGGCCCGTTCTACATGAGCCAGTGGGTGCTGGAGAACAGCATCAGCTGCCCGAAGAACGAATCCTACTGGGATGCGGACAAGGTCAGCCTCGCCGGCATCAAGTGGGTGAAGTACACCGATACCAACGCGAAGTTCAACGCCTTTGTCGGCGGCGAGCTGGATGTGCTCGACCTGACTGGCGAGCAGCGCGCCATGCTGGAGGCCGAAGGCTATAAGCCGAGCAACTATATGGGCGGCTACAGCTACTGGTACTGGTGCAACGTCAAGGATACGGCGCGCGACGTGGCCAACATGAACCTGCGCAAGGCCATCAGCGCGGCGCTGGATCGCGAGCAGATCATCGCGACCGTGTATAAGAACGACAACGAGCCGTCCCCGTGCCTGGCCTACGGCATCAGCGGCGTGAACACCGAGACCTTCGGCGAGGCCGTGGTCGCGGCCAACGGCGGCAATCCGCTGTACGCGCCGACCGCCGATCTGGACAGCGCGAAGGAATACCTCGCCAAGGCGCTTGAAGAGCTGGGCTACAAGGATGCTTCCGAAGTCAGCCTCTGCCTGATGACCTCCGAGGGCACGCAGAACGAGCTGCTCAGCCAGGTCGTGCAGGAGCAGCTCCGCAAGAACCTCGGCCTGAATGTCACCATCGAGGTGCTGACCATCACCGAATGGCGCGCCCGCCGCAATTCGCTGGACTTTGACGTCTGCTTCGGCGGCTGGGGCCCGGACTACAACGACCCGATGACCGACCTCGATCTGATGATGAGCACCAACGGCAACAACCACACCGGTTATGCCGACGCGGATTACGACGCGCTGATCGAGTCCACCAAGACCGAGCGCGACGCGGCCGCCCGTGAGCAGATCTTCGTGCAGGCTGAAATGAAGCTGGCCGAAGATATGCCGGTGATCCCGGTCTACTGGCGTCACGAGGATTACGCGGCCAGCGAAAAGCTGGTCGAGGGCTATGCCCGTAAGCCGTTCCAGGCGTACAACTTCATCTACACCAAACTTGCCGACTGAGACAAAATCTGCCCTCTAAACGAAGAAAAGCGGCATGGGAAGACCCATGCCGTTTTCTTCCATTTCAAGGGCGAAATGAAAAGGGCATGAAAGAAACAAAAAAGGAGGGAGCGCGTTGATTCGCTACATTATCAAGCGTCTCGTCTATGCGGTGCTGACGCTGTTTGTGCTCATCTCGCTCACGTTTTTTATGATGCGCATGCTTCCGGGCGACCCGTTCATCGGCGATAAGACCGTCTCTGCGACGGCCATGGCCAACATGAACGCGAAATACGGTCTGGATAAGCCTGTGTTTGTGCAATATCTGATGTATATGGGCAACTGCCTGCGCGGCGATTTGGGGATTTCCATCACCTATAACCGCGACGTGATGACCATTATCTCCGAATCGTTCCTCGTTTCGGCGGATCTGGGCATCCGTGCGATCATCTTCGCCGTCATCATCGGTATTCTGCTCGGCGCTGTGGCCGCCATCAAGCGCGGCAGCGTGTGGGACTCCGTATCCATGTTCATCGCCATGATCGGCGTCTCCGTGCCGAGCTTCATTCTGGGCGCGGTGCTGCAATACTTCCTCGGCTTGCAGCTGCGCAAAACCTTCGGCATCAATCTCTTCCCGATTCAGGGCTGGGGCAAGTTCAACCAGACGCTGCTGCCCTCCTTCGCGCTGGGACTCGGCTCGCTGGCGACGGTTTCCCGCCTGATGCGCACGAGCATGCTCGACGTGCTGGGGCAGGATTACATCAAGACCGCCAAATCGAAGGGCCTCTCGCAGGGCAAGATCCTCTGGCGGCACGCGCTGCGCAACGCCATCATGCCGGTGGTGACGGTGATGGGCCCGACGGTGGCCTCCGTGCTGACGGGCACGTTCGTCATCGAGAGCATCTTCAACATCCCCGGTCTGGGCAAGTACTTTGTCACCAGCATCAAAGACCTTGACTACACGATGATCGGCGGCACGGTCGTCTTCTACGGCGGCCTGCTGATCGTCTGCACCCTGGTGGTCGATCTGCTGTACGGCTTCATCGATCCGCGCGTGAAACTGGAGGGCTGAGCATGGAACACATTGAAAAATCCCGCTTTGCCCACGTCGGCCAAAGCGCGCAGGAGAGCGAATCCATCAAGCGCCAGAGCCTCACGTTCATGCAGGACGCCATGCGCCGCCTGTGGAAGAACAAGGTGGCGGTGGTCTGCGTCGCGGTCATTCTGCTGCTGACGGCGATGAGCATTTTTGCGCCGATGGTTTCCAAATTCGACTATCGCGAGCAGCATTACAGCCACACCAACGCCCCGATGGGCACGGTTTGCAACGAAAGCGGCGCGGAGGGCGAAGGTCACGTGCATTATTTCGGCACGGATACGCTCGGCCGCGACATCTTCACCCGCATCTGGATGGGCGGCCGCGTGTCGCTGACCATCGCCGTGGTCAGCGCGCTGGTCGATCTGATTCTGGGCAGCATTTACGGCGGCATCTCCGGCTACTTCGGCGGCACGCTGGATATCATTATGATGCGCCTGCTGGAGATCATCAACGGTATTCCGTACCTGATTATCGTCATTCTGCTGATGATGATCCTCAGACCCGGCATGATGACCATCATCATCGCTTATTCGCTCGTCGGCTGGATTCCGATGGCTCGCCTTGTGCGCGGTCAGGTTGTCGCGCTCAAGCAGCAGGAATACATCGCGGCGGCGGAAGCCATGGGCGCGGGGCCCGCGCGCATCATCGCGCGCCATCTGCTGCCCAACACGCTCTCCGTGGTGATCGTCCGCGTGACGCTCTCCATCCCGAGCGCCATCTTTTCGGAGGCCTACCTCAGCTACATCGGTCTGGGCATTCCGCTGCCGATGTGCTCCTGGGGCTCGCTGGCGCAGCTCGGCATTGAAAATTTCCGCATCTATCCCTACCAGCTCATCATTCCGGCAATCTGCATCAGCCTGACGATGCTGGCGTTCAATATGTTCGGCGACGGCCTGCGCGATGCGTTTGACCCGCGCCTGAGGAGGTAAGGCGGCATGGCAGAGAGAGTTTTGGATATGGAAAACCTGCATGTGTCGTTTGACACCTATGCGGGCGAGGTCAAGGCTGTCCGCGGCGTGACGCTGCACGTGGACGAGGGCGAGGTGCTGGCGATTGTCGGCGAGAGCGGCTGCGGCAAATCCGTGACCGCGCAGACGATTATGAAGCTCAACCCGATGCCCCCGGCGCGCATCGTCGAAGGCAGCATCAATCTGGCCGGGCACGACATCGTGAAGGCCGGCGAAAAAGAAATGCAGAAAATTCGCGGCAAGGAAGTCGCTATGATTTTCCAGGACCCGATGACTTGCATGAACCCGACCACACAGGTCGGCAAGCAGATTGTCGAGTCCATCAAGCTGCACAGGCATCTCTCCCGGCAGGAGGCGAAGGAAGAGGCGGTCAAGTGCCTCAAGCAGGTCAACATCCCCAACCCGGAGGAGCGCGCCAAGCAGTATCCGCACGAGTTTTCCGGCGGCATGCGCCAGCGCGCGATGATCGCCATGGCGCTGAGCTGCAACCCGAAGCTGCTGATCGCCGACGAGCCGACGACGGCGCTGGATGTGACGATTCAGGCGCAGATCATGGATTTGCTGGTGGAGCTGAAGGACAAGATCAACACCGCCATCATCCTCATTACGCACGACCTCGGCGTGGTCGCGGGCATCGCCGACCGCGTCGCCGTGATGTACGCGGGCAAGGTGGTTGAAACCGGCACGACCGCGCAGATTTTCTACGAGCACAAGCATCCCTACACGGAGGCGCTGCTGCGCAGCCTGCCCTCCGCCGAGGCGGGCAAACGCGAACCGCTGATGAGCATACCGGGCACGCCGCCCGACCTGCTCTGCCCGCCGAAGGGCTGCGGCTTTGCGGCGCGCTGCCGCCACTGCATGCAGATTTGCCGCGAGGAGCAGCCGCCGGAGTTTGAACTGGGCGACGGGCACAAGGCGAGCTGCTGGCTGCTGCACCCGGATTGCCCGTGCGCAGCGGAGAGGGGGGACGACCAATGACGGACGAGGTTCTGGTTCGCGCCGAACACATTTGCAAATATTTCAAGATTGGCGGCGGGCGCATGCTGCACGCGGTCGAGGACGTCAACCTCGACATCCACCGCGGCGAGACGCTCGGTCTTGTCGGCGAGAGCGGCTGCGGCAAATCGACGCTCGGCCGCACGCTGATGGGCATCTATCAGCCGACCAAGGGCAAGCTGATTTACGACGGAAAGCCGGTCGATCTATCCAACAAGAAGGATCGCTTTGCCTTCGCCAAAAAGGCGCAGATCGTCTTTCAGGATCCCTACGCTTCGCTCGACCCGCGCATGACCGTCGGCTCGATCATCGAAGAGGGCATGATTATCCACAACATGTACGACGCGAAGCGCCGTCAGGAGCGCGTGGCCGAGCTGCTTTCGATCGTCGGGCTCAACCGTGAGCACGCCAACCGCTTCCCGCACGAGTTTTCCGGCGGCCAGCGCCAGCGCATCGGCATTGCCCGCGCGCTCGCCATCGAGCCGGAGTTCATCGTCTGCGACGAGCCGATTTCCGCGCTGGATGTGTCGATTCAGGCGCAGGTAATCAACCTCCTGCACGATTTGCAGGAGCGCATGGGGCTGACGTACCTGTTCATCGCGCACGATTTGAACATCGTCAAATACATCTCCGACCGCATCGCGGTGATGTATCTGGGCAGCATGGTGGAGCTGGCGACGAGCGACGAGCTCTACGCCAACACGCTGCACCCGTATTCGAAGGCGCTGCTTTCCGCCGTGCCGATTCCCGACCCGAAGCTGGAGGCGCAGAAGAAGCGCCAGATCATCGAGGGCGACGTGCCCAGCCCGATCAACAAGCCCAAGGGCTGCGCGTTCTCCAGCCGCTGCCCGCTGGCCTGCGACAAGTGCCGCCAGAGCGCGCCGACCCTCAAGGAGGCCGCGCCGGGGCATTTCGTGGCCTGCCATTTGGTGGAGGCACAAGGCTGAAAATGAGCCGTTCTTTTCCGTGTATCGGGAAGGAACGGCTTTTTTCGCGTGACACCGCAAGGGCGCTTTTGCGATGCGAGTTGACAAAGCGTTTTCACAAGCACGCAAAATTGAATCGAAAGCGAAATCCTGCATAATCATGCAAAAAGTCAACCCTTCGGACGAAAAAAGAGCAGATGAAACCCATAAAATGAATAATCAGTCGTTCAAAATGCGAAAAATGGCGCGAAAACGGCTGAATATGCATCGAAACTGCAAAACGATGTGAATAAAAATTAAAAAAGGTCTTGCATAAACTGACAAACCCTGCTATAATGAGCTCAGTTTTACAAAAACAATCGTTTTTGAGAAGGCTGAACCGTTTCGCTGTTTCACGCTTTGCATTGACAAAGCGCCGGGAATAGAAAAAATTGATGGAGGGCATACACTATGAAGAAACTGCTTTGTCTGGCGTTGGCCGCGATGCTGTGTCTGGCGCTGGCTGCCTGCGCGGTGGCCGAGGGAAATTGGAAGATCGCGATCCTGACCGGCACGACCTCTCAGGGCGAGGAAGAATTCCGCGCCGCCGAGCGCGCCCAGAAGGCCGACCCGGAGCACATCGTCACCGATACTTACCCGGATAACTTCATGGCCGAAACCGAAACGACCATCTCCAAGCTCATCGCGTTTGCATCCGATCCGGACGTCAAGGCCATCGTGATGTGTCAGGCTGTTCCGGGCGCGAAGGCCGCGTTTGACAAGATCCGCGCCATGGGCCGCGACGACATGCTGCTGGTCGCGGGCGTGCCGCAGGAAGACCCGGCCGTCATCACCGCGGCTGCCGACTTCGTGCTCTACACCGACGAACCGAAGCAGGGCGACACCATCATGGAGACCTGCGCCAAGTGGGGCGTCGATGTGTTCGTGCATTACTCCTTCCCGCGCCACCTCGCGATGGAGACCATCGCCGCCCGTAAGGCGCTGCTGGAGGAGAACGCCGCGGCGCTGGGCATCCAGTACGTCGAGGCGACCGCGCCTGACCCGACCGGCGACGCCGGCGTTGCGGGCGCGCAGCAGTTCATCCTTGAAGACGTGCCGCTCAAGCTGAAGGAGTTCGAGGGCAAGAAGGTTGCTTTCTTCACCACCAACTGCGGAATGCAGGAGCCGCTTCAGGCCGCGATCCTCGATCAGCCGAACGCCTACTATCCGCAGCCGTGCTGCCCGAGCCCGTATCATGCGTTCCCGGCTTCCCTCGGCCTTGAGATTAAGGCTGGCGGCGACGACACCGAGGCGCTGAAGGCGATTGCCGCCGTGCTCAAGGAGCACAACGCGCTGGGCCGCTACTCCACCTGGCCGTCCCCGGTCAACATGTCCATCATTGACGTGAGCGTGGAATACGCCAAGAAGTGGATCGCCGGTGAAATCACCTCCAAGAACGACGGCGCTGCGATTGCCGCCATGTTCGAGGAGAAGGCGCCGGGCGCGATTGTCAGCAATTACACCAATGCCGACGGCCAGACCTTCGACAACTACTACACCGTTCTGCTTGGCGCTGTCGATTTCAACGACTACGCTGAGTAATACACGGTGAAACAAAGGTAAAGCCGACCCGCTTCACATGCGTTGAGGCGGGTCGCTTTTGCCGTTTCAAAAGACAGGAGGAATGAAATTGGCCTCGGAATACATCCTTGAAATGAGGGATATCTCCAAAAAGTACGGCGAAAACGCCGTGCTCGCCGGCGTATCGCTCAAGGTCAAGCCGGGCGAGATTCACGCGCTGCTGGGCGAAAACGGCGCGGGAAAGAGCACGCTGATGAATGTGCTCTTCGGCATGCCCGTCATCCATGAAACAGGCGGCTTCGGCGGCGAAATCTATCTCGACGGCGAGAAGACGACCATCGCCTCTCCGCATGACGCGATGACCAAGGGCATCGGCATGGTGCATCAGGAGTTCATGCTGCTGCCGGGCTTCACCATCACCGAAAACATCAAGCTCAACCGCGAAATCAGCCGGCCGAGCGTGATTTCCCGCGTGTTCGGCAAAAACCTTGAAACGCTGGATATGAAGGCGATGTCCGCCGACGCGCGCAGGGCGCTGGATAACGTGGGCATGTCGATTGACGAATATACCCTCGTGGCCGGTCTGCCGGTCGGCTATATGCAGTTTGTGGAAATCGCCCGCGAGATTGACAAGCGGGGCGTGAAGCTGCTCGTGTTTGACGAGCCGACCGCCGTGCTGACCGAGAGCGAGGCGGCGCAGCTCCTCAAGGTGATGAAGGATATCGCAGCGCGCGGCATCGCCATCATCTTTATCACGCACAGGCTGGACGAGGTCATCAACGCCGCGGACGGCATCACCATCCTGCGGGACGGAAAGCTCGTCGCCGAGTGCCGCACGAAGGACACCGACGTGACCCAACTGGCCGAAATGATGATCGGCCGCAAGGGCGAATCCGCCTTCGTCACCGCCGAGCCGCGCAAGGTGCGCCCGGATGCGCCGGTCGCGCTGAAGCTCAGCCATCTGGCGGTGGATATGCCGGGCGAGACGGTGAACGACGTCTCCCTCGAAGTGCGCGAAGGCGAAATCTTCGGCATCGGCGGTCTGGCCGGTCAGGGCAAGGTCGGTATTCCCAACGGCGTGATGGGCATTTATCCCGGCACGGGCGAGGTTGAGCTTTTTGGCAAACCCTCCCCGCTGAACAACGCGCGGCAGGCGCTCCAAAACGGCATGGCCATCGTGTCGGAGGATCGGCGCGGCGTGGGTCTGCTGCTGGATGAATCCATCGAAAACAACGTGGTCTTCAATGCCATGCAGATCAACGGCGATTTTACCAAGAAATTCCTCGGCATGCACCTTCGGGATGGAAAGGCCATCCGCGCCTATGCCGACGCGGTCATCAAGGAGCTGGATATCCGCTGCTTCTCCGCGCAGCAGCACACGGGCACGCTCTCCGGCGGCAACCAGCAGAAGGTCTGCATCGCCCGCGCGCTGGCCATGAACCCGAGGCTGCTCTTTGTCTCCGAACCGACGCGCGGCATTGACATCGGCGCGAAAAAGCTGGTGCTGGAAACGCTCGTGCGGCTCAACCGCGAAAAGGGCATGACCGTCGTGATGGTCTCCTCCGAACTGATGGAACTGCGCTCGATCTGCGACCGCATCGCCATCGTCGCGGAGGGCAAGGTGGTGGACGTGCTGGAGACGGACGCATCCGATGCGGATTTCGGTCTGGCGATGTCCGGCATCAAGCCCGAGCATGTCAAGAAGAAGGGAGGCGAGGCACATGACTAAGCTGAGGGCAACCCGCGCGCAGGTGATTGCGGCGGCGGTGATCGCCGCGCTGGCGATTGTGGTGGGCGTCGTCGGCCTGTACGGCTTGAACGCGCGCGGCTCCGAAAGCGGCGCGCAGGTGCTGGAGGATATGCGCCTGCAGGCCATTCTCAACACGGCGGGCAGCGGCGCGGTGGATGCGTATGTCGCGGCCGCCAAGTCGGAAGCCTCGACCAAGGCGCGCGAGAGCGGCGGCGGCATGTCCGCCGTGCGCGAGGCGGCGGCCAAGGCGGAGGAGGAAGCCCGCGCGAAGGCCGAGGAGCTCGGCATCGGCGCGGTGGATCTGACCGAAATCGACACCGAGCCGATGAGCGCGGCGCTCGACGTGCTGCTCGCGGCGCAGCGGGCGTATTTCGCCGAAGAGGCGAGCGCGCAGGCGGCGTATGCGGCGCAGGCCGCGCAGAGCGCCCCGGCGGACGACGCGGCGGACGCGGCGGACGACACGGCCGAGGACGACCTGACGATGGAAGAAGAGACGGTCGATCTGTCCGGCTTTGTCGCGACGGAGGCGATGAACCGCCTGTCCGCCGAGGCGGACGACGCATACGGCGCCCTGTGCGGGCAGATCAAGGCGGTCTTCCCGGCGCTGACGGACGATGTGCTGGCCACGCTCAAACCGACGATCACCGGCATCGTCGCCGTGCAGAACGATCGCTTTGAGCTGCAATACGACCGCGCGCTGGCGGCGAGCGGCATGAACCCGGGGCTGAACGGCGTGATCCTGCGCGAGGCGTATACCATGGCCGTCAGCGCGTTTGGTCTGCTGATTCTGGCGGCGGCGGTGCTTTGCTATATCCCGCTGGTCGCAAAGATGGGCGTGCCGAGGCTGATTATCGGCCTGTTCTTCATTCTGCTGTGCCTGCTGGCCATGATCCTGGGGCTGTCCCTGCCGAGCCAGCTGAGCAACACGCTGGTGCGTCTGGGCATGAACGGCGTGCTGGTGCTGGCGATGCTGCCGGGTATCCAGTGCGGCATCAGCCTGAACCTCGGTCTGCCGATCGGCATTATCGGCGGTCTGATCGGCGGCCTGCTGTGCATCGAGTTTGGCATGTCCGGCTTCACGGGGCTGTTCTTCGCGATTGCGGTCGGCCTTGTGATCGCGGCGGCGACGGGCTGGCTCTACGGCCTGCTGCTCAACCGCCTCAAGGGCAGCGAGATGAGCGTCACCACCTACGTCGGCTTCTCCGTCGTTTCGCTGATGTGCATTGCGTGGCTGGTGCTTCCGTTCAAAAGCCCGATTATGAAGTGGCCGCTGGGCAACGGCCTGCGCACCACCATCGGTTTGCAGACCTCCTACCGCCACGTGCTCAACGATTTCCTCTCCTTTGAGATTTTCGGCGTGACGATCCCGACGGGGCTTTTGCTGTTCTTTGCGGCCTGCTGTCTGGTGGTGGGGCTGTTCATGCGCTCCAAGACGGGCATCGCGATGAGCGCCGCGGGCGCGAACCCGCGCTTTGCCGCCGCGACCGGCATCAACGTGGATCGCATGCGCATCATCGGCACGATGCTCTCCACGATGCTGGCGGCTGTGGGCATCATCGTCTACGGCCAGAGCTACGGCTTCATGCAGCTCTATCAGGCGCCGCGCCAGATGGGCTTCCTCGCCGCTTCCGCCATCCTCATCGGCGGTGCGACGACGTCCTGCGCGAAGATCAGCAACGTGGTCATCGGCACGTTCCTGTTTCAGGGCGTGCTGACGCTGGGCATGCCGGTGGCCAACGCGCTCGTTCCGCAGAGCACCATCTCCGAAACGCTGCGCATCCTGATTTCCAACGGCATTATTCTCTATGCGCTCACCAAGTCGGGAGGTGCGAACCGTGGATAAGAATCGACTGCGCGACGCTGCGCGCAACAACATCGTGACCATCATGTTCATCGTGCTCTGCGCGGTGTGCATGGCTTTCTCCGGCTACGCGCCCAACTACGTGCTCTATGAGCTGTTCGGCCGCCTGTCGCGCAATATGTTCATCGTGCTCTCGCTCATCATCCCGATTGTCGCGGGCATGGGCATCAACTTCGCGATCACCATCGGCGCGATGGCGGCGCAGATCGCCTGCCTGCTCGTGCTGGAATGGGGCGTTTCGGGCATCGGCGGTCTGGCACTGGCGGCGCTGCTGACCGTGCCGCTGGGCGGCGTTTTCGGCTTCCTGATCGGCAAGCTGCTCAACCGGATGAAGGGGCAGGAAATGATCGGCTCGATGATTCTGGGTTACTTTGCCAACGGCCTGTATCAGCTTCTGTTCCTGTTCATCTTTGACAACATCATCCCGATCCACAACCCGAACCTGACGATCAAGGGCTCGACGGGCATTGCCAACACGATGGATCTCTCCCGTGAGGGCGGTTTCGCCTATTCGCTGGAGAAGCTCTGGCAGCTTCCCGCGTCTCAGGCGGCGCTGGTGTTCGCCGCCGTCGCGGCGGTGCTGCTGGTGACCGGCTATCTGGTCAGCCATCGCAGAAACGCCAAGAAGCTGGCCGTTCAGCTCGGCGTGATTGCCGCGGCTGCCGCCGTGATGCAGCTCCCCGCGATGAAGGCGCTGTTCTCCATGGTCAGCGTGCCGATGGCGACGTTCGGCGTGGTGGCGCTGCTCTGCCTGTTCAACGTCGTCATCATGCGCACGAGGCTCGGCCAGCAGCTCCGCGCGGTCGGTCAGAGCGGCGTGGTCGCCAACGCGGCGGGCATTGACGTGGATCACGTGCGCATCATCGCCATCGTGTTCTCCACGATCCTCGCGGGCTGGGGTCAGCTCATCTTCGTGCAGAACATGGGCTCCTTCCAGACCTACGGCGCGCACGAGCAGGTCGGCCTGTACGCGGGTGCGGCGATCCTGGTCGGCGGCGCTTCCGTGATCCGCGCGACCAACACGCAGGCGCTCGTCGGCTGCGTACTGTTCCACCTGATGTTCATCCTCGCCCCGGCGGCCGGCAAGAACCTCTTCGGCGACGCGGCCATCGGCGAGTATTTCCGCGTGTTCATCTGCTACGGCGTGATTGCGCTGGCGCTGGTCATGCATGCGTGGAGCGAGAATAGCCGCCGCAAGCAGGCGGCCAGCGCGCTCCGGGCAGGCGGCAAGGCGTAAGGACGCGCCCAAAAAACAAGAGCTGTGCGCTCCACCCGTTTAGGGCGGAGCGCACAGCTCTTTGTTATGTTGGGCTTATCTTGTCCGCTGGACGGATTCGAATGCCTCCCTCGGCGATTTGAACCCGAAGAGCACTTCGAGCAGACCGTCGCCGAAACGATCCAGCATCAAAAACGGGAGCATGACGGCGAGCCGCGTCGCGCCGCGATCCGGCCGTCCGCCGCCGACGTGAACGTAGGTCTTGAAGCGGATTTCCCCGGTCTCCATATCCAATTCAAAATTGCCGTTTCGCATGTTGAAATTCACGCGCGTCAGGTATTCCGCGACGGCCAGACGGCTGTTTTTGTCGGCGGCGAGGGGGATGGCGGTCAGCGTGGAAAAATTATCCTCGCGCACGAGCACGGTCATCTGCGCCGTCTGCATGCGGCAATGCAGCTTTGTGCGGAAGGTGAAAACGCCGCAGCCCGCCTGCTCCTCAAAGCCTGCGTCGATATTGGAAAGCACGAAAAACTCGCGCAGCACGTCTGCGATAGGCTGAGAATATGCCATGGTGATGCCTCCGTTCGCGTAACGATCAATCATGCTGTGAACAGTATACCCCGAAGCGGAGAGCGATGTCAAACTCATACAAAAAATGACGGAAAACAATATAAACTTTCATAAACTGATAGAATTGAGCTGGTTTTGAAAAGAAATCGAAAGAAAACGCTTGACAGCTTCATGCGGATGCGCTATAATCCCATCCATCCAAAGCAAAAACGGCAATGAAAGAGACGAGTACCCCGCGTTTTCAACCAGAGAGGCATGGCCGCCGGCTGAGAGCCATGCGCAGAAACCCCGCGGGCGGAAAGAACACTCCCGAGCCGGTGCGCCAACGCAGTCGCCCAGGCGCATCCGATTGATCCGCGTTAAGGATGAGAGGGGCTGCCGGGTGATGGCCGCAGGCAGCAACTTGGGTGGTACCGCGGGGTATGCGTATACACGATCCCGTCCCGAGCAGAACGAATCTGTTCGGGGCGGTTTTTCTTTTGGAAAAAAGCGAACCGAACAGCCAAAGGGTTGCCCATGCGGGCGAAAGGAAGGCTGATGACGATGCAGGCAATGACAGGCAAAACCGAAGGAAGGCACAGCACGCTGGATGAGGTGCTGGCGATGGAAACGGGCGCGCAGGCGACGGTGCACGGGCTGGTGCACACCCTGCGCGACTTGGGCGACGTGCGCTTCGCGCTGCTGAGGATGCCGCAGGGCGTTTTGCAGTGCGTGCTGGGCGCGGGAGAAGACGTTCGCGACGGCGACGCGGTGACAGTCAGCGGCGAGGCGGTGCGCGACGAGCGCGCGCCGGGCGGCGTGGAGCTGCACGTACAGCGCGTCAAGGTGCTCTCCCGCGCGGCGGAGGCCATGCCCGTGCCGATCGGCAAAAACAAGATGAACCTGTCGCTCGACACGGATTTGTCGCTGCGCTTTGTGACGCTGCGCAACCTCCGCAAGCGCGCGGTGTTCAAGATTCAGGAGGGCATTGTCCGCGGTTTCCGCGAGGCGCTGCAAAAAGAGGGCTTCACGGAAATCCATTCCCCGAAGATCGTCGCCCAGAACGCGGAGGGCGGCGCAAACCTGTTCCGCATGGAATACTTCGGCCGCCGCGCGTATCTGGCGCAGAGCCCGCAGTTTTACAAGCAGGCGATGGTGCCGGTTTACGAGCGCGTGTTTGAAATCGGTCCGGTGTTCCGCGCGGAGAAGCACAACACGCAGCGCCACCTGAACGAATACACGTCGATGGATTTTGAGATGGGCTTTATCGACGGGTTCGAGGACGTCATGCAGATGGAAACCAAGGTGCTGCAAAACATCATGGCGGTGCTGAAGGCGGATTACGCGCCGCAGCTGGCCGCGCTGCACGTCGCCCTGCCGGATGTGACGCGCATCCCGGCGGTTCGGTTTGACGAGGCGAAGCGCATGGTCAGCGAGAAATACGGCCGCGCGATCCGCGATCCGTTCGACCTCGAGCCGGAGGAGGAGCAGCTCATCAGCCGCCTGTTCGCGGAGGAATACGGCAGCGAATTCGTGTTCGTCACGCATTACCCGAGCAAGAAGCGCCCGTTCTACGCGGCGGACGACCCCGAAGACCCGCGCTACACGCTCTCCTTTGATCTGCTCTTCCGCGGGCTGGAGGTGACGACCGGCGGCCAGCGCATCCACGATTACGACACGCAGGTGGCGAAGATGCTGAAAAAGGGCATGAATCCGGAGGATTTCGCGGGCTACCTGATGATTCACAAATACGGCACATGTCCGCACGGCGGCCTCGGCCTCGGCTTGGAGCGGCTGACGGCGCGCCTGCTGGGTGAAAACAACGTCCGCGAGACCTGCCTGTTCCCGCGCGATCAGCAGAGAATCGAGCCGTAAGGGGGATTAGACGATGGAAATCAACGATAAACTCGTTTCGTATGTCGCCGAGCTGGCGCACCTGAAGCTGGACGACGACCAGCGCGCGCAGGCCGCGGCGGATCTTTCCCGAATGATCGGGTATGTGGATCAGCTCGCGGAATTGGATACCGACGGCGTGGAGCCGATGAGCCACGTGTTCCCGCTGGTCAACGTCTTCCGCGAGGACGAGGTGAAGCCCAGCATGGCGCGCGAGCTGATCCTCCAAAACGCGCCGAAGCAGAAGGACGGCTGTTTCCTCGTTCCCAAGACGGTTGAATAAGGAGGACGCACGATGGATTGGTTTGATTTGACCGCCCTTGAGCTGGGCGCGAAGATACAGGCGGGCGAGGTCAGCGCGGTCGATGCGGCGCGCGCCTGCCTTGCGCGCATCGAGGAAAAGGAACCGACGGTGCATGCGTTCGTGACCGTCACGCCGGAGGCGGCGCTGGCGCGCGCGGAGGCCGTGCAGAAGCGCATCGATTCCGGCGAGCTGACGCATCCGCTGGCGGGCGTGCCGATGGCCGTCAAGGATTTGATCTCCACCAAGGGCGTGCGCACGACCTGCGCATCCAAGATGCTGGAAAACTATGTGCCGGTGTTCGACGCGACCGTTGTGCAGAAGCTCGACGCCATCGGCGCGGTCTGCCTCGGCAAGACCAACATGGACGAGTTCGCGATGGGCTCTTCGACCGAATCCTCCTATTTCGGTGTGACCCGCAACCCGTGGGATGCGTCCCGCGTGCCGGGCGGCTCCTCCGGCGGCTCGGCGGCGGCGGTCGCGGCGCGCGAGGTGTTTTACGCGCTGGGCAGCGACACGGGCGGCTCCATCCGCCAGCCCGCGTCCTTCTGCGGCGTGACGGGCATCAAGCCGACGTATGGCGCGGTTTCCCGCTACGGTTTGCTGGCCTATGCGTCGTCGCTAGACCAGATCGGCCCGCTGACGATTGACGCGCGGGACGCGGCCGCCGTCACCGCCGCGCTGATGGGCAGGGACGAGATGGACGCGACGAGCGTGGACGCGCCCGCGCCGTCCCTGCCGGAGAAAACGCGGCTCGACGGCCTGCGTGTCGGGATTCCGCAGGCGTATTTTGGCGACGGGCTTGACGAACAGGTGCGCGCGCGCGTGATGGACGCAGCGCACGAGTTGGAGGCGCTCGGCGCGGCGCTGGTGGCGGTCGATATGCCGATTCTCCGCTACGCGATTCCGGCGTATTACATTCTGGCCTGCGCGGAGGCGAGCAGCAACCTCTCCCGCTACGACGGCGTGAAATACGGCTTCCGCCCGGCGCATTTCGAGGATCTGCACGACCTGTATCTGACGGCGCGGAGCGAGGGCTTCGGCGCGGAGGTCAAGCGGCGCATCATGCTGGGCGCGTTCGCGCTCTCCTCGGGCTATTACGATGCGTACTATAATAAAGCCCTGCGCGTCAAGGCGCTCATCAAGCGCGGGTTTGACGCCTGCTTTGAAAAGGCGGATATTCTGCTGACTCCGGCCGCGCCGACGACGGCGTACCCGCTGGGCGCGCACGCGGACGACCCGATTCAGATGTATCTGGGCGATATCTACACCGTTTCCGTCAATATGGCGGGTCTGCCGGGCATGGTCGTGCCCTGCGGCTTTGACGGGGCGGGGCTGCCGGTCGGCGCGCAGATGATCGCGCCCGCGTTCGGCGAGCAGCGGCTCTTCGACGCGGCCTGCGCCTATCAGGCGCGAACGGCGTTCCACCGCGCCCGCCCGAAGGAGGATTGAGTCATGGCAACGTATGAAATGGTCATCGGCCTTGAGGTTCACGTCGAGCTGGCGACAAAGACGAAGATTTTCTGCGGCTGCACCACGAAATTCGGCGGCGCGCCCAACACGCACACCTGCCCGGTCTGCACGGGCATGCCCGGAACGCTGCCGGTGGCCAACAAAAAGGTCGTCGAGTTCGCCGTGGCGGCGGGGCTGGCGACGAACTGCGAGATCACGCGATACAACAAGTTCGACCGCAAGAACTATTTTTACCCCGATCTGCCCAAGGCGTATCAGATCAGCCAGCTCTATCTGCCGATCTGCCGAAACGGCCATGTCGATATCGAGACAGCGGCGGGCAAAAAGGCCGTCGGCATCCACGAAATCCACATGGAGGAGGACGCGGGCAAGCTGGTGCACGACCCGTGGCTGGATGAAACGATGGTGGATTACAACCGGTGCGGCGTGCCGCTGCTGGAAATCGTCTCCGAGCCGGACATGCGCTCGGCAGAGGAAGTGATCGCCTACCTGACCAAGCTGCGCCAGACGCTGCAATATCTCGGCGTTTCGGATTGCAGGATGCAGGAGGGCTCTCTGCGCGCGGATGTGAACCTCTCCGTCCGCCCGGTCGGCCAGAAGGAATTCGGCACGCGCACCGAGATGAAGAACATCAACAGCTTCAAGGCGATTGCGCGCGCGATTGCGGGCGAATACCGCCGGCAGGTGGAGCTGATCGAGGACGGCGGGCAGGTGAAGCAGCAGACCCGCCGCTGGGACGACAACAAGGATGCGTCCTTTGCGATGCGCTCCAAGGAGAACGCGCAGGATTACCGCTACTTCCCCGAGCCGGATCTGCCGCCGATGGAGATTTCGCAGGCGTTTATCGACGCGGTGCGCGCGCGCCAGCCGGAGCTGGCGGAGGCGAAGATTGCCCGCTATCAGCGGGAATTCGGCCTGCCGGAATACGACGCGCGGATTTTGACGGAGGAAAAGCCGATGGCCGAGCTGTTCGAGCGGGCGGCGGCGGTCTGCGGTCGGGCGAAGGAGGCCTCCAACTGGATCATGGGCGAGACGATGGCCATGATGAAGGAAAAGGCCGTTCTGCCCGAAAACCTGACGCTTTCCGGCGACGCGCTGGGCGCGATCATCCGCGCGGCGGCGGACGGGCGCATCAGCCGCCAGAGCGCGCGGGAGGTCTTCGCCTATGCGTTTGACGGCGGCGAGGATGTCGAGGGCTATATCAAGCGGCACGGCCTTGAGATGGTCAGCGACGACGCGGCCTACGAGCGCGTACTCAGCGAGGTTCTGGCGGCATGCGAAAAGGACGTCGCAGCGTATCGCGCGGGCAACGAAAAGGTGTTCGGCTTCCTCGTCGGGCAGGCGATGAAGGCGCTGCGCGGCAAGGCCGACCCGAAGAAAATCAGCGAAATGCTTGGGAAAATGCTGTAACTCCTTCAGTCAGCTTCGCTGACAGACCTTCGGCATGCTGCTTGCCTGTCTCCCGCACAGCGGGCGGCAAGCTCCATGCCCTCTTAGAGAGAGCCTTTTTTGCGTTAAGCCATAACTGGAAAGCATAAAGCATCAATCATCGAGCAAAAAGCGAACGTTGAACAAAGCGCGGGCGCGCAATGCGCGCCCCTACGGGCACGGCGGCGTAATGCACAGTTACTTTTTTCTGCAACATTGTAGGGGCGCGCATCGCGCGCCCGTTACCGGAAGATGTGCATAATCTCGGGTTTGCTCACCTGCTGTATTCGACCAAACAAATAAGAGAATCTGCAAAAAACGACCAGTTTTGACGGAAAAAGAATAAAAAACGAAAACTTTGTCAAAAACACTTGCGAAAATGCCCCGGTCTGCGTATAATGTAGAAGCTGAAAACGAAGCTTATGACATTCAGACATATTTCAAGCCAAGGGGGATATTCATCCATGTCTTACGTTGATGAGGTCTATGCGCGCGTGGTGCGCGAAAATCCCAGCCAGCCGGAATTTCATCAGGCCGTCCGCGAGGTGCTTGATTCCCTGCGTGCGGTGATCGAGTGCAACGAGGAGAAGTATCGCCGCGAGGCGCTCCTCGAGCGGCTGACCATGCCGGAGCGGCAGATTCTCTTCCGCGTCCCGTGGGTGGATGATCAGGGGCAGGTGCAGGTCAACAACGCCTTCCGCGTGCAGTTTTCCAGCGCCATCGGCCCGTATAAGGGCGGCCTGCGCCTGCATCCGAGCGTCAATCTGGGCATCATCAAATTCCTCGGCTTTGAGCAGACCTTCAAAAACTCCCTGACCGGCCTGCCTATCGGCGGCGGCAAGGGCGGCAGCGATTTCGACCCGAAGGGCAAGAGCGACCGCGAGGTGATGGCGTTCTGCCAGAGCTTTATGACCGAACTGTATAAGTACATCGGCGCGGATGTGGACGTTCCGGCGGGCGACATCGGCACGGGCGCGCGCGAAATCGGCTATCTCTACGGCCAGTATAAGCGGCTGACAAACCGCTACGAGGGCGTGCTGACGGGCAAGGGGCTTTCCTACGGCGGCTCTCTGGCGCGCACGGAAGCGACGGGCTACGGCCTGCTGTATCTGACGGAGGCGATGCTGGCGGCTAACGGGCACGAAATCGCGGGCAAGACGGTCGCGGTCTCCGGGGCGGGCAACGTCGCCATCTACGCGGTGCAGAAAGCCGAGCAGCTCGGCGCGAAGGTCGTCACCGTTTCGGATTCCACCGGCTGGATTTACGACCCGGCGGGGATCGACGTGGCGCGGCTGAAGGATGTGAAGGAGGTGCGCCGCGCGCGCCTGACCGAGTACGCCGCCGCCCGCGAGAGCGCGGTGTATCACGAGGGGCGCGGCGTGTTCACGGTCAAATGCGACGTGGCGCTGCCGTGCGCGACGCAGAACGAGCTGCGGCTGGAGGACGCGAAGGCGCTGGTTGAAAACGGCTGCATCGCCGTGGCCGAGGGCGCGAACATGCCCACCACGCTGGAGGCGACCGATTACCTGCGCGAGCACGGCGTGCTCTTTGCGCCGGGCAAGGCGGCCAACGCGGGCGGCGTGGCGACGAGCGCGCTGGAAATGAGCCAGAATTCCATGCGCCTGAGCTGGTCGTTTGACGAGGTGGACGCCAAGCTCAAGCAGATTATGACGAACATCTTCCATAACATCGACGCGGCCGCGAAGGAATACGGCATGCCGGGCAACTACGTCGCGGGCGCGAACATCGCGGGCTTCCTCAAGGTGGCCGACGCGATGGAGGCGCAGGGCGTGGTCTGATTCTGCGCGAATTGCACAAAAATGAACGGTCTTCCGCTTTCACGCGGGAGGCCGTTTTTGGGCGCGAAACATGCCGATAAAGTGAGCTGGATGCTCAAAATTTCATAAAATTTAGACAGAAACGGCTCGAATCTGCCATAAAAAACGAAGGATTTCCGTTGACTTTGCGGCCAAATGTCGATATAATAACGAACACGCGGGCAGGAAAGGCGATGCGATTGCTTTTCCACCCACAGAATCTAAGGAGGAAGAACCATGAACAAGATTAAGCTGATCAGCCTGCTGGCTGCCGCCGCCGTGATGACGGGCAGCGTGGCGATGGCCGAGACCTATTCGGCGACGGGCAACGGCTATCACGGCGAGATGACCGTGAACGTGACCATCGAAGACGGCAAAATCACCGATGTGGAGCTGGGCGACAATCACGAGACGAACGTGGTGATCGACCGCGCGTTCCCGGTGATCCGCGAGCGCATCCTCGAGGCGAACACCGCGGATGTGGACAGCGTGACCGCCGCGACCTTCTCTTCTTACGCGATCAAGACCGCCGTGGCTGACGCGATGCAGCAGGCTGGTCTGGAAGCGCCGAAGGTTGCCATGCAGAACGCGGAGAAGACCGCGACGGAGCGCGCGGCGGAGAGCTGCGATATCGTGATCGTCGGCGGCGGCCCTGCGGGTCTGGCGGCTGCGGTCAGCGCCAAGCAGACCAATGCGGATAAGAACGTCATCCTTGTCGAGAAGCTGGATATCCTCAGCGGCAACGGCAAGTTCGACATGAACTTCTTCGACATGATCAACACCGAGGCGCAGAAGGCCGCGGGCAACGACGAGTGGGTCGGCGAGGCCGGTCTGGCGAAGTTCCTGGAGGAGAAGAGCAGCAACGGCGAATCCGCCGAGCGCATTCAGGTCTGGGCGAACGAGGAATACAACCTTGACGCCTGGCTGCGCGCGATGGGCGTTGAGCTGAACTACAACTACGGCGGCACCAACCACATGGCCGAGGACAACCAGTACTCCGGCGAGGTCATTCAGGCCGGTCTGGAGAAGGCCGCGGCCGAGCTGGGCGTGGATGTGCGCACCGGCACCAAGGGCGTCGATCTCGTGATGGAGGACGGCGCGTGCAAGGGCGTGATCGTGACCAACAACGCGGGCGAGACCTACACCATCAACGCTGCGAGCACCATCATCACCACCGGCGGCTTCTGCTCTAACAAGGAGCTGCTCGCCGAGTATGCGCCGGGCTACGAGGTCTTCAACACCTCCAACCAGATGGGCACGACCGGCGACTTCGTGAAGATCTTCGAGCAGAACGGCTTCAAGATGGAGAACATGGGCAAGATGAGCTTCTTCTCCAACATCATTGTGCCGTATCGCGATCTGACCGGCGGCGCGGACATGAACCTGCTGGCCAACAGCGAGGGCGCGCTCCTGCCGAACAAGTCCGGCATGGATCGCGGCACGATGATCAAGGAGCAGCCGAACGGCGCGGCCTACTACATCACCGACAAGACCGGCTATGATTCCTTCTACCGCATCCGCAAGCATGTGGGTCTGGGCTACTACGCCGAGGGCGCGACCCTCGAGGAGCTGGCCGAGAAGCTGAGCATCAACGCCGAGGGTCTGAAGGCTTCCGTCGAGCAGTACAATGCCGACGCGGCGGCGGGCGCGGAGAACGCGCAGATCGCGGCTGTGCCGAAGCGTGCGCTGGACGCGGAAGGCCCGTACTACGGCGTGCGCGTCGAGGCGGCCAACCACATGACCAAGGGCGGCGTGGTCTGCAACGAGAACGCGCAGGTTCTGAACGCGGACGACACCGTTGTGCCGGGTCTGTACGCGGCGGGCGAGGTCACCTGGCAGGCCGGCGGCTACTCTGAGTCCGTCTGCTTCGGCAAGGTTGCGGGCGCTCAGGCGGCCATGGCCGAGTAAAACCGAATATGGGGAGAGACTGCCGGAAACGGCGGTCTCTCTTTTTCGCATCGCGATCAAGAAACGGCGGAACGACACGGTTTTTGTGTGGGTCGGCAGGAAAAACAGCGTATATTCGCGAACAGTATAGAGTGGGTCTGATACTAATTCTTGTTAAAATGGCTTAATCCGCGCACCATCTTTTTCGCTCTGACTTTGCCTCGTTCCGTTCAACGTACCTCCAGTACGCCTCACTTCACTTGGCTTCGTCAGAACAAAAAATCTGATGCGCTCTGTTAAGCATTTTAACTGCGAATTAGTATGATTGAACGGAAAGGCGGGGAACGACGCGCATGAAATTCACCAAAATGCAGGGGCTTGGCAACGATTACATCTATATCAATGCGTTTGAGGAGCGGGTGGACGACCCGCCCGCGCTGGCGCGCCGCCTCAGCGACAGGCACTTTGGGGTCGGCGGCGACGGGCTGGTGCTGATCGCGCCGAGCGACAAGGCGGATTTCCGCATGGTGATGTACAATGCGGACGGTTCGCGCGGGGCGATGTGCGGCAACGCCAGCCGGTGCGTCGGGAAATATGTCTACGACCGGGGCATGACGGATAAGACGGTGGTGACGCTGGAAACCGATTCCGGCGTGAAGACGCTGAACCTGACCGTTGAAAACGGGCGGACACAGAGCGTCTGCGTCGATATGGGCGCGCCGATTCTTGATTGCGAGGCTGTGCCGTGCCTGCTGGGGCAGGGCGTCGTCAAGCGGGCGCCGATCACGGCCTTGGGGCGCAGGTTTGAAATCACGCCGGTTTCGATGGGCAATCCGCACGGGGTGATTTTCCTTGATGAACCGGTGGAGACGTTTGAGCTGACGAAATACGGCCCGGCGCTGGAATGTCATCCGGCGTTCCCGAAAAAAGTGAATATTGAGTTTGTCAACGTCCTTTCCGAAAAGCGGCTTCGCATGCGCGTCTGGGAGCGCGGCAGCGGCGTGACGCTGGCCTGCGGCACGGGCTCGTGCGCGGCGCTGGTCGCGGCGAACCTCTGCGGTCTGGCGGGGCGCGAGGCGGAAATCGAGCTGGACGGCGGCACGCTGCTCGATCGGTGGGATGAACAGACGGGGCATGTTTTGATGACCGGTCCGGCTGCCTTTGTGTTCGACGGGGAATACGAAGCATAACGCGGAAAGCGAGGAGAACCCATGACGCTGGTGACTCAGGCGGTTATTTTCGCGGCGCAGGCGCACGACGGCGCGGCGCGCAAGGGGAGCGAAATCCCCTACATCGTTCACCCGATGGAGGTGGTCGCGATTGCCTCCACGATGACGGACGACCCGCAGGTGCTGGCCGCGGCCGCGCTGCACGACGTGATGGAGGACTGCGGCGTGACGTTTGAAACGCTCAGCGAGCGCTTCGGCGTGCGCGTGGCGAGGCTGGTCTGCGAGGAGAGCCAGCGCGTCTGCGGCGATCCCTGCCTGACGTGGAACGCGCGCAAGCTGGGCGCGGTCAAGCGGATCTGCGGCAGCTGCCGCGCGGCGAAGATCATCGCGCTTTCCGATAAATTGAGCAACATGCGCGCCATCAGCCGGGATTTTGCCCGAAGCGGCGAGGCCGTGTTCCAGCGGTTTCATCAGCGCGACAAGCGCCGCCATGCGTGGTATTACCGCAGCTGCGCGGTGGGGCTCAGGGACGAGCTGGGCGAAACCGACGCATGGCGCGAGCTTTCTGCGCTGGTGGAGCGGGTGTTCAGCGGCGTGGAGAGCCTTGCGCCGGACGAGGCGGCGCTGCCGCGCGGCGACGAACGTGCGGTATGAGCGAATTTCCGAACAAAAACCGCGAAACCGCTTGACAAAATTCGCCGCTTCCTGTATCATAAACGACTGGTTCAGAGACGGTCTGCACAGGGGAAACACGGTGCGGGCGCGTTTATCATGGCGGCTTCTGCCGCTTTTGCTTTGAAAGGGGTTGAACCTTCCATGGTCCGTGCGATTGTTGGCGCGAATTGGGGCGACGAGGGCAAGGGCAAGATCACCGATATGCTGGCCTCCGAGTCCGACATTGTGGTTCGTTTTCAGGGCGGTGCGAACGCCGGTCATACCATCATCAATGATTATGGCCGCTTTGCCCTCCATCTTCTGCCCAGCGGCGTGTGCACGCCCGGCGTGGTCAACGTGCTTGGCCCGGGCGTTGCGCTGGATATCGAGTTTTTCCTCAAGGAACTGGCCGCCATCGAGCAGCAGGGGCTCCCGGCGCCGAAGATTCTGATTTCCGAGCGCGCGCAGGTGCTCATGCCGTATCACGTCGCGCTGGATTGCTACGAAGAGGAGCGCCTGGGCAAGAACTCCTTCGGTTCAACCAAATCGGGCATTGCGCCGTTCTACGGCGACAAATTCCAGAAGATCGGCCTGCAGCTCTGCCAGCTGTATTATCCGGACGTGCTGCGCGAGAAACTCGCCCACGCGCTGGATATCAAGAACGCGATGATTGTCAACCTCTATCACCGGGAGCCGGTCGATCTGGAGGCGATGATCGTCAAGCTGACCGAGCTCGCCGAGCGCATCCGCCCGTATGTGGCGGATACCGACGCTTACATGATGCAGGCGGTTCGCGAGGGCAAGAAGATCCTGCTGGAGGGTCAGCTCGGCACGCTCCGCGACCCGGATCACGGCATTTACCCGATGGTCACGTCCTCCTCGCCGCTGGCCGGCTACGGCCCGGTGGGCGCGGGCGTTCCGGTCTGGAGCATTAAAGAGGTCATCGCGGTCACGAAGGCGTATTCCTCCTGCGTGGGCGCGGGCCCGTTCACGACGGAGCTGTTCGGCGATGAGGCCGAGGAGCTGCGCAAGCGCGGCGGCGACCGCGGCGAATACGGCGCGACCACCGGCCGTCCGCGCCGCGTGGGATGGTTTGACTGCGTGGCGACCCGCTACGGCTGCGAGATGCAGGGCGCGACGGAGGTGGCGATGACCAACCTCGACGTGCTGGGCTATCTCGACGAAATCCCGGTCTGCGTGGCCTACGAGCTGAACGGCGAGCGCGTGGATCATTTCCCCGTCACGCCGAAGCTCGAGCAGTGCAAGCCGATTTACGTCAAGCTGCCGGGCTGGAAGTGCGATACCCGCGGCATCAAGAATTTTGACGAGCTGCCGGAGAACGCGCGCCATTACATCGAGTTCCTCGAAAAGGAAGTCGGCTGCCCGTTCAAGCTCATTTCCAACGGCCCGCGCCGCGACGAAATCATCTATCGCTGAGCATATCCCCCCATATAAAACGCATGGAAAGAGACGGAAAGGAGGAAACGGCATGAAGCGCATCGGCTTTACAAATTCGGGCATGATGGGCGCGCTGTTTCCCTTTTTCCTGTCTTTTTGTCATTCCTTTTGAGAAGGCCGCCGTTTTGGGCGGCTTTCTTTTTGCACATCTGGTCGATTGACGAAACGGATGCGATTGCGTATAATGTGCGATTGTATACGTGAGAGATTCAATTTGTATTCATGGTAAAGGAGAGTGCGCCGATGGCAACATTGATTCTGGAGGACGGCACCCGCTACGAGGGAACGCTGTTCGGGCACAAGGCTCCGGTAACGGGAGAGGTCGTCTTCACGACCGGCATGACCGGCTATCAGGAAACGCTGACCGACCCCTCTTATTGCGGTCAGATCGTCTGCATGACCTATCCGCTCATGGGCAACGTGGGCATCAACGATATCGACAGCGAGAGCGCGGGCGTGCGGATGCGCGGCTTTATCGTATCCGAACTGTGCGATACGCCGAGCAACTGGCAGATGAAGAAGACGCTCGACCAGTATCTGGACGAGCAGGGCGTGACCGGCCTTTGCGGCGTGGATACCCGCGCGCTGACCCGACACGTCCGTGAATACGGCACGCTGCGCGGGCGCATCGTCGAGGGCGAGCCGACCGAGGCGGATCTCGCGCTGGTCAGGGCGCACGAGATGCACGATCAGGTCGCGCAGTGCACCTGCAAGGAGGCCTACGACGTGCAGGGCGACGGCGCGTATACCATCGCCGTGCTGGACTTCGGCCTCAAGCGCGGCATTCTGCGCGCGCTGCTGAGCCGCGGCTGCACGCTGCGCGTGTTCCCGGCGGACACGGACGCGCAGACCATCCTCGATTCCGGCTGCGACGGCGTGATGCTGACCAACGGCCCCGGAGACCCGCAGGATAACCCGAAGGCCATAAAGACCATCCGCGAGCTGATGGGCAAAAAGCCGATGTTCGGCATTTGTCTGGGTCATCAGCTGATGGCGCTGGCGATGGGCGGGCGCACGGTGCAGATGAAATACGGCCACCACGGCGCGAACCACCCGGTCAAGGATCTGGCGCGCGGCACCTGCTCCGTCACGGCGCAGAACCACGGCTTCATGGTCGATCCCGATCAGCTTCCGGCGGGCGCGGTCGTCAGCCACCTCAACTGGAACGACCAGACGGTGGAGGGCGTGCGCTACACGGATAAAAATGCGTTCTCCGTGCAGTTCCACCCGGAAGCCTGCGGCGGGCCGTGCGAAACGGCGTACCTGTTTGACGATTTCATCGCCATGATTAAGGCGAACAACGTGCAGTAAGAGGGGGACAAACGCATGCCTAAGAATCCGAATATCCGAAAGGTATTGGTCATCGGCTCCGGCCCGATCGTCATCGGTCAGGCGGCCGAGTTTGACTACGCCGGAACGCAGGCCTGCCGCGTCCTCAAGGAGGAGGGCGTGGAGGTCGTGCTGGTCAACAGCAACCCGGCGACCATTATGACCGATACCAGCATCGCCGACAAGGTCTACCTGGAGCCGCTGACGGTCGGTTCGCTGGAAAAGATCATCGCGCGGGAGCACCCGGACAGCCTGCTCGCGTCTCTGGGCGGCCAGACCGGCCTGAACCTGGCGATGGAGCTGGACGAAAAGGGGATTCTGCAAAAGTACAATGTGCAGCTTCTGGGCACGAAGATCGACTCCATCCGCCGCGCCGAAGACCGCGAGGATTTCAAGAACATGATGCTCGCCATCGGCGAGCCGTGCATCGACTCGGTGATCGTCCGCGACGTGCAGGCGTCCGTGGATTTTGCCAACGAATACGGCTACCCGGTCATCGTGCGCCCGGCCTATACGCTCGGCGGCACCGGCGGCGGCATTGCGGAGGATGAAAAGCAGCTCCGCGAAATCTGCGCGGACGGCCTGCGTTCCTCCCGCGTGCACGAGAACCTGATCGAGCGCAGCGTTGCGGGCTGGAAGGAAATCGAATACGAGGTCATCCGCGACAGCGCGGGCAACTTCATCACCGTCTGCAACATGGAAAACTTCGACCCGGTCGGCGTGCACACCGGCGATTCCATCGTCGTCGCGCCGAGCCAGACCCTGCGCGACCCGGAGCACCAAATGCTGCGCAGCGCGTCAATGAACATCATCAGCGCGCTGGGCATCGAGGGCGGCTGCAACGTGCAGTATGCGCTCAGCCCGGACAGCATGCAGTATTACGTCATCGAGGTCAACCCGCGCGTGTCGCGCTCCTCCGCGCTGGCCTCCAAAGCGACGGGCTACCCGATTGCCAAGGTGACGACCCGCATCGCGCTGGGCTACACGCTCGATGAAATCGTCAACGGTGTGACCGGGCAGACCTACGCCTGCGCCGAGCCGACGATCGACTACGTGGTGCTGAAATTCCCGCGCTGGCCGTTTGACAAGTTCGTTTACGCCGACAAGCACATCGGCACGAAGATGAAGGCGACCGGCGAAATCATGGCCATCGGCACGAACTTCGAAAACGCGCTGCTCAAGGCCGTGCGCTCGCTGGAAATGGGCAGGGACAGCCTCGTGACCCCGGCGCTGGAGGCGCTCAGCGACGAGGAGCTGGAGAGCAAGCTGCGGGATATCGACACCGAGCGCTCGTTCGTCGTCGCGGAGGCGCTGCGGCGCGGCGTGACGATGGAGCACATCCACGAGGTCACCAAGATCGACATCTGGTTCCTCAAAAAGGTGCAGAACATCGTCCGCATGGAGCAGAAGCTCCGCGCGATGGACGGCATCGCCGCGCTGGATCGCGACACGCTGATGGCCGCCAAAAAGATGGGCGTGGCGGACAGCGCGATGGCGCGCTTCGTCGGCTGCAAGACGGCGGATATCCGCATGCTGCGCGAGCGGCTCAAGGTGCTGCCCGCCTTCCGCATGGTTGATACCTGCGGCGGCGAGTTCGAGGCCGTCAGCCCGTATTTCTACAGCACCTACGGCACCGCGACCGAGGCGAAGAACAGCGGGCGCAAAACTGTCGTCGTTCTCGGCTCCGGCCCGATCCGCATCGGTCAGGGCATCGAGTTTGACTACTGCTCGGTGCACTGCGTCTGGGCGCTCAAGCGCGCGGGCTTTGATACCGTCATCATCAACAACAACCCGGAGACGGTTTCCACCGACTTTGATACCGCAGATCGCCTGTATTTCGAGCCGCTCACGCCGGAAGACGTGATGAACGTGCTGGAGATCGAGCAGCCGGTCGGCGTGGTCTGCCAGTTCGGCGGCCAGACGGCCATCAAGCTCGCCAAGACGGTTCGGGAAGCCGGATACAGCATCCTCGGCACCGATCTGGGCGACATCGACGCGGCGGAAGACCGCGAGCTGTTCAACGAGCTGCTGAACCGGCTGGGCATCCCGCAGCCGAAGGGCACGACCGTCTTCACCGCGGACGAGGCGGCGAAGGCGGCGGCGGAGCTGGGCTATCCGGTGCTCGTGCGCCCGAGCTACGTGCTCGGCGGTCAGGGCATGGAAATCGCCTACGATGAAAAGCACATCCGCGAATATATGTCCATCATCAACATGAACGTGCAGGAGCACCCGATTCTGGTGGATAAGTACCTGCTGGGCCGCGAAATCGAGGTGGACGCGATTTGCGACGGCGAGAACGTGCTGATTCCGGGCATTATGGAGCATGTCGAGCGCGCGGGCATTCACTCTGGCGACTCCATCTCCGTCTATCCGCCGCAGCACCTCGCCCCGCGCATCCAGCGCATGGTGACGGATTACACGATCAACATCGCGCGCAGCCTGCATGTGCGCGGTCTGGTGAACATCCAGTTCATCGAATACGCGGGCGATCTGTACATCATCGAGGTCAACCCGCGCTCCTCGCGCACCGTGCCGTATATCTCCAAGGTCACGGGCATCCCGATCGTCGAGCTGGGCGTTCGCGCGTCGCTGGGCGAGAAGGTGCCGGAGATGGGCTTTGGCACGGGGCTCTATCCGCCCGCGCCGACCGTCGCGGTCAAGATGCCGGTGTTCAGCTTTGAAAAGCTGCCGGAGGTCGAGGTCAGCCTTGGGCCGGAAATGAAATCCACCGGCGAGGCGCTGGGTCTGGCGGAGACGGCGGAGGAGGCGTACCTCAAGGGCTTTGCCTCCACGAAGATGGCGATTCCGAAGCCGGAGGAGGGCGGTGTGCTCTTCTCCATCGCGGATCACGACAAGCGCGAGGCGCTCGAGCTGGCCGAAACCTTCGCCGCGCTCGGCTTTGAGATTTACGCGACGACGGGCACGGCGCACAGGCTCAACCACCACTATGTCGGCGCGCAGCCCGTGCCGCGCCCCGGCGAGGACACGGATAAGCTGGCCAAGCTGTTCGATTCCGGCAAAATCCGCCTGATTATCGCCACGCCGACCCATGGCCGCGACCCGATGCGCGCGGGCTTCCGCCTGCGCCGCATGGCGGTTGAATACGGCATTGCCTGCGTGACGAGCATCGACACGGCGAAGCTGCTGATGAAGTGCGTCAAGCTGGGCAAAAAGGCGGAGGATGTGCCGCCGCTGGGTCTGCACGATCTGATCCTGTGAGGGGAACGTTGGGGCTTTGCCCCAAACCCCAGCAGGGAACTGAGTTCCCTGCACCTTCCACTTTTTATCGCTTTGCGGTAGGGAACATATAAAAGGGCGCTGCGTTCATCCGTGCCAAACGGGGAGACGCGGCGCTCTTTTTCTTTTAGAACGAAATTTTTCAAAAGAAAAAGTGAAAACGGCGAATCTGGACGCCGTTTCATCCGTCTAATAGGTGAAAGGACGTCCGAAAGAGCACGAAAGGAGTGATCAAAGTGGAACAACGGGAGTTTGCCCGGCGGGTAACGGCGGCGCAGGGAAGTCTATACCGCGTCGCGGCGAGCTATCTGCGCGGGGAAAGCGACCGGCTTGACGCGGTGGCGGAAGCCATCGCCCGGGCATGGGAAAAACGGCGAACCCTGCGGGATGAAGCGCTGTTTACGACATGGCTCACGCGCATTTTAATTCGCGTCTGCGTGGACATGCAGCGGCGGCAGAAACGAATGATTCCGACCGACGAGGTGACGGACAGGCCGACGGAAAGCGAACATATTTCGGCGCTGCGGGAGGCCATCGACAGCCTGCCGCAGAAGGAGCGCACGATGATCGTTCTATATTACATGGAAGGTTACGACGTGCGCGAGTCGGCGAAGCTGATGGGCACGACGAAAGGCGCGGTCTGCGCGGGACTGGCGCGCGCAAGGGAGAAGCTGCGCGCGTATATGGAGGAGGATGCACGATGAAGCGAGCGGAATGGCAGGCGGTCTATGCGCCGCGGGGCGATATGCTGGAAGAGCGTGTTCGTCAGACATTGATGCAGCTTGAGGATAAGCCGACGCATGCGAGACCCAAGCGGATGGTGTGGCTTGCAGCGGCGCTGGTTCTGGTGCTGGCCGCGGCTGTGGCCGTGGCGGCGGGGCTGACGCGCTCGGCGAAATACGACGCGAAGCTGCTGGCGCATCAGGCGCTGGAAGAAAAGTACGGCTTTACGCGGGATATGGACAGCTTTTTCCGCTGCACGGTGGAGGAAAAAGCGGGGGAAACGGTCGTCACCTACAGCGCCGACGAGGACGTTGGAGATTTTGCGTGGAAGCTGGGCGATTATATCGTCACGATTCGCGATGGGAAGGCGGAGGCGAGCTGGTCAAACGACGGCGAAGCGGTCGGCGGGGATTTCTCCTCCGACGTGTGGGATACGGCGCTTCTAGCGCAGGGCATCGCGCGGCGCAAGGCGGGCGAGGAATGGTATGAAATCACGGGAACGGCACAGGCGATGGACGAAGGGTTGAAGAAAACGGAACGGGAAGATCCGCTCAAACCGGAAGGGCTGGACGGCGCGCGGCTGACGGACAAAAGCGAACCCGACACGATGAAAGCCCGGGATGCGGTTCGGGAAAAATACGGCCTGACGGAAGAAAACCTTGCGCTGTTTGACGCATGGGAGCGGATTGAAGACGGAAAGAAGCAGATTGTATTTGTGCCGAACATTCCGGCGGAGGACGATGGGATTCTGCTTGAAATCGACGACGAAACGACTGCCGATCAGGCGTTTTCCAGCCACAGCGAACGCATGGGGCGCTACGCGGCGGCATTTGACGGGAGCGGGACGATTCAGTCGGTCGGCTGGACGCACGAAGGCGAAGAACTGCCGGACGTGACGGAATCAACGTGGGGCAGAGCGAGCGTATACGGCGCGGAATGTCTGACCGAACTGGAAAAACTGCTGGCGGACTTGAAGGCCATTCGGATGGAATATCCCGACGACGGATGGACGCGCACACCGGCGGGCGACGCGCGGCTCGATGAGCGGATGGTCGCGGCAGGGTTCAGCGCGACACGTTACAACCACGTTCTGCCGGAATCCGGCATGTTGGCCGAGCAGGAAGCGCTCGATCTGGCGCGACAGGCGCTGGAGGGCGACGGCGGGATATCCGCAGAATGGCCGAACGACCCGGAAAGCGTGACTTACGCGGTTTGCCGAAAGGAGGAAGGGAAGACGGTTTGGAACGTCTGGTTTCATAGCGCGGAGGGAATCAGCGTCGTCACCCTTGACGCGGCAGACGGCACGATTTTGGATGTGATTGTTGACACAGGCTTGGCTGGAAACGGCTGAACATGGGGAGCGAAAGCTCCCTTCTTTTTTCCCCGCCGGTTTCATACCTTCGACGGGGTGATGGCATGAACGGCGTTTTCTGCGCGCTGATGCTGGCGGGGCTTCTTTATGCGGCGGCGACGGGGCGGCCGGACGCCGCGCAGCGCGCGCTGCTTTCCGGCGGCGGGGAGGCTGTCGGGCTGCTGATGAGGCTGGCGGGCGCGTATGCGTTTTTTGGCGGGCTGCTCGGTGTTCTGCGGGAGAGCGGCGCGGCGGACGCGCTGGCGCGGGTGATGGAAAAGCCGCTCTCGCGCCTGTTCCGCTTTGCGCCGGGGGAGGAGGCGGCGCTGGGCGACGTCAGCCTGAATCTGTCGGCGAACATGCTCGGCGCGGGCGGCGCGGCGACCCCGGCGGGGATGGCGGCGATGCGGAAAATGGCGCGCGTTCATCCGGACGGGCGGGCGAGCGACGCGATGATTCTGTTTCTGGTGGTGAACACGTCGAGCGTTCAGCTTTTGCCGACGACGATGATCGCCCTGCGCGCGCAGGCCGGGGCGGCGAACCCGGCGGATATCGTGCTGCCCACGCTGCTGGCGACGGCGGCTTCGACGCTGTGCGGCATTGCGGCCTGCCGCGCGTTTGCGAGGTGCGGCGCGTGAGCGCGCTGTTCCTGCCCGCGCTCTGCGCCGCGGTGCTGACGGCGGGGCTGTTTGCGCGGATCGACGTATACGGCGCGTTTGTGCGCGGCGCGAAGGCGGGCATGGAGACGCTTTTGCAGATGGCGCCGTGCCTGTGCGCCGTCCTCACGCTGACGGCGCTTCTGCGCGAAACCGGACTGCTGGGCGCGCTGACCGAGGCGCTGAGACCGGCGCTGGAGGCGCTGCGCCTGCCGGGCGAGGCGGCCGCCGTCGTTCTGCTGCGCCCGCTCTCCGGTTCGGCGGCGCTGGCGGCGGTCAGCGATGTGATGGCGCGCATGGGCGCGGACAGCCGGGCGGCGCGGCTCTGCTGCGTAATCAGCGGGGCGAGCGAAACGGTGTTTTTCACCGCGTCGCTCTATCTGGGCGCGGCGGGGGTGAAGCGGTCGCGCTATGCCGTTCCGGCGGCGCTTGCGGCCTACGCGGCGGGGGTGTGGGCGGCGGCATGGCTGGTCTGAGGAAGAAACGGTAAAAAGCGGCTGAAGCGCTGTCGGCGCTTGACAGAAATCGTCGAATCGAATACAATAATCCAAAGTGGTTTTATATGCTTTTGACATCGCTATGCGGGCTTGCCCGCTTGTGAAGGGAGGAAGGGGTCTTTCGGCCCTGATATCAACATGGATAATCGCTCAAGAGGGTTCCGTCTGGCTGCCGCCGCGGTGATGCTGGTGTTCCTGCTCGCCGTTTCGGCTTTTGCGATGGCGGAGGCCGACCCCATCCGCGTCTCCTCGCTCAGCGAACCGCAGTCCGTCATCTCCGAGCAGGACGTCTCGATCACCATCAAGATTTACAACAGCAGCCAGACGGATATGACCGAGGAAATCTCGCTCTATGATCCGACCGGCGGCGTGCCCGTGAGCACGTATAACGGCTTGCAGGGCGAGCAGAGCGTGACCTATACCGGCACATGGCACGTGACGCAGGACCAGATCAAAGAAGGCAAAATCAAGTATTACATTCAGTACAGCTTTGATTCGGGCAACGGGCTGGAAAAGGTTGTCCGCGCCGTGCCGGTGACCATCCAGACCGAAGCCGCCGCGCCGCAGTTGACTGCGACGTATACCCTTTCGCCGACGAGCGCGCGCAAGGGGCAGAAGGTCGCGGTGGAATACACCCTCTCCAACACGGGCAACATCGAGCTGCGCAACATCGCCATCAGCAACGAGGGCGTCAGCAGCAAAAAGCTGACCGCGCCCTCCCTGTCCGTCGGCGAAAAGGTGACGCTTCAGGATAGCTTCACCATGGGCGACAGCGAGCTGGTCAGCAAGCCGACCGTGACCTATCAGGCCAGCGGCGAGAGCAAGACCTACACCATTTCCGACATGGCGCGCAAGACCGTGACCTTGGCGCAGGACGGGCTGGAGGCTGCGCTGACGACCGACGCGGGCGACAACGTATATCCCGGCGAAAAGATCCATCTGAAGCTGAGCATCAAAAACACGGGCAATAACGGCTACACCGGCCTGACCGCCACGCTCAGCGACGGCACCGTGATGGCCTCCGATATTTCGCTGGCCGCCGGCGCGAATTTCGAGCAGACCATCGAGTGGGCGCCCGCGCAGAGCGGCGCGGTCACCGTTCAGGTGGACGGCATGAGCGACAACGGCGAGGCGGTCTCCGTCGCCTCCGAGGAGCTGACGATCACCACGCAGGACGCGAGCCAGGCGCTCGTGCTCGACGTGACCGCGCAGGCGCAGACCACCACCATTTACAGCGAACCGGCGGTCGTCCGCTTCGCCGTGCAGGTGAAGAACATCGGCCAGACGGACGCGGCGACCCTCACCGTAAAGGAAGCCGGAACGACCGTCGCCACCATTCCGTCGCTGCCCTCCGGCGAGAGCCGCACGCTCGTGTTCGATTTGGAAACGAGCATCGCGGGTCAGATTCAGTTCGTGGTTTCTGGCAAGGATGCGGCGGGCAACGACAAGGCATATGATTCCAACGTCATCGAGCTGGTTTACGTCGCGCCGACCCCCGAACCGACGGCCACGCCCGCGCCGACGGCCGTGCCGCCGACGCCCAGTCCGGAACCGACGGCCACCCCCGTGCCGACCATCGGCGAAATCATCGCCCGGCGCGTAAACCCCGTCGTGCTGTACACCGTGGCGGGCGTGCTGGCGGCGGTGATCGTCCTGCTGGTGGCGATGAGCAGCGTCAGCGGCGCCAAGCGCAAGAAGCGCATGGCGCAGGCGATCGACACGATTGAGCTGTCCCCGGACGTGCGCGATTCCTTCGGCAAGCGCCGCCGCCGCGCGCAGAACGCGGGCAGCGCCAAGCCGGAAAAGGGCGCGAAAAAGCCGGAGGAGAACCGGGCGGAGGCGCAGATCGTGCCGACCCCGGAGTTTAAGCCGGATGAGCAGCCTTCTTCCACCCCGGCCAGAGACGCGCTGCGCAGGGCGGAGGGCGAGGAGAACCGCCGCCGCCGCGCCCAGCAGGAGGTGCCGACCGATAAGACGCTCCGCGTCGCGCCCGTCGAGGAGCGCCCGGAGTTTACGCCGCAGGGCAAGGTGGACGATTCCAAGACCCGCATCTTCGGCAGGCTCGACGTCGAGGGCGCGCTGAAGGAGGAGCAGGCCAAGGCGGAAGCGCCGAAGGCCGACGAGGAAAAGACCGAGGCCGCGCAGGAGACCATCCGCCTGAGCGGCGAGGATGTGCAGAAGCTCAAGACGCAGGCGCGCGAGGATCACTTCGGCGTGAAGGGCAAAAAGCGCGAGGAGATCAAGCCGATGAAGAAAAAGAAGGGTCTCTTCGGTCTGGGCAAAAAGAAGGATGAGGACGACGACTTCCTGATCGACGCGAACGACGACGATGAGGACGACGACGACCTGTTCGAGTAAGATATGCGAGCCTCTTTCCCATGGGAAGGAGGCTCGTTTCTTACCGTAGACAAAGAATGTGAAGCGTGTTATAATCAATCGTGATTTTGCGGAAAGGAGCGGATATGTTCGAGGGCTTTTCTCAGGAGGCGCTGGATTTCCTGAACGATATTCGGTTCAATAACAATCAGGCGTTTTACGCGGCGAATCAGGCGCGCTACGAGCGCTTTGTCAAGCGGCCGATGCGCGAATTGAGCGACGAGCTTGCGCCGGTGGTGCAGCTCATCGACCCCAAGCTGGATACAAGGCCGGGGCGCACGATGTCGCGGATTCGCCGGGATACGCGGTACACGAAGGATAAATCCCCGTTTCGGGATCATGCGTGGCTGGGCTGGCGCTATCCGGGCGAGGGGCGCGGCGAAGGCTTCCATATGTATTGGGGCTTCGGGCCGGATTGGCTCGGCTGGGGATGCGGCTGCTATTATCCCGATAAGCCGCTGATGGACGCGCTGCGGCTGCACATCCGCAAGGAGGCGGACGATGTGCGGCGGTGCCTGCGGGCGCTGGACGGGCGGTTTGAGATGTACGGCGAGGATTACAAAAAGCTGGCCGTTCCGGCGGATGTGCCGGAGGATCTGCGGGCGCTGTACGTCAAAAAGCATTTCGGCTTCGAGCATAACGGTACGCAGGCGGATTGGGCGCTCTGGCACACGCACGACATGGCGGACGCGATTGCCGCCGATCTCTCGCGGATGGCGCCGCTGCATCAGTTGATGCGCCGGATGCGCGACGAGGCGGAGCATGCCGCGCAGGAAGCCGTTCGCGAGCGGGAGGCCAGGGCGCGCGCCGAGGCGCAGACGGGCGCGGCAAAGCCCGGAAGGCTGGTCGTCCGCTCGGCGGATGAGTTTGAATTTTAAGGGGAAGCTGGGGCAACGCCCCAGGAAGGAGCTTATGTATGAATCTTTTGCTTGAGTCGCTGAAAGCGCTGCTTTTCGGTATTGTGGAGGGCGTTACCGAGTGGCTGCCCATCAGCTCCACGGGTCACATGATCCTGCTGGATGAATTCATTCAGCTTCAGATGACGGATGCGTTCAAATCCATGTTCGAGGTGGTCATCCAGCTCGGCGCGATTCTGGCGGTCGTCGTGCTGTATTTTTCAAAGCTCTGGCCGTTCAAAAAGCCGAAAAAGGGCGAGGGCTTCGTCGGCCTGTTCAAGATGGAAACCGTCATGCTCTGGCTGAAGGTCGTCGTGGCGATTCTGCCCAGCGCGATTGTCGGCATCCCGTTTGACGACTGGATGGACGCGCACCTGCACAACGCGCCCGTCGTCGCGGCCATGCTGGTGATCTACGGCGTGGCGTTCATCCTCGTGGAAAAGAAGCATCACGCGCGCCGCGCCCGCATCCAGAGTGTCGAGCTGATCGACATGCGCATGGCGCTTATGATCGGCCTGTTTCAGGTGCTCTCGCTCGTCCCCGGCACGAGCCGTTCCGGCGCGACGATTCTCGGCGGCATCCTGATGGGCTGCTCCCGCGCGGCGGCGTCCGAATTCAGCTTCTTCCTCGCCGTGCCGACGATGGCGGGCGCGAGCCTGATCAAGGTGCTCAAATTCGGCCTGTCCTTCACGAGCGAAGAGCTGCTGATTCTGGGCGTCGGCTGTGTGAGCGCGTTTGTCGTTTCCATCATCGCCATCAAGACGTTCATCGGCTACATCAAGCAGCACAGCTTCACCGCGTTCGGCTGGTATCGCATCATCCTCGGCGCGCTGGTGGCGGTGTACTTTCTGCTGAAATAAGGGGGATATGGAAATGAATCATTGCATCATTGCGAAGTTCAACGAATCCGCGGCGGATAAGCAGGCGGCGCTGGCGCAGGTCAGGGCGCTGCTTTCGGGCGCGGAGCCGATTGAGGGCGTGCGCGGAATTACGATTCACGAAAACTGCGTCGCGCGCGACAACCGCTATGACCTGATGATCGTGGTGGAGATGGAGAAGGCCGCGCTGCCGAATTGGGACGCTTCCCGGATTCATCACCGGTGGAAGGAGCAGTTCGGCGGGCTGCTCGAAAAGAAAGCGATTTTTGATTACGAAGACTGAAAGACGAAGACGAGCCGCGCTGGACGCACAGCCCGCGGGACGCTGCAATATAAACGGACGAGGAGACGCTTACATCGGTTTCCTCGCTCGTTCTGGAAACAAAGAAAGCCGCCGATCGGAATTCAGATGATCGGCGGCTTGTCCTATACCATGAAAACGCCGTCAAAGCGCGCTGAGGCAGCGAAATTTTTTCGAATTTTTTCGTCCGTTCGTTGCCATGGCAACGGACAGACATACGCCTCGTCCTGTACAATAGCAATTAGTTAGTACAAGCTAACAACAAAATCTATTTCCCCTTTTGGAAGGAGAGTTTTCCATGAAAAAAATTTGGTCTCTGGTTTTGACGCTTCTTGTGCTCTGCATGGCCGGTTCCGCGCTGGCTGACGGCACGCATACGGTCGTCGATCATGGCGGCAACGAGGTCGAAGTCCCCGACAAAATCACCCGCGTGGTCATCGACCAGATTCCGATTCTTTCCACCTACATGTCCTACTTTGGCGGCGAAGCCCCGTATATCGTCGGCTTCTGCGGTTCGTTCAAGACGACCATCTCCGAAACGGTGCTCAAAAACATCGCGCCGGAGCTGATGGAGACTGCCGACACCGTTTATGCGCAGAGCGACCTCAACATCGAGGAAATCATGAAGCTCAAACCGGACGTGATTCTCTACAATGCCAACAACGCCTCCCACGCCGAGATTCTCAAGGCCAGCGGCATTCCGTGCGTCGGCTTTGCGACCGTCGGCGCTTCCACCGAAGCCGACCCGATTGAGCGCTATGCCCAGTGGCTCAAGCTGCTGGAAGACGTCTTTAGCGAGTCCGGCAAGATGGATGCGTTTATCTCCGCGGGCGGCGAGATTGTCGCCGATGTTGAAGCTCGCATTGCGACCGTGCCGGAAGATCGGCGCCCGACCGCGATGATTCTCTGGAAGTACGCCAACGGCGTGCCGATGGTTTCCGGCAAGGGCACGTTCGGCACCTATTGGCTCAAGCGTTTGGGCGTGACCGACGTGGTGGTTGAGGAAGCGAGCGGCTTTACGCAGGTCAACATGGAGCAGGTATACACCTGGGATCCCGATATCCTCTTTTTGGACGGTCCGGGTCTGCTGAACCTCAAAACCGCCGATGTGCTCGGCAACAACGTTGAGGGCGCGGATTTCTCCACGCTGAGCGCCGTCAAGAATGGCCGCGTCTACAACACGACGCTGGGCATGTGGAACTGGTTTACGCCGAACCCGGATGCGCCGCTGGTTCTCGCTTGGCTGGCCAGCCGTGCCTACCCGGATGCGTTCGCTGATTATCCGCTGGAAGATACCATCCGCGAATATTACAAGACATGGTATGGCTATGATATGACCGACGACGAGCTTGCGCAGATGTTGGTGTACTGATTCCATGAACGACACGCCTTTCATCAAAAAAGGACGCTTCACGGCGCTTTCCGTCGCGCTGATGTTCCTTCTGCCCATCGCAACTGCGTTCGTTTGCCTGTGTGTCGGACGGATGAACGTTCCTTTGGGCGATGTGATTCGTGCGATTCGGAGTCTGTTCACCGGCGAAACCACAGGTGTGCAGAATTACTCGATCATCGTCAATCTGCGCCTGCCGCGAGTTCTGATGGCGATTATCGTCGGCGCGGGGCTGACCTGTGCGGGCAACGCCTATCAGGCATTGTTTTCCAACCCGCTGGCCACGCCGGATATTCTCGGCGTGACGAGCGGCACATGCGTCGGCGCGATTCTGGCGATTATTCTCTCGTGCAGCATTTTTGAGACGCAGATGATCGCACTGGTTTTCGGCCTGCTTTCCGTCTGGTTCACACTGAAAATTGCGGGCAAAAACAGCAGCCGCTCGATGGTGTATCTCGTGCTGGCGGGCGTCATCGCATCTTCGCTGTTTAACGCCGTCGGCTCGCTGCTCAAGTATACCGCCGACCCGCAGGATAAGCTGCCGGAAATCACGTATTGGCTGATGGGCAGTTTTACAGGCGCAAGCTACAAGAAAATCGCTGTCGGCTCGCCGCTGATTCTTTCCGGCATTATGGTGATCTATCTGCTGCGCTGGCGGCTGAATATCCTTTCGCTCAGTGAGGACGAGGCGAAAGCAAGCGGCCTCAATCTGCCGCGCACGCGCCTGATTTTCATTCTGGCCTCCACCGTCATCACCGCGTCGGCGGTTTCGATGTGCGGTCAGGTCGGCTGGATCGGCCTGCTTATTCCGCACTGCGCCCGCATGCTTGTGGGCAGCAACAACCGATACGTCATTCCCGTCAGCCTGAGCCTTGGCGCGAGCTTCATGATCCTGATCGACACGCTTTCCCGAACCATCAGCATCATCGAGCTGCCGCTTTCCATCCTGACGGCCATCATCGGCGCGCCGGTCTTCATCACTCTTCTTAACAAAAACAGGAGCAATTTTCGATGATCCTTGAAGTCAAAGACGGCTGCTTCGGCTATTTCGGACAGCCTGTGATTTTCGATCACATCAATCTCAGTTTGGAAAAAGGACACATTCTTGCAGTTCTCGGCCCGAACGGCATCGGCAAAACGACGTTGCTTAAATGCATGATCGGTCTTCTGCCGTGGAAACGCGGGCAGACCCTGCTGAACGGGCAAAACATCGCGAGGATGAAGCCTGCGGATATCTGGAAAACCGTTTCCTATATTCCCCAGAGCCACGGCTTTGCGTTCTCCTATACCGGACTTGAAATGGTCATGCTCGGCAGAAGCTCGCACATGGGTACATTCCAGCAGCCGGGCGCGCGGGAAATCGAGATGGCCGAGCGCATGATGGAAAAGGTCGGCATCACCCGTCTGGCCTACAAGGATTGCAACCGCATGAGCGGCGGCGAACTGCAAATGGTTTTGATTGCCCGCGCGCTCATCAACGAGCCGCAGCTGATTATCCTCGACGAGCCGGAGACGGGGCTGGATTTCCACAATCAGATTCTTGTGCTGGATATGGTCAAGCGTCTGTCTGGCGAAGAGGGGATCAGCGCCATTATGAACACGCACTACCCAACCAACGCCATGTCTGTTTCGGACGAGGCCTTTATGATGAACCACAAGGGGCGTTTCTTCTACGGGGCGACGAGAGAGGTGCTGACGGAAGAAAACATCAGCCAATCCTTTGACGTGCGCGTATTGGTCAGCGACTTGGTGGACAACGGACGGCATGTGCGCAGCATCGTTCCCGTTGCGCTGACCGCGAACTGACAGCGAGGTGCTTATGACAGGTTCTTTTACGGTTTCATCCATGCGCCCCATTCGCGAGGGCATGACCGTTTCGCGCAGCGCGGGCATACGGGGCGTGACATGGTTTTCGCTGGGCGCGGACACGGACATCAGTCGAGAAAGCTATGACGTGCCGACGCTCTATCTCTGTGCCGAAGGCCGCAGCGAATTTCTGCTGGGGGAGGGCGCGCAAAACGTGCCGCTTTTGCCCGGCGAGCTGCTTATTGTTCCAGGAAAAACGCTTTGCGGCGTGCAAAGCCCGGAAGGCGTTATCTATACCGAAATCATTGCTGAAAAGGAGATCAACATGAACAACGCGATTCAAGCCGGCGAAGCGCTCAAGCTCGCCAACCTCATTGCCTACGAAGAAGGCAGCATTACAAACATGGACGTCGTGCACAACGACAAGATGAAGTTTGTGCTCATGGCTTTTGACAAGGGAACGGGTCTTTCCGCACATCGTGCGCCGGGCAACGCCATCATTACTGTGCTGGAGGGCAAGGCCATCATCGGCTACGAAGGAAAGGATCACCCCCTCTCTGCGGGAGAGAGCTTCCGCTTTGATAAGAACGGCCTGCACAGCGTGACCGCCGACGGGCAATTCAAAATGGCGCTGCTGCTGGTGCTGGAGTAATACTAATTCTTGTTAAAATGGCTTAATCCGCGCACCATCTTTTTCGCTCTGACTTTGCCTCGTTCCGTTCAACGTACCTCCAGTACGCCTCACTTCACTTGGCTTCGTCAGAACAAAAAATCTGATGCGCTCTGTTAAGCATTTTAACTGCGAATTAGTATAAACCGAGAATGTAGAAAAGAATCGGCTGTTTGGTTGTCAGTCGATTCTTTTTCTTTGGCTTTATTCTGGGCATTTGACATTTCAACCAACGTCGCCTATAATTGAGTTAGCTTAAACAAACTGATTTCTTCACTCGGATTGGATATAGGCAGGATGATTTTCATGGATGTATCGAAGGAATATTATCCCATTTTGGAACAGAGCGGCATGATGCGCGGCATTGCGCCCCAGCGCTATGGCACGGTGCTTTTCTGTCTTCAGGCGCGAACCGTTGACTATCCGCGCGGCGTTTATGTCGCGGAGGTCGGCGAGGCGCCCCGCTGCGCGGGCGTTCTGCTTCGCGGCAACATTGAGGAATTTCTTTACGACGAAAATGGGAACCAGATCACCGTTGCTCATATCCATGAAGGACAGATTTTTGGCGCAGAACTGGCTTGTTCCGGCGGCATGGCCAGCCCCGTCTGTTTGCGAACAGCTTCAGATTGCACGGTCATGCTGCTCGATTTCGGCGTACTGCTTTCCGAAAGCTCTATGGGCTGCCCCTGCCGGATGCAGGTGACAGCCAATCTGATGCAGGAATTTGCTCGACAAGTGCTCGCTTTCAATACAAAGGTGCGCATTTTGGGACAAAAGCGCCTGCGTGATCGACTGAAAATCTATCTGCAAACGCTCACGACCGATGATGACGGTGTGTATACCCTGCCATATTCGCGTTCCGCACTTGCCGATTTTCTCTGCGTGGATCGGAGCGCACTCTCCCGCGAGCTCTGCCGCATGCGCGATGAAGGAATTCTTTCTTTTTCGGGCAGTAAGGTTTCTATACTCGATCCCGGATTTCTGCATGCGTAAGCGCCGTCACCCCAAAAAGTACGGCGGGATGATCCGCAGAGCGCGGACGATGAGCAGCGCGCACAGGTGCAGCGGATACGCTGCGTAAAAGAAAAACGTCAGCGCCTTGCCGTGCGGGCCGGGTCTGCCGTTATAGAGCAGAATCGGAACGGCCGACAGCGCCGCGCAGAGGGAAATCGTCACCCAGCCGCGCGCCACGCCGGAAAACAGCAGCGAAGCGGAATACAGCAGCGTCAGGAGCACGGTAAACAGCGCCTGACGCTTTTTGTCGCCGCCCGCGTAGCCGTAGGCGAGGCAGAGCGCCACGCCCAGCCAGCCGAAGCTCACCTGCGTGACCATGGCCAGCAGCATCAGCGCCAGAATGGAGAGCGCACAGGGCAGCGGACGGGCGGAAAGCGCCCGCGCCGCGCACAGCGCAAGCAGCCCCAGAAGCAGCGAAAAGACGACGTTCTGCTCCATCGCGCTGGAGAGGCGGCCAAAGATCAGCAGATCGAACGGAAGCTCCGAAACGCAGGCCAGAAGCAGCAGCCGCCGCGCATAGGCGCGGATATCCCGCGTGTGCGCGAAGCCCTGCGCGAGCAGAAAGCAATACAGCGGAAACGCCAGCCGCCCGACGCAGCGAAACGCGCTTGCGGACGGGAAAAGCGCCAGCCCGGCGTGATCGACGCACATACAGACCAGCGCAATCAGGCGCAAAACAAACGAGGACAGAGCGCTTTCCCTCCTTTTGGGCGAATGGAACATGGCATGAGGCGCCGCGAAGCCGGGCGGGCGCACCCCGCCGCCTTCACGGCCCCATTCGGCCGAAACTATGATACAACAAGTTTCAAAACCTTGTCAATGTTCGGAATTATGGCCGAACAAAAACGAAAAAGCGGATTAATAAGCCCGAAAAAAACGGAAATTACATTGCAAACACGAACATTTGATGATATAATGCGAATGCTGTTTTGATTTTAAGCTGAGCTTTCCGTCAGTGAAGCACGCAAGGAGGAACAATCACCATGAGCCGAGTCAGAAGAATCTATGCAGAAAAGCGCCCCGGTTATGACGTGGCCGCCCGTCAGCTCTGCCAGGAGCTGCGCGAGGCGCTGGGCACGGAGGCGATTTCCCATGTGCGTATTTTCCAGCGCTATGACGTGGAGGGGCTGAGCGACGCGGCGTTTGAAAGCGCGCGCGGCATCATCTTTTCCGAGCCGAACGCCGACACGCTCTATGATGAAACCCTGCCTCAACTGGACGCTCAACTGCTCGCGGTGGAGTACCTGCCCGGCCAGTATGACCAGCGCGCGGACAGCGCCGCCCAGTGCCTGCAGCTGCTCAGCCCGGAGCAGGCGAAGCCGAAGGTGGCCTGCGCGAAGGTCTACGCCATCGAGGGCAACGGCGTGACGGGCGAAATGATGGAGGCCGTCGCGCACCATGTCATCAACCCGGTCGAGGCGCGCCGCGCGAGCATGGAGAAGCCGGAGACGCTGGAAATGCAGGCCGACGTGCCCGCCGACGTGGCGGTTATCGAAGGCTTTACGCAGATGAGCGACAAGGCGCTCGGCGAGATGGTGGCGCGCATGGGCATGGCAATGAGCGCGGAGGATCTCTGCTTCTGCCGCGATTATTTCCGCGACACCGAAAAGCGCGACCCGAGCGTGACCGAGCTGCGCGCCATCGACACCTATTGGTCGGATCACTGCCGCCACACGACCTTCCTCACCGCCATCGACGAGATCACGTTTGACGACGGCCGGTTCGCCGCGCCGGTCAAGGCCGCCTACGAGCTGTATGTGGAAACGCGCAAGGACGTTTACGGCGCGCGCAAGAAGGATATCTCGCTGATGGATATGGCGACGCTCGGCGCAAAGGCGCTGCGCAGGATGGGCAAGCTCGACGACCTCGACGCTTCCGACGAGATCAACGCCTGCTCCATCGTCGTCACCGCGAACGTGGACGGCAGGGACGAGCCGTGGCTCATCATGTTCAAAAACGAGACCCACAACCACCCGACGGAGATCGAGGGCTTCGGCGGCGCGGCAACCTGCCTCGGCGGCGCGATCCGTGACCCGCTCTCCGGCCGCAGCTACGTCTATCAGGCGATGCGCATTACCGGTTCGGGCGACCCGCGCGTGCCGTACAGCCGCACCCGCGCGGGCAAGCTGCCCCAGCGGCGCATCACCACGACCGCGGCGCAGGGCTATTCCAGCTACGGCAACCAGATCGGCCTCGCGGCGGGCAAGGTGCAGGAATACTATCATCCGGGCTTTGTCGCCAAGCGCATGGAGCTGGGCGCGGTGATCGCCGCGACCCCGCGCGACCACGTGCGCCGCGCGCAGCCCGAACCGGGCGATATCGTGATGCTGCTGGGTGGGCGCACCGGCCGCGACGGCTGCGGCGGCGCGACGGGCTCCTCCAAGGCGCACAACGCGCAGTCGCTCACGACCTGCGGCGCGGAGGTGCAGAAGGGCAACGCGCCGACCGAGCGCTGCATCCAGCGGCTGTTCCGCCACGCGGAATTCGCGCAGATGATTAAGCGCTGCAACGACTTCGGCGCGGGCGGCGTGTGCGTCGCCGTCGGCGAGCTTGCGCCCGGCCTTGTGATCGAGCTGGACGCCGTGCCGAAGAAATACGAGGGGCTGGACGGCACGGAGCTGGCGATTTCCGAATCGCAGGAGCGCATGGCCTGCGTCATCGCGCCGGATATGCTTGAGCGCTTCAAGCAGATGGCCTACGAGGAGAATCTGGAGGCGACGCAGGTTGCCGTCGTCACCGAGGAAGCGCGCCTTGTGATGCACTGGCGCGGCAAGACGATCGTGGATCTCTCCCGTGCGTTTCTGGATACGAACGGCGTGACCCAGCACGCCGAGGCGGAAATCGCCGCGCCGGACGAGGCCGCGCCGTATCTGACGAAAAAGCCGGATTTCGCGAAGGATCGCACCGTGCGCGAGGCGTGGCTGGCGATGCTCTCCGATCTCAACATCTGTTCGCAGAAGGGGCTTGTCGAGCGGTTTGACGGCACCATCGGCGCGGGCACGATCCTCGCGCCCTACGGCGGCGTGTACCGCGACAGCCCGAACGAGGCTATGGCCGCGCTGATTCCCACGCCGGGCGAAACGACGACCGCCACCCTGATGAGCCACGGCTACGACCCGGAATTGAGCACGTGGAGTCCGTTCCACGGCGCGGTCTACGCCGTCACCGAATCGCTGGCGAAAATCTGCGCGGCGGGCGGCGACGTCTCCCGCGCGCGGCTGACGTTCCAGGAATATTTCGAGCGCCTGAATCGCAATAAGCTCAGTTGGGGCAAGCCGGCGGCGGCGCTGCTCGGCGGTCTGAGCGCCCAGCTCGGCTTCGGAACGGCCTCCATCGGCGGCAAGGATTCCATGAGCGGCACGTTCGAGGATATTCATGTTCCGCCGACGCTCGTTTCCTTCGCCGTGGGCATGGTGGACGCGCGCAACGTCGTCTCCACCGATCTCAAGGGCGCGGAGGGACATCGGCTGGCGCTGCTGACGCTGCCGGTGGACGACGCGCTCGTGCCGGAATACGACAAGGCGCTGATGCTCTATGAATCCCTGCATCAGGCGATTCTGCGCGGCGACGTGCTCAGCGCGCACACGGTCGGCCGCGGCGGCATTGCGGCGGCGGTGACGATGATGGCGATGGGCAGCCGCATCGGCGTGAAGCTGACGGACGTGGCGGAGGAAGAGCTGTTCCTGCCCGCTTACGGCGGCATTGTGGTCGAGCTGAAGCCGGGCGCGCCCGTTCCGGCGGGTCTGCGCGAAATCGGCGTGACCACCGAGAGCGCGACGCTTTCCGCCTGCGGCATGACCCTCAGCCTCTCCGAGGCGCACGGCGCGTGGAGCGAGCCGCTGGAGAGCGTCTTCCCGACGGATGCGAAGGCCAAGCACACGACCGCGCCGTTCATCCCTTACGAGACGCGCAGCGCCGCGCGTCCGAAGCTGCAAATCGCCAAGCCGCGCGTGTTCATCCCGTCTTTCCCCGGCACGAACTGCGAGCTGGACAGTGAAAAGGCGTTCCGCCGCGCGGGCGCGGAGACGGATGTGTTCGTCTTCCGCAACCTGACGGCGAAGGGCATCGAGGAATCCGTCGAGGCGCTGGTCAGGGGCATCAATGCCGCGCAGATCGTGATGCTGCCGGGCGGCTTCTCGGCGGGCGACGAGCCGGACGGTTCCGGCAAGTTTATCGCGACCGCGCTGCGCAACCCGCGCATCATGGAGGCGATTATGAACCTGCTGAATCAGCGCGACGGCCTGATGCTGGGCATCTGCAACGGCTTCCAGGCGCTCATCAAGCTTGGCCTTGTGCCGTATGGCGAGATTCGCACGATTCGGGAGGACGACCCGACCCTGACCTACAACACCATCGGCCGCCACGCCGCCACGCATGTGCGGACGGTCGTTTCCTCCGTCAAATCCCCGTGGATGGCGGGCGTGAACGTCGGCGACGTCCATCAGGTCGCGATTTCCCACGGCGAGGGGCGCTTCGTCTGCCGCGAGGCGCAGCTCAAGCAGCTGGTGGCCAACGGCCAGATCGTCACGCAGTATTGCACCATCGACGGCGTGCCCGCGGTGAAGATGCCGGAAAACCCGAACGGCTCGTATTGGGCGGTCGAGGGCATCTGCTCGCCGGATGGCCGCGTGCTGGGCAAGATGGGGCACAGCGAGCGCATCGGCGCGAACGTCGCCCGGAATATCCCCGGCGAAAAGGATCAGAAGATTTTTGAATCCGGTGTGGCGTATTTTGGGTAAGACAGCATAATCAGAAGGGCACATCGTGTTTTTTTCGCGGTGTGCCCTTTTTCAATCAAACTTTTCCCCGCCCTCGCGCGTATATAGGGTGAAGAATTCTTCAAGCAACAAAACGAAAGGGGGAGCGGCGTATGGAATCCAATGCGTTTTCCCACATCGCAGAGGAAAATATGCAGGGGCTTTATCGGCTCAGCTTCAGCATTTTGCATACGCGCCACGACGCGCAGGATGCGGTTCAGCAGGGTTTGCTCCGTGCATGGGAAAGACGGGAGACGGCGAGACCCGAACAGATTCGCGCGTGGCTGACCCGGATTGTCATCAACGAATGTCACAACATCCAGCGCAAGCGCATGCGCGTGGTGCTGATGGGTGAAATGCCGGAAATGGCCGCGCCGGAAGATACATACGAGGCGGAAGCGGAACTGCGAAGCGCCATAGACAGTCTGCCGGAAAAACTGCGTGTGCCGCTGCTGCTGCGCTATATGGAGCGCTATTCGGAAACGGAAATTGCGCAGACGCTCGGCGTGCCGGTGACGACCGTGAAAAATCGGCTTTTTCGCGCAAGGCGCGCGGTGCGCGCCAAGTTCGACGAGGAGGTGACGTTTGAGTGAAGCGTGTGATCGACGAAAAGACGCTGAAAGCGCTTTATCCGCCGATGGAAACGGCGTTTGAGGCGCAGATGCGTCAAACCCTGCGCAGCCTGCCCGTCGAGCGCAGACATCGAGGCGCGCGGCGCAAGCCCGCCGCGGTTTTGGTTGCGGCGGCGGTGCTCGCGCTGCTGGCGGCAACGGCGCTGGCCATTGCGGCACTCAGCGGATTTTTTACAGAAGCAACGGCGCTGCCGCTAAATAGCAGCTATATGGAAAATTGGTCGCTGGGCGAAAAAGAGGCGGTGGCGGCGCTACTGATTCAATACGATTTGCCGGAGGACGGCGCGGCGTGGGAGGACGCGCTGCAAGAGAGCAGCGCAAGGCGGCGCGAGGCGGCGCTGGACACGCTGTTTATCGAGCACTATGCGGTAACCTCCGGCGGAAGACGGAACATATCGCTGCACAGCATCATGCAGCAGGAGCTGGGCGAGCTTGACCCGGAATGGAGCTTGGAACAGAAGGCGGCGTATTCTGCGCTGGAAAGCGAATTTGAACTGGGCGGCGCCGACGAGGACGTGAACCTCCTGCCGGGGGAAGACGACATCCCGCGCGAGGAGGCCGTGCGAATCGCCAAAGACGCGATTCAGGCGGCGTTCGGCTTTACGGATGAGCAGATGGAAAACGCCGCGCTGTGGGAACTGAGCTTTTTGGTGCACCGCTCAGAGCTGGGCGTGAAGCCGCCGTATTATTCCGTGTGCCTTGCGATTTGCGACGAGGCGAATGTGTGGAAAGCCGAATACGCGGCCATTTCCGGCGCGGGCGAGGTGCTCACGAGCGCGGACGGTTACCTTGGCGTGGAATCTCCGCAGGAAGCGGCGGCGGCGCTTCATACGGTTGCGTATTACCAGTCGGATGCGTTCGATCAGGACAGAGCACGCGAGCTGGCGCGCCATGGGCAGACGATCACGGCGATTGAGCCGCAGATCGTCACATGGGAGAATCAGCGGATTGACGAACTGCTGACCCTGCAAAACGGAACGGTTTTGGCTGCGGGGCGGGAAATGGCGGAAAACAACCGGGATACGCGCCGGGTGTTCGCCGCCTGCATAAACGAAGATGGAGAGACGATCTGGCGCGCGACCCTCGACGCGCAGGAGAACGAACAGTGCAGCGTTACCGGCGCGATGCAGTTGGAGGACGGCCGGATTCAGTTGATGCTCAACCGAAGCCGCGAGGTGAACCATGAGTTTGAATACGATCTCTATGAACTGGCGACGCTGAGCGCGGACGGGAAGCTGCTGGACAGGCGGCGGCTTCCGTCGGCCAGCGCGCTCAGCGGGCTGGATGCAGGCAGTCAGGAGGTTCTTTTCTGCGATCCGGGTCACGGCGGGCTGATCGTCAGCGGCTCGGTCGGAACGAAAAACACGCCGTTTTATGCGCAGGTGGATGATCGCGGCGACGTGGTTTTTCATCTGGATATGCGCGAGACGGTCACGGGTCTGTATGCGACGCGGGACGGCTATGCGCTCATCGGTTGGGACAAGGCCGAGCAGAGAACGTGGATGGCTTTTTATGACATGCAGGGGCAGAAAATCCGGGAAGCCGAAGCGGATGCGCTGCCCGCGGGCTTCCATGTGACGAGCCTGTACCCGCAGGCGGATCGCACGATGTGGGCGGTGGATGATTCGCTGACAGCAGCGGAGGTACAGAAGCTGCTCCGTCTGGATGAAAACGGGCGCGTTATGGAGGAATATGCCATGAATGAGAACATGGGCGCGTCGGCGTTTCAGGAGGCATTTATGCGCGTTGGCGGCACGGTTGCCCTGCTCAACCGCCATAAAACGAGCAGAGACGAGCAGACGAGCGCCACCCATTGCGGATTGATGGTTCTTCGAAACGGCAGGATGGAGGAAGTGTATGTGCGCGGCATGGATTGGAGCGACCTCGATTTCAGCCGCCCCAAGGCGGCGGCATTTTCTCCGGAGAGCCGCAAGGTGTTCATATTCCAGCTCGGCGGACAGGACTATATCGCCGAAACGGGCGGACTTACCCCGGTTCTGTCTCAATGGGCGATTGTAGAGTTGCCGGAATAAGCAAAACCCCTTCCGATCCTGTGGGTCGGAAGGGGTTTTGTCTGCGCGGCGAACGCATCGACGGGCGAAGGAGAGCGCGCGAGGTGGGGCGGGCGCGCAATGCGCGCCCCTACGGTACGGGCACAAAAAAAGAAGGCTCATTCGCCTTCCGGTTTGACATCCGATTGTTTATCGCTCTGCGCCACGACGCGGCAAAGCTCGAGCATCAGCCGCTGGGACGCGGACGAGCAGCCGTTGGCGATTGCGGCGACGCTCTGGCCGAGCGATTCCGAACCGCGGCTCGGGCGCTGGGAAAAATCCTCCCCGATCATGCAGCCGTTGAGCAGGGCGGACAGCGAAACGTCGAGGACGGAAGCAATCTGCGCCAGCATCTCCAGCGAAATCGGGCGTTCGCCCCGCTCCAGACGGCCGAAATGAAGCTGGGAAATTTTCAGGCGGTCGGCGGTTTCCTCCTGCGTGATGTCAAGCGCGGTGCGCGCGGCGCGGATGTTGCGGCCGATGGCCTTGAACGAAACGAGCATGTCGAGTTCCTCCCGGGCAGATTGATGATATAAATATCATATCCCGAAAGACTCAAAATGAACACGTCCCATTGTGTCAGATCATGTCAGCGTGGATGGAAAGACGGCGAGATTATTTTGCAAATCAGGAGGCGCAGGGCGGGAGGGCGCGTTTTGCGCGTCACAGGCTCAGCAGAATGTGGGCGCTGAACACGCCGTCCTTCGCGGCGATGGAGAGCGTGCCGTTGTGGCGCTTGACCGTTGCGGCGACGGAGGCCAGACCGACGCCGTGATCCTTTTTATGCGAGGTGGGCAGGCCGTTTGGGGCGAAGTCGATTTCGCCGACATAGCCGTTTTCCACGGACAGGCCGAGCATCGCGCCGCCGATCATGCCGGAAACCACCCGAACCTCCCGCGCCTCGACGGGCAGGGCGCAGACGGCGCGCAGCGCGTTTTCCAGCAGGTTGCCCAGCATCATGCACAGATCGACCTCGTCGAGCGGCAGGCGCTCGGGCAGATCGAGCCGCCAGGATATCCGCGTGTTCTGGGTCTCGGCGATGCGCTGATAGTGGCCGGCAATCGCGTCCAGCGCGGCGTTGGCGCAGAGCATCGTGTGCGGGGGAGCCAGCCGCCCCTCGTATTCGGCCAGATAGTCGTTCAGCTTGTCGTATTTCTTCGCCTCGCTCAGTCCGGCAATCACGTGCAGATGCTGGCGGAAATCGTGACGAAGCTGCCGGGTTGCGTCCATGTGCTCGCGCAGCTCGCGGTAGCGCGTGTTCTCCATGCTCAAAAGCTGGTTCTGCGCGTGCAGCTCGGCGGCCTCGCTCATCTTTCGGGTGGTGAGGTAGACGAAGTAATAAAACCAGAACAGAAGGCTCAGAAAGCTGATGAGCAGCACGATGCTGATTTCCCGCACGCGCCCGGTCAGCACGACGGCGGGGTATATCGGCGTCATCCAGATGAACAGGCCGGTCAGAAACAGCGGCGCGACGAACAGCGCGCGCCAGATGGCGCTGAAGCTGACGTTGCAGAGCATCCAATGAATTTTCCTGCGAAAGAGCAGCGAAAAAACCAGCAGAACGGCGAATGTGAGGGCCAGACCGATCAGCCCGGAGGGGAGTGTGAACACCGGCTGGTCGTTGTGCAGCTCGAGCGGCGCGCAGAGATAGCAGCTCAGCGTGGCGGAAAAGGAGGCGAGCATCGTGGCGGTGAAAAAGACGAACAGCGCCTTGGACGGCGGCAGTACGACCGATTTCAGATAGAGCAGCAGGAAGAGCAGCAGGGCGGGGAACAGCAGCGCGTTGACGGAAAGCTGAAAGCGGCAGCAGGCCAGCGCGCCGATTCCGACGAACGCCGTGACGCCCAAAGCGCCGAGCGCGGCGAGCTTTTTGAGCGGCAGGCGCAGAAAGCCGGAAAGCGGCAGATAGCACAGCAGCGCGAACGGACAGCAGATGGCCAACTTGGCGGCATAGCGGGCGAAAAACATGGCCGTTACCCCCTTTTCATGCGCTTGATCTGGTATTCGGAGAAGCGGTTGACTAAATCGAGCCGGTTGCGCTGGCGCAGGGGGAAGCGCAGGCCGTCGGTCAGCAGGATGCTGTCGCCGTCGAGCTTGAGCGCCTCGTCCATGTTGACGAGCACGCCGCGGTTGCAGGGCAGAAAGCGCTCGTCCCCGCGCAGGGCGGCCTCCAATTCGGCGAAGGTCTGCGAGCTTTTCAGGCATGCGCCGGAAACCGTGAAGATGTCCAGCGCGTGCCCGTGGGAGGTGACGGCGACAATCTGCCCGTGCGGCAGGCGGATGGTCTGGCGCGGCAGGTGGATTTCGACGAGCTGCTCGCTCTCCTCCATCAGCCGAATCGCCCCGGAAAGCACGTGATCGAGCCGGGCGGCGCTGTAAGGCTTCACCAGATAATCAAACGGGTGAACCGGAAACGCATCGAACGCATATTCCTTCGAAGAGGTCAGGAAGACGATCAGGCAGCGCGCGCTCCGCTTGCGCACCCGCTGCGCAACCTCGATGCCGTTCATGCCCTCCATGCAGATATCCAGAAAGACGAGCGCGTCGTCCCCCGGCGTAAAGCCGCTCAGAAAAGCTTCCCCGCCGTCAAAACAGGCGATGCTCGCGCCGTCCGGAACGCGAACCAGCAGATCCTGCCGGAGCAGCTCGCGCGTCTGCGCCTGGTCATCGACGATGGCAATGCGTATGTTCATGGCAAACACCCTTCCTCCGCAAGTGACGATAGACTCAGTATACCGTAAACGGCCGCGCGCCGTGCGTATATATTTGGGAAAAATGCCTGCTGTTCGTGCAGAAAAAACGTCGTTCGCGCAAAAATGCTTGCATGAATCGCGCTATTGGTCTATACTGAGCGTGACCTAAAAAATGATCGAAAGATCGACGAAAGGATGGTTTTTCCCATGAAAAAGATGCTTGCGATGCTGCTGGCCGTGCTGACCCTGTGCTTCGGCGCCGCCGCGATGGCCGAGAGTGTTCCCGAGGCGGACGCCGCCGCCGAGCAGGCCGCGCTGACCGACCTGACCGCCGAAGGCCAGTTGATTCAGGCTGAGAGCTTCCAGTTCTATATCCCGGCCGACTGGGAGACGGTTGAGCTGAATGACGAGGAGATCGCCGAGGGCTATGTCTTTGCCGCCGCTTCCGCGGACGGTGCGAACAGCCTGGTCATCACCTACGCCGCGATGGATGCGGCGATGACCGCCGAAGAGGCGCAGCCGGGTCTGGCCGAGGTCTATCCGACCGCGACCGTGCAGGATCTCAACGGCACTTCCGTCGTCGCGTTCCACGACGCGGAGGAAGATGTGCTGGGCATCGTCGTGATGGATACCGTCGATGCGGGCTACTACATCTTCATGTTCACCCCGGCTTCCGACGAGGCGTTCCTGCCGGTGGCTGACGCGATTGCCGCTTCCTTCACCGCGGCTCAGTAAAAGAGCATCGGTCAAGCGATAAGTGCGATTCCTTAACAAAGCATTTGTAAAAGAGGCTGTCAAGCAAAAACTTGACAGCCTCCGTTTGTTGACATAAGCAAACTTGGCTTGAATAGCAAAATCAAGAAATTCAGCCATTCTTTCATTTGCGGAAAGGGCTATTCTC
>ERZ827524.463-NODE-463-length-53081-cov-10.335816_pt1 | contig 53081 bp, 38 predicted proteins | sample MGYA00519702_ERZ827524 | MGnify/ENA primary metagenome ERZ827524 (study PRJEB31778, sample SAMEA3449341) | human gut metagenome | biome: human gut; feature: human-associated habitat; material: faeces | place: United Kingdom | collected 2010/2012 ...
ATATTTCTTCGCGGGCAAGCGGCCGGGCGTGGCGTCGTTCGATACGCCGAAGGCGGTGGGCGAGTATGTGGGCCGTGTGGTGCGGGTCGAAAAGAACAGGTTCCGTCTCGATCGGGGCGGTTTGCTCGCCGCGGGCGACGGCATCTGTTTCCTCACCGACCGGGGGTTCGCGGGCACCAATGTCAACGCCGCCGACGGCGACTGTGTGACGCCCAACCGCATGGAAGGTATTGTGCCCGGGACGGAGGTCTACCGCAATTACGACCACCGTTTCAACCAGCTCCTCGCCCGCAGCCGTACGCGCCGCGTGATCCCCGCCTCGGTGCTGGTCGAAGCGACGGCAGGGGGTGTCAGGTTCAGCTATACCGACTGTGAGGGGGTGACGGCTTCGGCCGCACGCAGCGTCGCCCTGGAAAGGGCTAAAAATGCCGCGGCCAATACCGCGGCATTGCGGACGCAGGCGGTGAAGGGCGGCGATACGGTTTTTGCCGTGCGCGGGGCCGAAGTGCGGGGCGGCGACTGGTTCGTCCCGGCGTCGCTGGCTGCGGAGTTGCGCCGCGAGGGGCTCGATGCATTGTCGAAGGCCCGGTCGGAGCGCGGAATCGGACACCGGATACTGCCCGAAGGCAGGGCGGCATACCCTGCGGAAAGCCTTTCGGCGGAGGAAAATGTCACCAACCGCCTCGCTGAGGCGTTTTACCGCGACCACGGGGTCGGGCGGATCGAACGGGGGCTGGATCTCGCGGCTTCGACGGCGGGGCGCCGCGTGATGCGTTCGGCCTACTGCATCCGCCGCGAGATCGGCGAGTGCCTGAAGGAGCATCCCCGCCTGCGGGGCGAACTGTGGCTCGAACGCGGCGGTTCGCGCTATCGGCTGGAGTTCGACTGCGACCGGTGCGAGATGAGCCTGGTGGACTGTACCAAGACGAAATTATGAAACCTAAACGATAACTCCATGATGAAAAAAACTCTTTTGATCCTTGCGGCAGCGCTTTCGGGCGTGTTGGCTGCCGGCGCCCAGACCGGGCGTGAATGGCAGGATCCTGCCGTCAATGAAATCAACCGCCTGCCGATGCGCTCGTCGTTCGCCGCGGGCGAGCGCCTGTCGCTCGACGGCGTATGGAAATTCCACTGGGTACGCAACGCTTCGGAGCGTCCGTCCGGCATCGGGGCCGTCGACTACGACGATGCGGCGTGGGGCAGTATGCCCGTGCCGGGGATGTGGGAGCTGAACGGTTACGGCGACCCCGTCTATGTGAATATCGGCTATGCCTGGCGCGGCAATTTCAGGAACGATCCGCCCTATGTGCCCGATGCCGAGAACCATGTGGGTTCCTACCGGCGCACGTTCGACATCCCGGCATCGTGGGGCGGCAAGGACATCTTCCTTTCGATCGGTTCCGCCACGTCGAACGTCTATGTCTGGGTCAACGGACGTTTCGTCGGTTACAGCGAGGACAGCAAGCTGGCCGCGCAGTTCGACATCACGAAGTTCGTGAAGCCGGGCGAAAACCTCATCGCCCTGCAGATGTTCCGCTGGTCGGACGGCACCTACCTCGAAGACCAGGACTTCTGGCGCTTCGCGGGCATTGCCCGCGGCGTGGAGCTGACTGCCCGCGACAAGGCGCACCTCGAAGACGTGCGTATCACGCCCGTGCTGGATTCGGAATATAAGGACGCCACGCTGCGCGTCGAGGTGGAAACCACGCCCCGCGTGAAGTCGGTCGGTCTGACGCTGCGCGATGCGGCGGGCGGTGTCGTGGCGGAACATCGATTGCAGCCTGCCGGCGGCAAGGGCGGGTATGTCTTCGAGGTCGCCGACCCGGCCAAATGGTCGGCCGAGACCCCGAACCTCTATACGCTCGAGATCGCCGTGTTGGACGGCAGGGGCGTGACCGAGACCGTGACGCAGCCCGTGGGCTTCCGTTCGGTGGAGATCAGGGACGCACAGTTGCTCGTGAACGGGCAGCCCGTGCTGATCAAGGGCGCCGACCGCCACGAGATGGATCCCGTCGGCGGCTATGTGGTGAGCCGCGAACGGATGATCGAGGACATCCGCATCATGAAAGAGATGAATATCAACGCCGTACGCACGAGCCACTATCCCAACGACCCGCAGTGGTACGAGCTGTGCGACCGCTACGGCATCTATGTCGTGGACGAGGCCAACGTCGAGTCGCACGGCATGGGCTATGGCGACAACACGCTGGCCAAGGCGCCGGCTTATGCGCAGGCACACATGGAACGCAACCGGCGCATGGTGCTGCGCGACAAGAACCATCCTTCGGTCATCATCTGGTCGATGGGCAACGAGGCGGGCATGGGCCCCAACTTCGAGGCATGCTACCGTTGGATCAAGGAGTACGACCCTTCGCGTCCGGTGCATTACGAACGTGCCGTGTACGATCAGGACGGGGCCTTCACCGACATCATCTGCCCCATGTACTGGGGCTATGAACAATGCGAGAAATATGCTCGCAACAACCCCTCCAAACCGCTCATCCAGTGTGAATATGCCCACGCCATGGGGAATTCTCTGGGCGGCCTCGACCACTATTGGGAGCTGGTACGCAAATATCCCTCCTATCAGGGCGGTTTCATCTGGGACTTCGTCGACCAGGGGCTTGCCCGCTACGAGCCCGACGGCCGCGTGTCGTTCCTCTACGGCGGCGATTTCAACGACTACGATGCGACGGACAACTCGTTCAACTGCAACGGTATCATCGCCCCCGACCGCACGTGGCACCCCCATGCCTACGAGGTGCAGCGCCAGTACCAAAGCATCTGGACTACGCCCGTCGACCTTGCGCAGGGCAGGGTCGAGGTCTATAACGAAAATTTCTTCATCGGGCTGGATGCCTACGAAATGGAGTGGCAGCTGCTTGCCGACGGCCGTGTGGTGAAGGCCGGCCGCATCGGCGACCTCGATGTCGCCCCGCAGCAGCGCCGTGCGTATACGCTGGGATTCACTGCGGCTGATTTCTGCCCGCAGGCGAAGGAAATCCTGGTGAACGTGGCCTATAAACTCAAAGAGAAGCAGCCGCTGCTCGACATCGGCCATACGGTGGCCAAACAGCAGTTCGTCGTACGCGAGTACGACTGTAAGGCCGGTTTCGGCCTTGCGGCCTCGGCGCGTCCCGTAGAGGTGACCCGCTGGGAACGCGGTGCGCGTGTCGAAGGGGATACGTGGCAGGTGTTCTTCTCGCGCGACGGGTTCCTGACGGCGTACACGGTCGACGGCCGTGAGTTGATGGCCGAGGGCGCCGAACTGCGCCCGCAGTTCTGGCGTGCCCCGACTGAGAACGACCTCGGGGCGAGGCTGCACCAGCGTCAGGCCGTATGGAAGAACCCCGAACTGCGGCTTACGAAGTTCGACGCTGCGGTCGAGGACGGGGTGGCCGTCGTGGAGACCCTCTATGAACTGCCTGCCGTGAAAGCTACGCTGGCGCTGACCTACCGCATCAACGGTGCGGGCGAAATGGAGGTCACCGAGCGGATGACCGCCGACAAGACGGCCGAGGTGCCCAATCTGTTCCGCTTCGGCATGACGCTCACGATGCCGGCGCGTTACGACCGTGTGGTTTATTACGGCCGCGGTGCGCACGAGAACTATGCCGACCGTCTTTCGTCGGCCGACCTGGGGCTTTACGAGCAGCGTGTGGCCGACCAGTACCACGATGAATATGTGCGTCCGCAGGAGTCCGGCACCAAGGGGGGCCTGCGCTGGTGGACGGTGGTCGACAGCGCCGGTACGGGGCTGACGATCCTCGCCGATGCACCGTTCTCGGCCTCGGCGCTGCCGTACGCCACGGCAGACCTCGATGTGTCGAATTTCCCGCCGCAGCAGCATTCCGGGACGCTCGTGGCACGCGATGCCACGTTCGTGAACTTTGACCTGCGGCAATCGGGCCTGGGCTGTATCGACAGCTGGGGCGCATTGCCCGAAGAGCAGTTCCGGGTGCCCTACGGCGATTATACGTTCCGCTTCATGCTGAAGCCGACGGTAAAGTAACCATAAGCATGCAAGGACAGTTGACACCCTCGTTCGGGGATTACGAACTGATCGACACGGGGGATTTCGAGAAGCTCGAACGCTTCGGGCAGTACGTCACCCGACGTCCCGAACCGCAGGCCATCTGGCGGCGCTCGCTCCCCGAGGGGGAGTGGCGCCACATGGCCGACGCGGCCTTCCTGCGCGACGTGCGCAGCGACGAACGCGGCGAATGGTGCCTGCGCCCCGGCATGCCCCCGCGCTGGACGGTGGCCTACGAATACAAGGATATGGCACTCCGTATGCGCTTGGGACTCACGTCGTTCAAGCATGTCGGCATTTTCCCCGAACAGGCGGCCAACTGGAACTTCATCTACGATAATTGCCGGGCGCTGGCTTCGGGCGGGACGTTTCCTGCGGATATTTCCGGTGCGGCCGCGGCCGGGAGTCTCCTGCCGGCACACGATGTTGCAGTGCCGTCAGGCGCCGGATCGGGCCGGGACGGGCACTCTGCCACCGGCCCGGGGCGTTGCGTCACGCCGCGCGTGCTGAACCTCTTTGCCTATACGGGCGGGGCGAGTCTCGCGGCATGTGCCGCAGGGGCGGATACGACGCATGTCGATTCGGTGAAGCAGGTGGTCACCTGGGCGCGCGAGAACATGGAGCTGAGCGGGTTGGACGGCATCCGGTGGATCGTCGAGGATGCGCTGAAATTCGTGCAGCGCGAAGTCCGCCGCGGCAACCGTTACCACGGCATCATCCTCGATCCCCCGGCCTACGGGCGGGGTGCCAACGGCGAGAAATGGATTCTCGAGGACAACATCTGCGAGATGCTCGAGTGCTGTGCCCGGTTGCTGGAGCCGCAGGGAGCGTTCCTCGTGCTGAACCTCTACTCGATGGGGCTTTCGTCCACGCTGGCCCGTACGGCCGTGCGGCAGGCGTTCGGTGCACCGCGTACGGAGCAGTACGGCGAGCTATGTTTTACCGACCGGGCGGGCAAGCAGCTGCCGCTCGGTACGTACTACCGTTTTACACGTTAAAAACTTGGAACCATGAGTATTCTGATCGTATTGTTCGGGCTGCCTGTTGTCCGTCCTGGTGGGCATTATCGGCAGCAGCCGGCGCATCGGCTTCGGGCTGGCATTCCTCGTGAGCCTGATCTTCACGCCGCTCGTGGGGCTTATCATCACCCTGCTGACCGACCCGTTGCCGTACGGCGGCCAGCGCTGGGGCTGCGTCGGCACGTTCGTGGCCATCCTCGGCCTGTTGTTCCTCTGCGCCTTCCTGATCCTGTTACTGGCCGGAGGCGCCGTCGTCGCCATGTTCTGATTTCCCGTAACGCCCCTCCAGCAGGAGGATCATGTTTTCGAGTTTCTCCTCGTGCTCTCCGAAAAACCAGTCGTCGAAGGCCCTGGGGATCACCCCGATCCAGTTCCGTACCGTTTTGTCGGCGAGCGTTTTCTCGAATCCTTCGCGGTAGGATGAATTCCAATGGAGATTCTCCATCTGGGAGGGCAGCATGGCCTGCATGCGCTGGTCGTAGTACAGCTGCATGTAGTCGTCGAACGCCGCGAGTTCCTTATAGCAGCGCAGCAGGTCGATGAGGGTCTGCTTGTCGGCGATATGGGAGGCGATGCCCGTCGTCTTGAGCATTTCCAACGCATCGCTCGACAGGCGGTAGGGCTTGCCCATGCCGCCGGTGATGTAGCGCGAATAGGTTTCGACCGTGTCGGACGGGAATCCTGCGAGCGAAAAATCCGCTTCCAGCAGGCGCCGTGCCACCCATTTGTCTTTGCTGTAAGTGTACTTGTAATCCCGGACGACCTGCAGGTTGTCGTGCAGTTCGGATGCGACGAGCTGCATGGCCTGCCGTACCTCCCGCTGTTTTGCAGCTTCGGTGATCCGGGCGGTCAGCCACAGGGTCAGCAGTACGCCGCCCGTGACGATCGAGAACTGGCGCGCGTAGTCGCCGATTTTCCACTTTTTGATCCGTTTTTTGAGGGGTTTCTTCATGGGTGCGGGGTTGTTTTCCTTCCGGGGATGCTCAGAATACGTAGTATATCAGGATGCCTGCTGCGGCCGAGAGGCAGATCAGCAGGATGGGGTTCACTTTTTTGACCGAGGCGACGAAGACGCCGCCGAACAGCGCCCAGCTCCAGCCGTCGATGAAGTTCTGTTCGTCGGGCGCTTTGCTGTGCGGGAACATCAGCAGCAGTGCGGCCGAGGCGATCATGCCGATCACCACGGGCCGCATCCCCTTCATGGCGCCTTCGACGATGGGGTTTTGCTTCAGGCGAAGGAAGAAGCGCGTGATGAGCAGCATCAGCGTGAGCGACGGCAGGCATACGGCAAATGTCGCCAGCGCCGCCCCCAGGATGCCGCACCACGCGTTGCCGGCCTGCGCCCCGACCGTATAGCCCACATAGGTGGCCGAGTTGATGGCGATGGGCCCGGGCGTGATCTGCGAGACGGCCACGATGTCGGCGAATTCGGCATTGGTCATCCAGGCGTGCTGCACGACCACTTCGTTCTGGATGAGTGAGAGCATGGCGTAGCCGCCTCCGAAGCCGAAGAACCCTATTTTCAGGTAGCTTACGAACAGTTGCCAGAAGATCATTTGCCTGCTTTTTTAGCGATGAATAATGTCCATGCGATGCCGATGGCGGCCGCTGCGATCAGGATATAGATCGGCGACCAGCCCAGGTACCATACGGCCAGCGCCGACGCGGCGATCACCGCGAATAGGGCCCAGTGCATCCCCCGCGCCAGCGAGATCACCGGCACGACGATCAGTGCCACCACGGCCGGGCGCATGCCTTTGAATGCGGCGTCCACGACGGGGTTGTGGCGGATGTCGGCAAACAGGAGCGCGATCGCGAGGATGATGACGAACGACGGCAGGACGCTGCCCAGCAGCGCCGCCACGGCACCTTTCAGCCCCCGCATCTTGTAGCCTACGAACACCGAGGTGTTGATGGCGATGGGGCCCGGGACGGATTGTGCGAGGGTCAGCAGGTCGAGGAACTCCTTGTGCTCGATCCAGCCGCGCTTGGCGATCAGCTCCTGCTCGATGAGCGGCAGCATGGCGTATCCCCCGCCGAAGGTGAAAAGCCCGATCTTGAAGAAGGAGGCGAAAATGGTACGAAGTCGTTGCATGTTTTCCGTGTTCTTTACTTAATCCGGCGTGTGCGGCGGCCCTGTCGCAGGGACGGGGTTCCGGGGGCGGCTATGCTCCCCGCCCGGCCGTTTTATTGTCCGGCGTTGGCCACCGACGCCATGACCGTGGCGACGACGGCTGCGGTTTCGGTGCGCAGGCGCTGCGTGCCGAGGGTGATCTCCTCGAATCCGTTGGCACGCGCGAAAGCGATCTCTGCGTCTGAGAAATCGCCTTCGGGGCCGATGAAGACCAGCGCCGACTCGCCTTTGCGGAGCGTCGCGGGCAGGTATATTTTGCCTGCGGGCGACAGCGCCGGGGCACAGTGGGCGATGAATTTCCGCCCCTCGAACGGCCTGGCTGCGGCCTCGCGGAACGGCGTAAGCGGGTGCAGCTCCGGGCGGTAGGCCTTGAGCGACTGTTTCATCGCCGCCGTGATGACCTTCCCCGCGCGTTCGGGTTTGAAGACGCGGCGTTCGCTGTGTTCCGTTTCGAGCGGGACGATGGCGCTGACCCCCACCTCGGTGGCCTTTTCGAGGAACCATTCGAAGCGGTCGGCGTTTTTGGTCGGCGCCACGGCCATCACCAGCCGGTAGGGGAGCGGTTCCCACTGCGCCTGTGTCGTGGTGACGCGAACCGTACATCGTTTCGGGTTGTCGTCGGTGATCTGGCAACAAAATAAATTGCCCCTTCCGTCAGTTATATGGAGGGTATCGCCGCGCCCCAGACGCAGCACGCGGACACAATGTTTCGACTCCTCTTCGCTCAGCGTATAGAGGGGCGGCGTGATGTCGGGGGCGTAAAAAAGTTGCATACCTGTTATAAATTACTAACTTTGCATCGCTGTGCGGACGCATCGAAGATGCCTCCGCCGTCGGCGATTGCAAAGTTACACAAAATAACACGATAGATGAAACGTATTGCAGGATTATTCACAACACTTTTACTGCTTATGACACTTGCGTCATGCGATTCCCGGAAAACGGCCGGGGAAAACCCGTTTTTCACCGAATGGGATACGCCGCACGGCGTACCTCCGTTCGACAAGATCCTGCCCGAGCATTTCATGCCCGCCTTCGAGCGCGGCATGTCGTTGCACGAGGCCGAGATCGACGCCATCACCTCGAACAAGGACGAGGCCACGTTCGAAAACACGATCCTTGCCTATGACGATGCCGGGCAAATGCTCGCGCAGACCGAACTGGTGTTCGGCATGCTGTGTGCCGCCGAAACCAACGACCGCATGCAGGCCCTGCAAGAGCAGGCCATGCCCCTGCTGGCCGCGCACAGGGACAAGATCCGCCTCGACGACAAGCTCTTCGTCCGTGTGAAGGAGGTTTACGACAGGCGTGCGGCGCTGGGGCTCGACGCCGAGCAGATGCGCCTGTTGCAGAAAACCTACGACTCCTTCGTGCGTGCCGGGGCGTTGCTCGACGCCGAGCAGAAGGCCCGCCTGAAAGAGATCAACGGGCAGTTGTCGCTCACGGCCGTGAAATTCGGGAATAACATCCTCGCAGAAAACAACAATTTCGTGCTCGAACTCAAGTCGGACGAACTCGACGGGCTGCCGGCAGGCATCCGCGATGCCGCCCGCGAGAAGGCCCAGCAGATGGGCAAGGGCGACAAGTGGGTCTTCACGCTCCACAAGCCCAGTCTGATTCCGCTGCTGACCTATTCTACCAGGCGCGACCTGCGCGAGAAAATATACAAGGCTTATCTGAACCGCTGCAACAACGGCGACGAATACGATAACAAGCAGCTCATCAACGATTTCATCCGCCTGCGCACGGAGAAGGCACACCTGCTGGGCTATCCCTCTTACGCCGCCTATGTCGTGGCGGACGAGATGGCCGGTACGACCGATGCCGTTTACGGCCTGCTCGACCAGATCTGGACGCCGGCGCTCGAACGCGCCAAGGGCGAGCTGGCCGAGATGGACACGCTTTTGCAGAAGGACATCCCCGGTGCCACCTTCGAATCGTGGGACTGGTGGTATTACGCCGAGAAGCTGCGCAAGCAGAATTATGCCCTCGACGAGGAGATGCTGCGTCCCTACTTCTCGCTCGAGAACGTGCAGGGCGGCATCTTCTACCTGGCCAACCGCCTCTACGGCATCACCTTCCAGCCGATCGTCGTGCCGCTCTACCATCCCGATGCAGTCGCCTATCAGGTGCTCGACGCCGACGGCTCGCACCTGGGCGTGCTCTATTTCGACTATTTCCCCCGCGACGGCAAGAGCCAGGGCGCCTGGTGCGGCAACTATGTCGAGCAGACCTATAAGGACGGCAAGCGCGTGGCGCCCGTGGTGAGCGTCGTCTGCAACTTCACGCACCCAGTGGGCAATACGCCCGCGCTGCTGACGCTTGACGAGACGGAAACGCTCTTCCACGAATTCGGCCATGCGCTCCATTTCCTGTTCCACGACGTGAAATACCGCGGCCTTTCGGAGGTCGAGGGCGATTTCGTCGAACTGCCTTCGCAGGTCATGGAGAACTGGGCGTTCGAACCCGAGATGCTGAAGCATTATGCCGTGCATTACCGCACGGGCGAAGTGATCCCGAAATACCTGGTCGACAAACTCCGCAAGAGCGAACTCTTCAACCAGGGTTTCGCCACCACGGAACTGATCGCCGCGTCGCTTTCCGACATGGATATCCACTCGGTCACCGAATACGAACCGTTCGACCCGATGGCATTCGAGCGGCAGGCGCTCAACGAGAAACGCGGCCTGATCCCGCAGATCGAGCCCCGTTACCGTTACCCCTATTTCAGCCATATCTTCGACGGCGGCTACTCGGCAGGCTACTATTTCTATACCTGGGCCGAGGTGCTCGACAAGGATACGTTCGAAGCCTTCCGCGAGAGCGGCGACCTGTTCAACAAGAAGATCGCCGCCGATTTCCGCGCCAAGCTGCTTGCGCGCGGCGGTTCGGAGGACGGCATGTCGCTCTACCGGGCATTCCGCGGCGCCGATCCCGACAAGCGGGCGATGTTGCGCAGCCGCGGACTTTGGGACGAACCCGAGCCGGAACCCGCCGACGAAGGCGAAGCGCTCCTTCAGCCGGAAATACGGCAGGAATAGCCCCCATCCTTAAAACTAACCCAATATTTGCAATAACATGAAAAAAGCATTTATCATCATGACCTTTTCCGCGATGGCGGCCGGGTGTGCCGACAATTCGATCCCCAAGGCGCAGCTGCCCGAATTAGATACTTCGAACCCCTTGCTGGCCGAGTGGGATACGCCCCACCAGACCCCGCCGTTCTCCGAGATCGAACTCTCGGACTACGAGCCTGCGTTCGACGCGGCCATCGCCTGCTCGCGTGCCGAGATCGACGCGATCGTCGGCAACCCCTCGAAGCCGACCTTCGGCAATACCATCGTGGCCCTGGAGCGCCACGGTGCGCTGCTGGATCGTATTTCGGGTATTTTCTTCAACCTGCTCGAAGCGGACACGTCCGACGAAATGCAGGAGATCGCACTGCGCGTGCAGCCCAAGCTGACCGAACTGTCGAACGACATCTCGCTCAACCCCGAGCTCTTCGCCCGCGTGAAGGCCGTCTACGGGAAACCCGGCCGCGGCCTCTCGAAAGAGGACAAGAAGCTGCTCGAGGATACCTATCAGAGTTTCGCACGCAACGGGGCCGCCCTGTCCGACGCGGACAAGGAGCTCTACCGCAAGTATTCGTCCGAGTTGTCGGCCGCGACGCTCCAATTCGGCCAGAACGCCCTGGCTGCGACCAATGCCTTCTCGATCAACATCACCGACCCGAAGGTCGTGGCCGAACTGCCGGACTTCGTGAAGGAGGGTATGGCAGCAGATGCCAAGGCGCGCGGTGAAAAGGGCTGGACGGTGACGTTGCAGGCACCGAGCTATGTGCCTTTCCTGACCTATTCGTCGAACCGTGCGCTCAAGGAGAAACTCTGGCGTGCCTACAATTCGCGCGCATTGGGCGGCGAGAACGACAATACGCCGGTCGTCAAACAGATCGCCAACCTGCGCCTGAAGATCGCCAACCTGCTGGGCTATAAATGCTATGCCGACTACGTGCTCGAACGCCGCATGGCCGAGAACACCCCGACGGTCATGGCCTTCCTCGACGAGCTGCTCTCCCAGACCAAGGCCTATGCCGACCAGGACTATAAGACCGTCGCCGACTATGCCGCTTCGCTCGGGTTCAAAGGCCAGCTCATGCCGTGGGACTGGGGCTATTACAACGAGAAGTACAAGCACGAGAAATATGCGCTCAACGACGAGCTGGTGAAACCTTATTTCAAACTCGAAAACGTCCGCAAGGGCGTCTTCATGCTCGCCAACAAGCTCTACGGGCTGAACTTCACGCCCAACGACAAGATCGAGGTGTACCATCCCGACGTGACGGCCTACGACGTGACCGACCAGGACGGCCGTTTCATGGCGGTACTCTACCTTGATTTCTTCCCCCGCGAATCGAAGCGTTCCGGGGCATGGATGACCGAGTTCCGGGGCACGAAGATCGTCGACGGCAAGGAGACCCGTCCGCTGGTGTCGCTGGTGATGAACTTCACCAAGCCTACCGAAACGGCCCCTTCGCTGCTGACCTTCGACGAGGTGGAAACCTTCCTCCACGAGTTCGGCCACTCGCTCCACGGTATGCTGGGCGAGGGCCGGTACGAGTCGCAGACCGGAACGAACGTTTACCGCGACTTCGTGGAGCTGCCTTCGCAGATCATGGAGAACTGGGCTACTGAGAAGGAGTTCCTCGACCTGTGGGCCGTGCATTACCAGACGGGCGAGCCGATCCCGGCCGAGGTGGTCGACCGCATCGTCGCCGCGCAGAATTACCTGGCGGCCTATTCCAACGTGCGCCAGCTTTCGTTCGGCATGACCGATATGGCATGGCATACGATCACCGAGCCTTTCGAGGGCGACGTCGAGCAGTTCGAGGTCGCGTCGATGGCTCCGACGCAGGTGCTGCCCGTCGTTCCCGGTACGGCCATGGCCCCGGCATTCGGACATATCTTCTCGGGCGGCTATGCCGCGGGGTATTACGGCTACAAGTGGGCCGAGGTGCTGGAGGCGGATGCCTTCTCGCTCTTCAAGGAGAAGGGCATCTTCAACCGCGAGGTCTCCGGCTCGTTCCGTGAGAATATCCTTTCGAAGGGCGGTACCGAGCATCCGATGGAACTCTACGTGCGCTTCCGCGGCCACAAACCCGAAACCAGGGCGCTGATCGAGAAAATGGGGCTCGGCAAATAACCGTATTCCCATACCCGATAAAAAAAGGGAACCTCCGGCCGGAGGTTCCCTTTTATGGTGCATTTCTTTTGCCCGGAAATGTTCCTAATGATGAATATTTTGCTAAATTTGCGGTTGGGATTGAGAATTTTATTACGCTAATACACACTTGCACTATGCCTCTGGAAAAACTTAATGCGGCACTGATCGGTGCTATACAAAATAGTACCCCGGAATACACCAATGCGGCGACCGTTCTGACAGACAAGCTCAATATCGGCCGCGAGGCGGCTTACCGCCGGCTGCGCGGCGAAGTGCCTTTCACCTTCGGGGAGGCGGGCGTACTTTCGGCGCAGATGAATTTTTCGCTCGACCGTACGGTCGGGGCCGTGGATTTCGGAAATGTGCTTTTCCGGTTGAGTTTCAGCGATTACCATACGGCGCTCGAAGATTATACGGGGGTTATAGACCAGGATACCCTTTTTTACCGCGAGGTTCGTCCGACGACGATGCCGAACAGGCCATCGCCGGAAATTCGTTTCCGCGGATGCTTTATATGCGCTATCTGAACCTGACCAATTTCAGGCTTTTCAAATGGCTCTACCAGCAGGGGCTCATCGACTGCTCGGGGGCCAAGTTCGAAGACCTGAAAGCACCGGAGGTGCTTTTGCAGAGTTACCGCGACCTGGTGCACGAAGCGCAGCAAATGCCCTCCACGACCCTGGTATTCGACGGAAGCTGTACCAAACGCTGGGTCAACGCCATCTGCGCGTTCCGCAACATGCACCTGATCACGGACGAAAGCGTCGAGGTGCTGAAAGCCGAGTTGCTGCAGATGCTCGACGAACTGGAAGAGATTTGTGTCTCCGGGCAGTTCCGCAGCGGGCAGCCGGTGTCGGTCTATATTTCGGATATGGATATCGAAGCGACTTATTGCTATCTTTCGGCACGGCATTACCGAGGGAGCTGCATCGAGGCGTTCTCGATCAACTCGCTGCGCAGCTCCGATCCGGACATGTTCGAGCACACCAAACGCTGGGTGTTGGCCCTGAGTCGGTTTGCGACATTGATATCGTGCAGCGGGGAGTTGCAGCGGATTCATTTCTTCAAGCGGCAGCGAGCTGTCGTGGCAGAATTGGAAAGGGAGGGCTTAGAACCCTCCCCCGAAGTCTTCCAGGAATAAACGGAACCTTGCGTCTAGTTCCTTGGTGTCTATCCTGTGCTTCAAATCCTGACGGATTTTCCACTTGCGTCACTTTTGCGGGTGTAACCCGCCCCTTGCACAATCCCACTTGAATTCTTCATATCTCCTGTGCAATACAAAAGTAGGGTAAGGCGCCGGGTAAAACAAGACGGAAAACGGGTATCGGTGCATATTGATTGTCTGATTTTGATACCTGTTTTTCAGTACGGCTCGGATTTTGAAAATGAATTTTCAGGTGTGGATGGTATTGCTGAAACCCGAATAAGCCCGGTTTATTTGTTTCGGAATTCGAAACAAGCTGTTCGAGGAACAAGCGTGGGGAAGAATGAAAAAAGCGAGGAAACTTCCTCGCTTTTTCAGTTGAGCTACCTGGATTCGAACCAAGAATAACAGGACCAGAATCTGTTGTGTTACCATTACACCATAGCTCAATGACGTTTTGGTGATGCAAAAGTAGAACTTTATTTTTCAATTGCAAAGAAAATTCACAAAAAAAATTAGTACATTTGTTTTAATCATTTTCCGACCGAATGAACTTGTAAATAAAAACAACCTAAAATCAGAGAATTATGGGAATTAAATTCCGCCTTATCGTCATGAACTTCCTCCAGTATGCCATCTGGGGTTCGTGGCTCATCTCGCTGGGCGCCTACCTTGGCGGTGGCCTCGACTTCACAGGGCTGCAAATCGGAAGTTTCTTTGCCACGATGGGTGTTGCGTCGTTGTTCATGCCCGCAGTGATGGGTATCATTGCCGACCGATGGATCCCGGCGCAGAAGCTGCTCGGCATCTGCCATCTGGTGAGCGGCGGGTTCCTGATTGCCGCGGCTTCGCAAACGGCCTATGCGCCTTTATACAGTTGTATGCTGCTGAGCGTGATGTTCTACATGCCGACCATCGCCCTGTCGAATTCGGTGGCATACAATGCCCTCGACCTGGCAAGGCTCGATACCGTGAAACATTTTCCCCCGATCCGCGTGTGGGGTACCGTAGGTTTCATCGCCGCGATGTGGTTCGTCGACCTGACGCATATCGGCGGCGTGCAGATCAAGCTGACCGAGTGGCAGCTCTATGTTTCGGCGGTGCTGTCGTTCCTGCTGGCCGTCTACTCGTTCTCGCTGCCCGGCTGCCCCGTCGACCGCAATGTCAAGGCCAGGTCGTGGGTCGATACGCTGGGGCTGCGTGCGTTCACGCTCTTCAAGGAGAAGCGCATGGCCATTTTCTTCGTCTTCTCGATGTTGCTCGGCGCCGCGTTGCAGATAACCAACGCCTTCGGGGACTCCTATATACAGAGCTTCGGCTCGATGCCCCAGTATGCCGATTCGGCGATCGTGAAGCACTCGGTGATCCTGCTCTCGCTGTCGCAGATGTCCGAGACGTTCTGCATCCTGCTGATCCCGTTCTTCCTGCGGCGTTTCGGTATCAAGAAAGTGATGCTCATTTCGATGCTGGCGTGGGTGCTCCGCTTCGGGTTCTTCGGCGTCGGCAACCCGGGCTCGGGTGCCGCGTTCCTCATCCTTTCGATGGTCGTCTACGGGGTGGCATTCGATTTCTTCAATATCTCGGGTTCGCTGTTCGTCGAGAAGGAGACCAGCCGCGAGATCCGCTCCTCGGCACAGGGTGTCTTTATGATTATGACCAACGGCTTCGGTGCGTTCTTCGGTTCGTATGCCGCCGGTGCCGTCGTCGATGCCTGGGGCTGGCCCGATTCGTGGTATATCTTCGCCGGCTATGCCCTCGTGGTGGCCGTGGTCTTCGCGTTCGTGTTCAAATACAAACACAACCCCGAAGAGATGGTTTCGGTGAACCATTAATATAAGTATGGTTCCGGCGGCGCGGGGAAACCTCTCGCCGCCGGAATTTTTTTACCCGGGTGCCGGGCTACGGGCGGAGCATTTTGACGTGCGGGATACCCGCTTCGAAATAGGTGCCTGAGATCGGTGCGAACCCGAGGGTGGCGTAAAATCCGGCCAGGTGCTCCTGTGCCGAGATGCGGATGGGCTGCGGGCCCCATGTCCGGGCAATATAGCGCAGCGCTTCGGACATCAGGCTGCGGCACAGCCCGCGGCGGCGGTATGCAGCATCGACCAGCACGCGGCCGACCGAGGCTTCGGCGTAGGCGATCCCCGCCGGGATGACCCGCAGGAAGGCGACTACGCGGCCGCCGTCCTCCATCCACATGAATACGCTCTGCGGGTCAATGGCGTCGGCATCGGGTTCCGTGATGTGCTGTTCGAGGAAGAAGACGGCCTCGCGTGCCTGCACGATACGGTGGTATTCCCGGACGGAGAGTTCGCTGAAATGTTTTGCGATGACAGGATACATGGCGGTTTGTAATTGAACACAAAGGTACTTAAAATTTCGGAAGATATGGATACGATCCGTGTGGATGGTGCGAGCTGCATCCGTTGCGGCCGCTGTGTGAAGGTGTGCCCTTCGCAGATTTTCGTACAGGAGAAGGCGGGCGGCCCCGTGGCGCTCTCGAAACCCGGGAACTGCATCGTCTGCGGGCACTGTGTCGCGGCCTGCCCGACGGGGGCGGTGCTGCATGCGGAATTCCCGTCCGGGAGGGTACACCCGGTCGATTATGCGGCCATGCCCACACCCGCTCAGGTCGAACTGCTGATGGCCGCGAGGCGCTCGAACCGGGCGCTGTCGCAGCGTCCCGTGCCGCAGGAGATGCTCGACCGGATCGTCGCGGCCGCCGACCTCGCTCCCACGGCCACCAACGCCCGGCAGTTGGGCTATACGCTCGTGACCGACCCTGTGCTGCTGCGCCGTATGAGCGAATATACGCTCGGCGTGTTCGGCAAGCTCGCGGATCGCCTTTCCCACCCGCTCGTGCGCCCGTGGCTGAGCCGTTTGTTGCCCGACGTCTACCGCTATATCCCCGTTTTCCGGAAAATGCGCCGCGAATATGCCGAGGGCAACGACCGTATCCTGCGGGGTGCGACGGCCGTGTTGCTGATCCATGCGCCGAAAGAGAGCCGGTTCGGCGCCGAAGATGCCAACCTCGCCTACCAGAACGCTTCGCTGATGGCCGAAGCGCTCGGGGTGAGCCAGATATATATGGGCTTCGTGCTGACCGCCGTGCGGCAGGATAAGAAAAAGGGGCTCTGCAAGATGCTGGGGCTCGCCGGTCGCCGTATCTGTGCCGTCATGGCGCTCGGGATGCCGCAGTTCCGCTACCCGAATTATATCGACCGCACGCCTTCCCCTTTGGAACGGAGATAGGCTTGCAGGGCTTCCCGGAGCCGTGCCCGGGAAATTTCAGTCGCTTTTTTCGGGGGCTTTGTTTCTTCGCTTCATCTGTCCGCTTGATCCGGCTGTTGTCTATGGAACCGCGGCCTCTCGCTCCTTTGTCTTTCCCGGGGGCTTTTGCCGCGGTTGCTCCGCCTGGCTGTCTTATCCGGTTGCTTCCAGTGGAAACCTCTCTTCTGCCCTCTTGCTGCAGAATTGTCCGTCCCCGCCTCTGCCCCTCCACTCGAATGCGGCCGGATAGCGCCGGTTGTCGCCGGGATACAAAAAAAAGCGGCCCCTGCACAGCAGAGGCCGCTTCTCCTTTGCGGCTCGGTGTCAGTTGCCCGAAAGGCCCCACTCCCCCGGGGAGTAGCCGCTTTTCGGAGCGTTCGGCACGTTGACGAAGAATTCGAACCCGCATTTGGCTTCGATCTCCGCCACGGATACCGCACAACCGTCCGGTGTCTGGGCCTTGTCTGTGGTTTGCTCGTACCAGAATCCGATGCATTGCAGTTCGTCGGCCGCAAGCGTGGTTACGGGTTGTCCCGTGGTGCCCTGCTTGGTGCGCAGCAATACCTTGTAATAATGCGTCGGTACGGGGCACGGGTTGCCGCCGTTGTCGGTCGTCGTACCCTCTGTCCCGTCAAAATAACATCCCGTTACCACATAGAGCGTATCGGCGCACATCCATCCGCGGACTCTGTTTTCCAGGGTGCCCCATGCACCGCTGTTGAATGTAGCGAGCTGTGGCGTCATGTTCGAATAGTAGGAAATCTGCTTGTTCGCCAGGTTGCTCACTTTCCGGTCGGCGTTGGGGACTTGGTGTCCCTTGTTGTAAGGTGCTCCCACGCCGCCCACCATCTGCTCGGTCTTTCCCAGCGACGGGTCGGCCGAGTAGGCCCTCTCTTTCGAAGCGTTCGGGGCTGTATAATAGGCGTGCAGCGGATATGCTGCCCATAGGGCCGCCTTTTTCGCCTTGTCATAACCCATTGCGAAATTGCGCGGGTAGGAACCGTTGCCCGTCGCCGCCACGTCGGTGATGTAGTGGCATATCTCGGTCACCGAAGTGTTCGCTGCGGGCAGTTCCGCCCACGATTTTCCTAATGCCGCTGTTCCTGTTCCCGGAGTAGGGTCTGGGGAAGGATCGCCTCCTTCCCCGCCCGGAGTTCAATTCGCCGGTTGCCAGGTTATGTCGCCTATCGTCGTTCTGTTCTGATTATTTTGTTTTATGGTAATAGTGGCGTCATAACCTTGACAGTCGATTGTCGGTATTTCGAATGCGCTTTTACTGTTTCCCGGAATAGTGATACTTGCTGCCGTGGCACCATTGGCTGTTATGGTGACTGTTGCCGAACCCTTGCTTGAGGTCAATGCATTGAATTTAAGGGCTGTAATACCTCCTGGGATCGTTACGGACATCGAGCCGTTTTTACCGATGGCTGCATATTTGTCGTTTATTACCACGACTCCGGCATTGGCAAGCGCCGTTTTGTCAGTGTTGGCCTGATTAGGATTACCACAGCCATTATAGCTCCATTGCGGGGTTCCAGTGGTTACTCCATTGAATGTGCCGCTGGAACCATAACTGGTAGTGCTGGGCACGGTGTAATTTTCGAAAGTCTCGGTTTCCCACATTACAGCCCCCGGTTTTGTCTGGGTGACGCTTACGGTTTGCGCTTCGGCGCCTTCGTACGATAATGTGATGGTGCCGGAACGTTCCTCGCCCTGATTTGCGTCTATCGTGAAAGAAACGCCGTCGACGTCATAAACGAATGAATTGAGCCAGGAAACGTTCGATGATGCGACGACCGACACCCCGTCTGTGGGATTATCAACCGTATAGTTGATGGTTTTGGTAGCGCTTTCCGCAGGAACGGACAAGGTCGTTTCCGATGTGATTTTCAGTACCGGAGGCAGGGTGATGTCATGGCCGGGAGCGATCTGTATGCTTTCGATAATTATTCTTTCTTTTGCGGCGGAGGGCTCGATCCTGATTTTCGTTTTCGAATTTTGTGCGTCGAATTTCAGCAGGTAGGTTTTGAACTCCTCGGTCAGGTCTGCGGTCGTGATTGCCGCGGATTCTCCGGCGGTTACTTTGATTCCGGAAGTATCTTTCGGCCAGACTTTGGCCGAAATCAGTACTGAGAACGGTGCGGAGAGATCCAGTTCGCTGGTGACGATATACCCGGAGTTGTCGCTCGAACTCATGCGTAGGCCATGCGGGGAGTTGTATTGATAAACATAGGAGTTCGCCACATACAAGTTGTTTCCGTTTTTGTCTTTGCGGGACAGGATATTTGTTGCGGAGTTTCCTGTCAGGTCACTGAAATCGTCGGTAAACGGCAGGCTCAGACCGGTTGCCGCGGCTGTGATGTGTTCGTCTGAAAGATTGACATTCAAAGTGGTGATCTTTCCTGTTTCCAGATCGATTTCATTGGACAGGACAATCTCTTTTTTGATGACATACCCTTCTGTCGCTGCTTCGACGACCAATTTCGACCCCGCAGCCAGCAATCGCGGATATACGCTTAAATAGGTGCCGCTGACACCGTTGATAACGTATTCCGTATTTGTCGTATAGGTCGCCGTTACGGTGTTGGAGCCGTTATAATAGGGTGCATACATCGTGTAGTTCAAGAGGTCTACAACAACCCGGCCTGCCAGTGTGTTGTCGCCATCGGTCGTAATGGACAATGACGATACGTGCTGGTCGGCCAGTTTTGCGCCTGTGGATTGGTCTTTGAGTACGACTTTGACGATGGCGCTCAATCGTCTGAATTCCAGATTGGCGACTTGCTGTCCCTCGGAATCGAGTGTAAGCGGTTTGCTGACCAGGATGTCGGCTTTGCCGTCGAACGAACTGGCTGTCGGGGTTTGGTTTGCCGGGAGATCGACTTTTGCACCCGTATTATCTCCTACTTTGTCGATTCCGTTGGCCGTGAATGGATAATAAGCGTAAATCGTTGATGAAATGTTCGCGTTCCCGGAAAAAGTCGTTGTTGCGGCGCGCTCCGTCGCATCGTTTGTGAAGGGGTAGTTGGACTTCGTCCCGTCGGTACTGATGCCTATCTGATCGCCGACAGACCAATAAGGAGTCAATCCGTCGATCTCGGTGCGGACTTCCGGTTTGAACTCAGGGTTTCCGGCCGTAAAAGTCATCTTGACGAGTTTGCCGGAAGGGGTGTCGATGCTGCTGTCTTCCTTTTGGCAGGCTGTAGCTGTTACAGCGGTGAGAGCTGCAAACAGTGTGATTTTAGAGAGACTTTTCATAGGGCTGCGGTATTAGAGTTCGTGTTCGCTTCCCGATCCGATACCTCCTGCACCGCCGCCGCTGCCCCAATCGTCATAGACGTCGGGTGGGGTGGGCGATGTTGCAAACCCTTTTTCAGTCTCGATGTCGATCGTCTCAATTACGGGCGGAAGATAGGTCGAATTTCCCCCCCCCTTGCTGGTGGACAGATTGTAATTCATAAGGCTAAATTTTTTTGGTTGAAACATTTTCGTATCAAATATAGCAAAAAAATAGTCTATTCCCGTTAAAAAATTGTGAAATTCCGGTTCCCGGTCAAAATATATACACAAACGTCTGTTTTCCTGCCGGGTTTTGTCTGTTTGGCGTATTGTTGCCGGTGCCGACGGCGGGAAACGACGACCGTGCCGCATTGCCGCAGCCGGTAGCCGGATTGTCTGGGATGAAAGGGTGGGTGGATGAGCCGGGGATCGGGATTTAGTACATATTGTCGTACATCGACTGGCTCTTGTCGTATTTGAGGTCTGAAAGCGATGCCGCCTTTACGCCGATGTTGAAGCTCCAGCTGCGGTGGAACCCGAAGGGTATCCACGAGAACGACATCTGCCAGCAGTGCAGGTCGCGCGAGATGGAGATCGACGAGGTGGTGAGTTTGTTCGCCTTGATGTCGTAACCGCCCTGGAACGTGATGCCGGTCTTGGGCGTTATGGTAAGGCTGCCGTTGAAGCTGACGGTCTGCGTGACGTTCTTCTTGTATCCTTTGGGCGGGTAATTGCCCGTCGATATGTTGTAGTTGATGGCATAGTTGAACCCGAAGTTCCACGGCAGTGAGAAATCGTAGTACATCTGCGACATGTATTGCCGCCGCAGTACGGGATCCATGTTGCCGTAGGGGTCGTAGTAGGGGTTCATGTATTCGGGCGGGATGCTGGTGATGTCGTTGATGGCCGATTGCGAGCGGTCTTCGCGCGATTTGAACGTATAGCCGAACGACCAGCCCGTCGAGACGATACGCCCCGGGAAGAAGAGCTTGTTGTAGCGTTTGCCGTCGGGGGTCAGCCGGTAGGGGTCGAGCGTCATCGAGAGGTTGATGCCGAAATTCTTGAAGAGCGTCGTGCGGAACGAGATCGGGATGGTCGAGAGCCCCATCGAGTCGGCCAGGAAATTGTACGACCCGCTGATGCGCAGCTCGTCGATCAGCTTGATCTTCTTCACGCCCGAGGTGTCGCGCTTCGACAGTACCTTCATTTCGAGGTTCTGCGACAGCGAGAAGTTCATCGACATCGACCGTCCGGAACTGGGGACGCCGTATGCGTTGACCGAATAGGGCGAATAGGTGGTGAAACGTCCTGTCGAGTCGGTCTGCCGCGTCTTGTAGTAGCCGTATTTCGGGTCGCCGAAGTCCGGCGTATAGGCGAATCCGATCGAAGGGGTGAGCGTGTGGCGGATGGCCTGGATCTTACGATCCTTGCGCTTCTTGGTGAAGTCGTACATGCCGTATACGGTCGTCGATGCCGAGACGTTGAAGTTGTAGTTGTAGAGGCGGTAGAACCCGTATTGCGTCGGCAGCGTGTCCACCTTGTTCGTGACGGGGTTCCAGTCGAATTCGACTTTTTTGAAATACCACTTCTCGTTGTAGGTCGCCGACGGCGAGATGTTGATGTAGTTGAACAGGTTGAACGACGCCGATATGGGGATGTTGTGCTCGATACCGTTCTTCATGTTGTCGAGCGTCTCCTTCGAGAAGATCTTGTCCTCGGTGGTCGTCACCGAGTTGGTCATCTTGCCCGTATATTGCATCGAGATCTTTTCGTACCACCGCTCTTTGCCCATGCGCTCCTTGCGCTTGAAGGGGTAGAAACGCGAGACGTTGAAAACCACGGTCGGCAGCGTTACCGAGAGGCTTTTGTTCTGCGAGTTCTGCGAGATGGACATGTTCGCCGAGAGCGAGAAGGGGGTTCCCGCCCAGTTCTTCGAGTAGGCGATCGACGAGTTGGTCTGCGTCGAGAGGATGTCGTTGAGGTTGGTCGCCGAATATTTGCTGTAACCGCTCGTGGCGAAGTTCACCGATGCCGAGAAGGTCGACCCGGGGTTGGCCTTGGGATCCTGGGAGTGCGTCCACTGGATGCGGAAGTTGCTCTGCTTGATATAGTCCGGCTCGCCTTTTTCGCCCGTCTTGATGTTCGAGTACTGCATGTTGAAACTGCCGCTGTACTTGTAGCGTTTGATATAGCGCGATGCGGCCGACGCCTCCCACGAACCGAGCGTGTAGATACCGCCGCGTACGGCCAGGTCGGCATAGTCGCCCAGCGTGAAATAGTAACCCATGTCGCGCAGGAAAAACCCCTTGGAGTATTCCTCGCCGTAGGTGGGCATCAGCAGACCCGATTTGGGACCCATGTTGATCGGGAAGAAGCCCTCGGGGATGCCGAGGAAGTAGATCGGCACGTCCTCCATGACCAGGTAGGCCGGCCCCGTGACGACTTTCTTGCCGGGGATGACCTTGGCCTTGGTCATCGCCAGGTAGAAGTGCGGGTGGTCGGTCTCGTCGCAGGTCGTGTATTTGCCGTGCTGGATGTTGACCGTGTTGTCGGGCATTTTCTTCACGCTGCCTCCGACCAGCCAGCCGTCGCCCTGCTGCGTCGCCACGCCCTTGATCTTGGCCTTCTTCGAGGTGAGGTTGTAGGTGATCGTATCCATCGTGTACGATGCGTCGCCCTCGGAGAATTCGGGTTTGGTGACGATCGGTTTGCCTTCGAGCGAGTCGGGCTTGCCGTATGCATAGACCATCTTGGTGTCCATGTTGATCTGCATGTAGTCGGCCTTGAGGTTGCTGTTCTGATAGGTGATGTCGCCTTCGTTGTAAATGTAGACCATCTTGTTGCGCACGTCGTAGACCAGCGAGTCCTTGTTCTTGCCCGTGATCGGGTCGTCGAGGAACGCCCCCGGTTTCTGGGGCTTTTTCTCTTTCACCGTGTCGCGGGCGATGGTGTCCGCCCCGCGGCCTTCGAGCGAGTCGCCTTTCTGCGTGATGAGCGAATCGAGCTGTGCGCCGAAGAGCGAATCGCGCTGCTCCTGCGGCAGGGCTTCGAATGCGGCGCGGCGGCGTGCCTGTTCCCGGGCGGCGCGTGCCTGCTCGCGGCGGTCGCGGCGGCTTTGGGTCGCAGCTTCCGGCACTTCGGCCGCGGCTTCGGAATGGGTCTGGAGGGAATCGGACAGGCGTTGGCGGAGGCTGTCTTCGGCTGCCGAGGCAAGCATTCCCCGGGGTACGGACGAGCCGAACACCAACTGGGCGAAGAGTAGGAGTGCCGCCGCCGAAAACAGATATTTTACCCTGATTCTATCCAAAATCCCAATAATTTTTCGTACCTTTGCCGACATGTCGGCAAAAACGCCTGGATCGGGGCCTCGATGCACTCCCGCCGGGTTTTTTAGGCGCGACAAAGATAGGTAAAAAATTACAGAAAGCTCACATTTGGCTCCATTAAATATGCGCACACGACTGTTCCTGTTATTCGCGTTTGCGGCCGTTACCGTTCTAATCAACGGTGCCACGGCCGGGAATATTGCGCACGGGGTCGAAGTTGTGGTCATCGATGCCGGACACGGCGGGAAATTCCCCGGGGCGCACTACGGCAATGTCTACGAGAAAGACCTCACGCTGAAGGTGGCGCTCAAACTCGGGAAGCTCATCGAGGAGGGGATGCCGGGCGTGAAGGTGGTCTATACCCGCAAGACGGACAAGGCGCTGGGCACCGATCTGGCAACCGACCTCCAGGCGCGTGCCGACATCGCCAACAAGGCCGGCGGCGACCTCTTCGTTTCGATCCACGTCAATGCTGCGAAATCCTCGGCGGCACGGGGTGTCGAGACGCTCATCATGGGCGAAAGCCCCAAGGAGCAGCGTTACAACGAGAACGCCCTGTTCGAGAACAACCGCGAAGACCTGATCGACATGTCGGACGAGCGGACGGCGGCCATCGTGCGGGCATATATCCAGAACCTGCAATTCACCTACGGCGAGTACAGCATGGCGCTGGCGCGCTGTATCCAGAATAATTACCTGAAGGCCGGGCGCCATTCGCGGGGCATCAAACCCCAGTTGCTGCGTGTGCTCTATGCCACCGACATGCCGGGCGTGCTGACCGAGATCGGTTTCATGTCCAACGCCCAGGAGATGGCCTATATGAAGTCGGAAAAGGGGCAGGACGAGATCGCCCGCTCGATTTACGAGGGCGTGAAGGACTATTCGGCCTATGTGCTCGAAACGCGCAGGGCCGGGGAGGAGGCCGCGGCCTCTCCGAAGCCCGTTAAAGAGCCCGAAACGCAGGTCGTCATCGGGAAGGAGCCTGTGCGCCCTGCGGGACAGGACAAGGCATCCGATACGTCTGCCGGGAAGTCCGGACGGAAGCCGGGCGGGAAGGCCGCCACCCCGGAAAAGGCGGAGCCGCAGAAGGCTGCGGGCAAATCCGGGGCGCAAAAGCCGGAACCGCAGAAACCGGCCGGGGCCGAAGCTGCCCCTAACCAAGCTGCCCGGCCGTTGCGCTATACCGTGCAGGTGCTGGCCAGCGCGCAGACCGTGCCGACCTCGTCCGCACGTTTCAAATCCTACCGCAACAAGGTGAAACAGTATACCGCCGAGGGGCGGTTCCGCTATAAATATTGCGTCGGCGAGTACGACACCCGTGCCGCAGCCCAGAAACGGCTGGCCGAAGTACGCAAGGTTTTCCCCGATGCCTTCGTCGTGAGCTGCCGGGGCACGCAGATTGTGAAATGAAAATAAACGAGCTATGAAAAGGGAAGTTAAGATCGGCATATTCGCCGTGGCGATGATCGGCGTCGCTTGGGCCGGAATCCGGTTTCTGAAAGGTTTCGACATTTTCAGCCGGAACGTCGAGTATTATGCGGCCTACGACCAGATCAACGGCGTGCAGAACGCGTCGCCGATCATGATGAAGGGCGTGAAGATCGGTTCCGTGACACGGCTTTCGTTCGATCCCGCCCGCAGCGACAAGGTCGTGTTGCAATTCACGATCAAGCGCCAATACCGCATTCCGTCCGATTCCGAGGCCAAAATCTTCAGCAACGGACTGATGGGTGCCAAGGCGATCGAAATCACCTACGGCACGGCCGACACCTACCTCCAGAAGGGCGATACGCTGCGTTCGAGCCGCGACCGCGATCTGATGGACATGGCCGGCTCCGAGCTGGATTTCTTCAAGCAGAAGGTTTCGCAGCTCACCACCGACCTTTCGCGCACGCTCGAAAACCTGAACGGCCTGATGGAAACCAATGCGGACAACATCGCCGGGACGCTCGGCAACCTGAACTCCGTGACGGGCGACATGGCCGAGATACTCTCGGCGGAGAAAAACAGCCTGAAGAGCGCACTGGACAACCTTTCGAAATTCTCCGACATGCTCGGCGAGAATGCCGGGCGCGTGGACAGCATCATCGGCGACGTGGATCGTTTCACCTCGCAGCTCACCGAGGAACAGTTTGCCCGCAAGCTTTCGCAGGCCGTGGAGCACCTCGACGGTCTCGTGGCACGCATCGCGCAGGGCGAAGGCACGGTCGGCAAGCTCATCAGCGACCCCGAACTGTACGATTCGCTCGAAAAGGCCAGCGACAACCTCGCGGCGCTGCTGGCCGATGTCAAACAATACCCCGGCCGTTACGTCCATCTCTCGCTCTTCGGGCGCAACCCCGAAAAGATGAAGGAGCGTGCCGACAGGAAGGCCGCCAAGGCTGCTGCCAAGGCTGAGCGCGATTCGCTCAAGCGGCTGCAGTAGCCCATCAACCCGACATAGAGATGATTTATCCTGCAAACTTCGAGCAGAAGATCGGCTTCGACCGGCTTCGGGAACAGGTTGCAGCGCTTTGCACCATGCGTGCCGCCCGCGGGAAGCTCGCCGAAGAGACTTTCTCGGCCTCGGCGCGCGAGATCGGGCGGAGGCTGGAACTTGCCGACCAGATGCGCCTGCTGCTCGACATGGAGCACGATTTTCCCGGCGGGGAATATCCCGACGTCGACCATGTCGTTGCCAAACTGCGTGTCGAAGGGACGTTCCTCGACGTGGGGGAGGTGGTGACCCTGCACCGGGCGCTGAGCCTCGTCGGCAGCGTCGTTGCGTTCATCCTCACCCGCGAAGGGCAATATCCGGCGCTGTATGCCCGCAGCCGCGGCGTCGAGGCATTCCCCGGGATCGTGCAGCGGATCGACGCCATCGTCGATCGTTTCGGCAATATCCGGGACAATGCTTCGCCGGCCCTGCTGGAGATCCGGCGCGCCATCCGCGAACGCGAAGGGCAGGCCGCTAAGCGGTTGCAGGCGGTGCTCGCCGCCGCCAAAGGGGCCGGTATCGTCGATGCCGACGCCCAGATCTCGATCCGCGAAGGGAAGGCCGTGATCCCGGTTGCCGCGGCCAACAAACGCAAGCTGCAGGGCTTCATCCACGACGAATCGGCCACGGGGCGTACGTTCTACGTCGAACCGGTCGAGGTCGTGGAGATCAACAACGAGCTGCGCGAACTGGAATATGCCGAGCGGCGCGAGATCGTCCGCATCCTCTCGGAGTTCACCGATTCGGTGCGCCCCGATGCCGGGCTGATCGCCGCGTCGGGCGACTACCTGGCCGAGATCGACATGCTGCGTGCCAAGGGACGCTGGGCATCGCAGAACGGCTGCGTGAAACCGATCATCTCGGACGACGACCGGCTGGTGCTGAAGAATGCCCGCCACCCGCTCCTGCAGCAAACCCTGCGGGCGCAGGGGCGCGAGGTCGTACCGCTCGACATGCAGCTCGACCGCCGCAAGCATATCCTTGTCATTTCGGGGCCCAATGCGGGCGGCAAGTCGGTCTGCCTCAAGACCACCGGCCTCGTGCAGTACATGTTCCAGTGCGGGTTCCCCGTTCCGGCATCGGAGGTTTCGGAACTGCCCGTGTTCCGTTCGATCTTCATCGACATCGGCGACGAGCAGTCGATCGACGACGACCTGTCGACCTATTCGTCGCACCTGCTCAACATGAAGAACATGCTCTCGGGGGCTTCGTCATCGGCGCTGGTGCTGATCGACGAGTTCGGGTCGGGTACCGAGCCGGTCATCGGCGGAGCCATCGCCGAGGCCATCCTCGAACGCCTGCTGGCCAAAGGGTGCTACGGCGTCATCACGACCCACTATGCCAATATCAAGTACTATGCGTCGAATACCGAGGGCATCGCCAATGGCGCCATGATGTTCGACGTGCAGAATATCCGCCCGCTGTTCCGCCTCGAAATGGGCAAGCCGGGCAGTTCGTTCGCTGTGGAGATCGCCCGCAAGATCGGGCTCCCGGAGGATATTATCCGCGCGGCGGGCGAGAAGGCCGGCAGCGACCATATCAACATCGAGAAGCAGCTGCGTGAGATCGCCCGCGACAAGCATTACTGGGAACAGAAGCGCGACCGCATCCGCCAGACCGACCGCAAGGTCGAGGAGCTGGAGCAGACCTATGCCGGGCAGTTGTCGAAGATCAGGGCCGAGCGGCAGGAGATACTCAAAAAGGCCAAGCTGGAGGCGCAGCAGTTGATCGCCGATGCCAACCGGCAGATCGAGAATACGATCAGGACGATCCGCGAGGCGCAGGCCGAAAAGGAGCTGACGCGCCTTGCGCGCCGCGAACTGGACGATTTCCGCGACGCGGTGGCGAAGGCCGACACGGCGGACAAGGACGCCGAGGTCGCCCGCGAGATCGAACGTATCGAGCGCCGCCGTCAGCGGCGTGAAGAACGCAAGGCGCAGCGGGGCGAGGCGCAGGCGGCGGGGGCTGCCCCTGCCGAGGCTCCGAAACCGCGCGAGGTGGAGGCCGGGTCGAAAGTCCGCATGGCCGGACAGGATATGGTCGGCGTGGTGCAGTCGGTCAAGGGGCGCAAGGCGCAGGTCGCCTTCGGCCAGATACTGACTACGGTCGACCGGAAGATGCTGACCGTAGTCTCGAACAGCGAGTTCCGCGAGGCGACACGCCCGCAGACGGCGCGGACGGTGGTGTCGGCCGACATTTCGGCCCGCAAGCTCAGCTTCAAAGACCATATCGACGTGCGGGGCATGCGTGCCGCCGAGGCGCTGGACGCCGTGCAGGATTTCATCGACGACGCCCTGATGGTGGGCGTGGGGTCGGTGTTGATCCTCCACGGCAAGGGCACGGGGGCTCTCAAGGAGGAGATACGCCGCTACCTGCGCACGGTGCCCGAGGTCGAAAGCGCCCGCGACGAGCATGCCGACCGGGGCGGGGCGGGAATTACGATCGTGACATTTGACCTTTCGTGAGGACGGCTGCCTCCGGCGCTTCCGCTCGCGGCAGCCGCATACTCCGCGTATGTTCCTGCCCCGTCGGTTTCGTGAAGCCCCGGATGCCATCCGCCCGGCGAAAAACGGATAAGATACAGGATGAACTACAAACTCTCGGAAATAGCCGCCGTTGTCGGCGGGAAATTTACAGGCTGCGATGCCGAAGTGCGGTCGGTTGTCACAGACAGCCGTTCGCTGTCGTGCGAACTGGGCTGCTGCCCGATGTTCGTGGCCATGCGCGGTGCCAATCACGACTCGCACGACTTTGTCGCCCAGATGTCGGCGCGTGGTGTGCGTGCGTTCCTCGTCGAACGGGATGTCGAGTGCCCCGCCGGTTGCGGCTTCGTGCGTGTGGACAACGCCATCGACGCCCTGCAACGCCTTGCGGCGCACTACCGTGCGCAATTCAGGGGTACGGTCGTCGGCATCACCGGTTCGAACGGCAAGACCGTCATCAAGGAGTGGATCGCCGAAGAACTGCCCGCGGGGATGAAATATTACCGTTCGCCGAAAAGCTACAATTCGCAGCTGGGCGTGCCCCTCTCGGTGCTGATGCTCGAAGGCGACGAGGAGCTGGCGGTCTTCGAGGCGGGCATTTCGAAGCCCGGAGAGATGGAGCGGCTGGAGCGCATCATCCGTCCCGACGTGGTTGTTTTTACCTCGATCGGCGACGCGCATCAGGAGAATTTCCTCAATCTCGAGCAGAAGTGCGACGAGAAGATGGTGCTGGCCCGCAATGCTTCGAAAATCGTCTACCACAGCTATTACGAACCACTGGGTGGCATGGTCGCGGCGCGTTTCGCCGCCCGCAAGCCCCTCGATGCCGCGTCGTTCCCCGAGGTGCCGGAGTCGGTCATCGGCAACGCCGCATCGCGCCGCAATGCCCAGATCGTCGAGGCGTTCTGCGCCGCGATGCACTATCCCGCGCCGTCGTTCGCTTCGGCGCCTACGTTGCCCATGCGCCTCGAGGTGAAGGAGGGCATCAACGATTCGATCCTGATTAACGACGCTTATAATCTCGACCTCAATTCGCTGGCGCTGGCGCTCGATTACCTGCACGGCGTGGCGCTGAACCGCCGCCGTACGCTCGTCCTGTCGGACATCTCGCAGAGCGGGCTTTCCGACGACGAACTCTACGGCCGTGTCGCGGGGATGGTCGCACGGGCGGGCGTCGACTTCCTGATCGGCATCGGCCCGCGCCTGAAACGCCATGCCGGGCTGTTCGGCTGCGACAAGGAGTTTTACGCCTCGACCGACGAGTGCATCGCGCGCATCGACCGCAGGGCCGTGGCCGGGCGTGCCATCCTGCTGAAAGGCGCCCGCGATTTCCGCTTCGAGAAACTGGCGCACGCCCTCGCGCGCCGCAGCCATACGACGGTGCTGGAGGTCGACCTCGACGCCATGACGCACAATCTCAATTTCTTCCGTTCGAAGCTCAGCTTCGGTACGAAACTCGTGGCGATGGTCAAGGCCGGCTCGTACGGTGCCGGCGATTTCGAAGTCGCGCAACTGTTGCAGCACCAGGGCGTTGATTACCTGGCCGTGGCGTTCGCCGACGAGGGGGTACTGTTGCGCGAGCGGGGCATTTCGATGCCTGTCGTGGTGCTCAACGCCGATGCCGACAGTTTCGATCAGATGATCGCCAACCGCCTCGAACCCGAGATATACAGCCTCCATTCGCTCGGCGCCTTCGCCGGGGCCGTGGTGCATGCGGGCGAGAGCCGTTACCCGATTCATATTAAGCTCGACACGGGTATGCACCGGCTGGGATTCACGGACGACGAAGTCGGGGCGCTGTGCAGGGCGCTGGCGGAAACCCCACAGGTCAAGGTCGCCTCGGTCTTCTCGCACCTCAACTGTGCCGACATGCCCGAAGAGGATGCCTATACCCGGGCGCAGATCGCCCTGTTCGACCGCATGAGCGCCCGCATCGCCGCCTCGCTGCCCTACCCGGTCATCCGCCATACGGCCAATTCGGCCGCCATCGAACGCTTCCCCGAGGCACAGTTCGACATGTGCCGCCTCGGGCTGGGGCTTTACGGCTTCGGCTACCGGCATAACGGGATGCTGCGTCCCGTCTCGACCCTCCGCACGCGTATCGTGCAGGTCAAGCACCTGCCTGCGGGCGAGGCCGTAGGGTATGGACGGGCCGGGAAACTCACGCGCGAAACTACGACGGCGACGATCCCCATCGGATATGCCGACGGGCTCGACCGCCACCTGGGCTGCGGCCGCTGGTCGGTGCTGGTGGCCGGGAGCCCCGCCCCCATCGTCGGACGCATCTGCATGGACAGCTGCATGGTCGACATTACGGGGATTCCCGGCGTGAAGGAAGGCGACGAAGTCGTGGTCTTCTCGCCCGAGCCGGGCAACGACCTGGAAACGATGGCCCGCGTGCTCGATACGATTCCCTATGAGATCATGACCTCGGTTTCGGGGCGCGTAAAACGGATTTACCTCAAAGAATAACGTTATGAAATGCTATGATTGCGGCGGTGAAATCGCTTCCGGAACCGGAACGTGTCCCTCCTGCGGTTGCCCCGCCGGGCGCGATGAGGCCGCCGAGTGCCTCGGGGCGCGGCTGCTGACGGCACAGCTCGAATCCGAATCGGCCCTCGACCAGTTGGGCAAGGCCCGCAGCGCCATGTTCGCCGCGGCGTTGCTGGCGCTCGCCAGCGGCGTGGTCGAACTGGTCAACGCCCAGGGAAACGGGGTGAGGCTGATGGTCGGAATCGTGATGCTCGTGCTGGCGGGCGGCTATGTGGCTATCGGCTGCAATGTCCGCAAATCCCCGCTGGTGCTTTCGGTTGCGGGGCTGGTCGTGAGCGCATTCTTCCTGAGCGGTGTTTTCGGGGTGGTGATCGCCGGTGTCATGGCGCTGAGCGTCTGGTTTGCGGTGCTGTATACGAAGGCCGCCGGCCGGGAACGGGAACTCCGGGCCAAACTCGAAAAACTGAAATAAGATGTACGGAACGCTCTATCTGATCCCGTGTCCGATTTCGGACGAAACGGCACCGTGGGACGTGCTGCCTGCGGCGAACCGTGCCGTGATGGATTCGCTCGACTATTTCATCGTCGAAAACACCCGTTCGGCGCGGCGGTTCCTGTCGAAGGCCGGCATCGCGCGGCCGATCGACACGCTGGAGTTCCGCGAGCTGAACGAACATACCGTCGCCGGGCGTGAGGTCGAAGAGCTGGTGAAACCGCTCATTGAGGGCCGTTCGGCGGGGGTTGTTTCCGAAGCGGGCGTGCCGGGCGTCGCCGATCCCGGGGCACTGGTCGTCGAGGCGTGCCACCGCCACGGTATCCGCGTGGTGCCGCTCGTCGGGCCGTCGTCCGTCATCCTGGCCGTCATGGCCTCGGGGCTCAACGGGCAGTCGTTCGCCTTCAACGGCTACCTGCCCGTCAAGCCGCCCGAACGGGTGCAGGCGATCCGCCGCTTCGAACGCCGTGCGCAGTCCGAACGCCAGTCGCAGCTCTTCATCGAGGCGCCTTACCGCAATGTGAAGCTGATGGAACAGCTCCTGCAAACCCTTGCCCCCGAGACGCGCCTGACGCTGGCGATGGACATTACCGCCCCCGGCGAATATATCCGTACGCTCGCCGTGCGCGAGTGGCGGTCGGTGCGGCTGCCGGAAATGAACAGGCGCCCGGCGATTTTTATCATCGGGTAGGCATGGCCCGGCGGTTGGTATACAATTTGTTCGAATATAAGACGGAAAATCTGAAAAACACGAGATATGAAAAAGGAAAAAACTTATAATGAGGCTGTTGACGGTGACGAAGGATTCGTTCCCGGTGAAGGTTACCCTTCGTGCGACGGCGAACCCTGTGCCAATGTGTCAGACGACTCGCAGGACGGAACTGACACAATGGCAGACGCTGCCGAAGGCGGCGACAAGGCCGGAGCGGGATCGGATCTGACGGCGGCACTGGCCGAGTGGCAGGATAAATTCATCCGCCTGCAGGCCGAATTCGATAATTACCGCAAGCGTACGCTCAAGGAGAAGATGGACTTGGTGCAGACCGGGGGCCGTGACGTGCTGCTGGCGATGCTCCCCGTGCGCGATGACGTGCAGCGTGCCGTCGATGCCATGCAGAAGAGCGACGACATCGAGGCGCTGCGTGCCGGCGTGACGCTTATTTCACAGAAATTTACCGATACGCTCCGCCAGAAAGGGGTCACCGAGATCGACGTCAAGGGCAGGGAGTTCGACGCCGACCTCTGCGAGGCGGTGGCTAAATTCGCTGCCGGGGAGGAGATGCAGGGCAAGGTCGTCGACATTGTCCAGACGGGTTATATGCTGGGCGACAAGGTGCTGCGTTTCGCAAAAGTTGTTGTAGGAGAATAATGCCATGGCAGAAAAGAGGGATTACTACGAAGTGCTGGGCGTCCAGAAAAACGCTAACGCTGACGAAATAAAGAAGGCTTACCGCAAGGCGGCCATCCAATACCACCCCGATAAAAACCCGGGTGACAAGGAGGCCGAAGAGAAATTCAAGGAGGCGGCCGAGGCATACGACGTACTGTCGAACCCCGACAAACGTGCCCGTTACGATCAGTTCGGCCATGCCGGGATGAGCGGTGCCGCGGGTGGCGGGGCAGGCGGCTTCGGCGGGTTCAGCGGCGGCGGTTTCTCGATGGAGGATATCTTCTCGCAGTTCGGCGATATTTTCGGCGGACATTTCGGCGGCGGGTTCCGCTCGTCGTCGTCATCGGGCGGCGGGCGTCGTGTGAACCGGGGATCGGATATCCGCATCAAGGTCAAGCTGACCCTCGCCGAGATCGCCAACGGCGTCACCAAGAAACTCAAGATAAACAAGACCGTCGCCTGCGATAAGTGCGGCGGTACGGGGGCCAAGGACAGCAACTCCTACTCGACCTGTTCGACCTGCAACGGTACGGGCTATGTGACGCGTGTGGAGAACACCTTCTTCGGCCGCATGCAGACGCAGGGCGTCTGCCCCACGTGCGGCGGTACGGGCAAAGTCATCACCGCACCCTGCGACAAGTGCAAGGGCGAGGGAACCCTCCGCGGTCAGGAGGTCGTGGAGATCCGAATTCCGGCCGGCGTGGGCGAGGGTATGGTGCTCACCGTCACGGGCAAGGGCAATGCCGCCCGTCACGGAGGCGTCAACGGCGACCTGCAGGTCATGATCGAAGAGGAGTCCAATCCCGAGCTGGTGCGTGACGGCAACGACCTGATCCACAACCTCAATATCACCGTTACGACAGCCCTGCTGGGCGGTACGGTCGAGGTGCCGACGGTCGATGGCCGTGCCAAGATCAAGATCGCCTCGGGAACGCATGCCGGCAAGGTGCTGCGCCTGGGCGGCAAGGGGTTGCCCGACGTCAACGGCTATGGCCGCGGCGACGAACTGGTCGTGGTCGACATCACGATCCCCTCGAAGCTCAGTGCCGAGGAGAAGCGGCTGGTCGAACAGCTGGCGCAGCAGCCCGGTTTCCAGCATGCCGAATCGGTCAAGAACCAGAATATCTTCGAGCGGATGAAGAGTTTCTTCCGGTAGGGAAGCAGCGGTTTGCATATGCGGCGGGATGTCGGGGGACTTTGCGGGCCACGGCATTCCGCCGTCGTTCGCAGCGCCCCTTCCGCTGCGGTGCACGGAGGTTTGCGGGCGTATTCCCCGCCGCCTTTCCCGGGGCCATTGCGGCTGTTGCCAGCCTGTTTGAGGGGTGTTTCCCCTCCCGTACCGCTGCCGGGGGTTTCCCCTGCTGCGGGGCATCGGACGTCTGGCACCGCATCCTCGGCAGGACTTTACGGGCGCCGCAGGCGGAAAAAAGGGTTTTGCAGGCAATAAAATTGCCGGAGAATTCGTATCTTTACCAAAAATAATTAGGAGGACACGCCATGTTAGGTTTCACCCCGTTCAAGAGACACGCCAACAAGTTCAACTACATACCGCGCTACTACGATCCCGAAAAGGAGGCGCGCGAGCAGCGCCGTGCCGAACTTCGCGGCGAGAGGGCCGAAGACGGGGATCGTGAGTACCGTCCCGGACAATATATCCGTACGCAGCGCGATGCCCGTGCCGCCCGCCGTTCCAAGGAGGATGACAAGGGGCGTATGCGCATCTGGAAGATGGCCGGTGCCGCAGTTATCGTCCTGCTGTTCATCTACATCCTTTATCCGAAGCTCGCCGATGTGTTCCTGCGCGCCCGTACGGCGCCGGCACAGACCGAATCCGCTGCCACCGAATCCGCTCCGCGCAACGGGCTCGACCAGACGGGTATTTCCGACGTAGAGTGGCAGGAGCAGCCTATCACGGTGGTTCCCAACGATTATCAGGAATAAATGGCAGATAAGATCAGATTATTACCCGAAGTCGTCGCCAACCAGATTGCTGCGGGCGAGGTCGTCAACCGTCCCGCATCGGTGGTCAAGGAGATGATGGAGAACGCCATCGACGCCGGCGCCCGTACCGTGAAGGTCAACTTCCGTGACGGGGGCAAGGATTTGATCCAGATCGTCGACGACGGCTCGGGCATGTCGCCCATCGACGCGCGTATGGCCTTCGACCGCCATGCCACCAGCAAGATAACTTCCGTCGAAGACATCTACGCCCTCAATACGTTCGGGTTCCGCGGCGAGGCGCTCGCTTCGATCGCCGCCGTGGCGCAGGTCGAACTGCGCACGCGGCAGGAGGGCGACGAAGTGGGTACCCAGACCGAAATCAACGGCGGCCAGTTCGCCGGGCAGACTCCCGTGATGTGTCCCGTGGGGGCGCAGTTCTTCGTGCGCAACCTTTTTTACAACGTGCCCGCCCGCCGTCGTTTCCTCGACAAGAGTACGACTTCGGCCGCACAGATCAAGGCCGAATTCCAGCGTGTTGCGCTGTGCAACCCCCATATCGCCTTCGAACTTTACGCCAACGACGCCCCGGTCTATACGCTCTGTGCCACGTCGCTGGCGGGACGTATCGTCGACGTGGTGGGACGCCATATCAAGCAAAACCTGCTGGAGGTCGATGCCGACACCTCGATCGCCCGCATCGGGGGCTATATCGGCCGTCCGGCTGCCGCCAAGCGGCGCAACGGCGAGCAGTACCTCTTCGTCCACGGACGTTATTTCAAGAGTTCGTACCTCACGAGCGCCATCATGAAGGCCTATGAGAAACTGATCCCCGAGAGCAGTTCGCCTTCCTATTTCCTCTACCTGACGATCGACCCTTCGCGCATCGACGTCAATGTCCACCCGCAGAAGACCGAAGTGAAATTCGCCGACGAGGAGGCCGTCTGGCAGATCATCAACGCCGCCGTGCGCGAGACGCTCGCCAAGACGGGGGCCGTGCCGTTGATGGATTTCGACCGCGACGGCATCGTCGAGATCCCGGCATTGAGCAAAGGGGCCGTCTACAGCGAGCCCCGCGCCATGTCCAACGGCGACTACAATCCGTTTCGCGAGGAGTATATCGACCCTACGGCGCCCGATCCCAATGTCGATTTCACGGGCTTCGACGTCCCGTACGACGATCGCGGACAGACGCTTTCCGATACGGCCGGGACGGGCTTCGCCCCGCGCGCCGGTATGGGCGGCGGCATGTCGGGGCGCGGTGCGTCCGGGGGCAGTCTGCCCGGCGGGCTGCGCAGCGCCGGCAGCGGATTTACCCTTCCGCAAACCCCGCCGGCGGGGGAGGATTTCACCATCCCTTCCTCGGCGGCCGACGGGTTCGAGGATTTCGTTTCGGGGAGCAGTTTCGAGGTGGAGTCCGGCGCCGGGTTCGGGACGAGTGCCCTGGAATTCATCCCTTCCGGGGCTACGGCCGGGCAGCAGCGGCTGGCGGTCGAGGGGCGTCCGGAATTTACCGATCCGCTGCCGTTGGGCGGCGGGTACCTCGCCGCGCTGCTGGGCGGGAGGTTCGTCGTGGTGGACGTGCGGCGTGCCCGCGAGCGCATTCTTTATGAGGATTACCTGAAGATGCTCGGAAACGGGTCTTCCGTGAGCCAGCAACTGCTCTTTCCCGAGCGGCTGGTGTTGTCGGGCGACGAATATGCGCTGCTCGAGGAGAACGCCGTGGAATTCGCGTCGCTGGGATTCGACATCGACTTTGCGGGGGAGGGGACGATCGAGGTCAAGGGCACTCCGGCCGATATGCCGGCCGATGCCGTCGACCAGATGGTCTACGACCTGCTGCAAGCCTTTTCGACGCCCGTGTCGCTCGCGGATCAGCGCCGCGAGAAGATCGCCGCCGTCATGGCGCGCGGCGGGGCGAAAGGCATTCCCCGCAATATGTCGCGCGATGAAGCCGCGGCGCTGCTCTCCCAGCTCGCCGCTACGGGCAATTTCAGTTTCTCGCCCTCGGGCAAAGCCATAACTGCAGAAATAACCCCCGAAGATATCCGTACCAAACTGGGATAATCCGGTGGAAAAACGTACTTTTGTAAAAATTTTACGCAATGAACAGCTATTTTCAGACACCCCCGGTGGTGAAAAACCTGATAATCATCAATGCCCTGGTCTACATGGCTACGGCCCTGATCCAACCGGCACATAACGTCATCATGGAGTATTGCGCCCTGTGGCTGGGAGCGCCTTTGTTCCACAGCTACCAGTTCGTCACCTACATGTTCGTCCACGCCAATTTCGAGCATATCTTCTTCAATATGTTCGCCTTGTGGATGTTCGGGCGTACGTTGGAATACGAATTGGGGTCGAAGCGTTTCCTGACCTATTACATGGTTTGCGGCATCGGTGCGGCGCTGATCCAGTATTTCACGGCGCTGGCGTTCGGCGAGCTGCCCATGTCGCTGGTCGGTGCTTCGGGCGCGGTGATGGGGCTGCTGCTCGCCTTCGGCGTCATGCACCCCAATGCGGTCATCATGCTGCTGATCCCGCCGATCCCGATGAAGGCCAAATGGTTCGTCATCATCTACGGCGTCATCGAACTTTTCCTCGGCTGGCGCGGCGTAGGCAATGTGGCGCATTTCGCCCACGTGGGCGGTATGCTTTGGGGTTTCCTGCTGCTCCACTGGTGGAAGCAGCGCGGCATAATCCGCTTCTGAGCCGATGTCCGGCGAATTCTATAAGAACGATTACGGCAGCCGGCGCGGGGAGAAACCGCACCGCGGCCTGCTCATGTGGCTACTCGACCTGGTGATGACGCTCCTGACCGTCGTTGTCGGGGCCACGATGGCCGTCACCTATTTCGTCCCTTATGTGAACCCCGCCGGGGTCTGGTTCTTTCCCCTGCTGGGGCTTGCCGCCCCGGCGATCTACGTCGCTACGGTCATCCTGGCGCTCTACTGGGTTATCCGCTGGCGGTTGCTCCGTGCCGGGACGATGCTGGCGCTGGTCGTCATCGGCCTCTTCAAGGTTTCGCTCTTCTATAAGCCCGAATTCCGCCGCAGCTACGGCGAGGAGAGCTACGACCGCCGGGCTTTCAAGGTCATGACCTATAACGTGCGCAGTTTCTTCGGCGAAAGCGGAGCCAGCAATGTCGATGACATCGTGCGCCTGATCGGCGAATACGATCCCGATATCGTCTGCATGCAGGAGTTCAATGCCCGCCTGGCCGAGAAATCCGACGATTTCGCCCTGTTGGACGAGAAATACGAAAGCGCGGCCTTCGGCCGCACGCAGGCTCCCGATTCGCTGTACGGGGCATCGCTTTTCATCCTGAGCAAATACCGTATCCTGCGCTCGGGCATCGTGCTGACCCCCAATACGTCGGTCTGGGCCGACCTGCTGATCGGTGACGATACGGTGCGCGTGTTCAACAACCACCTGCGTTCGACGGCGATCAAGGCGGCCGACAACGAATATATCACCAACCGCGATTTCATCTCCGACACGGCACGCGAAGTCAAGATCCGCAGCATCGTGAGCCGCCTGCGCGAGAACAGCATCCTGCGTGCCGCACAGGTCGACAGCATTGCCGATGTCATCGCCGACGCGCGTGCGCGGTGCATCGTCTGCGGCGATTTCAACGATACGCCGATGTCCTATGTCTACCGCACGATGGCCGGGGGGCTGAACGACGCTTTCAGCAAGAGCGGTTCGGGCTATTCGCATACTTTCCGCGGCTTCTTCAATACGCTGCGCATCGACTATGTCCTCTGCTCCGACAGTTTCGACCCGGTTTCCTACGAGGAGCCTCAGGTCGAATATTCGGATCACCTGCCCGTCGTGGTGCGTCTCCAAAAGAATCTACTGAATAACTAATCCGATAAACTATGATTTTCGACTCTTTGAAGAACAGCGCGCTCTATTATCCGGTGAGCCCGCGTCTGGAAAAAGCCTTCGGCTTCATCGCTTCGACCGACTGGGAAACGATGGAGCCGGGGATCCATGAACTCGACGGCAAGGACATCTATGTCAACGTAATGGAACCTGCGCTGAAAAAACCGGCGGATGCCAAACTCGAAATACACGACGCCTATATCGACATCCAGGTGCTGATCCGCGGTGAGCAGGAGACTTTCGGGTGGAGCGAGCGTGCCGACCTGCGCAAGCCGCTGGGCGAATTCGATGCCGGGAAGGATATTCAGTTCTTCGACGATGAGCCGCAGACCTTCTATACGCTGCGCCCGGGGCAGTTCACGATCCTCTTCCCCGAAGACGGCCATGCGCCGATGATCGGCGAGGGCGATGTGCGCAAGATCATCGTCAAAGTCCGCAGGTGATTCGTTGTCCGGGACAGATAGCGGGCCGGTTCCCATGCGTGGGAGCCGGCCCGTTCCGTTGTCAGGCAGCCGCGAGCCGTGGCGGGGCGAGGCGCATCGCGAGGCGTATGCAGAGCCATGAGCAGACGGCGCAGACGACGAACACGGTGCCCGTTGAGAGGAGTATGTCGCCGATCCCGACCAGCGGCGAGACGATCCCGCCGAAGGCGAAGCATACGGCGCCCAGCAGTGCCGACGCCGTCCCCGCATTCTCCCGGGCACTTTCCATCGCCAGTGCCGTCGAAGTCGTGAAGGTTAGCCCCATGGCGAACAGGAGCGCGAACATCAGCAACTCGTAAACCCAGAAGTTGCAGCCCGCGGCGAGGGCTATGGCTTCGGCCACGGCGAAGAAGATCATCCCCGCACAACCGGTGCTGGTGCCGTTTTCGGGGCGGCGGAACCTGACCGAGAGTGCGGCTGCGCCCCCGATGGCGACGGCGTTGACCGCAAAGCAGATGCTGAACTGGAAAGGCGTGAACCCGTAGTGCTGCTGCACAATAAAGGGCGACGAAGCGATGTTGGCGAACAATATGCCCTGGGCGAACCCCAACTGGAAGATATAGCACAGGTAGCGGCGGTTGCGGAGCGTCGTTTTGAACCCGCGGAGTATATCCGCCCACTCCACGGTGCTTCGGTTGGCTGCCGGGAGCGATTCGCTGAAACGGAAGCTGCCCGCGAGCAGCACTATGCCCAGTCCCAGCAGGATCGTGAAGATACCCCGCCAGCCGATGATGCCGGTGAGCGTTCCGCCGACGATCGGTGCCGCCACGGGGGCTATGCCGTTGATCGCTCCGATCAGGGCGAGCATCTTGGCCAGTTCGCGGCCTGAGAATTTGTCCGTCGCCACCGAGCGGGAGATCACGATGCCTCCCGACCCCGCGATGCCCTGCACGAAGCGCAGAAACACGAACTGTTCGATGTCTGCGGCGAAGATGCAGAACACTGTCGAGCCCAGGAACAGCCACATGGCCGTCAGCAGCGGGGTGCGGCGGCCGTATTTGTCGCTCAGCGGCCCGAAGAAGAGCTGTCCGCAGGCCAGCCCGATCATGCTTGTGGTCAGTCCCAGCTGTACCATCGACGACGAGGTGCCGAAATCGTCCGCCATGGCGGGCAGCGCCGGCAGGTACATGTCGGTGACGAAGGGCCCGAATGCGGTCAGCAGCCCCAGCAGGACGAGCAGGAATGTTTTGGAATTATCTTTATCCATGTGCTTTTATGGTTTTGGCACCACAAAAATACACCGAATTATCGGGCGGTGATTGGCCTTTTCCTGCAGGGTGTGGTTCATTTTCGGCATGCGGACTGCCGTCCCGTCTGCCGGTAAAAGCCCCGGAGCGGAAGCTCCGGGGCTTATTGCGGTGCAGGGCGCGGCATCGGCCGGATGCCCTGCGGCGGGTTATTTCCCGCCGCCTATTTCCCGATCCCGTAGTAGCGCAGTCCGGCGTTGAGCACCTCTTCCTTGTCGAAGATGTTGCGGCCGTCGACCAGGATGTTGTCGCGCATGAGCGTGAGCAACTGCGCCCAGTCGGGCATCCGGAACTGTTTCCACTCCGTGACGAGTGCGATGGCATCGGCGCCCTTTGCAGCTTCGTACATCGAACCTGCGTAATGCACCCCTTCGTCGCCGATCCTGCGGCGGCCTTCTTCCATCGCCACGGGATCGTAGACCCGAACCGTGGCGCCCGCCTTGCGCAACAGGTCGATCACCACCAGTGCCGGTGCTTCGCGCATGTCGTCCGTTTCGGGCTTGAACGCGAGGCCCCATATCGCTATGGTTTTTCCGTGCAGGTCGCCCAGCGCCCGTTGCAGTTTGCCGAACAGGATGGATTTCTGCCCTTCGTTGACCCGTTCCACCGCCTCGATGACCTGCATCGTATAACCGTTTTCCTGGGCCGTTCGGGCCAGGGCCTTTACGTCCTTGGGGAAGCACGAGCCGCCGTAGCCGCAGCCGGGGTAGAGAAACTTGCTGCCGATGCGGGCGTCGGATCCGATGCCCTTGCGCACCATTTCGACGTTCGCCCCTACCAGGTCGCAGAGGTTGGCGATCTCGTTCATGAACGAAATGCGGGTCGCCAGCATGGCGTTGGCCGCGTATTTGGTCATTTCCGCCGAGGGGATGTCCATGAACAGCACCCGAAAATTGTTGATCAGGAACGGACGGTACAGGCGGGTCATCAGCTTGCGCGCCCGTTCGCTCTCGACGCCTACGACCACGCGGTCGGGCGACATGAAATCCTTGATGGCCGCGCCTTCCTTCAGGAATTCGGGGTTCGAGGCCACGTCGAACGGTATCTTGCAGCCGCGTTTGTCTATCTCTTCCCGGATCACGGCCTTGACCTTCTGCGCCGTACCGACGGGTACGGTGCTTTTGGTGACGAGCACCGTATATTTCTTGATGTTGCGGCCGAACGTACGGGCGACTTCGAGCACGTATTTCAGGTCTGCCGAACCGTCCTCGTCGGGCGGTGTGCCGACGGCCGAGAAGACTACTTCCACCTTGTCCAGGCAGTCCGTCAGCTCGGTCGTGAAGTGCAGGCGCCCCTCCTCGACATTGCGTTTGACGAGTTCTTCGAGCCCCGGCTCGTAAATCGGGATGAGGCCGTTGTTCAGGGCGTCGATCTTTTTCCTGTCGACGTCGACGCACGTAATATCGAGCCCCATTTCTGCGAAACAGGCACCCGATACGAGGCCGACATAACCCGTACCCACGACTGCGATTTTCATCATATTATGTCCAAGTTTTTGGTTGGTTTAGCGGTGCATGCACCCGGCGATCCGCGCTGCGAGCGCGTGGCATGCCTCGTGCCATGCCGGCGAGAAACCCTGCTTCATTTCCACGGGTTCGCAGATCGCCTCCCACTTCATCTTCTGTGCGAATTCGCCCAGGCAGCGTACGGCGGCACTCGCCCAGCAGAAGGAGCCGAACCAGCCGAAGTTGCGCTGCGGGACGCAGCGTGCCGCGATCAGGTCGAGCAGGCGGGCCACGGGCGGGTAGAGCCCTCCGTTATAGGTCGGGCCGCCCACGATGAGCGTGTCGTAACGGAACACGTCGCGCAGGACGACCGATTCATCGGCGTAGGACATGTTGTGGACGAAGATCGGGCCCACACCTTCGGCGGCCAGCTCGCGCGCTATGCGCTCGGCCATCTGCTCCGTATTGCCGTACATCGAGCCGTATGCGATCACCACGCCCGGTTCGCCTTCGTAGCGGCTCAGACGGTCGTAGACGTCCATCACCTGCGGGATCTCGCGCTGCCATACGGGGCCGTGGGTCGAGCAGATGGTCGTGGGGTTCAGGCCCCGTACCTTCGCGAGCGCCTTTTGTACAGGCCCTCCGTATTTGCCGACGATGCAGGCGTAGTAGCGGCGCATTTCGTCCCAGTAGCGCGACGGGTCTATCTGCGAGTCGGTAATGCCGCCGTCGATGGCGCCGAACGTGCCGAAGGCGTCGCCCGAGAAGAGCGTGCCGGCCTCGGCACACCATGTCACCATCGTTTCGGGCCAGTGTACCATCGGCGCCATGTAAAACGAGAGCGTTTTCGAGCCGAGCGATATGCTGTCGCCCTCCTTGACTTCGAGCGTCCCGGTGTCGATGCCGTAGAATCCCTGGAGCATCTGCAGCGTCTTGGCGTTGCCCACGATTCGGATGTCGGGGTAGAGCATGCGCAGTGCGCGCACGGACGACGAGTGGTCGGGTTCCATGTGGTTGATGACCAGGTAGTCGATCTTGCGGTCGCCGATGGCCTCGCGGATGTTCTCTGTCAGACGGCTGCCGAAGCCCTCTTCGACGGTATCTATCAGTGCGACCTTTTCGTCGGCAACCAGATAGGCATTGTATGAAACCCCCTGCGGGAGCGACCAGAGACCTTCGAAACGTGTGGTAGTGCGATCGTTGACCCCGACGTAATGGATGCCGGGCAAAATTTCGGTGATGTTCATGGTTCGTGACGTATTTGTTTCAAAGATAGTGAAAAATGTGCCAAAGCGGAACGGCGCGGGCCTTCCTGCATGCCTGATTTTCCCTATCGTCCGGTATTAAAAATTTGCGTAAAGATAACCGTTTTTTCGGATATGCGTAAAATCTGTTTCCGAAAAAAACAATTCCCGCGTGATGGGGCGGCTGCACTGAGGGCTTTCCGGCCGGCCGGGTGCCTGCGGCGTTGGCCGCGCGAGCTTCTTCTTTTAATTGCTTAACTTGCTGTGCATTAGTTTGGTATATGTATGAAAAAAAGCCTTCGGCATTTACCGAAGGCTTTGGAAATATTACAGCCGGGGCTTAGAGCAACCGGAAGAAAGCCGCGCGTACGCCCTGCATGTCGATGGCATCGTTTTTCACCGACTCCGGGATGGTAGCACGGGTATAGACGCTCACGTCACTGGTGTTGATCGTACTGGTGAGCGTGATCGTGTTGTTGGCCTCGTCGGCGGTCACCGTGTACGAACTTCCCCAGGGAGTGTTGTCGCTGTAATTGCCGGAAAGTATGTCGTCCTGAAGCAGATAGCTGCCCGTGTATTTCTGGTACCTTACGGATTCGACCTTCTGGTAGATGGTGAACGACCCTCCGTCAAATGCGATGTAAGCATCGAATGCCTGGGGGGCTTCGCTTGTCCATGAAGTCAGGCGCCATTCTCCGACGAGTTGCTTGGCCAACGGCGTGTTGTTATCTTTTTTGTCGTCGTCGCACCCTGCGAACAGGCTCATGCCGAGTATGGCAAAGAGAATATAGATAGTCTTTCTCATGATCTTTTTGCTGTTATTATAATTCGTATTATAACCAACCTCCGTTCTCGGCCTGTACACCGCGGGCGATGATGGCGAACTCCTTGGTGATCGTCATGCCGCCCATCACGGTACCCGTACCGACCTTGTCGCCGCCACCGATTGCCGTGACCGTAATCTTCGCTACGCCGGACTTGGTGCACTTGATCTTCAGTTTGCCGTAGGCCATCGTGGGCAAGGTTTCGATCCCCAATTTGGCCATGTCGGCTGCGGACATCGAAACACCGGTGTAGGTGAGGTTCGTTGCGCTGCCACCGAAGAACTGCGTCAGGGGAACGAGTTCTTCAGCCCCTACGCCTACCTTGAGGCACGGCGTGCCTTCGATCTGCATCAGCAGCTGATAAGCGTCTACTGCGCCCGTACCCAGCTTCTTGCGGTAATTTTCCAGGTACATCGTGCCGTTCGAATTCTTTGTCCCGTCGAGGTAGCGCTCCATGTCGTTCACCGAAGTGAGGAGCATGCTGATGAATTCGTTGCGGGTGTAGTGCTTGCCTTGTTTCAGCGCATAGGAGAGTCCGAGTGCTGCCACGCCCGACACGTGCGGGCAGGCCATCGAGGTTCCCTGCATGTATCCGTAGTCCGAACCGTCGTTTACCTCCGAAGGCATCGTCGACAGTACCGTCGCGGTCATGTTGCTTGCGATGTAAGCGTCGCCGCCCGGTGCCGAAATGTTACAGCCGGGGCCGTAGTTGGTGTAGCTGGCCGGCAGGAAGTCGGGCGAGAACGAGGTTACCGAAATATAATCGCGGAACGCCCCGGGGTAACCGGCACGGTTGAGTGCGTCGTTGCCGGCCGAGAAGACAACGATTCCTCCGTCGATCGCGTCGCAGTTCGACGTGGCGATGAAATAGGCGAGAGCGTCGTGTTCGGCCTTGGCGCTCGAGGCATACTGGTTGTCGGAGGTGTATCCGCCGCCCTTGATACCCATCGAGCACTGGATGATCGAAGCACCGTTGTCGGCGGCGTATTTGAATGCCCTTGCCATGACGGCGGTCGTACCCGAGCCGGCTGCAGTGCCGGACAGGGCCTGGCACGACATGATTCGTACACCGTCGTCGTTGCCCGAGCCGCCCGCTACTCCGCAGACACCGATGCCGTTGTTGTTGATTGCGGCTACCGTGCCGGCGGTGTGCGTTCCGTGGCCGGAGTCGCCTTCGCCCTTGTCATCGACCACATCCCAGGAGATGGGGCCGTTCGTAACGAAATTGTACCCGTAATAATCATCCACGTATCCGTTGCCGTCGTCATCGACACCCGTGGTTCCGGTCATCTCCCTGGTGTTGACCCACATGTTCGCAGCCAGGTCGGGGTGCGTATATTTCACGCCTTCGTCGACTACGGCTACGATGATCTTGGGGTCTCCGGCCGTGAGTTTCCAGGCATCTTCCACGTTGATGTCCGCACCTTCGCGCGCGGTCTGTGCCACGGCCTTGTCGCCTTTGTTGATATAGTGCCACTGGCGCTTCAATTCCGGGTCGTTGAACGGCCATACGATCGAACGTGTGTCTGCCGACATGGCGGGCGCATCCGAACGGAGCGGGGTAGCCTTGCCGTCCCACATTTTTTCGAGTTTCGTGTTGAACTGGATGTTCGCTACTTCGGCAACGGCCGACAGTTTCTGTGCGGCGAGATCCAGGTCGACTTCGGTGTCGAACTGCAATTCGTACCACCTGTGCAGGCCGGCCGCACGTGTGCGCTCCTCGTTGCGTGTGTCTACCGGGAACAGGCGGTTCAGGGAGCTGACGTTCAGCTCCGAAAGTATTTCATCCACGGAGACGATACCCGCGCGGGTAGCGACCGACCGTGTCTTGGCGGCGGCTTCGGCGGCCTGTTCGAGGCTGCCGATGGCTGCGTCGTCGAAATAGACGAGCAGGCTTCCGGCCTCGGCATTGACCGAGGTGTTGACGATCTTATGCGATGCGGCGGTGTTTTGCGAACCGCCGTCGCTACCTTCGGTCATAAGGTCGGACGTACAGCTCGCCAGCAGAAGCGCTGCAATGAGTAGTAATTTTTTATCAATCATAATCCGAGTTATTTTTTTGAGGGTCTCCCCTCCCCGATGGAAGGGGAGACCGCTCTTGATCACTAATTGGGTGAACGACTGAAATTATTTAGCCATTTTTTTTCAGGGGCATTTTCTCCATGCCTCCGCTTTGCAGGCTGTTTGCCCGGGGTACAAAACCTTCGGAGAATGAACTCATCGCGGGAGTTGCGATCCGAACGGACACCTCACCTTCGAGCGGGTTCGCGCCGCGGTTGACGGGCTTGCCGAACAATTCGTCGATCAGGGCGTGGGCACGTTCGCGGCCGCGCAGTTCGACGTAGTTCGAGGGGTTGATGGAAATTTCCTTCGAGAGGGTCAGCATCTTATCCGAAGCAACCTTGCGCGGCGCAGCTGCTCCCGTGTTGCCACCGGTCGCCGGTACCATCAGCGGGGAGGTATAGCTTTCCCAGTTGCCGATCGAGTTCGTATAGTTGGCATCCGTGTACGCCCTGACCAATATGGTGTCGAAATTATACTTGTCTGAGAAGTCGGGGCTACAAATCAGGGCGAGGTACCCGTCTTCCGTGACACCTCCGACCATCATGCCGTCGATTGTGTCCGCACCCATGCTCGTTTCTTTGTCCAGAATGTAATACTTGAGATAGAGCGTCGCTCCCTGGTACGGAATGGTGCCCATGGGCTGCCCTTTCAGAACATAGATGATCCCGTTGTACCACTCCCAGACAACCGTGTCTTCGTTATTGGCTCCGAGCGAGAGGCCCGCAACATTGATTGCATCCAGATTGCTGGTATCGTCGGTCTCGTTTTCCGAGAATACGACCTGGCCGATCTTCGAGCGATTCGTTTTGCCGGAGCCGTCATTGTTTATGCCCCACAGATCCCATGTTTTGAAGAGCTGGGCTTTATTAGAGAAGGTATAAAGATCGTCAATGGTATATTTACGCTGCAGCGGATCTGCCTTGCCGGCAGTAGTCTGTTCTACGGCGAACAGTTTGCCGTTGTAACCGTTGTCGGCGTATACCAGCAGTGTGTAGCTCGTACCCTTTGACAGCCCAACATAGAAAGGAGCGTAGCCCGTATCGTTGATCTTTTCGAGCTGTTCGGCGGTCAATGCCTTGCCGGATGCCTTGACACCGGCGATCAGCTGCGATTCGTTCATGCCCTGGGTCGAAGCCGTCGTGAACAGGCCGATGTAGCCCGATGCGATCTCCTCGCCGAACAGGATCCCCTTGATCGAGTTTTCGGGGGTGTGGCCTTCAGACTCTTTCTCCCACGTAAGCTCTGTGCGGACGCTCATCACGACGGGTTTTTCCTCCCCGGCCTTGACGTAACCGAACGATACGTACCCGTATTTCTGGAGGTTGCCTTTCTCGTCATAAGAGTTGCCGACGATGGTGTAGATACCGGTCTTTTCCATGACGGCGGTGATCGTACCCGAAGCCGTGATCTCCTCGCTCGGGGTCGTACCTGCGTCGATATCTCCCGATTTGGCCGCAGCGAGCGACTCGCTGAGCGCACCCTCGAAGAAGGCATATTTCACCTTGTCGACGTCGCTGCCGAGCGTAGCCGTGATGGCGACCTTGCCGTCTGCGGGCGCCGACTTCTCGAAGGCTACCGAGTAATCGTAGCTTACTGCACCCGGGAATAACAGGCGGGTCATTTCGGTATTGGCCTTGAAGTAGCTGGTTGCTTCCCATAGCGAAGGTGTCGTCAGAAGGATCGCTTTCGGCGGGAAGGTGAGGACGCCGTTTTCCAGCGTACCGTACATCGTGGCGGAAGCCATGGTGGGATAATTCTCCTGGCAGAACGAAACGATCACGAATGCGCCGTTGTCTTCGTATCCGACGTCGTTGATCTCAAAACCAGTCGGCTGTACCGGGAACCATACTTTTTCGGGATCCCGTGCGTCGATGATGGTATAGGTAGGAACGGAGGGTACGTTGGAGTACCTTACACCGACGATCTTGGCCATGTAGGCTTCGTCGTAGATGTTTTGGATACGGTAGTACCCCTTCATGTCGGCACGTTCGTAAATCTCGACTGCCTTTTCTGCATTGGGGACACCGTTTTCCTTTATGTTCGAGCCCATTATCGCCGTGAAGAAATCGTCGCGCCACGTGCCCTTGGTTTCACCGTTGGGACCCTTCACGAGGTTCCACTGTACGCGGGTGACGCTGAAATCGAGCCCGTTGGAATATTCCCCGTATAGCTGCGCGTATTTCTTGTCCGTCACGCGGATGGAACATTCGTAGGTCTTGCCGATCTCGGCATTGGGGAAATCCACGGTAAATTCGGTCTCCTCCTGTCCTGCTTCGAATTTGATCTCCGAAACAGTGAAGATGCCGTCCTGAGTGCCGGTGACTTCCACGGGAACCGTGATCGCATCCTTGTAGTTCTTGCGCTTGGCCGTGAACGGCAGGGTCGTAGGCTCTGCCGGATCGCGTTCATTGTCTGTGGCATATTCCTGCGAGGGGAAATATACGCCGTAGCAGTCCGGATCTTCGCCTTCTCCGGGAGTATATTTGATGTCGTCCGAGCATCCTGCCAATACGAAGGGTGCTATGAACGCGAACAATAAATATTTGATTGTTTTCATACTATTCGATCTTTGGAATTAAAGCAAATTTTGCATTCTCCGGATACCTATTCTGTCCAAACCGGAATCTTACCCGAGGGGTCGGGGTTGTTGACTACGGCGGGATTGTTCTGGATTTCACCACGGGTGATGACGAAATTCCAGTGGGGAGCGCGGCCGTCGGTATTCAGACGGTAATCCGAGGGAGAGTTGGTGCCTTTGTAACCACGCTTCATCGGCATATCCAGGCGTTTCAGGTCGAACATGATGATACCTTCGCCCCAGAACTCGATGCGCTTCTGCGTGATCAGTTCCTCGATGAAACTCTTGAGCGTCGGCGTACGGTCGGTGCAACTGTACGAACCGTCGGTAATGCGGTATTTCATGAACGTATTGAGCAACTCACGAGCTGCGACCAGATTGCTCTGGGCCGTAGCTTCGGCTTCGATGAGATACATCTCTTCGACGCGCATGCACGGGATGTCCGTAGCACCGCCGATCTTGTAGTCGCTGTAAGCTCCCTGTGCGGGACGGAATTTGATGTTGACGTAATCCTTCAGCGTAGCGAAATATGCACTGCCGTTGGGGCGGCAACTCTTGTACGCGTAGAAGTTGCGGTCGGGATCGAGCCACGAGTGCTTGCGGAAATCCTTGTTGTCGATTTTGGTATAGAACTCCTTGTCGATGGCGCGTCCCACCTGGTGTCCGTAGCCCCACGACTCCTCGTTGCCGATGTGGGCCTGGAAATTCATCAGGTTGGTGACGTTGTCGCTGGTGATCGGCAGGCCCCAGATCCACGAGTTGTTGGCCGTCGCACTATTGAAGCCGGTCGTGGGGTCTTCCCACTGTGCCTGGGTCAAGGGAGTACAGCCGCTCGTCGTGATAGCCTTACGGGCATATTCGGCAGCCTTCTTGTAAGCCTCGGAGTCGTTGTCGGAAGTTCCGCGCTCCAGATATGCACGGGCCTGGAGGCCATAGACCATTGCCAGGCTGGGCGTATAGGGATCTGCCGCCGAGTAATCGGAAAGGTATGCCGCCGCCTTTTCGAGGTCGGGGAAGATTACTTTTTCGTACACCTCGGCCGCCGTAGCGCGGGGATTGGCTTTGGCTTCCGCTTCGGTCGTCGTTTCCGTCACAATGGGCACTGCCAGGCCGACAACTCCATCGCCGGAGGTATACTTATTCTCCTTGAATTCATAGATGCGTACCAGGTCGAGGTAGAACGAGGCCCGGTAAGCGTAGGCAAAGCCGAGGACATGTTTGGTCGCGGTCGTGAGAGCTTCCGGGTCGATGGTGCTGATGATATCGTTGGCCGCCTTGATCCATGTGTAATAGTTTTTCCAGGGCAGGTCGCCGACTGCATAGTTGTCGCCGAGGGAGTTATTGGCACCCCATTGGCTGAACCAGTCGTAGCCCGTATCGCCCGTTATGACGATCTCACCGGCCGCAGAGTCCGTAGCGAGGTGGATGGCCGGCAGCGCGAAGTTCCAGTGCATCTTGTCATAGGCAGAAAGAGACCTCGGCTGTATCAATGCGGTGGGGATACCTTTCACCATAGCTTCGAGGGCTGTTGAAGACCCGGCGAGCTGGTCGGACGTAGCCCTGTCCGTCGGGAACGTCTCCTTGATGCACCCGCTGAGCAGTGCTGCCGAGGCAAGAGCCGCTATAGATATTTTCAGTATATTTTTCATATCCGAATAATTAGCTGGTTATGGATTTAGAATTGAATATTGATACCACCCGAGATGGTTCGGATCGGAGAGTAGGTCGCTGCGTTGGCAGTACCCAGAACACCCTGGCTGTCTGTATTGTCGGCGTACCGCGGATCCAGTCCCTTACGCTTGGACCAATAGAAAACGTTTTCGCAGGCAAGATAGATGCGCAACTTGCCGACTCCGAATTTCTGGGTGAATTTCGACGGCAGCGTATAGCCGAAGTTGATGTTCTGCAGAGTCAGGTAGCTGGCATCGGTCAGGAAACGGTCGGACGTATCGGTCGCATTCAGATCGCCGTATTGCAGACGGGGAATGTTCGAATTCGGATTCTCCGGTGTCCATGCTTTGAGCATATCCTTATGCCAGTTCACGCCGATGCTGCCGGTCGAGGTCGGAACGCTCATTGCCGCTGCGTACCCCGAGTCGTAGACTTTGCCGCCGATCTGGTAGTTGAAGTTGATGCCGAAATCGAATCCGAAGAACGAAACGCTCGTGCCGAAACCGCCGAACAGGTCGGGGATCGCATTGCCGCAGAGGTAATCGTCCGCTTCCGAGTATTCCGTGGTGGTAGTCCGGGTATCGCCCTCGTTCTTATACCACATGGAACGTCCGTCCTCCGAGACGCCTGCGTATTTCTTCATGTAGAAAGTATACATCGGCAGATCCTGTCCGTAGAAATAGATGCCGCTGGTGTAACCGTTGTAGCCGTCGACCTGCAAAGTGCGGCGCTCGGGCGGCAGCAGGGTGATTTTGTTCTTGAGGTGCGTCAGGTTCACGCTGATGTCCCACTGCACGTTTTTGCTGCGGATCGGGGTGAAGTTCAGGTCGATCTCGATACCCTTGTTCGACATGTCGCCGACATTGGCATAGTAGGACGAGTAACCCAGCGACGGAGCCGAGGGGAATGCCATCAGCATGTCGGTCGTCTTGCGGTTGAAATATTCGATGCTACCCGATATGCGGTTCTGGAGCACGCCGAATTCGATACCGGCGTTGAAGTTGGTATTGGTCTCCCAGGTGATGTTGGGATTACCTTTTTGCAGGAATGCCACGGACATTTCGCCGTTCGAGGAGGCGAGGCGGTAGGTATCCACATAGCGGTAGTTACCGATCTTGTCGTTACCCTGCGAACCGATCGAGGCCTTGACCTTCAGCATGTCGAGCCAACTGTGCGTCCCGGACATGAAATTCTCCTTGTTAACGATCCATGCGGCACCTACCGACCAGAAGTTACCCCAGCGGTGCGACGGGTGGAAGCGCGACGAGGCATCGCGGCGGTATGAGGCCGAGGCGAAGTATTTGCCGTCGTAATCGTACTGTGCGCGCCCAAAATAGCCTTCATTATTATAGGTGGTGACATACGATGTTGCGCCCTGCTTGTCGATCACGGCACCGGCCAGTTCGTCGTTGTCGGGCGAGAACATGTTGGCCGTGCTGCCGTAAAGCAGGTACTGCCTGCGCTGGTAGTATTCGTGGCCGAGCATCACGTTGATATTGTGCTTGCCGATGACCTTCGTGTAGTTGAGGATCTGCTGGAGGTTGTGCGAGAAGTCACGCGTATGGTATTTGCCTATGATACCGTTTTCCCCTGCGAACTGTCCGTAATAGGGGTTCTGTACGGTTGTCTGGCGGGTCTCGTCGAGCGAAATTCCCGCATTGAACGTAAATTTGAAATCCTTCAGGAACAGGATGTCGAAGAATCCCGTGCCGTTGAAGGCATTGCCTTCCGAACGGTTGGTGTTCAGGCGGGAATCCGACAGTCCGTTGGCATTGGGCATATACGGACGGGTCAGTCCGGCATTCATGCCGTCACCGTAGTCGTACATGGTGATGCCGGCGTCGTTCTTCATGATATTGCCCTGCCCGTCGCGGACATAGAGCGGGTAAATCGGAGCTACCGACGTAGTGAACGCAAAGATGTTGGCCGACGAATTGCCCTGGCCGTCACCGCTCAGCGAATTGTAGGTGAAGTTTGCGTAACCGGCGTTGGCACCGACCTTCAGCCATTTCTTGGCCTGATAGTCTGCCTTCAGACGTGCCGTGTAACGCTCCATGTTCGAATTTTCCGTGATACCTTCGTTGTTCAGGTAGCCGAACGAAGCATAGAACGTGCTGCGATCCGTAGCACCCGATACACTGACGTTATATTCCTGGCGCATCGAGGAGCGGAAAGCGATGTCTTCCCAGTCATCGGGCGTGAGCAGATAATCCTGGCCGTTGTAGAATATATGGTTACCCAGCGTGGCGTTGGGATTGAGTTTCCCGTTGGTGCCGATAACCGATTGGCCGTCGGGGACACTGTAAACCATATAGCCCAGACCGCCGTCGTTTTTCGAAGCGGCGAGGTTCTTATTGGCCATGGCGTGTGCGGCGCTCTCGCTCATACCCTGCGAGCGGTAGTAGCTGCTGAGAGACGAATAGTAGGTTTCGTAGTACTGCGCAGGGCTTTTGATATAATCATAGGACTCCATTGCGCGTGAGTTCACACCCCACTTGGCATCTACCGAGATGGTAGCTTCCTGGCCACGGGCCTTCTTGGTCGTGATCATGATGACACCGTTGGCACCACGTGCTCCGTAAAGGGCGTTGGATGCGGCGTCCTTCAGGACGGTCATCGACTCGATGTCGTTGGGGTTCAGGTTGTTCAGGTCTCCTTCGTAGGGAGTTCCGTCCACGATCCACAGCGGGTCTTTCTCGGCGTTGATCGAACTGAAACCACGGATGCGGACGATCGGGTTGGCACCCGGTTTACCCGATTCGTTGGATATCTGGACACCGGCAACCTTACCGGCCAGCGACTGGGCGACGTTCGACTGTTGCGACTTGGCGATGTCGTCCGCCTTGATGACGGTCGCAGAACCGGTAAACGCCTCCTTTTTGGAGGTACCGAACGCCACGACGATCACGTCGTCGATCGCCTGTGTATCTTCGTGCATAG
>ERZ827524.477-NODE-477-length-52341-cov-7.522396_pt1 | contig 52341 bp, 46 predicted proteins | sample MGYA00519702_ERZ827524 | MGnify/ENA primary metagenome ERZ827524 (study PRJEB31778, sample SAMEA3449341) | human gut metagenome | biome: human gut; feature: human-associated habitat; material: faeces | place: United Kingdom | collected 2010/2012 ...
GGCGCCCTGAGCGCGCAGCGCGAGGAAGTGCCCTTGGGGTGCAATCTCGCAGTACTCGACCGTATCGTGGGAAAGCCATCGGCGAAATCGTAACTGCCTTCCCGAGATTGCCACGGCCCCTTCAGAGCCTCGCAATGACAAACCTTTGGCTTTTACCATTTTACTGACAGCCTGTACAAATCGGCGGTGCAGTGCCGGGCGTGGACAGCCTTTCCCCTACAGCAGCCCTGCCGGACCTACGCCCTCCGGATCGCCGTGCACGCGGCCAGGGCCGGGCGCTGCGGAGCCAGCACCGTCGAGACGAAATAGCGCATGTCGTCCATGGCATGGTCGTGCTCCTTGCGCACGGCGTCGCGCCCGGCCTTCGGGTCCCAGACATACTGCTCGATCTCGCGCAGGCAGTCCGTGCAGGTGTCGCACAGCACGAGCCTGCCGCATTTGAGCAGGTCCGACGTGCGGCGGATGCCGCTGAGCACGTCGTTGTCCGCCCGGCGGACGTTCCAGCCGTTTCGCCGCAGCGTCTCAAGGAAGCTCGCAGCCGACGGATCGACAATGACGGCCGCGATGGGCCGCCCGCCCGCAAGCTCCCGCAGCGCCCGCTCATACTCCGCGTCCGTCATCTGGCGCTGCTCGCGCCGCGAGTCGAAGTAGAACTCCTTCACGCGGTACCACACGGCGTCCTTCCGCCCCCACAGCCCGAAGGACGCCGGGTTGACCGTGCCATAGTCGCACGAGATGTACCACTGGTTGAACGGCCCCTCGGGCGGCGGCGGGGCCTTTGCCGCGTCGAAGAAGTCATACACCCGGCCCTCAGCCGCCACCCACTGGCCCAGCACGAAGCGGCGGTAGAACACGCCGGAGTACAGCCGCGCATAACGGCTGCGGATATCGGGCGACAGCGCGGGGTTGTCCTCCATCGTAAAGTGGAGGTACAGGCAGTTCCGCTCCGCCGCGTGGCCGATCCACTCCGTGTAGAACCAGTGGTACGGCCCCTCGGGGTTGCAGTTGAACCACAGGCGGCTTCCCGTGACGGAGCAGCGCGCGCAGGCCTGCTCCACAAAGCTGCGCGGCATGAGCGCCACCTCGTCGAGCAGCACGCCCGCGAACGTGATGCCCTGAATGAGGGCGGCGGAGCCCTCGTCCCGCCCGCCGAAGAGGTAGAACTCGTTCGTGTGCCCGCGGTAGCTGACCTGCAGCAGGTTCTCCGTCCGCCGCTCCCGGACGGAAAAGCCGATGGCCTGCAGCTTCGGCAGCAGCTCCGTAACGACGTTGCGCCGCAGCGAGGCGATGGTCTTGCCGCACAGGCCGAACCGCGCGCCGCTATAGCAGGCGCTCGCCCACAGGAAGAAGCTCAGCCCCATGCACAGCGTCTTGCCCGAGCGCACCGCTCCGTCGCAGATGATGGCCTCAAACGCAGCGTCCGGGCTGTCGGGCCGCCACCACGTCAGCACGCGGCGCTGCTTGGCCGAAAATCGCATCATGGCTCCTCCACCGCCGCGAAGAACGCCGCGGCCGCGCCGTCGTCCGCCGCCCCGGCCTGCAGCAGCTCCTCGAGGGCGCGGATGCGGTCGGCCAGCCGCACCTCGATGGCCCCCTTTTCGCTGCGCTTCACCTCGGACAGCAGCGTCAGGTCCAGCTCGCCGATGGGCGGGTCGTCCTCGAGCACAAGACGGACGCAGTCGTTCGCGCGCCCGAAGGCGATCTGCGCCAGCCTGCGCAGGGCGTCCTCCCGGCCGGGCACGCCCCGGCTGCGCTGGGCGGCCAGCTCGCGGCGGACGGCGGGGCGGGCCAGTGCGTCTGCCCCGCACTGCGCGCGCCGCGCGGCCTCGGCGGCGTCGAAGCACTGCAGATAGGCCTGCACAAAATTCCGGTGCTTTTCCACCATTCGTCTTCAACCTCCAATTTCTGAAAAAGTACTCTTTCACCCATAGTCCCGCCCCCGTTAAGAATTCACGCGAAATGTGAATCCGTTAAAAAATTTCTAAAAAAAGCGAAAAAAATTCCGCGGCGGACGGGAAAGCTCCCATCCGCCGCGGCACAGACTGCCGAAAAACAGCATATCATCCTATTATATTGTTCGTGGAAGGACATGCCCCTCCCGGCGCTGCACCAGCGCACAGTACAAGCTACCGACAAAAACGTACCAACCGATTGCGTCTGTAGCGGCGCTCACTGCGCAGCCGTTGGCGGCTTTGCCGCCTTACGGATGCGGCGTGCCCCTTGCGGGTTGTGAGCGCCTTGTACGGAGTAATTCAACCGCATAAGGGCACTGGTACACCGCCGCACCCGCCAGATGTGTCATTGCGAGGAGCGAAGCGACGTGGCAATCTCGGGAAGGCAGTTACGATTTCGCCGATGGCTTTCCCACGATTCGGTCGGGTCCTGCGAGATTGCCACGGCCCCGTTGGGGCCTCGCAATGACAAATTTGGGAGCATTACGCGGTCGACGAGGGTGCACACCAACTTGCAGCTGCCAATGGCGCTCACCGCCCGTAAAGGGCACGCCGCATCCGTAGAGCGGCAAAGCCGCTAACGGCTGCGCAGTGAGCGCCGCTACAGACGCAATCGGTACATGCCATTTTAACGGCAGCCAGTACGGGTCGGCAGTGCCTGCCCGAGATTGCCACGGGCGCAAGCGCCCTTCGCAATGACAAATCCGGCGGCCCTGCATTCCCCGGGAGAAAGCAAAAGCCTGATGGAGGTACTCCATCAGGCGGAATGATCCGAATTTGCTTACGCCATGGCGTTGAGCTTCAGCGTCATGCTGCTCTTCTTGCGCGCGGCGTTGTTCTTGTGCAGGATCCCCTTCACGGCAGCCTTGTCAACGGCGACGACGGCGGCCTTGTAGGCAGCGGTGGCCTCCTCGCGGTTACCGGCGACGACAGCGCTGTCGAACTTCTTCAGGGTGGTCTTCAGAGCGGACTTCGCCATCTTGTTCTTCACGTTGGCCTCGCGGGACAGGAGCACGCGCTTCTTTGCGGACTTGATGTTGGGCATGGATTCCACCTCCTCTGAATGGCGTTTATCGAAAACCCATGTATTAATCTCATGCAGGAATCTATTATAGCGGCGTCCGCCCATAAAATCAATCCTTTTTTCTGCTTTTTTGCAAAAAAATTTCGCCTCTGAGCAGACTAAGGGTAAGATCACAAGGAGAGGATGTCGGAAAAATGGGGATCCGGACGGACCTTGCCATGGAGGCAAAGGCGCTCTGGGAGAAGAGCGCCGGAAAAACGACGAAGCTGGCGGGCGTTCGCGCCCGTGAGCGCGAGCGGGACGGCTTTGCCGTGACGGACGTGCACATTCTCGACCGCCGGGGCGAGGCCGCGCTCGGCAAGCCCGCCGGGCGCTATGTCACGCTGGAGCTGCCGCCGCTGGCGCGGGACGTCCGCCCGGCCGCTGAGGCGCTGGCGGCGGAGCTGCGGCGGCTGCTGCGCCTGCAGCCGGGGCAGGGTGTGCTCGTGGCCGGGCTCGGAAACGAAGCCGTCACGCCGGATGCCCTCGGGCCGCTGTGCCTGCGCGGGCTGTTCCTGACGCGCCACCTCATCCGCCACCTGCCGGAGCAGTTCGGCGGCGTGCGGCCGGTCAGCGCCGTTGCGCCCGGCGTGCTGGCCACAACGGGCATGGAGAGCCTCGAGCTCGTGCGCGGGGCCGTGCGCCATGTGCGCCCGGCCTGCGTGCTGGCCGTCGACGCCCTTGCGGCCGCTGCCCCGGAGCGGCTGTGCCGCACGTTCCAGCTCTCGGACGCGGGCATCGTGCCCGGCTCCGGCGTGGGCAACGCCCGCGCCGCCCTGCAGAAGCGGACGCTCGGCGTGCCGGTGTTCTGCCTCGGCGTGCCGACGGTGCTCGATGCGGGCACGCTCGGCGGACCCCGCGGCATGATCGTCACCCCGCGCGATATCGACGCGCAGGTCCGCTTTCTCGGGCGCGTTGCGGCGGACGCTGTCAACCTCGCGCTGCACCCGGAAATTTCCTATGATGATTTTGCACAATTCATCCCAAATCGATAAACGGGCGTTATGTCAACGCCCCATGCACACAATGCACACGTCTTTCCACAGGCTCCCTGTGCAGAACTCTGTGCACAATGTGCAAAACCCCGCGCCCTGTCAACAACTTGACCTGCACAGGCCCATGTGGAAAACTCCGGAAGACCGGTGCATAATTGCATGAATACTCTGCCCGCATTCGCATCCCGCGCAACCGGATACACGGGCCGGAACGGGACTTATGTCAACTCCGCGGCGCGGATTTTCCGCCGAAAAGTTGGAAATAAACGGAGCGGCTGCCGGTTTTGAGGTTTCCTGACGAGACATGAATTTTTGAAAATTTTCAAAAATCAGCGATGTGCCGAATTTGCCGGAACGGAAAAATTGGGGCTTGACAGGAGGGGGAAAAGAGAGTATGAGCGCGGCGGGAACTTTCCGCTTCCCATTATCCATTTCCCACATGTCTGCATAGAAAACGGCACGCTGCCGGGCGGCAGCGTGCCAATGTTTTAAATTTCCATAATGACCGGCAGGATCATGGGGTTGCGCTTCGTGTTCTTGAACAGGAACTGACTCAGGTCGCCCTTGATCGTGGACTTGATCGTCGCCCAGTCGGAGATATTGCGGTTGTGGCAGACCTCCAGCGAATGCGTGGCGATCATCTTCATGGCGTCCATGAGGTCCTCGTTGTCCTTCATATAGACAAAGCCGCGGCTGATGATGTCCGGGCCGGACAGGACGGAGCCGTCCTCGCTCGAGAGGTTGACGCACACGACGATCATGCCGTCCTGCGCCAGATGCTTGCGGTCGCGCAGCACGACGCTGCCGACGTCGCCGACGCCCGTGCCGTCGACGAGGATCTTGCCCGCCGGGACGGTGCCTGCGAGCTTGCACGTCTTCGGCGTGCACTCGATGACGGAGCCGGTGTCGGCAATGAGGATGTTCTTCGGGTTCATGCCCATCTGGCGCGCCAGCGCGGCGTGCTTCTGCAGGTGGCGCTGCTCGCCGTGGACCGGGATGAAGAACTTCGGCTTCGTCAGCGCGTGGATGATCTTCAGCTCCTCCTGACAGGCGTGTCCGGAGACGTGCAGGCCTTCAAGCTTGTCGTAGATGACCTCCGCTCCCTTGCGGTACAGCTCGTTGATGATGCGGGAGATGGACTTCTCGTTGCCCGGAATGGCCGAGGCGGAGATGATGATGTGGTCACCCGGCTGGATCTCCACCTGACGGTGGCTGGAGAAGGCCATGCGGTACAGGGCGGACATATCCTCACCCTGCGAGCCGGTCGAGACGATGACGAGCTTGTCCTTCGGGATCGATTTGATCTGGTTCAGGTCGACAAGCGTGTTTTCGGGGAGATGGAGGTAATCCAGCTCCGTTGCGACCTTCAGGATGTTCTCCATGCTGCGGCCCGTGACGGCGACCTTGCGGCCGTGGCGGTGGGCGATGTTGAACACGGCCTGGATGCGGTGCATGTTCGAGGCGAACGTCGTGACGATGATGCGGTTCTTGCAGCCCTTGAAGTGGCGGTCAAGACTCTCGGACACGACGGACTCCGACGGGGTGTAGCCCTGACGCTCGACGTTCGTCGAGTCGCACAGCAGGGCGTAGACGCCCTCCTTGCCGAGCATGCCGAAGCGGCCGAGGTCCGTCATGCCGTCCTCCGACGTGGGGTCGATCTTGAAGTCGCCCGTCATGATGACGGTGCCGACCGGCGTATGGATGGCAAAGGCCACGGCATCGGCAATGGAATGGTTCACATGGATGAACTCCACGGAGAAGCAGCCCGCCTTCACGACGTCGCCGGGGTGATGGGTCACGAGCTGCGTCTTGCTCACAAGGTCGTGCTCCTCGAGCTTGAGCTTGATGAGGCCCAGCGTCAGCGGCGTGGCGTGCACGGGGGCATTGACGGCCTGCAGCACATACGGCAGCGCGCCGATGTGGTCCTCGTGGCCGTGCGTGATGAAGAAGCCGCGGAGCTTCTTCTGATTTTTTGCAAGATAGGTGACGTCCGGAATGACAAGGTCCACGCCGTACATGTCGTCCTCGGGGAAGCCGAGGCCGCAGTCGACGACGATCATGTCCTTGCCGTATTCCAGCACGGTCATGTTCTTGCCGATCTCATTCAAACCGCCGAGCGGAATGATCTTCAGTTTTTCTGCCAATAAAATTACAACTCCTTTAATGATAAAAACACAAGCATGCCGAAGAACTGTGATGTTGTGTCATTCCGAGGAGCGAAGCGGCGTGGGAATCTCGGGAAAATGTTTCGAATTCGCCGGAATCTATCGAAAGATCAAAAATGACGCTGCGAGATTGCCACGGCCCCTTGCGGGGCCTCGCAATGACAAAACAGGGTCCTTCGACCCAAAATCGCAGCACAGCTGCGATGAAAAAACGAGCCCGCCCGCCTCTGCGGGTGCGGAAGACCGGAAAATGGGTAAGCTCGGTCTGCGGCCTGTGCAAAAACGCACAGGTCAGGCAGAATGCGGCCGGACGGGGCAGCTCAGCGCCATGCAGACGCGACGGAAAACGAAACGAGCAGCCGTACCCGGGAAAAGACGGAGCATCGGCCGGACCTGTGACGAAACCGCTTCGTGCTTGCCCGGAGACGCCCCGCCGCGAGGCGGGAAAACTGTGAGGCAGACCACACGCCGCCTCACGACTCTGCAGGTAGTATAGCACAAAACCGGCGCGTTGTATACCTTTTTTTCGGATGCACGCCGTTGGGACGGATTTTTTCGATGAAACGGAGGAAAATCCAGTTGAGAATATGGTGTGAATTTGGTATAATAAACGAATCGCAGGAATCGAACGGCCCGTGCGGGCCGCCGGGAGGGGAGATCGCAGATGAATAAAAAGCTTCGCCGCCTGATGCAGCCAAATCTGGCGCTGTTCTTCGTCGTCATGGCGCTGTTCTGCGCCGCCGCCGTCGCGCTGCAGGAATATATCCTGGCCGTGGCCGAGGGCTGCGCCACACTGCTGCTGCTCGGCTGCTACCAGTGGCTCAGCGTGCGCCGCCGCCGCGCGCTTGCGGACTATGTGCAGGCCACGAGCGAGATGCTCCAGCATACGTCGGACGGCGAGATGCCGTTCCCCGTGGCCCTCGTCAAGCTGAACGACGACGAGCTTGTCTGGTATAACCGCGCGTTCGCAGAACTGACGCATGTGCGCGAGCGCATGAGCGCCCAGTCCCTGAGCGAGGTCATCCCGGGCCTGTCGGCCGATTTTCTGGCCGCAGGAAAGCAGGAGGCCGCGGCGGAGCTCCGCTTTGAGGGGCGGCGCTACCGTGTCAGCGGCACGGTCATGCCGGATGCGGACCCAAAGTCCGGCGTCATGCTCGGCATGCTCTATCTGCTCGATCTGACGGATCTGCTGCTCGTGCGCGATGAATACATCCGCTCCCGCCCCATCGTGTCCATCGTTCTGGTGGACAACTATGACGAGCTGACGAACAATATGCCGGACGTCAGCATTTCCGCGCTGAACGCCCAGCTGAACTCGCGCATCAGCGATTGGGCCGATTCCTTCGGCGGCATGCTCCGCAAGCTCGAGCGCAACCGCTTTCTGCTGCTGTTTGAGGCCAAGGATCTGGCCCGCATGGCAGACGGCAAGTTCTCCCTGCTCGAGAGCGTCCGCTCCGTCACGAGCCCGTCCGGCATCCCGGCCACGGTGTCCATCGGCATCGGCAAGGACGGCGTGGATTTCCGCGAGGACTACGATTTTGCCGCCCTATCCATTGAAATGGCGCTGTCCCGCGGCGGCGATCAGGCCGTCATCAAGGACCGCTATGACTTCACGTTCTTCGGCGGGCGCACGAAGCAGACGGAGCGCCGCACGAAGGTCAAATCCCGTGTGATGGCCTCGTCCCTTTCTGAGCTTATCACACAGTCGAGCCGCGTGTTCATCATGGGCCATAAAATGGCCGATCTCGATGCGCTCGGCGCGGCAGCGGGCGTTGCGTGCCTGTGCCGCAAGAAGGGCAAGAAGGCCAACATCGTCATGGACCCGGACGCCAACGCCTGCGGCCAGCTGCTGGCACAACTGCAGCCGCTTGCGGAGTATCACGACCTTTTCCTGACGGGGCAGGAGGCTCTGCTCGCGGCCGATCCGAAGAGCCTGCTCGTCGTCGTCGACACAAACAGGCCCGATCAGGTCGAATGCAAGCCGCTGCTCGAATCCATCCGCCGCGTCGTCGTCATCGACCACCATCGCCGCGCTGCGGATTATATCGATCAGGCCGTGCTCAACATGCATGAGCCATTCGCCTCGTCCGCCTCGGAGCTTGTGACGGAGCTGCTGCAGTACGCCGTGGACGCCACGGACATCCTGCCGCAGGAGGCAGCGGCGCTGCTGGCGGGTATCGTGCTTGACACGAAGAACTTCGGCGTGCGCACGTCGAGCCGCACGTTTGAGGCGGCGGCCTTCCTGCGCCGCATCGGCGCGGACACCGTGGCGGTGAAAAAGCTGTTCCAGAACGACCTTTCCGCCACCGTTGCGCGCTATAGGATCATTCAGAACGCCCGGCTCTATCGCGGCAGCATCGCCATCGCGGCGCTGGACTATACCGTCACGCGCACGCTTGCGGCGCAGGCCGCCGATGAGCTGCTCAATATCTCCGGCATTGATACGTCGTTCGTGCTCTATCCGCAGGACGGCGTGACCTACATTTCCGCCCGCTCGCTCGGCGATGCGAACGTGCAGGTCATCCTCGAGCCGCTGGGCGGCGGCGGCAACGCCGCAACGGCGGGCGCGCAGGTGAAGAACCACACCGTGCAGCAGACGCTCGACGAGCTTCTGCAGTCCATCAACAAATTCTACGAGTCCTGAGGCAGGACCCGGACCGGAAAACAGGAGGAATTTCCATGAAAGTGATTTTACAGCAGGATATCCGCGGCAAGGGCAAGCGCGGCCAGATGATCGAGGTCTCCGACGGCTACGCCCGCAACTACATGCTGCCGCGCAAGCTGGCCGTTGAGGCAACGGCCGATAACGTCAACACCATGCGCATGAACGACAAGGCCATGCAGGAAAAGCGCCAGCGCGAGCGCGAGGAGGCCAGCGCCATCGCCGCGCGCATGCGCGACCTGACCGTGACCGTCTTTGCCAAGGGCGGCGGCGCCGGACGTCTGTTCGGCTCCGTCACGACGCAGGAGATCGCCGACGCGCTCAAGCAGAGCTGCGGCATTGAGCTCGACCGCCGCAAGCTCGTGCTCGACGAGCCGATCAAGACGACGGGCATCTATACCGTCCGCTGCAAGCTCGGCTATGAGATCACGGCCGATCTTCGTGTGGAGATCAAGGAGCAGTAACACCAAGGAGGAAACACCATGCCCATGGAAGACCTGCTGACAAGGCAGGCACCGCATTCGCAGGAGGCCGAGCAGTCCGTGCTCGGCTCCATGCTCATTGACAGCCGCTGCATCAGCGACGTCGTCGGCGTCGTCCGCCCGGAGGACTTTTACCTGCAGGCGAACCGCGAGATCTACGAGACGATGTACGAGATGTTCAGCTATTCGGAGGTCATCGACCCGGTCACCGTGCTCGATAAAATGCGCGCCCGGGGCGTTTATAACGAAGAAAGCTCCACAAAATATCTCATGCAGCTCATGGAGATCACGCCGACGGCCGCGAACGTCAAGCGCTATGCGCAGATCGTCCATGACAAGGCCCTGCTGCGCAGTCTGTCCGAGGCGGCCTCCGGCATCGTCGAGACGGTCTACGAGGGCGTCGGCTCGGCGCAGGAGATCCTGGAAGCAGCGGAAAAGCGCATCTATGCCCTGCGGCGCGGCAATACGAACGAGTCGCTCGAGCACATCGGCACGGTGCTGCTGAAGGTCTTCGACCGCCTGAAGGAGCTGTCGGAGTCCGGCAGCGACATTTCGGGCCTGTCTACCGGCCTGCGCGACCTGGACAAGTTCATCAACGGCCTGAACCGCTCCGACCTCGTGCTGCTGGCGGCCCGACCCGGCATGGGCAAGACGTCCATGGCGCTGAACGTCGCGCTGAACGTCGCGAAAAAGAACCCGCAGAAGACCGTGGCGTTTTTCTCGCTCGAAATGTCGAAGGAGCAGCTCGTCACGCGCCTGATCTCCAACGAGAGCTTTGTGGACAACAAGAAGCTCGTCACGGGCCAGCTGTCCATGGAGGAGTGGAGCAAGATCGGCATCGCGGCCACGGCGCTTTCGCAGACGGACATCCGCGTGGACGACAATCCGTCGCTGAGCGTCGCGGAGATGAACGCCAAGTGCCGCCGCCTCGATAATCTCTGCCTTGTCATCATCGACTACCTTCAGCTTATGGTCAGCGCGGGCGGCCGCAGCTACAGCGGCGAAAACCGCCAGCAGGTCGTTTCGGACATCTCGCGCTCGCTGAAGATCATGGCCAAGGAGCTGAACGTGCCCGTGCTGTGCCTGTCGCAGCTGTCCCGTGCGAACGAGAGCCGCCAGGACAAGCGCCCGCTGCTGTCCGATCTGCGCGAATCCGGCGCCATCGAGCAGGATGCGGACGAGGTCATGTTCCTCTACCGCGAGGACTATTATAATAAGGATACACCGGAGCAGAACGTCGCCGAGTGCATCGTGGCCAAGAACCGCCACGGCGAGACCGGCACGGTCAAGCTCCAGTGGCTGCCGCAGTTTACGACCTTCGCCGACCGGGAGTGGCGTCACGATGAGGGCTGAGGTCCTTTCCTGGTGCCGCCGGGAGGCGCTGTTTTCCCCCGGCGCGCAGGTCGTGTGTGCCGTCTCCGGCGGGGCGGATTCCATGGCAATGCTCTGCTGCCTGCGCGAGCTGGCGGCGGAGCTTTCCGTCTATGTGCGGGCGGCGCATTTCAACCACCGCCTGCGCGGGGCCGAGTCCGACGGCGACGAGGCCTTTGTGCGCGCGTTCTGCGCGGCCGAGGGCATCGAGCTCGTCTGCGGCGCGCCGGAAAAGCCCGCCCGCAGCGAGGAAGAGGCGCGGGAGCAGCGCTATGCCTTCCTCGATTCCATCCCGTGCGACGCCGTTGCCATCGCTCACACGGCCGAGGACAATCTCGAGACGCTGCTGCAGCATCTGCTGCGCGGCAGCGGGCTGCGGGGCCTCGGCGGCATCCCGCCGCGCCGTGGGCGCTATGTGCGGCCGCTGCTGGCCGTTTCCCATGCGCAGGCGCGGGACTATCTGCGCGCGCGGGGCACCGGCTGGCGCGAGGATGCGACGAACGCAGAGGACGGCTGCCAGCGCAACCGCCTGCGCCACGGCGTGCTGCCCCTGCTGGCGGCCGAGATGCCGGAGCTGCCGCTGCGCGTTACGGAGCTGACGGCCCTTGTGCGGGCGGACGATGCCCTTTTGGACCGCGAGGCGGAGCGGCTGCTGCTGCCCGCGCCGGAGCCGCTGTTTTCCGACCCGTGCGTGCTGCGTAGGGTGCGGCTCGCGCCGCTGCGCGAGGCCCCGGAGCCGCTGCAGCGCCGGGCGCTGCGCTGCCTGCTGCGTGAGGCCCTGCCGCAGGATGCGGCCCTTGTCCACATCCGGGCGCTGCAGGCCCTGCTCGAAAATCCTGCTCCCGCTGCCCGGGCCGATCTGCCCGGCCGTCTGACGGTCCGGCGGAGCTATGACGCGCTGGAGCTTGTCCGCGGCACGCCGCCGGTGTTCCGGCCCGTTCCGCTGGCGCAGACGGTGCACTTTCCTGCGCTCGGCCTGCGGGCCGTCTGCACGCTTGCAGAAAAAAACGAAAAAATTCAAAATACCCCTTTCACTTTTGCGCTGAAATATGATAAGATGGTCGGGAGAATTCCCATTTTTCGCCCGCGGAAAACGGGCGACATGCTCACGCTGCCGGACGGCCGCTGCGTGACGCTGAAAAAGCTCTTTCTGGATCGCCGCCTGCCGCAGCCGGTTCGGGACCGTGTCCCGGTGCTCGAGCTGGACGGACAGGTGATCGCAGTGGCGGGCTTCGGCGCGGATCCGCGCTGGACAGCCCGTGACGGAGAGCAGGCTGTAATCCTACGAATAGAGAAAGAGGAAATGTGACATGCACCAGGACATTGAACGCGTACTCATCAGTGAGCAGGAGCTTGCCGCCCGCATTGCCGAGCTGGGCAAACAGGTCGCGGCGGACTATGCCGATAAGGATCCCATTTTCCTGGGCATCCTGAAGGGCGTCGTGATGTTTTTTTCGGACATGATCCGTGCAACGCCGATCCAGTGCCAGATCGACTTCATGGCCGTGTCGTCCTACGGCGGCGGCACGAGCACGAGCGGCAAGGTCAAGATGCTCAAGGATGTGTCCGTGGATCTGCGCGGCCGCCATGTCGTCATTCTGGAGGACATTCTGGACTCCGGCGTGACGCTCAGCCATGTCTGTGCGCACCTGCGGGAGATGAGCCCGGCTTCCCTGAAGATCTGCACCCTGCTCGACAAGCCCTCACGCCGCCAGACGGACGTCAAGGCGGACTATGTCGGCTTTACGATCCCGAACGAATTTGTCGTCGGCTATGGCCTCGACTATGACGAGCACTACCGCAACCTGCCGTATGTCGGCATCCTGAAGCCGGAAGTCTACACGAAATAAAAGGAGCTGGGAGCTTGAAAAACCGTTCCAGACTGCTCACCGTTCTGCTGTATATCGTGGTGTTTGCCGTGGCTGTCGTGCTCATCTCGGAGGTGTTCTTCCGGGATGACACGGTCTATGTGAACTACAGCACCGTCTGCGAGCAGTTCCGCAGCGAAAATGTCCGTTCCTTTGAGTATGACAACGGTGTGCTGACACTCGAGCTGCGCAAGCCCTATCAGAACGAGGCGTATTCCGTCAGCCACAAGCTGGCAGACCTCGGCCTGTTCTATGAGGATCTGGGGACCCTGATCGCAGAGCAGCAGGAGAGCGGTGTTCTGCAGTCTTATAACTATGTACCCATGCGCCAGACGCCGTGGTATGTGCGTATGCTGCCGGAGATGCTCCTGTCGGTCATCATGATCGCGCTCGTCTACATGGTGCTCGTGCGCAACAGCGGCGGCATGATGAAGTTCGGCCACGCCAATGCCCGCGTGGGCAGCGGCCGCGACAAGGTGATGTTCAGCGACGTCGCCGGAGCGGACGAGGAAAAGGCCGAGCTGCAGGAGATCGTCGATTTCCTGCGCGATCCCGCAAAATACCGCCGCATCGGCGCGCGCATCCCCAAGGGCGTGCTGCTCGTCGGCCCTCCGGGCACGGGTAAGACGCTGCTGGCCCGCGCTGTGGCAGGCGAGGCGAATGTGCAGTTCCTTTCCATTTCCGGCTCGGATTTTGTGGAGCTGTATGTCGGCATCGGCGCGAGCCGCGTTCGCGACCTGTTTGAGCAGGCCAAGCGCAGTGCCCCTGCCATTATTTTCATCGATGAGATCGACGCCGTCGGCCGCCGCCGCGGCGCCGGTATGGGCGGAGGCCACGACGAGCGGGAGCAGACGCTCAACCAGCTCCTTGTGGAGATGGACGGCTTCGGCAGCAATGACGGCGTCATCGTTATGGCGGCGACGAACCGCCGCGATATCCTCGACCCCGCCCTGCTGCGCCCGGGCCGCTTTGACCGCCAGATCTATGTGAACGTGCCCGACGTCGGCGGCCGCGAGGCCATCCTGCGCGTCCATGCGCGCGACAAGCAGCTCTCCGATGACGTCGACCTGCGCACCGTCGCCCGCGCGACGGCGGGCTTCACCGGCGCGGATCTGGAGAACCTGCTCAACGAGGCGGCACTGATCTCGGCACGGAAGAACCTGCCCGTCATTACGATGCAGACCATGGAGGACGCCGTCCTCAAGGTCATTGCCGGGCCGGAAAAACGGAGCCTTGTCAATATCGAGCGCGATCGGCGCATCACGGCCATCCATGAGGCAGGCCACGCCGTTGCGGCCTACTTCCTGTCCACGCAGGAACCTGTCCACCAGATCACCATTGTGCCGCGCGGCAATGCCCTCGGCCTGACGATCAGCCTGCCGGATCAGGACACGCTCCATACCACGCGAAACGAGATGCGCGACCGCATCGTCGTGCTGCTCGGCGGCCGCGTGGCGGAGCAGCTGGAGTTTGACGACATTTCGACCGGCGCTTCGAACGATCTGCAGCGGGCCACGAAGCTGGCGCACGATATGATCGCAAAATACGGTATGAACGAGCGCATCGGCGCCGTGGCCTATGACGACGACAGCGAGATCTTCGTCGGCCGCGACTATGAGCGCACGCGTTCCTATTCCGAGCAGACGGCTGCCGAGATCGACGCCGAGGTCCGCAAGACCGTGGATCAGGCGTATGCGCACTGCACGCAGATCCTGACGGAGCACCACGAGAAGCTGCAGGAGATCGCGCAGTGGCTGCTGGAGCACGAGACGATGAGCCGCAGCCAGTTCGAGGCCTGCATGCAGGCCCTGCCGATCCCCGAGAAGCAGGAGGGCCTGCTGGCCGGAGAGGAGAAGACCGATGGAGCCGAAGAAGATTAAAAACCCGACCGGCATGCTCATCATGCACGGAACGGTCATTGCCGTTGTGCTGTATATGGCCTGGCAGCTCGTGCGAAGCTACCGCGCGGGCGGGGCGGAGGCCCCTAGCCTGACGACCCTGATCGTCGGCCTCGTGCTGCTGGTCGGCGGCTGTGTCGTCGTCGGCTGGCTTGCCGTGCGGCTTTTCCTGCAGGCAAAGCGCGAGGAAAAGGCGCTGGAGCAGGAGACCGAGCAGCTGCATGCCGCAGCTGCGCAGGAGAATTTGAAGGATCCGGAGAATTCGGAAGAATAACGGAAGTGCTCTGCTGCGCATAACGGCAGAGCGCTTTCTTGTAGGACGGGGGGATAGCCATGGGCTGGAAGATCGCGATCTGTGACGACGACGCCGGACAGGCCGCACGGCTGCAGTCGGACGTGACGGACTGGGCGCACGGCGCCTGCGCCGTGACCTGCTTCCCGAGCGCGGAGGCGTTCCGCTTCGCCGGAGATACCGACTGGGATATCCTGCTGCTGGACGTCGAAATGCCCGGCATGAGCGGCATCGATCTTGCCAAACGCCTGCGCGGCGCGGGCTGCCGGGCGGAGATCATCTTTATCACGTCGCATTTTGAGTGCATGGCTGAGGGCTATGAGGTCGATGCCCTGCACTATCTCGTCAAGCCCGTGCCGGCGGAAAAGCTTCGCGCCGTGCTGGACCGCGCCGCCGCGCGGCTGGCCGTCGAGCCGCCGTCCGTCGTGATCGCGTGCGAGGAGGGAAACGTGAAGCTCTATGAGAGCGAGCTTTTGTATGCGGAGTCCTTCCTGCATGATCTCGTTCTCCACACGACCGGGCCGGACTACCGCATCCGCGAGAGCATCTCGGCCTTTGCCGGGCGGCTGAGCGCGGACTTCTTCCGCACGCACCGGTCGTACCTCGTCAATCTGAAGGCCGTGGTGCGCATCGGGCGCACGTCCGTCCTGCTGCGCGGCGGGGCGGAGGTCCCGCTGGCGCGGGGAAAGTATGACGCCATCAACCGGGCGTTCATTGACAGAAACTGAGGACCGCAGAAACAGAGGAAATGCCATGTTGAAGAGAACCTATCTCAGGCTGGTCGAAATGCAGGAGGAGCAGGCGCGGCAGCATCTGGAGGAGGTCCGGAGCATCCATAACGAGATGCGCGGCTATAAGCACGACTTCCACCACCATCTGCAGGCGCTCAAGGGCCAGCTGGAGGCCGGACAGGTCGACCGGGCCATCGCCTACCTCGAGCAGCTGGACCGGAGCCTGCAGACGGTCGACACCCTGCTCAAGACCGGCAATGTGACCGTCGATGCCATTCTTTCGGCCAAGCTCGCGCAGGCCCGCGCCGCCGGGATCGCCGTGACGGCGGAGGCCAATCTGCCGCCGGAGCTGTCGCTCACCGATCTGGAGCTGAGCATTGTCATCGGGAATCTGCTGGACAATGCCATCGAGGGCTGCCGGAGCGCGGCTGGCGAAAAATTCCTCCGCCTTTCTCTGCGGATGAAGGGCGATATGCTCTATTTCTATCTTCTCAACAGCGCCGGGAAGAAGCGGAAGAAGGTTGGCTCCCTCTTCCGGACGGGGAAGACCGGCGCACACGGCTTCGGCCTGCACCGGGCAGAGGCCATTGTGAAGCAGCATGGCGGCTGGGTGAAATACAACAGCGAGGACGGCGCGTTCACGTCGGAATTCCTCGTCCCCGCCGCGTGCTGAATGCGATTCGTGCACCGCTGGAAGCAGTTGGTGCACGATCTCTCTTTTTTGGGGCCTTGTGTGCTACAGTGGAAGCGGAAGGGGGCGATATGCCTTGAAGGAATCAACCCAAAAGCCCTATCGGGGTCTTATGAGCAACGCCGTGTGGAGCTATCGGCAGATGCTCCGCGGAACGCCTGCGTCATTCTTTGTCATGGCGGCCGGTGTCCCGCTGGGCGTGCTTTTGGCTTGGGCGGAGCTGCGCCTGCCCGCGCTCGTCGTGTCGGAGGTGACGGGAGGACAGACGTTCCTCCATGCCGCACTGGCCGTCGGTGCCCTGCTCGCGCTCACGTTTCTGGCAGTCGGCCTGCGGGACTTCTGCAAGACCATCCTGGAGGCCCAGGAGAGCCGCTACCGCTTTTATCTGACCAGCTGCCTGGAGGAGAAGAGCATGGCGATGTTCTATCAGACCTATGAGAAAAAGCAGACGCGAGACCAGCGCAAGCGGGCCGAGGAAGCAAGCTATATGATGAACGGCAAGGTGCCGCTGTGTCAGGTCCCTAACCTGATGACGGAGCTGATCCGCAATGCCCTGTGCTATGCCCTGTTCGGCACGATCCTCTCGCGCATCAGTCCGCTGCTGTTGGTGCTGCTGACGCTTGCGGCACTGGTCAACCTGCTGTGCGTTCGGGCCTATAACCGCTATGAATACGCCTCCCGCGGGGAGCGGACGGACATTGGCCGGAGGCTGCGGTATGTGTCTAAAAATGCTGCCGATTTTGCGGCGGCCAAGGATATCCGCATCTACGGCATGGCGACATGGCTGCGCGAGACGTTTTCAGACCTGTTCCAGCAGGATACCGCGTGGTCCGCACGGCTGAACCGCCGTCTGCTTCTGGGGCGGCTCGTCGACCTGCTGGTGATCCTGCTGCGCGACGGCGGGGCCTATGCCCTGCTGCTCGTCATGGCGGTGCGGGGTGAACTGCGGCCGGATGAATTCGTGCTGTATTTTTCCGCCATCTCCGGCTTTGCCACATTTATCGGCAACATGATCTCCGCCTGGAACGAAATGCAGACCGCCAGCCTGAAGGTCAGCGATTACCGGCAGTTTATGGAGCTGCCGGACACGGACGGAACGGGAACGGCGCATGCGGCGGACCACCGGGAGCACGCACCGGAGATCACGTTCGACCATGTATCATTCCGCTATGACGGGGCGGCGCATGACACGCTGCACGATATCAGTCTTACGCTCCGTGCCGGGGAGCATGTGGCGCTTGTTGGCCTGAACGGCGCGGGCAAAACGACGCTCGTCAAGCTCCTGTGCGGGCTGTATGCGCCGACATCCGGCACGATCCGGATCGACGGCGTCCCCGCGGCGGAGTTCCGCCGGGACGACTATGCGGCGCTGTTCGCTCCGGTGTTTCAGGAGGTCCGCACGGCCTGCTTTTCGCTGGCCGAGACGGCCGCCTGCGCCTTCGGCCCTGAGGTGGACCGGGAGCGGGCGGAGCGGTGCCTGCGCGCGGCCGGGCTGGGAGAAAAGCTGGATGCCCTGCCGCACGGCATGGATACGCACCTGGATAAACAGGTGAATCCGGACGGCATTGAGCTGTCCGGCGGCGAGGCGCAGAAGCTCATGATGGCCCGCGCCCTGTATAAGGACGCACCGGTGCTCGTGCTTGACGAGCCGACGGCGGCGCTCGACCCCATTGCGGAGAATGAGGTCTATGAGCAGTACCGGCGCATGGCGGCAGGGAAGACATCCCTGTTCATCTCACACCGGCTGGCCTCGACCCGCTTCTGCGACCGGATCGTGCTGCTGCGCGACGGCGGCATCGCCGAGGAGGGCACGCACGAAACGCTCCTTGCGGCGGGCGGAGAATATGCAAGGCTGTATGAAATTCAGAGCTGCTGGTATCAGCCCGGCTATCAGGGAGGGAAGCAGGCATGAAAGAACGTTGGGATCTGAACCGCCGCGCGGTCCGGCTGCTGTGTCATCTGGATCGGAAGTACTTCCTCTGTACCCTGTTTTCCAGCCTGACGACTGCGATCGCGCCCTATATCCCGATCTATTTTTCGGCTAAGATCATCGATGCCCTGACGGACGGTGCGGGCGGAAAGACGCTTGCCCTATATGTTGCGCTCACCGTCGGCCTGACGGCCCTTGTCGGGCTGGCAGGCGCCCTGCTGAAAATGCATGCGGACGTCGGCGAGGCCGAGCTGGACCGGCTGGTTGACTGGCAGCATGCGGAAAAAGCCATGGATCTGCCCTATGCCCTGATCGAGGACCGCAAGACGGCCCTGCTCCGGGAACGGATCGAGATGGAGACGCAGACAGGCTATAATGTGTATTACTATGCCGTGACGGCGGGCGGCCTTGTCCGCTATGCGGTGCAGATCGCTGCCGCCGTCCTGCTGACATTCTCCCTGTTCCGGCCCGGCCTGCTCTCCGCCGGGGCAAAACTGGCGCTGCTGGCGGGCATCGTGCTGACGGCCGTGGTCAGCGTTTTGACCGGCCGCCGGTACGGCAGACTGCGCAGCGAGTTCTTTGCCGGATGTGTGGACGACAACATCCGCGGCGAAAAGCTGTATGATTACACCAGCAATGATTCCTCCGGTAAGGATATTCGTCTGTACGGTATGCGGGCCGCACTGCTGCAGAAGGAGCGGGACTTTAACGAAAACTTCTGCAGGCGGGAGAGAACCATGAATTTCGGTGTTGCGTGGATGGGACTCCTCTCCAATTTTGTGACGTATGCGCTCCAGTTCGGTGTCTATCTGCTCCTGATCGCGGCGGCGCTGCGGGGCGGCCTGTCCGTCGGCTCCATCGCGCGGTATGTCTCTTCCATCATGCTGCTGCTGGCGGGCGTCTCCGGGCTGGCGCGCACGATTCGGATTTCCGTCACGAACGAGGAATACATGAAGCGCTATCTCGACTACTTCGATATCCCAAACCCCATGTATCAGGGCTCGCTCAGTGTGGAAAAGCGCGATGACGATCGCTATGAGGTGGAATTCCGCGATGTGTCCTTTCGCTATCCCAACACGGAGGCCTATGCGCTGCGCCATGTGAGCATGAAGTTCCGCATCGGCGAAAAGCTGGCCCTCGTCGGCCGCAACGGCAGCGGTAAGACGACGTTCATCAAGCTGCTGTGCAGGCTCTATGACCCGACGGAGGGCGAGATCCTGCTCAACGGCGTTGATATCCGAAAATATGACTATGCGGAGTATCAGGCGCTGTTCTCCGTTGTGTTTCAGGACTTCCGCCTGTTCGCTTTCTCCCTCGGGCAGAATGTGACGGCCGGAGCGGATGTTGACCGCGCGCGGGCGGAGGTCTGCCTGCGGGAGGCCGGGCTCGGCGAACGCCTTTTGTGCATGCCGGACGGCCTCGACACGATGCTTTACCGCGATTTTGACCCGCACGGCGTGGTGATCTCCGGCGGCGAGGCGCAGAAGATCGCCATCGCCCGCGCACTTTACAAGAATGCGCCCTTCCTCGTGCTCGACGAGCCGACGGCGGCGCTTGACCCCGTTTCCGAATATGAGGTTTACCGGAAGTTCAATGCGATCTCCGGCGGCAAGACGGCGCTCTATATCAGCCACCGGCTGGCCTCGTGCCGCTTCTGCGATGAAATTCTGGTGTTCTCGGCGGGCAGCATCGTCCAGCATGGCGCGCATGAGGCGCTTCTGCAGGAAAAAAGCGGAGAATATGCCCGCCTCTGGCACGCGCAGGCGCAGTATTATGACGACTTTTTACAGAAAAAGAATCCTGTAAAATAGCTGAAAAACGAATGAATATGAACGGACTGTGAACAAACATAGTGCATTGTGTGAATATTAGCACTCTCCTATTGACAGTGCTAAAAACGGTGGTATAATGCAGTTGAACCTTGAGAGAGGGGACAGAAACCCACCCCCCAGGGGAACAAAACCACAACCACATTGGGTACATAATACAGGCCCGGCTGCACGGGAGCCTCTCCCGGAGGCGGCCGGAGCGAATGGAGGTATGACTTATGCTGCCCAGCATCTATAGTGAAAATTTGTTTGATGATTTCTTCTCGGATCCGTTTGATATGGTAATGCCGCGTAGCCTCAATGCCCTGTACGGCAAGCATGGCAAGAACCTCATGAAGACCGACGTCCGTGAGACCGAGGACACCTATGAGCTTGACATCGACCTGCCGGGCTTCAAGAAGGACGAAGTGAATCTGGAGCTGAAGGACGGTTATCTCACCATTCAGGCCGCAAAGGGTCTGGACAAGGAGGAGCCGGAGAAGAAGGGTAAGTACATCCGTCAGGAGCGTTACGTCGGTGCGTGCAGCCGCAGCTTCTATGTTGGTGAGCATGTGGAGCCGGAGGACATCCGCGCGAAGTTCGAAAACGGCATCCTGCAGATCTCTCTGCCGAAGACCGCAAAGAAGCAGCTCCCGAAGAGCAATGTCATTGCCATCGAGTAACGGCATATTCAATATCCCGCAGAGGAATTTCCCCCTGCGGGATATTTTTTGCAGCGGCACTTTGCGATTGCGCACGGAAGCCTCGCAGAGTTTGCGCTCGCAAGCGCAAAGAAAGTAGGAATCATTTTCTCCGGCGGCGTGTACGTCGGAGAAATACCGCTCGGCTCGCAAACGTGCGAAGGGTGCGCCCTTCGTGCGCTGCAGCGAGCCGCAGCCCTTTCAAACGAGAGCCCAGTGAAACGGGTCTCGTTTGAGAGCTTGGCAAAAATCCTTTTTTGACAAGCTCATACCCCGCCGGGGTTTCCCCTGCGGGATATTTTTATGCCCGTATAGCCGAATCAAAATGCTGCGCATATGCTGGCAGGAGGTGAGTGCGATGATCCACACCGTTTTGCCGGGAGAGACGCTGCGCGGCATCGCTGCGATGCACGGGACCGGACCGGACCTGCTTGCCGCGTGGAACGGGACGGCGGAGCCCTTGACCGGGCAGGAGCTGCTCGTGCTGCATCCGCAGGCACTGCACACCGTCCGGTGCGGCGAGAGCTGGCAGAGCCTGTCTGCGCGCTTTGGCCTTCCGGAGCTGCGCCGCTGCAATCCCGGGCCGCTCCGGCCGGGGCGGCGGCTTGTGCTGGGCTTCCGGGAGCGCGGCACGCGGCCGCTGGCGCTGTGCGGTACGATGGGGCCGGAATGGAACGATCTGGGGTTTTCCTATACATGTGAGCTGGCGGCGGACGCTGCGGAGCTTGACGGCGACGGCGCGCTGCATCGTTTACCGCTGCATGGCCGCCCGGCCTGCCTGCGCCTCACAGGAAGCGGAGCAAAGCTGGAAACCCTGCTCCGCAGCCGGGCCGCGCAGGAGCGCCTTCTGCTCGAGACGGCTGCACTCTGCCGCGCGCATGGCACGGCGCAGGTCGAGCTGGCGGTCCGTGATCTGCTGCCGGACTGCGATCCGGCTCCGCTGGTCTCCCGGCTGCAGGCGCTTCTGGCGGAGCGGGGCGGAGGACTGACGCTGGCCCTGCCGCGGCCCGGCGCGCTCGGCTGGGAGGCCCCGATGCTGGCTCGGCTGGCTGCCGCTGCCGGACGGGTGCGCGCTGCGCCCGGTCTTCCGGGGCTGCCGCCGGAACGCTTACTGGCGGACTATGACGATGCGGCGTGCGACCGCTGCGGCCTTCGGACGGAGCGGCTCAGCCGGGGTGAGGCGCTGGCCCTGGCCCGGCGGACCGGAGCCTGCCTGCACTATGACGCTGCGAAGCACCTGACGTGCTTTTCCTACCGCGATGAGACGGGCGCGCCGCACACGGTGCGCTTTGCGGGCCTGCGCAGCTGGATGGAGCGCCTGCGCGCGCTGGAGCAGGCGGGCGTCGCGGCTCTGGCGCTCCGCGCCCCGGATCCGGCCCTTTGCCTGCTGCTGCACACTCAATTTAAATTAGGGTAAAAATTGCAGCGCCGCTCAAGGAGCGACGCTGCAGACGCAATCAGTGCGTGCCATTCCAACGGTGGACGGTACGAATCGGAAGTGCCTTCCCGAGATTGCCACGGCCCCTTCGGGGCCTCGCAATGACAAATCTGGGAGCCTTGCGCTACGGAATCAGTGCTGCAAAGATTGCCAGCCTACATGGCGGTCAACCCCCGTAAAGGGGACGCCGCATCCGTAAGGCGGCAAAGCCGCCAACGGCTGCGCAGTGAGCGCCGCTACAGACGCAATCGGTTGGTACGCTTTTATCGACAGCCTGTGCGAATACGTAAGTGCCTTCCCGAGATTGCCACGGGCGCAAAGCGCCCTCGCAATGACAAATTGGGGGCGTCTGCCATTTTAACGACAGCCTGTTCATTTCGGCAGCTCTGCGCCGGGAGGGGCATGCCCCGCCCCTACAACGCACGGCTGGCAGCCTTGCGAAACTTTCCACTTTCCATTTTCTATTTTCCACTCGCCGCATGCCGTCCCCCTACAACGCTCCATCGATGCCCCCGCCATTCCCCTCCGCCAGCTCCCACACCTGCTTTGCAAGCAGCACGGCGAGAGGCAGGAGGATCATCCCCGCAAGACCGAACAGGCGATAACCCGCGTAGAGCGACAGGAGCGTCAGCAGCGGCGGCAGGCCGATCTGCCGCCCGAGCAGGCGCGGCTCAAGGGCCGAGCGGGCGAAGGCCGCGGCGGCATAGGTGACGGTCAGGCCGATGGCAAGACCGCCGGACCCGCGCAGCAGGGAGACGGCCGCCCACGGCAGCAGCACCGTCCCGGAGCCGAGGACGGGCAGGGCATCGACCACGGCGATGAGCGCGCCCAAAAGCACGGCGTGCGGCCGCCGCAGCGCGGCGAGCAGGCCGAGCGAAACGACGCCGAACGTCACGAGCAGGAGCTTTCCCTGTGCGAGGACATAGCCCCGCAGGGCAGCGCGCAGACGCACAAGGAGTTGCCCGCCGCGCGCCCGCCATTCCTCCGGCACATGGCGCGCCGCAAGGGCGCGGAGCCTCGGCGCATCGCCCGCGAGGAAATAGGCGGACAGCAGGGCCGTCAGCCCGAAGAGCAGCAGCTGCGGCATCCAGCCGAGCACGCGCGTGACGCAGCCGAACACGCCCTGCGACACGGAGTCGGCCACGACACTTCCGCCCGCAAACAGCCGGTCGACCCACTGGGCTGCAGCCTCTCCCATGCCGTCCGGCAGGCGGCTGGCCAGATGCAGGGCCGCGGCATGCAGGCGCTGCAGCGGCTCGGCCAGCGTGGAGAGCAGGCCGGGCAGACGGGCGCACAGGGCAGCGCAGCCCCGCCACAGCGCCCAGCCGAGGCCCGTGAGCACGGCGGCCGCAGCGAGGCACACGGCCGTCACGCTGAGAAAAGCAGCCAGCCCGCGCGGCAGGCGGCGCAGGCGCGCGGCAAGCGGCCGGGCCAGCCGGGCAAGGCCGAGGCCGAGCAGGAACGGCAGGCCGACCGGCAGGAGGATGCGCGCCGTGAGCCACAGGCCCGCCAGCACCCCGGCGGCGCAGGCGCACAGCTGCCAGAGCTTTTTCATTTCATCGACTCCTTTCGACCGCGCCGCGCGAATTGCGCTTGCATTTTCGGGGCGCTTATGTTAGAATGCACTTGTTCGGGAAACATCTGCACATCTCTTGTAAACAGGAGGAGCCATATATGGCACAGCTTCCGAAATACTATATTGTAGAGGCCAAGGCGCTGCCGGAGGTTTTTCTCAAGGTCGCCGAGGCAAAGTGGCTGCTGGAGACCGGTGAGGTCGCAACGGTGAATGACGCCGCGCGCGCCACGGGCATCAGCCGCAGTGCATTTTACAAGTATCGCGATTCCATATCGCCGTTCCAGAACCTGATGGCTGGCCGCATTCTGACCTTCCAGTTGCTGCTGCGGGACATGACGGGCCTGCTTTCCAGCATACTCACCATTTTTGCCCAATTCGGCGCAAATATACTGACGATCAATCAGTCAATTCCGACAAACGGCTGTGCCTCCGTGACGATCTCGGCCGAGACGGGCGGCATCTCGCAGGGCGTTGAGGCGCTGATGCGCGCGCTTTCTCAGGTGGACGGCGTGCGGAAGGTCGAGGTCCTCGCAGGCTGAAAACAGCGCCCGATGCGCAGCGGAAATTTTTGCCGGATTCCATGCGCTTGCCTCTTGCATTTCCCTGTTAGAGCCTGTATACTTGTAGCGGGCAATTCACAGGAGGGAGGTGTTATCCATGGTTTTTGAAACGATCCGCGAATTTCTTTGCGAGCAGCTGGCATGCGACGAGAGCCGCGTGACACCAGACACCGTGATGCTGGAGGATCTGGAGATGGAGCCGTCGGATCTCGGTGATCTGATGCTTTCCCTGGAGCAGGAATTCGGCATCGAATGGACGGATGACGACCTGCAGGGGATCCGCACGGTGGGCGATCTGACTGCCTTTGTGGAAAATCAGGAATAAGCAAAGCCTGCGCAGGAAACGACCTGTGCAGGCTTTTTTATGGTGTTGCGCGCCAATGCTGGGGAGCAGCATACGGCGGGTGGAAAATTGAAAATGGAAAGTGGAAGGATGCACAAGGCCTCCGGCCGCGCGTTGTAGGGGAGGGACATGTCCCTCCCAGCGCAGAGCTGCCGAAATGAACAGGCTGTCGTTAAAATGGCAGACGCCCCCGATTTGTCATTGCGAGGGCGCTTTGCGCCCGTTGCAATCTCGGGAAGGCAGTTGCGTTTTCGCCGAAGGCTTTCCAATGATTCAACCGGGCTCTGCGAGATTGCACCCCAAGGGCACTTCCTCGCGCTGCGCGCTCAGGGCGCCACGGCCACTTCGTGGCCTCGCAATGACAAATCTGGGGGCCTGCGATAATTACCGTAAATTTCTCACAAACGCGCAAATTGATACTTGACTTTTTCTCTGTGTATGTTACGATATCAATGTGGAAACCCGCCGTCCATGGTTGATCCCGATTGACGGTGTACGGTTCAGAGACGGTTGCCTGTCATCCCGCAGGAGCGGAATGGAGGCAGACATGTATAGCCCCTGCGGGAAATATCCCGAAGGAGGTGATACATATAACACTTCAGGACCTGTTCTGGGTACTTTCGATCCTCTGGCTGATTTGCCAGATCATCGACTGGTTCCGAAATGGTAAAAAGTGAGCCGTCTGTTGCAACCAGACGGCTCACTGATTTGTGATGAGCGACTCACAAATCGGTTGACATGTATATGGTTGTGGCAACCGTCCGGGTTTCCACATCTTTATTATATCCACCCTTGCCAGAAATGTCAAATACATTTTGACAGAAACTGTCCCGGTGAAACGGTTTGCGTTTTCGCCGAAGGTTTTCCAATGATTCAGCCTGGCTCTGCGAGATTGCCACGGGCGCGAAGCGCCCTCGCAATGACAAACTTGTTAGCCTTGCGCCATCGAATTCGCACTGCAAAGCCTACGGCCTGCATGGCGCTCCCTGAGCGCCGCTACAGGCACAATTGGTGCATACCGTATGAACGGCAGCCGGGGGCTTGCCTTTTTTCATTATACGATATCAAAAGCGGAGAGCGCAGGCTCTCCGCTTGTGTTTTCTTCAGCTGAACAGGTTCAGATTCACGGCGCTGAGGTCGAGGTACCAGTGCCCGCCGGTTTGGTAGCACACGGCGCGGACATTGAGCTGGCCATCCAGCTCACCCGTGAACGAAACGCGGAATTTGACGAGCCGTGCCTCGTCGACGGTCATGATCCAGTCGTACTGCTGGCGGAAATAATCCTCGAGCACGCGGCAGCCGCTCTCGGGGATGCGGCGGCTGTCCAGCTCCTTTGGCGTGATGTCATAGTCGTTGCTGCTGCCCTTGGCGAACGAATCGCGCACATTGGCCAGCTCACCGGCATCAAAGCCGTCCGCATTGAGCACGGCGGGGGGGGATGGCCTCCTGCAGGCGGGTGAAATCGTCGTCCTGCAGGGCGGCGCAGTAGGTGCGGACCGGCTCCATATAGGGCGCGTCGGCCAGGCCGCAGGCGCCGAGCAGGAGGGCAGCCAGCAGGCAGAGGATGCAGATTCGCTTCATATCGGGCGCTCCCTTCGGCTCACTTTTTGAGCAGGTCGCGGATCTCCGTGAGCAGCTGCTCCTCCTTCGTCGGCTCGGGAGGCGCGGCGGGGGCCTCTGCCTCCTGCTTGCGGTGCTTTTCCCCGGCCTCACGCAGGCGATTGACGGTCTTGACGATCAGGAATACGACAAAAGCCATGATGACGAAGTTGATGAATGCGGACAGGAAGTCGCCAAAACGCAGGTAGTTTACGATGATCTCTCCGTTTTCGTCCAGCTTTTCGCCGAAGAACTGCGGCAGACGGATCTTCCACTCCTCAAAGCTGAGGCCGCCGAGGAACATGGACACGACCGGCATGATGACGCTATTCGTCAGGGCATCGACGACCGTCTTGAATGCACCGCCGACGATGACGCCGACTGCAAGGTCGAGCATATTGCCCTTCATGGCAAATTCCTTAAATTCCTTCAGAAATCCGCTCTTTTTCTTCCCCATAGTATCCTCTCTCCTTCTCAGAAGTTCTTCTTTTCGAGTACTTCCAGACCGCCGAGGTACTTGCGCAGGACCTCCGGCACAACGACGGAGCCGTCGGCACGCTGGTTCTGCTCGACCATGGCGGGGAAGATGCGGGACGTGGCCAGACCGGAGCCGTTGAGGGTGTGGACGAATTCCGTCTTGCCCGTGGCCTCGCGGCGGAAGCGGATGTTGCCGCGGCGCGCCTGATAGTCGCGCGCGTTCGAAACGGAGGAGACCTCCTTATAGCCGTTCATGGACGGGATCTGAATTTCAATGTCATACGTCCGCGCCATGGAGGCCGAGCAATCGCCCGCGGCGAGCTTGACTGTGCGGAAGTGGAAGCCCAGGCCCTTGACCAGGCGCTCTGCCTTGCCGACCAGCTCCTCGAAGGCCTCGTCGGACTTCTCGGGCAGGGTGTACTGGAACATCTCGATCTTGTTGAACTGGTGACCGCGGACCATGCCGCGCTCGTCGGCGCGGTGGGAGCCTGCCTCGCGGCGGAAGCACGGCGTATAGGCGAACAGCTTGTGCGGCAGGTCGCTCTCGGCGAGAATCTCGCCGCGGTGCAGGGAGGCAAGCGCCGTCTCGGCCGTCGGGAGCATGAAGTGCATGCGGTCGTCCGTCGGATTCTCGATCTTATAGACCTCGTCGGCGAACTTCGGGAACTGTCCCGCGGTCTCGCCGCACTGGTACTCGAGCATCAGGGGCAGGCCGACCATCTCATAGCCGTCCTTCAGGTGCTCGTCGATGAAGTAGTTGAGCAGGGCCCACTCGAGGCGCGCGCCCATGCCGCGGTAGATCCAGAAGCCGGAGCCCGCCAGACGCGTGCCGCGCTCATAGTCGATGAGGCCGAGGTCCGTGCACAGGTCCACATGGTGCTTCGGCTCGAAGTCGAAGTGATGCGGCTCGCCGTAGTAGCGCAGCGGCTCATTGTTCTCCTTGCCGCCCGGCTTGAGGTCGGGGTCCGGCAGGTTCGGCAGGGACAGCATCAGCGTGCGGTACTCCGCCTCGACGTCCGTCAGCTTCTGGTCGTTCTGGGCGATCTGGGCCTTCAGCTCGGCCATGCGCGCGAAGATCGGCGCTACATCCTCGCCCGCCTTCTTGCGCTTCGGAATTTCCTTCGAGACGCGGTTCTGCTCGGCCTTATCCGTCTCCGTTGAGAGGATGAGGGCGCGGCGCTGAGCGTCCAGCTCCAGAATGCGGTCGACGGCAGCGTCGCAGTCGACCTCCTTGGCCCGCAGACCGGCCTTGACCGCCTCGGGATCGTCCTTGATTCGTTTGATATCCAGCATATTCAGTCACCTCAATAAATCAGCTCTACGGAAGCTCTGAATCAATCATCTGCGGCGGATGCCGGATCTTTTTCGTCAATCCATCGGTATGAAAAACTTGAAATACACAAAGTATTCCTGCGTTTTCCATACCTCGCCTTGCCAAAAAAATCTCTCGCCATCCGCTCTTGCTGATTGAATCAGAGCTTCCCTAAGTTTTTAATCAAAGCTTTTCTAAATCAGTCGATGTAGGAACGCAGGGTCTCATAGAGCGCGGCGCCGTCGTCCTTCAGGGCGTCGGCATAGGCCCCGAGCGCCTCGAGATGGCTGCGGAGGGCGGCATAATCGCCCTGCTCCAGCGCGGCCTGCGCCGAGACGAGCAGCTCATTGGCCTGCGCGCGGCGGGAGAGCGTGTCGTTTTCCTTCTGCGCGCTCTCGAGCGTTTTCTCGAGCGTCTCGCGGGCCTTTTCGGCCTCGCTCAGGCGGGTCTCGGCGTCCGAGAGCTTGTCTGCTGCCTCGGAGGACGCGGCGTTGGCCTCGTCGAGCTTGGTCTGCAGCTCTGCGGACTCGGCGCGGGCGGCGTCCAGATCCTTCTGCAGCAGCGCGATGTTCTCGCGCGCGCCCGTGTTGGCCGCCTCCATCTCGCCCTTCATGTCAATGACCTTGATGAGCAGGGAGATCGCCACGAGCAGGAAGGCCGCCGCGAACATGATGGCCATGTATTCGAGCATGGCGCGCTTTTTCTTTGTGGTCAGCGGCTGCTCCGTTGTTGTTTTTGCCGCTTCCTGCGGCTGCTTCAGTTCAGGCATTCAGGCTTTTCCTCCGTTTTTCCGAGAGCGAGGAGGGCGTCATACAGGCGCTGCAGGTCCTCCTGCCCATAAAATTCCAGTTCAAAGCGTCCCTTGCGCTTTCCGTTGACGATGCGGACCTTGCGGTCGAGGCGGCGCGTGAGGGATTTTTCGCACTCGGCGACATAGTCGACCGTCAGGGGAGCGGGCTTCGGCTCCGGCTTTTCCTCCTCCTGCAGCATCCGCTTGCACATGGCCTCCGCCTGCCGCACGGACAGGCGCAGGGCGACGATCTTCTGCGCGGCCGCCTTCTGCAGGCGGGCCGCCGGGAGCGACAGGATAGCGCGGGCGTGCCCGGCCGAGATCGTGCCGTCCTCCACGAGAGAGCGGACCTCCTCCGGCAGGAGCAGCAGGCGCAGGGCGTTGGCTACGGCCGGGCGGGACTTGCCGACGCGCGCGGCAGCCTCCTCCTGCGTCAGGCCGTATTCCTTCATCAGGCGCTGATAGCCCTCGGCCTCCTCCATGGGGTTGAGGTCCTGCCGCTGCAGGTTCTCGACGAGGGCCAGCTCCATAACGGTGCGGTCGTCGGCCTCAAGCACGACGACCGGGACCTCGCTCAGGCCCGCCATCCGTGCTGCGCGCCAGCGCCGCTCGCCCGCGATGATCTGATAAAAGCCGCCGCCACTTGCGCGGACGGCCAGCGGCTGCAGGACGCCGTGGGCGGCGATGGAATCCGCCAGAGCCTGCAGCTCCTCCTCGTCAAACGTGCGGCGGGGCTGATCCGGATTTGGCTCCACCTTCTGCAGAGGCAGCTTCGTCACCGCGCCGCTCTCGGGTTCTTCCTGAAAATCGCCGATCAGCGCGCCGAGCCCGCGGCCCAGCCCACGCTGCTTTGCACTCATAAGCTTCCGTCCTTTCTGCGAATTTCCTCGGCGACGGCAAGATAGGCTGCCGCGCCGCGGGAGCTTCGGTCATAGGCAATGACCGGCAGGCCGTGGCTCGGGGCCTCGGCGAGACGTACATTGCGGGGAATGGCGTTGGCATAGACCTTGCCGGGGAAGTGCCGCCGCACCTCCTGCGCCACCTGGTTGGAGAAGTTTGTTCTCCCGTCGTACATGGTCAGCAGCACGCCGAATACGGAAATTTTCGGGTTCAGCCGCCGCTTGATGGCCCGGAGCGTGCCCATCAGGTCGGACAGGCCCTCGAGGGCGTAATACTCGCACTGCACCGGAATGAGCACGCTGTCCGCCGCGCAGAGGGCGTTGAGCGTCAGCAGCTCCAGCGAGGGCGGGCAGTCGATGAAGATGTAGTCATAGGCCGCGCGCAGCGGCTCGAGCGCGTTTTTCAGCTGGTATTCGCGCTTGTCCACGCCGATGAGCTCGACGGTCGCACCGGCCAGCTCCGCGCCGGACGGGATGACGTCGCCGTAGTCCGTGTGGATGACGGCCTTCTCGGCGCTGACGCCGTCGAGAATGAGGTCATAGGATGCGTAGGGGGCCTTGCGCTTGTCCACGCCGAGGCCGGAGGTCGCGTTGGCCTGCGGATCGAAGTCACACAGCAGCACCCGCGCGCCGGTCGCGGCCAGCGCCGCCGTCAGGTTTACGGCAGTGGTCGTTTTTCCCACGCCGCCCTTCTGATTGACGATCGCGATGATCTGCGCCAAGCTGCCACCTCCTTTGGTTGTCGATACGGTGCTATTCTAGCACATGCATGGGAAGATTGCAACCGTGCAGGAGCGTTCTGTAAAAAATTCCTGTTTCACGTGAAACATTTGGAAAACGGTCCGCCGTTTTGCGCCATACCGCGTTCAGGACATAAGCTCTGCCATGCGCGGTGGCGTTGTAAAATTTCTGCTCACCGCTTTCCATTTTTTCATTCGTGTCTGCGTCATCCTGATCGATGCATCTATTATAATAGTATATAGCCATGCGTTGGGCAGAAAAGCCTGTGTTTCACGTGAAACACAGAGGTTGTGAAGCGTTCCAATGCAGCTCTGCGGCGATCGCGCAGGATAGCGCAAAACGGTTACGGCAGCCGGTATGTTGGCCTGGCATGATTCTGCCTATACTTCTCATGCCGTCACGCCATATCATTTCTGAAGGGCCAACGGAAAATTTACAATTTCGTCCAATTGTGGCTGCTAAAAAAGCGGTCTTTTGCCGCAGCTCATCAAAAAATCCGGCAGCGCTTGCAATTCCGGCCTCAGCGTGCTATGATACGCAGGTGTTAACAAGCTAAAGCAAAAAAGTTAGGAGCCTTGAACCATGCGAATCGTACTCAAGCTGGGGACGTCCACGCTCACGCACCCGACGGGGAATCTGAACATTCGCCGCGTGGAGGAGCTGTGCAAGGTCTGCAGCGATCTCAAAAATGCAGGACATGAGCTGGTGCTGGTATCGTCCGGCGCCGTCGCCATGGGTGTCGGCAAGCTGTCGCTGGCCGAGCGGCCGAAGGATATTCCCGGCAAGCAGGCGGCTGCGGCCGTCGGCCAGTGCGAGCTGATGTACATTTATGATAAGCTCTTCTCGCAGTACCACCACGTTGTGGCGCAGCTGCTCATCACGGCGGACGACATTGAGACGCCGGAGCGCGCAAAAAACTTCCACAACACGCTTGCGCGGCTGCTGCAGCTGCGCACGTTGCCGATCATCAACGAAAACGACACCGTCGCCACGCAGGAGCTTGGCATTGGCGACAACGACACGCTGGCCGCCATCGTCGCCCGGACGATCCGGGCAGACCTCCTCATCCTGTTTTCGGACATCGACGGTCTGTTCACGGCCGACCCGCACAGCGATCCCGCGGCGAAGCTCATCCCCGTCGTCGAGAGGCTCACGCCGGAGATCGAGCGGCTGGCCTGTGGCGCGGGCAGCAAATTCGGCACGGGCGGCATGCAGACGAAGCTCCACGCCGCACACATCGCAACGGAGGCCGGCGTGCCCATGGTCATCGCCAACGGCGCGCGGCCCGCTGCGCTCTACGATCTGATGGACGGCAAGCCCGTCGGTACAAAATTTCTGGCACAGGAGGTGCTTGCATGATGGAATTCACCCCGACAGAGGTCATTCTGAAGCGCGCAAAGGCCGCGGCGGCCTGCCCGGCGCTGCGCGACACCGCGGCGAAAAACCGCGCCCTTGCCGCCATGGCGCAGGCGCTGCGCACGGAGGCCCCGGCCATTCTGGCGGAAAACGCCGCCGATCTCGAGGCTGCGCGCGGCAAAGTCTCGGACGTCATGCTCGACCGCCTCGCGCTGAACGAGGCCCGGCTCGAGGGCATGGCGGCCGGCATCGAGGCCGTTGCTGCCCTGCCGGACCCGGTCGGCCGGACGCTGGACGAATTCGTCCGTCCGGACGGCCTTCGCATCTGCAAGCGCAGCGTGCCGATGGGCGTCATCGCCATCATCTATGAGAGCCGCCCGAACGTCACGTCGGACGCCGCCGCGCTCGCGCTGAAGTCCGGCAACGTCTGCGTGCTGCGCTCCGGGCGCGAGGCCTACCGCTCCGCCGCCGCCATCACGGCCGCGCTGCGCCGCGGGCTGGAGCGGACCGGTCTGACGCCGGATCTCGTGAACCTTGTGGAGGACACGTCCCACGCAGGGGCCGCCGCTCTCATGACAGCCACGGGCTATGTTGACCTGCTCATCCCGCGCGGCGGGGCAGGCCTTATCCGCGCGTGCGTCGAGCACGCGACCGTGCCGTGCATCCAGACCGGCACGGGCATCTGCCATGTCTATGTCGACGAGAGCGCCGATCTTGATATGGCGCTCGATATCATGGAAAACGCAAAAACGAGCCGCCCGTCCGTCTGCAATGCGGCCGAGGTCCTGCTCGTCCACCGCGCAGCCGCGCCGAGCTTCCTGCCCATGCTGCAAAAGCGCCTGTGCGGCCCCGGTGCAAAGCACCCCGTCCGCCTGCGCTGCGACGAAGAAGCCGCAGCCATCCTCGGCATCGCGCCGGACGCGGAGTTCGACACGGAATTTCTGGACTATGTGCTGGCCGTCGGCGTCGTAGACGACGTGGAGGGGGCCATCCGCCATATTGCGCAGCATTCCACGCACCACAGCGAGGCCATTGTCACGCAAAGTGAGGAAAGCGCCGCCCGCTTCACGGCGGGAGTGGACAGCGCGGCCGTCTATGTCAACGCCTCGACGCGCTTCACGGACGGCGGCGAATTCGGCCTCGGCTGCGAGATGGGCATCTCCACGCAGAAGCTCCATGCGCGCGGGCCGATCGGCCTGAACGAGCTGACGACCTATCAGTATGTTATCACCGGAAACGGTCAGATCAGGAGGTAAGCGCATGAAGATCGGATTCATCGGGACCGGAAATATGGGCGGCGCGCTGGCGCGGGCCGCAGCGAAGGGCGGCCACACGCTGCTGCTTGCCAACCGAACCCCGGCCAAGGCCGAGGCGCTGGCAAAGGAGCTGGGCGGGACAGTCTGCCCGAACGCGGAGGCTGCGGAAACGGCCGAGCTGCTGTTTCTCGGCGTGAAGCCGCAGGGCCTGCCGGGTCTGGCAGGAGAGCTGGCTCCCGTGCTGCAGGCGCGGAAGGGGAATGCACCCGTCGTCGTCAGCATGGCGACGGCCGTGACGCTCCGGGAGCTGGACGCCATGCTCGGCGGGGGACTGCCGCTCATCCGCATCATGCCGAACACGCCCGCAGCCGTCGGCGCGGGCACGATCCTCTATGCCGCGCAGAACGTGACGGACGCACAGCTGAACGCCTTCCGCGCTGTTTTGGCACAGGCCGGGCTGCTGCTGCCCCTGCCGGAGGCGCAGATCGACGCCGCAAGCGCCATCTCGGGCTGCGGACCTGCGTTCTGCTTCCAGTTTGCCGATGCGCTGGCCCTCGGCGGCGTGCGCGCGGGCCTGTCGTACCCGGACGCCTGCCGTCTGGCGGCGCAGACCATGCTCGGCGCGGCGGAGATGCTCCTGCAGGGTGGAGAAGCGCCGGACGTGCTGAAAATGCGCGTGTGCAGCCCGGCAGGAACGACGATCGAGGGTGTTCTGGCACTCGAGCAGGGCGGATTTTCCTACACCGTGCAGAATGCCGTCACGGCCGCCTACCGCAGAACGGTCGAAATGACAAAGAAGGGGTGATCCGATGCAACTCCTCCTGACCATCGTCGTCTGCCTGTTCGCAGGTGCGGGGGCCGGCCTCGGCACGGGCTTTGCCGGAATGAGTGCCGCTGCCGTCATCACCCCCATGCTCGTCACATTTCTGCATATCGAGCCGTACACGGCCGTCGGCATCGCACTGGCATCCGATGTGCTGGCAAGCGCCGTCTCGGCCTATACCTACGGCCGCAACAGGAATCTGGACATCCGCAACGGCCTCGTCATGATGATCACGGTGCTGGCATTCACCGTTGTCGGAAGCCTTGTCTCGAGCCTCGTGCCATCCGTTGCAATGGGCAATTTCTCCGTGATCATGACACTACTGCTCGGCATCAAGTTCATCGTCCGCCCGGTGATGACCACGAAGGAGGACATGCAGCAGATCCCGAAGCGCACGCGTATCATCAAGTCCATTGTCTGCGGCGCGATCGTCGGCTTTATCTGCGGCTTTATCGGTGCGGGCGGCGGCATGATGATGCTCCTGCTGCTCACGGGCGTCATGGGCTATGAGCTCAAGACCGCCGTCGGCACGAGCGTGTTCATCATGACGTTCACGGCCCTGACCGGCTCCGTTTCGCACTTCGCCATCGGCGGCGCGCCGCAGTGGCTGCCGTTTTTCCTGTGCATCATCTTTACGTTCGGCTTTGCCCGGCTGGCTGCGCGCATCGCCAACCGTGCCAGCGCCAAAACACTCAACCGCGCCACGGGCGTTATTCTCGTCATTCTCGGCGTCGTGATCCTGGGCTTTTCGCTGCTGGAATAGTGGTTTATAAAAATAACACCGCGATCCGATCGCGGTGTTATTTCCTTATTATGATGAGCGATATCGCAATCTCAGAACGGTTTTCCTCGGGGCAGAGGCCGGGCAGGTGACCGGAGAGGCTGCAAATGTCGGCATTGACAACCCTGCCTCTTTCATTGACCGCAGCAGTAACAGCCAAGGCGAGCACGGCTCGCATGGCCTGCCGCATGAGGCGGGCGGCGCATTCTTCGGCCGACGAACCATGAGCAGTGTGCTGTACAGCTCAAAATTCGGCACCATATCCGTCAGGCCGTCGCTGCAGATCAGGTACCGGTCGCCCGAGGCGGGCGGCAAGTGCGTCCACTGTGCCCGCACAGCGGCCTGTCAGCCCTGACCGTAGTGTGCGCCAAGCGCACGGCAAGGGCCATCTCGCTCGTGGCGCAGCTCGACGCGGCCTTTTCGCTGCTGCTGCTCATCCCGGTCGCGGGCATTGTGCTTATGATCATGTTCTGCAGCAAGCCGAGCGACAGCGATAACGCACGGGGCCCCGCCAGCTGGCATAAACGCGCCCGAGAGGGCAGCCGCAAATTCTATAAACCAAGCCTCCCGGAACGGTTGTCCCGGGAGGCATGGTTTCTGTATCGGTTTTCCGGCAAGGGTCGGCACACTCAGCTGGAATGGCGGAGCAGGCGGATCACATCCTCAGGAAGCGTTGCGATCAGGTGGCAGATCAGCTCGGAAAGCGCAGCGGGTGTCAAATTGCAAAGGCCGCATTCGCAAGGCCGCGGCTCTCCGGCCTCTGCATGGCGGCACACCGGCCGCCCGCCCGACTGGATGCCGAGCCGTGTGCGCGTATCGACAAGGCGGTCCACCTGTTCACACGTCAGTTCGTTTGCCTGGCCGATGATATGGCCGGTATACATGGAAACCGTTGCGTAATATTCCAGTGACTCCATGCGCATATAAGCCTGCTCAGGATCTTTTCCCCACGTCAGCGCGCCATGGTTGGCAAGCAGGACGCCGTTGTGACTCCTGCAATAGGGCGCGATGGAATCGGGGACCTCCTGTGTGCCGGGGGTTGCATAGTTGGCGACAGGAACGACGCCGAGCTGCACCACCGCCTCCGGCAGGATGGCGCGGGAAAGTGAGATGCCGGCAATGGCGAAGGAGGTCGCAACAGGCGGATGCGCATGGACAACGCTCTTCACCTGCGGATTTTCCCGGTAGACGCGCAGGTGCATACGAATCTCGCTGGAGGGCTTCCGCTCACCGCTAAGCAGGTTGCCGTTCAGATCGACCTTCACGAGCATTTCCTCGGTCATAAATCCCTTGGAAACGCCGGTCGGGGTCGTCCACAGCTCCGTTTCGCTTACGCGGCAGCTGATGTTGCCGTCATTGGAAGCGACAAAGCCCTTTTCGTACATCCGCCGTCCAACTTCGAGAATTTGATGTTTTGCTTCATAATCGTTCAGATATTCCGCATGGCTCATGAGACTGGTCCTTTCCATGAATAGTATAATGATGCTGTGGCTGATTGAATCAGGACTCTTTCAATAAAATACCACACAAACCAACACAAGTCAATAAAATATCAAATTTTTTCACAGAAATCCGAGCAAAACGGCAGCGAGACTGATTGTTCTTTCCTCGGAAATATTATCCTGTTAAAAATGATTCATTTGGAATATCGTCTTTTTCACGCAATTTATAGGCAGATAATGCAGTCGAAGTGCTCGTCATACACATATTTCCACCATTCGTGGCCGCCCTTCATGGTCATGGGACGTTTATAGGCTGTGGACAAAACTCTGTTATCGCCAAAAACTTTCTTGCAGATATGGGGCTTCTTATACGCGCTGTCGGCTACAAAGGTACGGACGTTCGGGAACTGCTCGACCACATGGTCGTATTCATCGTCAAACGCTACACTGTCATGGACGTTGCCGGGGGTAACCTCTACTGCAAGAACGACACCGTGGACATCGCAGGCGGTATGCGCTTCATAGGCCAGCTGCTTCTTGTGCTCACCCTTGACAAACAGGCCGCAGTCCGGGTCAGTAGTGCTGACGGTGATGGTTTTCTTCTTTGCATCCTTTTTGCGCTTTTTCAGTTTTTTCCTGGAAGTATTGTCGTGCTTCTTTTTAGGGCAGCACCGCATAATGCAATTGTGCGGTGTTGCCTTAAATCTCGGGCGAATAACGGATACGCTCCGTCACATACAGGAAAGTATAATACTCGACAGGAATTTTCGTATCCTGCCATACGCCCGTTTTCAGGTCGGTCACCTGAAGCAGCGGAAAGCGGTTTGGCGTGCCAAGTAGGCGGGAAGTCGTCTCGTCCGAGACCACAGCACGCAGCTCGCGGTTGGAGCAGTGAATTTCCAAGTCATACTTTTCTTTCAGCAGCGTGATGATCGACTGATTCTGCAGATTGAAGCTCTCGATTCCAGGAAGCACGGAGGCGTTGAAGTAGCTGCGGCCATAAATGACCGGTGTGCCGTTTGCATAATACACACGCCGGTATTCCAGAACCGAGTCGCCCTCATGCAGCCCAAGGCGCTGCGCAATATCGGCGGTAGCCGGGACGATTCCCTCAAAGAGGATTTTCTTCGTGGGCGTCATGTTCTGCGAGCGGATGAGCGTGGAACAGCTTGTGATGACAGAGAAATTCTGCTTCTGCGGCGTACGCTCCTTGACGAAAGTGCCCTTGCCCTGAATTTTATAGATATAACCCTCGCGTGTCAATTCCTCAAGGGCCTTGCGGACGGTCAGACGGCTGCACCCATACAGGTCACACATCTCTTTTTCCGTTGACAGCTTTGCGCCGACCTCCAGCTCGCCGGATTTGATGCGGTTGGTGAGCGCAATTTTGATATACACATATTTCGGGATGTTCTGCACCAGCGCAGAGATCTGTTCTTCAGAAAACATATGGTTCATTTTTTGTCCCTCAACCTTTGCCTCTCAACGTTCTTGGTGCTTGGGATAGTGTGGGTGATCTATTGTTCATAATATCTATTTTATTGACCAGAGGTCTAGAAGTCAACACTTTTTCAGAAAAAAAGCGGAAAAATTGACAGGAAAAACGCGGTGCGCCGCCGGCGGCCCCTACAATGCAGCTTGCGCGGCGAACTAGGAAAATATATGACATGTTGGCAGCTTTTTGATACTTCTTTGTAGGGAAAACGGAAAATTTGTCTTGTTGAAATTGCGCAAAAAACGACAAATTATTTTGTGAATTCAGATAATTGCAATGCGCAGAGAGTATGATATAATGAAAATACCGGGCGGGGTGCCTGTTTTTTCAGGAAACCTATTATTATGTTGTCATTACATCTACATCATTGAACAATGTCGCACCGGAAAGACTACCGGATTTGGAGGAAAAGAATGGGAAAGTTCCATTTGGTCTACTACATCAGCATGGGCACGCCGAGCATCGAAGCTTCACTGCAAATGGCGGAGACCTATCTCGCGCACGGTGTGAGCGCCTTGCAGTTCGATCTGCCGTCGCGCAATCCCTACCGTGAAACGCTCTTCATCCGCAAGCGTATGGCAAAGGCGTGGGAGACCTACGGCGGCTATGAGCCGTTTCTGACGGCGTTGACGGAATTCCGGCGCAAGCATCCGGATTTCGAGATGCAGATGGTGTCCTATGAGGACGTGATTCTGACCATCGGCACTGCACGGTACATCGAGTTTTGCAAGCAGAACAACATTAAAACCTGCCGCATTTCCGGCGACGGCGTGATCGAACTGGCAAGAATGGACATGAACGCGGCCGGTATCGACACGCTGACCTTCATCGACTACAACCTGCCGGAGAAGGACGTGGAATTTGCCGTGCAGACCGGACGAGCTGTGATGCTGCGCAATGTGCGCGACGGCATGGAGCCGCGCGACGGCATGATAAGCTGGGATCGGCGTATTCGTTATCTGCGTAAGCGCGGCGTGAACGCACCGATCTACGCAACGGCGGGCATTACCTGCGGCGCAAGCCTTTTGGAGGCAAAACAGGCTGGCGCTTCGGGCGCGTTTGTCGGAAGTTGCCTGATGAATCTTTGGGACGACGAGCCTGCGATGCTAGCGCTGCTGGCAGACCTTGAGCAGGCTGCAAATTCTTGAAAGGAAGTATGAGCATGAGCATCAAAACCATTTGTTATCTCTCCTTTGGCTACCCGACCATTGAAAAAAGCATTGAAATGGCCGGACGTTACATTGAGGGCGGCTGTGACGCCATCGAGGTCAGCATTCCGCCGAAGGATCCGTACCGCGACAGCGCTTTTTTGCAGGAGCTCTACCGCGTTGCGCTGGCACAGACCGATGACTATTCGAAGTATCTTGAGGGCATTGGCCGCATGACGGAGCAGTATCCGAGCACAGAGTTCTTTTTTGTGCTTTATCATGAGGTCATTATGGCAATCGGCGCGGAGAAGCTGGGCGAGTTCTGCGAGAAGCACCACATCGTCAACGTCATTTCCGGCGACCTGCATGACCCCGAGGCAATTGCGGCACTGCGGAAGCATGGTGTCAAGCTGGCGCGCTCGGTGAACTACAAGATGAACGAGGACGACATTCAGCGCTGCATCAACACCGATGGCTTTACTTATATGCAGGCGTTCCCGAGCGAGGGACAGTATGTCAAGCCCGGCTTTGAAGAGCTGGAAACCTGCATCCGCTATCTGCGCGAGCGTAAAGTCTCCGAGCCGATCTACTGCGGCGCGGGCATTAAGTCTCCGGCGGACGCAGCGCGCGTCAAGGCCGCGGGAGGCCAGGGCTTCTTTGTCGGAAGCTCCATTATTAAACTGTACGACACGCCGGAAAAACTCGTTGAGCTGATCCGCGAATATAAAAAGGCAGCGCAGAACTGACCTGCGCAAAATCAGAATATTTAAGAGGTGTGACATTATGAAAGACTTTTGGTACTATGTTCCGACCCGTGTAAATTTTGGTCCGTCCTGCTTTCAGTATCTGGTGGACACCATCCATCAGTGGGGCACGAAGCCTCTAATCGTTTACGGCGGTGGCTCCATCAAGCGCAACGGCGCTTATGACGCGGTTGTCAGCCGTCTGAAGGAAGCAAACATCCCCTATGCGGAAATGGGCGGCGTCGCGCCGAACCCGCGCTATGAGTCCGTGCTTGAGGGCAACCGCATCTGCCGCGAGGAGCTGTGCGACATCCTGCTGCCCATCGGCGGCGCTTCTGCCATTGACTGCGCGAAGTCCATTGCCGCCACCGTGAACTATGACGGCGAGCCTTGGGACATCATCAGTAAAAAGGTTCCCGTAGGCAAGGTTCTGCCCGTCATTGCCGTCCCGACATTGGCTGCGGCAGGCTCCGAAATGTCCACAAGCTCTGTGATTTCCCGTATGGACATCAATGAGAAGGCCGGCTATTCCAGCCCCGATATGCGTCCGCGCGCGTCTTTCTCCAATCCAGAATTTACCTTCACCATGCCGAAGAAGCAGACCGCAGCTGGCGTCGCCGATGCCATCAGTCATGTGATGGAGTCCTATTTTTCCAATGTTCCCGAAGCGTACTTGCAGACAAAGTTCGGCGAGGCAATGTTCAATACGCTGTTCCACTATGGCAAGATCGCTTATGATGATCCGACCAACTATGAGGCGCGTTCGAACATCATGTGGACCTGCTGCTGGGCGATTAATGGTCTTACCGTCAAGGGCAACCCCGTTGGCTGGTCAATGCATAAGCTTGAGCATGAGCTGTCCGCCTTCTACGATGTCACGCACGGCGAAGGACTTGCCGTTATTATGCCCGCATGGCTGACATGGATGCTCACCGAGGACAACGCTTATCGTTACCTTGGCTATTTGCAGGCTTCCTTCGGCATCGACCCGACAGGCATGGACAAGATGGAGGCTGCAAAGCTCGCCATTGAGAAGACCCGCGAGTACTTTGCTTCTCTGAACCTGCCGCAGCACCTGCGCGACTTCGGCATTGAGGAGAGCATGCTGCCCAAGATGGCCCATGAGGCTGCGATCATTGGCAAGGATTACTTTGCCAAGGCGTTCCGTCCGCTGGACGAGCAGTCCGCACTGGAAATTTACAAGCTGGCTTACTGATATTTCTGTTTCATTTTTATTTGGCCTCCTATCGAGGGTGCGTCCGATTCCGGCGGACGCACCCAAACCTCCTACAGCACGCGCACAATTTGTCATTACAACTATACGATATGGATTGTGGCATGCAAAGGAGAGATGCTGGGATTATCAGAACTATCCATTAGGCTTTTGTTAAAATTGACGAAATTTCTGGATTATTTCGGTTGTTTTGCGAATTGAAAATTAGAGATCGCGATGATATTATTATTATAACATCAATACAACTTTAACCGTTGATGTAAATAAAGAGGAGGATGTATCCATGAAAAAGCTACTCGCAGTTCTGCTTGCACTGGTCATGCTTGTTTCTCTTGCAGCCTGTGCCGACAACACGGACAAAGACAACCCCAGCAGCGACGCTCCCGCAAACTCCGACAATCCCAGTATGAAGGCCAACGTCAACAAGAAGATCGCTATGATCATGCAGCAGGGCGGCTTGGGCGACCAGGGCTTTAACGACACTGCCTATGCCGGTTTGATGACCTGCAAGGAAAAGTACGATCTGGATGTTAACGCCGTGGAATGCACCGACACCACGCAGGGCGAGACCCTGATTCGTGAGCTGTGCGAAGCGGGTTACGGCCTGATCATCAACCTCGAAGCCGGAATCAGCGGCAATATGTACACCGTTGCACGCGACTACCCCGACATTTACTTCGTCGTTGTCGGCCGTCAGCTCCGCATCAACGCGGTTGATGGTTTCACTGAAACCCCGAAGAACGTCATTGAATCCTACATCACGCTCAACGAGCACTCCTTCCTCGCAGGCGTCGTCGCTGCCTTTGCCGCAACTGATGGCAACACTCTATTACATGGTCAATCCTGAGGTGGACATTGCAACCTCTGCAAAGTGGGCGCAGCATCAGGGGGCAGATGCGGTGATTGTCACCGGCTGCTCCACCGGTACGGAAACCGCTTCTTCCGATCTGGAAAAGGTTAAAAACAGTATCTCCATTCCCGTTGCCGTCGGTAGCGGCGTCACCGAAAAGAACATTGCGGAAAAAATGCAGATCGCAGATATTCTCATCGTCGGTACCACGCTGCGCAGAAACGGAAGCATGGCAGAGCCCATTGATCAGGCGCAGGCACGCGCTCTACTGCGCGCGGCTGGCAGGGAGGTATAAAGAATGAAATACCGTACACTCGGAAGAACGGGCTTCAAGGTTTCAGAAATCGGTCTTGGCGGCGAGTATCTTGAAGGCAAGCCCTTGAAGCAGGTCTGCAATACCGTGGACGCTGCAATGGATGCCGGTATCAATCTGCTGGATTGCTTTATGTCCAATCCAGACATCCGCTCGGACCTTGGCACCGCGCTCAAGGGAAAGCGCGACAAAATGTACATCCAGGGACATTTTCGCTCTATCTGGAAAAACGGACAGTACGGTCGTACCATGGACGTGAAGGTCGTGCAGGCGTTTTTTGAGGATCTTCTGCGCCGGATGCAGACGGATTATATTGACCTCGGAATGATCCATATGATCGACAACGCGCAGGAGTATGAGGAAATTTTCTCCGGACCTATCCTAGAATATGCACTGGAGCTGAAGCAAAAGGGCTTAATCCGTGCGCTGGGCGTAAGCTGCCACAATCCCGTGCAGGCGCTGCGGGCGGCCAAAACCGGCCTGATCGACCTAATGCTCTTCAGCGTCAACCCAGCCTATGACGTGCTCAATGAGAATGCGGAGCGCCCACGCAAGCTGAACAACCGCTTTTTCGATTCTATGCAGGAGCTTGGCGGCATCAACCCGGTCCGGGAAGAATTGTACCGCTACTGCGAGATGCACGGTGTTGGCATCACGGTCATGAAATCTCTGGCCGCAGGCGCGCTGCTTTCTGATAAGACCTCACCCTTCGGCCGGGCCATGACGGTTCAGCAGTGCATGCACTATGCGCTTTCCAGGCCCGGCGTCGCAAGCGTACTGGTTGGAATGCAGTCACCGGAACAGGTTGCCGATTGCCTGCGCTATGAAACAATGACGCCGGAGGAGCTGGATTATTCCTTCCTCTTTGCCGCAGAGCCGAAATTCTCCATGCAGGGACGCTGTATGTACTGTAATCACTGCCTGCCTTGCGCAAAGCACATCAACATTGCGCAGCTGAGCAAGTATCTGGACATGGCGCTTCTCGATGGCGTTACACCCACCCTACAGGGACATTACGATGCACTTGAGCATCATGCAGGTGAGTGTATCGGCTGTGGCCGCTGCGAAACGCAGTGCCCCTTTAACGTGCCCATCATGCAGCGTATGAAGCAGGCCGCTGAGCTGTTCGGAAAATAAAAGCCACGCGGCAGACTCGCTTGATAACGCCGGATAAGGAACCGCTCATTATGCACGGCAGCAAACGGGATGTTGCTGATTTGCTTCATCTGTCGCGTGGTCAGAGACTTTCCAAGAGACAGTTTGCCATCAATGGCATCCAGGTCGCGCCGGAGGTAAGCCAGCTGCTTTCCAATGGCTTTGCGGGTCATTTTTGCGGTATGTTTACGGCATCTTACGTATTTCAGGTAATCTTTCCGGGCGCGCTGGCGGTAAGTTCGGGGCTTCTTTCCGTCCGCGGGATCATGGAGGACATCCAGAAGCTTCTCGGCGCTTTCTCTGGCCTCATTGAGCAGGGAAACATCCTGCGGATAACGGATATTGGACGGTGCGCAGGTGGCGTCCACGATCATAGTGCCGCTGTTTCCGCCAGCTCCCGGATGATTGTCAGAGTCGTCATCCTCATTCTTGGATTCGGCTTCTTTGGGAGAACTGACCGCCCTGCCACTGACCTTCGACGAAAAGCTCTGGAACGGCACCGTTGACCATGTCACCGTCTACGCCGACGAGCGGGTAGTGTTTCGGTTCGCGGATGGGAAGGAAATCACAACAAGGCTATGAGAATAGTAAAAACAGGCTTGGGACGGCAGAAAAAGATTCTGCTGCTCCGGGCCTGTTCTATTTTGCTCTTGCATTGCAGGCGCAATATAAGGCTATAGGTGCACGAATTAGCTATGCTATTTCGAGTGCTTATTCATATCAAAAATGGTATCGTATATTATCCCTCTAAAAAACAGTGTTGATTTTTTGAAAGTGTTGCGCTATAATATGAAAGGAGGATTACTTCGTGAAATCCGAAGAAATAATCAAGAGAGGTGATACCGTGATTGTTTTAGATGTCCGATTGGACAATATATATGCCTTTAGAAACTTTCATCTAAACCTAACATATCCCAAGAAAATTGTTGGATCCTGTATTGAGGATGAGCATTTGGCTGAACGCCCAAACTTCAGATACAAAAAGGTCAACATTATTATGGGGGCGAATGCATCCGGAAAAACTACATTGGGTCATGCGCTCATGTATATTTTCAACTTTTTGAGCAAAAAAAGCTATGAGAAATTTACGGAGATTATTTCCGATCAGGGCAAAGAAGCGTCTTTTGCGTTAGATATTGCGTTTCCTAGCAATTGCTTTTATCGGATCAATTGTAAAATTACACCTTGCACCGAAGGTAAATATACCCCTGATAACTTTTCTCTTAGTGTTCAAAAAGAAAGAATTCATACCAAAGACAGCTACGAATCTTGTGTAAAAAGGATTGAAGAAACGCAGTATATTCCCGAAAGAGATTATTTGCGAGAGTTGGAGAAACTGGAGGGGCTTGGTTGGCTTTTTGAATACCCAGAGGATAATGACTGCGTTCTTGACCTACCAGACAAGGATGATCGGTTCCGTTTAGTGCTTGAGAATATATTAAAAGCATTAGACCCTTCCATTAAGGCAGTAGATATCTCTCAGGAAGTCGAAAAGACATACATTGTTCGAATACCAGATAACCCTGTTATTCTTCAGGATGGCAAAAAAATTGATAGTAATAAACTATCAAGTGGCACCAAAGCAGGCGTAAAGATTGCACTGCTTGTGGCATCACTTAAAGAAGGAAAGCACGGCTTCTATTATTGTGACGAAAAATTCCCATATATTCACAGTGATATAGAAAAAGCTATTCTCTCCCTAATGATTGATTGCCTCAAGCCCAATGATCAACTGTTTTTCACAACGCACAATACTGATATTCTTGATATGAACTTACCTAAGCATACATATTCATTCCTGAGAAAGGATGTTGATAATGTTGCGTGTCCAATCACTTGCATTGATGCATCATCTGTACTTAAGCGTAATACAGATTCCTTGAAAAATGCCGTCGAGAACGATATGTTTTCTAGTGCTCCTGCATTGGAACTCATATACGATATTGCAGATTTTTAATTCCGGAGGTAGCGGCAATGAGAAATAGAAATCTGCTGTATTTAGTCGAAGGCGATGATGAAAAGAAGCTTGTCAATACCCTTAAAAACAGCATGGGTCTTATTCACCCAGGAAAAGTCCAAAAACTAAATGTAATCGAATGTAATATCACCGATCTTCACTTAAGGACACTTGCTAAAGGAACCATTGTGGTTTTAATATTCGATACCGACACGGACAATGTTGCTCGACTTGACAAAAACATTGAAAAGCTCAAGTCATGTTCTGCTATTTCCGCGGTGGTTACTATTCCACAAGTCCCTAATCTCGAGGGAGAATTGGTGCGTAGCTGTAATATAAAAGTCATTACAGAACTCTTGAACAGCAAATCCACCAAGGAATATAAGAGCGATCTGATCCGTGTTTCTAATTTGGACCAGAAGTTGAAAGTACACCAGTTCGATATTAATATATTCTGGAGTAACATTCCTAAACCACCATACCATCTTATTGAAAATCAGGCTACAGTAATTAAACAACCGAAGAAATAGACTCACGAACAAAGCACACTTCGCAAAAAGATGGACCTTATTGGATAAGGTATATCCACGGCCGAAAGAGCCTTAGGTTATTAAAGGTGATACACAACGCTATGTTGTCTGTGCCCTAAACCTATAAGTTCGCAAAGTATTAAAAGCATATACTGCTAATCACAGGCCCGGGACGGCAGAAAAAGAATCTGCTGCTCCGGGTCTGTTCTATTTTGTCCTTTCTGTCCTCTATGTCCCGGGGGGACAAGGGAAAACCGTCCATATCCGAGATTACTCCCAGCCATGGACGGTTCTATGTATATAGAAAGCAATCATTTATCGTTTATATCTTATAACGATTGCAATTCCTGCAAAGCCATGCTTTGGAGGACAACCGGCTGCGGCGATGGGGCGGTGCAGCCGGTCAAAGCCGAAAATGATCGGAAAACACCCATTTTCATGCGGTAAGCACCTAAAACAAGAGGAAAATAAAAAATTACCGTTGTTGATATGGTATCAACAACGGTAACTGATTTGGTTGCGGAGACAGGACTTGAACCTGCGACCTCCGGGTTATGAGCCCGACGAGCTACCAACTGCTCTACTCCGCGATATGAAATGAGGGGCAATGCCCCAAGTGCTTATATAGGATACCACATTTGATCCCGTTTGTCAAGCACTTTTTTTGCGGCGCGGCAAGCCGCCGCAGGGGAGCGGCCCCCTGCGGCAGGCCCTGCAGCGATCAGAGGTAGGCCTTCATGGCCTCGGTGGCCTTCTCGGGGTCCTCGGAGACGACGACGGTGAAGGACATGTTGTTCGCGGCGCCGAACTTATCGCACCACAGGACGAAGTCCTCGACCTCGGCGACGCCCGCATCCTCGACGAGCTTGTAGAAGCTGTCGATGAAGATGTGGCTGATGTCGAAATTGCCCGCATGCAGGCCGCTGATGAAGCCCTTCAGGAACGTCAGCGTACCCATGGAATACTCCTGATAGTCGATCAGGCGAACGCGGATATCAATATCGTAACGGAGCTTGGTGCCCTTTTCGATGCAGACCATGCTGCCGGTTTCGTTCTTTACGGCCTCGTTGATGTCGGTGACGAGCTGCTTGGTCTTGCCGGAACCCTTCAGCCCCATGATCAGTTTGACCATCGGATGATCCTCCTTTGTTCTTCCGGCCGCGCCGGTTATGAGAAGGCCCCGGCACCTTCCGGTACACCTTCCCTGATATTTATTTTACCAAGTTTTTACCCGGATTGCAACACCAATTTGCACATTCGTCCCGCCGCGTCCGTCCGTATACAGGGCGGCGCATCTAAAAAGACATTTACGGCCGCCTCACGCGCGGCCGCCTCACGCCGGAATGCCGCCCGCAGCCGCGCGGAACGCAAAAACTTTTGCGATGATTGTGCACTATTATGTACAGAAACCGTAGAAAAATCAAGATAATCCTGTGCTTTCTGCACAAAAAAATTATGGAAAGCGAGATATTTTGCTTTTGGCCTGCAAAAGTGGAGAAAGCGTCCCGGCGCCCTTGCATTGCTCCCGGAAACTTGTTAAAATATTCATACCATGGGGACAAATAGCTCCCTATTTGGAAATTAGAAGGAGGATCTCTAATCATGAAACACATTTGCACGAAGTTCGTGGCGATGCTGCTGGTCATTGCCATGATCGCAGGTGTGCTGCCGTTTGCGTTTGCGGCAAACGTCGGCCCGTTCACGGATGTGAAGGACACCGACTGGTTTGCTTCGAACGTTCAGTACGTTTATGACAACGGACTGATGAACGGCACCACGACAACGACATTCGAACCGGAGTCGAATCTGACCCGCGCGCAAACTGCCATGGTTCTGTGGCGCATCGCCGGTCAGCCCGCTCCCACCGCCAAGGCCCCCTTCACCGATCTGGTGGATGCATGGTACCGTGATGCCATCGCATGGGCCGCAGAGCAGAAGGTCGTCAACGGCCGCGGCGACGGCACGTTCGACCCCGCAGGCTTCATCACCCGCGAAGAGCTCGTCACCATGATCTGGCGCTACGCAGGCGAGGCCGCCTCCGAGCAGGACCTGAGCAGCTGGCCGGATGCCGGCAAGGTCTATGACTACGCCGCCGGCGCCATGAAGTGGGCCGTCGAGACCGGCGTCATCAACGGCAAGGACGGCAAGCTCGCCCCGAAGGACAACGCCACCCGCGCCCAGCTCGCCGCCATCATCGAGCGCTACCTGAAGCTCCATGACACGAAGGCCGACGACATCGTGATCCTCTACACCAACGATGTTCACGCGAACATCACCGGCGGCTCCAGCACAGCCCCCACGCTGACGTATGAGCAGGTCGCCTGGTACCGCAACAACCTCAAGACCCCGTACAGCCTGCTGGTCGATGCGGGCGACGCCATCCAGGGCGAGGCCATTTCCACCCTGACGCACGGCGAAGCCATCGTTGAGGTCATGAATGCCGCCGGCTACGACTATGCCACGTTCGGCAACCATGAGTTTGACTACGGCATGGATCAGCTGCTCGACACCATCGTCCCGGCCGCAAAGTATCAGTACCTGTCCTGCAACTTTGCCAGACTGGACGGCACCGCCATCGCCGGTGTGAAGCCCTATGCCATCGAGACCTTCGGCAGCAAGAAGGTCGCCGTCATCGGCATCAGCACCCCGGAGAGCTTCGTGAAGTCCACGCCGACCTACTTCCAGGACAAGGACGGCAACTACATCTATACCTTCGCCGAGGGCAACGACGGTCAGGATCTGTACGACTCCGTGCAGAAGACCATTGACGCCGCGAAGAAGGACGGCGCCGACTACGTCGTGGCCGTCGCACACCTCGGTATCGACGAGTCCTCCGAGCCGTGGCGCTCCACGGACGTCATCGCCAACACCACCGGCCTGGACGCCGTGCTCGACGGCCATTCCCACAGCACCATCCCGCAGGAGATCGTCAAGAGCAAGGACGGCAAGGACGTCATTCTCTCCTCCACGGGCACGAAGCTGAACAACCTCGGCAAGCTGACCATCAGCGCCGACGGCAAGCTCCACAGCGAGCTCATCAGCGACCTTGAGATCGAAAAGGACGCCAAGACGAAGGAAGTCGTCGACAAGATCGTCGCAGAGTTCCAGGCCCTGCTGAACAAGGTCGTCGCCCACACGGACGTTGACCTCACCACCCAGAACCCCGAGGGCACGGCCCGCGCCATCCGCAACCGCGAGACGAACCTCGGCGACCTGTGCGCCGATGCTTACCGCGTCACGCTGGGCGCTGACATCGCCATCGTAAACGGCGGCGGCATCCGCGCCGACATCCCCGCAGGCGACATCACCTACAACCAGATCATCAAGGTCCATCCCTATGGCAACATGGCCTGCGTCGTGGAGGCCACCGGTCAGGAGATCCTCGATGCGCTGGAAATGGCCTCCCGCAACACGATGGCCGATTATGTTTCCGAGTCCGTCGATGAGCACGGCAACAAGGTCTATAACGCCGTCGGCGAGATGGGCGGCTTCCTGCAGGTCTCCGGCATGAAGTACACCATCAACACCGCCGTGGAATCCACCGTCAAGACGGACGACAAGGGCTCCTTCGTCTCCGTGGAAGGCGCGCGCCGCGTGCAGGACGTTCAGGTCCTGAACCAGACCACCAACACCTACGAGCCGATCGACCCCGCCAAGACCTACACCCTCGCCTCCCATAACTACATGCTCAAGTCCGGCGGCGACGGCATCAACATGTTCCAGGACAACAAGCTCCTGCAGGACGAGGTCAAGATCGACAACCAGGTCCTCATCGACTACATCGTCGATTCCCTCGGCGGCAATGTCGGCGAGCAGTACAAGAACCTCGCGGGCGAGGGCCGCATCACCGTCGTCAATGAAACGAAGCCCGCGCTGAAGGACAATGAGTATGCCCTCAGCACCGAGCTGCCCGACGGCGCAAAGGTCGTCTTCGTCAACCGCTCCGTCAGCAAGGCCATGTCCGCGGCGAATTCCGAGGGCAGCGCCTACAACCGCGCGGGCGTCGATGTCACGCCGGTCGACGGCATCCTGACCACCGATAACGACGAGATCGTCTGGACGGTCGAAAAGACCGAGGGCGGCTTCTTCCTGAAGCGCACCGACGGCAAAAAGCTCTCCATCGGCAATAAGCCCGATGGCGGCACCTACAACAGCATGGGCTTCGACCAGGAGGATAACCCCGTCTGGAAGATCGCCCCGGCAGCCACGGACGGCTGCATCTACCTCCAGAGCGCGACGGCCACCGGCTCCTCCGGCGACCCGAAGAGCGTGGAGTGGTACGCACAGTATTCCAACTTCAGCATGTACTATGTCAGCAGCAGCAACGAAGCGCTGTTTGCCATGGACATGTACGTCAACACCGGCGCGGGGGAACCCGCGCCGGCCGCCACGACCGAGAAGCTGGTCCCTTCCACGCTGCGTGAGGGCGCTGAGATCCCCGCCTACATCACCACCCCGAAGGGCTACAAGGCCGACGGCAGCTTCCCCTTTGTCGTCATGATCCACGGCCACGGCGGCAACCACAACGAGTCTGAGGGCTTTGACAAGATCTCCAACGGTCTTGCCGAGCAGGGCTTCGTCGTTGCCACGCTGGACCTCCCCGGCTGCGGCAAGAGCAAGGAGAGCTTCCAGCTCAACACCATGACCAACATGAAGGCCGACGTTCTGGACGTCATCGACTATGTCTGCAAGAACTACGCCGTCGACAAGACCCGCATCGGTGCGTTCGGCTACTCCATGGGCGGCCGCATCACGCTCGAGCTGCTTGCCGAGGGCAAGTACAGCTTCTCCACCATCGAGCTCGTCGCTCCGGCGGAGGACCTCACCGACCTGAAGAACCTGTTTGACGGCGCCGAGAACTGGGACACCATGAAGGCCGAGGCCAACGAAAAGGGCTACGCTGAATTCACCACCAAGTATGGCCAGCACCAGCAGCTGAGCAAGGAATGGTTCGCCGACCTCGAGAAGTACTCCGACGGTCTGGTCGAAAAGGCCGCCGAGAACTATACCGGCGACTCCCTTGTCATCTGGGCCACGAACGACGATGCCGTTTCTCCCTCCGTCTCCTCCGCCGTTGCCGAAACGCTTGGCTCCGCCACGCTGAACACCTATGCAGACGGCCACTCCTACAGCTTCTACGGCACGACCGAATACACCATTTCCACCGTCAACAACGGCTCCGTCAACTATTTTGTGAACGAGCTGAAGACGAACGAGACCCGCATCCACGGCTATGTCCAGTCCATCGCCAAGTATGGCAACCTCGAGCTGACGATCCCCGGCTCCGAGCTTGACAAGGCCGGATTCGAATATGGCGATCTTCTGAAGATCACCGTGGACGGTAAGGAATTCACCGTCCCCTATGGCACGAACTACTCCGATGTCGATCAGGGCAGCACGATCCTCCGCAACTCTGACGGCCATCTGACCCTCGCCATCAACATGGGCGACTTCGCCGGCAAGAACGGCATCGCCACGAAGAAGACCAACGAAGACAAGACCTATGAGTGGTACTATGCCGCCGAGACGAACATCCCCGCCGTCGTGACCATCGAAATGGGCGAAAAGGGCGGCTACTATGACGAGTGGCTCATCCACCAGCTCAAGCGCACGAACAACCGCGAGGACTATAAGAACCTGTCCGACGCCGAGTTCGCCAACTTCCGCAACGTCGCCACCACCGGCATGGGCGAGAACGCCCTGTACCGCTCCTCCAGCCCCATCAACGACGAGATCGGCCGCAACACCTATGCCGATAAGGCCGCCGAGGCCGCGGGCATCAAGACCTTCATGAACCTCGCCAACGACGAGGCCACCGCGAAGGGCTACGAAGGCTTTGATTCCACCTACTATTCCAAGCAGAACGTCGTCTACCTGAATCTCGGCGTCGACTTCACCGCCGCCGACTTCAAGGCCGGCCTTGCCACCGGCCTGCGCTACTTCACCACCCACGAAGGCCCGTACCTCGTGCACTGCACCGAGGGCAAGGACCGCGCGGGCTTCGTCTCCGCCCTGCTCGAGTGCTACATGGGCGCAGCGTATGACGAGGTCGTCGCCGACTACATGGTCACCTACTACAACTACTACGGCGTGACGAAGGAAGCCGAGCCTGCCAAGTACGATGCCATCCTCCGCTCCAACATCGTCAAGACCCTGCAGACCGCCTTCGGCGTCGAGGATCTGAAGACCGCCGACCTCAAGCAGGAGGCCACCGACTTCTTCAAGGAGCTGGGCCTCACCGATGCCGAGCTGACCACCCTCACCGCCAACCTGAGCAAGGAATACACGGGCGGCAGTACGGAGCCGGAGACGAAGTCCTATGTGAAGGTCACTGCGGCCCCCGAGGACTGGAGCGGCACCTACCTCATCGTCAACGAGGCCGACGAGACCAGCGCCTATGTCTTCAACGGCAATGATGCTGTCAACGGCTACGTTTCCGCCACGATTGCCAACAGCAAGATCACTTCCAGCACCGAGCTGGACGCCGTCGCTGTCACGATCGAGAAGACCACGGACGGCTACACGCTCAAGGTCAACGGCCAGTATATTTACGGAACCGACGGTAAGAATACGCTGAAGTTCACGGATACTGCTGCCAACGCAGTCAATACCGTTACCTTCAGTGAAACGGATGGCGTTGTCATCACAAGCAATACTTCCATCCTTCGTTTCAACTCTGCCAGCAACCAGATGCGCTTCCGTTATTACAAGAGCAGCAGCTACGCCAACCAGCAGGCCATTCAGCTTTATAAGCTCGAAGGCTGATCTGCAGATTCCAAAATATCCCGCCGGGGTTCCGGCGGGATATTTTTATGCACAATTTGAGATGATTCTGTGCAGAAAATTCTGGCGCAGTGCAAGGCGCGAAGCGCCCTTGGCTCTCCCTCTGGGAGAGCTGTCACCGAAGGTGACTG
>ERZ827524.480-NODE-480-length-52229-cov-4.712060_pt1 | contig 52229 bp, 69 predicted proteins | sample MGYA00519702_ERZ827524 | MGnify/ENA primary metagenome ERZ827524 (study PRJEB31778, sample SAMEA3449341) | human gut metagenome | biome: human gut; feature: human-associated habitat; material: faeces | place: United Kingdom | collected 2010/2012 ...
TACTATATCATACTATGGGCAGTTCCATGGCGGACGTGAAGAGTGCATCCGCCCAACCGTCACCGTTTAGAGCTTTGTAGATATCATGCTGTATAAAGAATGCCGCAGGGTTCGGGACTGCAGAATCGCGGGACGTAGTCGGTCTTTGATTTGAACAGGCTGATCTTTTTCAGTATGACCTCAAAGCTCGCGTGATCGAGCTTCAGCTCGAATTTCTGATAGATCTCCGCAAGCAGCGCTTTCTGCTGGGAAACGTCGATTATCTGAAAACCCTTCGAGAAAAACAGCTTATGGGGATCCTCCCGCAGGAGCCTCGCGCAGAACCCGTGATACGTGCAGATCAGCCCGGTATCGTATTTCGCCCCGATAAGCTCGCGTATGCGCCTTCGCATCTCTCCGGCGGCTTTGTTGGTAAAGGTAACGCAAAGAATGTTTGCCGAATCGATACCGTACTCTTTTACAAGATACGCGCAGCGGCTGACGAGAAGCTTCGTTTTTTCGCTTCCCGCGCCGGCTATCACGCGCACGTATCCCTCGGTTTCTTTTACGGCCTCAAGTTGTTTTTCATTGAGCTGCCCGAAAAGGTCCATGTTCGTCCTCCGCGCTATTTTGCTTGCGAAATAATAATAGCACATAGCATGGGTCAAAATCGGCGCACATGATATGCTATTTATAATAGGGGCGGTTGACAGTGCGCCCGCCCGAACTTATACTGTTGATATGGAGGAAAACGTCATGCAGATCATAGATTCGTTCAGGGGAGAATACAGTTTCCTTTCCAATTTTCACAAGTGCAAAGTCGAATTCGAGGGGATGACGTACCCTTCCGTTGAACACGCCTTCCAGACGGCCAAGAATCCCGATCCGGAGTATCGCAGGAGCGTCGCCGCCGTCGGTTCGCCCGTCACCGCCAAGAGGATGGGCAAAAAGACCGTGCTCCGCCCCGACAGGGAGGAAGTGAAGGAGGGGATCATGTATGAGCTGCTTATTTCCAAGTTCTCCGATCCCGGGCTTCGGGATAAGCTCATCGCCACCGGGGACGCGGAGCTCATCGAGGGCAACAACCATTGGGACCGCTATTGTGGCGTCTGCCGCAGCGAGGGGCAGAATAAGCTCGGGAAGCTGTTGATGAAGGTGAGAGAGGAAGTAAAAACGGACAACAAAGGACAATAATATAGAGAAAGAAAAAGTGAGTGACGTTGAAAAACTGTTCTATAGGCCGGAAAGAAAAAAGGCGCGATAGAGGGATATTTGGGTAATCCGGAGAACTGCGAAATTCTGTTTGTGCTGAAGGAACAGAACACAGGAGGATATGAAACGCTTTCAAAAGAGTTTTGGATGAAAAGAGTTATTGGCCCAGACGATGTGGAGCTAAGCGATACATATATAAATGTACTCGGAACTATAGCAATAAGGCTTTTGAATCCGGATCAGGGTGAAAAGTCCGAATTTACCAAAGCCTATTTAAAGGAGGCACTGTCCAAATGTGCATATATAAACATTTATCCTTTTTCAGGGTTAGGAACAGAAGGTGAACGCTATAAAAAAACACTAAAGGAAATGAAGAAGATTTCAAAGCAAGCGGATGATTTTCCCCTTTGCCAATTATCTGCATCAGATAAAGAAAAATACGGGAGTATTGCGATGAACCGCATTCAAATAATAAAAAACATACAGTGTGAGTACGTGGTCACTGTATGCGGGGCGTTTGAAGCAATCGTTGGCATGGGTCCGAGTAAATGTATAAAAACATGTTATGAAGGCATCACTTTAGAGAAATATAATAAAGTCTTTCTTGTTTGGAGAAAATATGAAAAGACCATAGTATCCTATTATCATCCCAAAGCTCACGTTGACCATAATGATATGGATGTTGAAAAAGTGATTTGCTTCCATAATAAAACAAAAGAGCACCATTAATTATGAAAACTTACACCATCTCCGACCTTCACGGCTATCCCGTCGACAAGTTCAAAGCCCTGCTTGACAAGGCAAACTTCTCCGATACGGATACGCTGTACATACTCGGCGACGTCATCGACCGCAACGGCGACGGCGGCGTTTCGTTGCTTCGCTATATCATGGCACAGCCGAATTTTGGATTCATTCTCGGCAATCACGAGGACATGCTGCTGAAAAGCCGCCTGGTCATAGAAGAGCGCACCGAGGCTGGCAAGGCACTCGGTATAGAGTATTTCAAAAGTCTATCTGAATACAGCTGCTGGATGCTGAACGGCGGCGGAGTGACGCTTGAACATCTGCGCGATTTGTCGGAAGGAGATCCGGACGCGGTAAAAGAAGTATTCGATTATTTGAATAACTCGCCTCATATAGCCGCGCTGACGGTGAACGGGCGGGACTTCCTGCTCGTCCACGCCGGGTTCGAAGGTTTCGATAAGGAGAAGAAGCTCTCGGATTACGCGCCTTCCGATCTGCTTTGGGCGAGGCCGACCATGGAAACCGAATACTTCGACGATATCATCACCGTTTTCGGCCACACGCCCACGCTGTATTTAAGCGACGAGCACCGCGGCAAGGTAATAAAGACGCGCACGTGGATCGATATAGATGTCGGTTGCTCACAAGGCTTTCCGCCCGCATTGCTGCGGCTGGACGATCTTGAAGTGTTTTACGGTGAATGATATTTCAAATATAAGAAACGAGAACGGCAGATCTTGGCGCGTAGCACAGACCTGCCGTTTTTGTGTGGTTCAGTCAATTACAGTTACAGCTTGGTTACAGTACCGAAGCTCAGCTTTGCGCCGGCAAGCTGCGCCTTGACGATCTCCTTCGCGTCTGACATGCTCCGGGCGGAAACGGTCAGTTCGCTCCTTCTGCCGTTGACGTAGACGACGACCTTGTAGTTATTCATAGCCGCACCTCCTTTCTAAAAACAGAATACAACAAAGGATGGTCTTAATTCATCCCATCCTGTTTTTTTCTGTATTTTTATGTCCATTGAGCCAAAACCATTCAAAAGCTTCCGGCTTCGGTTCCGATCGCGCTGAATCCGATATAGGCGGAAACTCCCGAATGCTCCGGGATAATTATGCCTAACCTTTCGGCTCCTCAGCTTTTCTCAGATATGTTCTTATGTTCCCTCCGCTTATCACGTCAACAATGATTTGGGGATTCCTTTCGCTCAGCAGTTTTATGTCGATCGTGTTCGCGAGGCTTCTTGTAAGCCACAGTTCTTTCAAGGAGGGCATTTCATAAACAAGATCCGGATGATCCACGGATGTTTCATCAAGATAAAGCTTTTCCAAAGGCAGGCCACGGATCACAGACATATCATTGAAACCCGTGTTATGAAGAGACAGTTCCGTCAGCGAGTCCATTCCTTTCAGGAACGAGAAATCATCAGTATGGTTATAGACTATCAGACGCTTAAGGCCCCTGACCCTGCTGATAAACGAAACATCATGAGTATAGCTCGAATCGATTATCAATTCTTCCAAACCTTCCGGTATTCGGTCGATCTTTGCGTCCCTCATCCCAGGATGTCTCAGATCAAGCACGCCGCTTTTGCCGGCTTTCCCCAAGGTTCTTTGTAACTTGTCGTCTTTGTTCTTAAGATATGCCCTCGTCATCGTTTCAACTCCTATGCTTTTCAGATAAGTTGCCGCTATCTTCACCTTCCGGAATGAATACTATCATTTTTGATGCGTCAAAAATGTTCCATGCCCCGTTGTATAATAAAGCCGAAAATGATATAATATCCGCGGGAGGTGGGAAAATGTACGCCAAAAAACTGATCACGATAAACATACTGAGGATACTGCAAGGGCATTCCGACGCGGCTCACCCGATCTCGCAGAAGGAGATAATCAAATATCTTAAGGACGAGTACGGCATGGAAGTGGACCGCAAGGCGGTGCGCCGCAACATCGACTTTCTTATAGACGCCGGGTATGAGATCAAACCCGCTTCTCCCGAAAAGAAACGCATGATGCCGAACGGCGAGACCGGAGAAAAGGAGGAGCAGCCTCTCGTTACGGATATCTACCTCGTGCGGGATTTCTCGGACGCGGAGCTCCGTATGCTGATCGACAGCGTGCTGTTCTCGGGGCACATACCGCATTCGCAGCGAAAGGAGCTCGCGGAAAAGCTCGAAAGTCTTTCAAGTAAATACTTCCGCTCGCACATGAAGCACGTGCTCACCGTGCCGGACAATCTGCCGGAGAACCCGCAGCTCTTCCTCAATATCGAACTGCTCGGCGAGGCGATATACGAAGGCCGCAAGGTGAGCTTTCAGTACCTCGAATACGGCGTCGATAAGAAGCTGCATCCGAAGCTTCGCGAGGACGGAAGCGTGCGGGAATATGTCGTGAACCCCTATCAGATGGCGGCGAAGGAGGGCAAGTACTACCTTATCTGCAATTACGATAAGTACGATGATATCTCCAATTACCGCGTCGACCGCATTACGAAGGTGGAAAAACTGGACGAGCCCGTCAAGCCCTTTGAGAGCCTGCCCTGGGCGAAGGAGCGACGCCTCGACCTCGCCAAATACATGCGCGAGCATATCTACATGTTTTCGAGCGAGAACGTTCGCGCGAAGTTCCGCATAGTAAAGCCCATGATCTCGGATGTTATCGATATGTTCGGCAAGGAGGTCAGGTTCTCGGACGAGACTGACGATACCGTGACCGTCACCGCCACGGTGAACGAAATGTCGATGATGCAGTTCGCACGCAGCTTCGCACCCGACGTTGTCCTTCTTGAGCCGGAGTTTCTGGCGAAGAAGGTTAAGGAAACGGCCGAGAAAACGGTCGAGGCTTATAAGGATATTTGAGGAGGAAAAGGAAATGGAAGGACATTATGACTTACAACAAGACTTTTTTTGGTTTTCGTACTTTGGTATTACAAGGGAAGAAGTTAAAAATGATTCGTGTAAAAACACGGCCCTTCTCGTCTGTATAAAACGAGCATATCAAGATGTATGCAGACGCATGGATTATCTATATAGTACGGAAGATCTAAAAACGATGAATGAAGAAAAGAGAGCCTTTAAAGCCTGTAAAGATGCATTCTTGGCTGATGATGATCAAGATAGCACAAAAAGCGCTATAGCTCTTTTGAAAAATAGAATTAATCATCTGCTGGCGATTGGCAATTACAACAGAAAGTCATTTGAACAGTGGCATGAAGAAACATGTGATGAGTTAATAACATTAGCAAATAGCAACGAAAAGCGCTTGTTTCAAAGCGGTGCTTCTTTCAGTTATGGGCAAGCGCAGAAATGGGTCAATCTCACATTGAAAAATATGTATGTTATGGGTTTGTGGCCTGTTTTAGAGGATATAAAAGGACTTCTGCATGTTACCATCGATTCTTATATTCTTAAGGCAGCGGCAAAACAGCACAATAATAATGAGTACGCGCTACATAAGAGTATTGCACCTATTGATCATAACGACGATGATTATGCTAGTCAATGCACATATTATCACGAGAACAAAGATAAAGACGGAAACAAATCATGTCCTTGGAGTAAAATGAACAAAAAAGACTATATGAGGTTGCAATGCGCAATCAAACGTGCAATTGGAACAAGTGAAAATAAAGACTTGACGCCTTTTGCATGGGAAAATAAAGCATGGCTTGTACAAGCAAGAATTGAAAAAGAGAAAGGGAAAAACAAAAAGAAACCATGATCACCATCCCCGGCATCTACGCCGCCGCAAAAGTTTACACCGACGTCATCGAGCCCTCTGCGGAGGGACAGATCCGTGCGCTATGCGATCAGCAGTTCGCCGCGGGATCGAAAATCAGGATTATGCCGGACGTTCACACGGGCAAGGGCTGCACCATCGGCACGACAATGACCGTCGGCGATTTCGTCGTACCCAATCTCGTGGGCGTCGATATCGGCTGCGGCATGGACGTAGTCCGGCTTTCCGAGAAGCGCATAAACCTCCCCGAGCTCGATTCGTTCATCAGGAAGAACATCCCCCACGGGCGCGACGTCAGGGAGCGTCCCCACCGCAGCCACGGGCGCATCGACATTGACGAGCTTATCTGCATCAAAAAGGTCGATACCCGAAGGGCAAAGGAGAGCCTCGGCACGCTCGGCGGCGGCAACCATTTCATCGAGATCGACCGCGACGACGAGGAGAACCTCTATCTTGTCATCCATACCGGCAGCCGCAATCCGGGCCTGCAGGTCGCGGAGCATTACCAGAACAAGGCGTACTCAAACCTCGGCGGCAGGAAGCAGACCGAGATCCCCTTTGAGCTTGCGTATCTCACGGGCTCCGACCGCGACGATTACCTTCACGATATGGCGCTGATGCAGCGCTTCGCGGCGCTGAACCGCCAAATCATCAAGGATTGCATACTCGACGCGATGAAGCTCCATGAGGCGGATTTCTTCACGACCATCCACAACTATATCGACATGGAGCACATGATCTTGAGGAAGGGCGCGGTCTCGGCGCGCGAGGGCGAACGGCTGCTCATCCCCCTCAACATGCGCGACGGCGCGCTCATCTGCACAGGACTCGGCAACGACGACTGGAACCAGAGCGCTCCCCACGGCGCGGGACGGCTTTTCAGCCGCACGCAGGCGGAGAACAGCTTCACCCTTTCCGCCTTCAAGAAGAGCATGGAGGGCATCTACACCACCTCGGTCGGTCAGGACACCCTCGACGAATGCCCCATGGCGTATAAGGACCCGCAGACGATAATCGACGCCATCGGCGATACAGTTCGTATCGAAAAGCAGATACGCCCGATCTACAACTTCAAATCGAGTGACAGATTCCATACGAAAAAGAGGTAACGGTATGAACGCATTGCATCTCTCCAAATCCAAATACTGCGCGCTGTGGCAGTGTCCGAAGCTCGCCTGGCTTAAGAAGTATAAGCCGGAGCTGCAGACCATAGATGAAGCGACCCTTGCCATAATGAAAACAGGCAGCGAGGTCGGCGACCTTGCCATGGGACTTTTCGATGATTTCGTCGAAGTGACTGCGTACGACGGCGAAAAGCTCGATCTTACGAAGATGATCGAAGCGACCAAAGCCGAGATGGATCGCGGCACACCGATCATCTGCGAGGCGTCGTTCTCGTATAACGGGCTCTACTGCGCCGTCGATATCCTCAAAAAGGAGAACGGCGGCTGGGCGATATACGAGGTCAAGAGCTCCACTCACAGTGAGCGGGAGATCTATGCCGCAGATGTCGCGTTTCAGAAGTACGTGCTGGAGCACTGCGGAGTCAACGTGACCGGCACTTATCTTGTCGTCATAAACAACGGGTACGTGTTCGACGGCGAGCTGAAGCTGGATGAATTCTTCCGTGTTGCCGACGTTTCGGAGGCCGCCGCCGAGAAGAGCCGGGAGGTTGAAGAACTGCTCCTTATCGCCAAGCGGTATCTTAATAAGCCCGACGAGCCGCCCATCGATCTTTCCATGGCCTGCCATAAGCCGTATGTCTGCTCCTATTGGGCTTACTGCACGCGGGAACTGCCGAAACCTAACGTGTTCGATCTTATCAACATGCATTTTGATAAGAAGCTGAGCCGCTATTATGCCGGTGCGGTGTCCTTTGAAGAGCTCTGGAAGTCTAAATTCTATCATAACCCCATCCAGCTCCGCCAGATCGACTGCACATTGCATCACTGCGGAGACGTCGTCATTGTCGAGGAGATCCGGAAGTTCGTTTCCACGCTGAAATATCCGCTGTATTTCCTTGATTTCGAGACGGTCCAGTACGCCGTGCCGCGTTATATCGGCTCGAAACCCTACGAGCAGATCCCCTTCCAGTATTCCCTGCACTATATCGAGCGCGAGGACGGGGAGCTTCATCATCGGGAGTTCCTTGCGGAGGCGGGCACCGATCCGCGAAGAGCCATCGCGGAGGCCCTCTGCCGCGATATCCCGAAGGACGCATGCGTCACCGCGTATAACAAATCGTTCGAGTGCGGACGGCTTAAATATCTTGCGGAGCTCTTCCCCGACCTTGCGGAGCATCTGATGAGCATCCGCGAAAATATCGTCGATCTGCTCGATCCTTTCAAGTCCGGCTGGTACTATAACCCCGCTATGGGCAAAAGCTTCTCGATAAAGAGCGTGCTGCCCGCGCTGTTCCCCGACGATCCCGAGCTAAATTATCACAATCTCGAGGATATCCACAACGGCAGCGAGGCCATGAACGCCTTCCCCGCGATGGGGCATATGGAGCCCGAAGAGCTTGAACGCACACGCAGGAACCTCCTCAAATACTGCGAGCTCGATACTCTCGCCATGGTCAAGATATGGGAAAGGCTGAAAGAGGTATCGAAAGAATAATCGATTATTACCCACTGCCCGGAGCAGATGCTTCGGGCTTTTCTTATGTCCCGAAATTGCACCATGGTTTCTGCTATTATGTTTGCAAATGGTAAGGAGAGTATGGAATGCAGAACGATATCAAAACCGAGAGACTGAAAAAGGCTGGATTTATGTCCGACGCGGTCGGCTTCAAGCTTTCGGAGAACAGGGAAAACAATATCACGGGAACATGGAGGTTGAAATATGAGTAAGAAGAAGTTCATTACGGAGCGTAAATGGGCTCGCGAATTCGATCGCCTGAGCGAAGGCTTGGGCGAGAAAAGCAATGAGGACGGAAGCATGGCTTTTTCCCCGGAAAACTTTGACGCATATATGAAAAGAGTCATAAACATGCCGGATTACCAGATCATCGGCGTGCGGTATCAAATCAAAGCCCTTATTCGCCGCATCAAAGAAAGGCGTCGTGAGCAACGATAAGAGCCTGTGCCGACGCGACGAACTGAGGGAGTTTTTGAATACCGATACCTCAGCGTACCATGAGAAGATCCACATATTCGAAGCGGAGAAAGGACGTACGCGGACAGAAATACGTTCTTCGGACAGATTCGCCAACTGAATAGAAGGGAGAAACAATATGGACGAATTCTTGATAATACTCGGGCTATTTGCGATACTCGGTTTTATTGTTTTCGCACTGATACGATCCGCGTTGGTCGGCAGCTTCTTTTACAAGACGGGATTCCGCAAAACAGGGCTTCCCAAGGAGAAATATGCGGAATATGTGAAAGGCAAAAAAGCTGAATTGCGTGATACTATGGGTCGGATATGTGCCGAGGCCGCAACAGATCTTGCTGAAAAAAAGCGGCTCCTTCCTCAGCAAACAGGGAAAGTGCTGTAAAGAAGTACAGCGAAACACCGGATTACAGTCAGGTCATGGAAACAAAGCGACTTATCGAAGCTTTCAAATACAACGGAGTCGATCTTAACAAAATCAGCGAAGAACTGAAAGGAGGTCGCTTCCTGTGAACGTCAACACGAATAATCTCGTTTCCATCACCGAGGCGAATCAGAACTTTTCCCGCGTGGCGCGTATGGTGGATGAATCCGGCGCGGTCGCGATACTCAAAAACAACACTCCGAGATACCTCTTGATTGAATTCGGCAGGGCGGAAGCGGAGCAGATCGCTTCCGACGAGGACGTCCTCGCGGTATCAAAACGCCTTATCGCCAAGAACCGCAAGGCGTATGAGGTGCTTGCCGAATGATCGTACTTTCGAAAAAACAGATTATTGCGCTGCATGACGAGCTCATTGCCTAAACAGGCGGCGTACAGGCCTTCGCGACGAGGGCTTGCTTGAGTCCGCGCTGAATGCGCCGTTCCAGTCTTTCGGCAATGTCGAGCCCTTCCCTTCCATTCAACAGAAGGCGGCCCGCTTGGGTTATGGGCTCATCAAAAACCATCCGTTTGTCGACGGGAACAAACGCATCGGCGCGCACGCAATGCTCGTATTCCTTGCGCTTAATGGGATAGAGCTCGAATACACGCAGGAGGAACTGTCCGACATCATTCTCAAGGTCGCTGCCGGAGAATGCGGCTTTGACGATCTGCTGAAATGGATAATCGGGCATCAGCTCGGATGATCCCGACTTAATAGGATACAGCACAAAAAATGCACCCTCTCCGCTCAGAGGGTGCAAATGTATCAAGTATTCGGTATTACTCCAAAACAGCTCAAATACGAACCGCAGGTGTTTTTCATCAAAGAAACGTTCGGGTTGGTGTTTGAGAGATAAAGTTCACGGCTGTTGCATCAAGCAACAGCCGCTTTTCTTTGGTTTAATCCAAGCCCAATTCTTTTTTCAGCAATCGAATGCCTTCGGTTACAGCATTCACGCGCTGCGTTCCCATAGCAGCCGCGCACTTCTCAATATCTTCGATCTCCTGCTTTGACAGGCGAAAGCCGATTTTCTCGGTGCGCGGGTTATCTGTGGGCCGTCCCATTTTTTTCTCGCCGATAATAATCACGTCCTCTCTTGATTTACGGGGCAAGACATGATACAATGTAGGCACGAAAGGGCGGCGGCAAGTTCCGCCCCGTTCGTGTGGTAGCTGGTTGCCTTACTTATTTATCCAATAGGGCTTCCAGCTTTTTCAGTATTTCTTCTTTGCTTTCGCTGTCTTTGATGATTGTCATCACCATGCGGATAACTGCTTTGAATTGAAAATCCGTCATACCTTCCATGCTTTCCTCCTTTCTCGTCCTGCCCCGGTACTACGGTAGTTTCTTACCGTGATTATATTCTAACATATGGTCGAGCAAAAGTCAAGTCTTTTTTGTTGAAAACGCAAATATATTTAACCGAATTCATAAAGCTAAAACAAAAAATGCGTCCGCAAACTGTAAAGCATTGCAATTTGCGGACGCAGGGTGAGTTCGTGATTAATTAGTCCTCTGCTTGTCGAATCTCTGGCAGGCCTGCAACGCTGGTGAGCAGAGAGAGGATACCGGCAAGCACGGAAGCAGATGCTACTGCAATCCAATTAACATCACCGAGTACAGCGGACGTGCCGATAGTTGCAACGGCAGTCTGAGCGATTGTTTTAACGGCACGGATGCCTGCGGCTTTGAGCCAGAGTTTTGTTTTTGCGGTCATTGTTTTATCCTTTCTGCGGTTTTTCCGCATCATACTATATCATACTATGGGCAGTTCCATGGCGGACGTGAAGAGTGCATCCGCCCAGCCGTCTCCGTTTAGAGCTTTGTAGATATCATGCTGTATAATGATTTGCTGCGTGTCTGTCTGCGTGCGGCTGCCCTTAGCTATGATGGCGCGACACCGTGCCTGTAGGCTGTCGAGAGTGAGCATCATAAGAGCTTGCCGTTCGGCGGATGCGGCGCGGGCTTCGGCGGCTGATACCTGCGCTGCCGCTTTTTTGCGTTCCCGGTGTGCAGTCAGTGCCGCCGTCACCACGGCGGTTAGTGCTCCGCTGCCAAGCACGGCACTAATCAATGTTATCCACAGACTTGCAGTCACTGGTTGGCACCGTCCTTCGTGATGGTAATGCGGATACCGTGCATCAGCACGGTTGCAGCATCATCCATCATAATAGGGTTAGTTTCAGCCGGTGCAGGTGTGCTGTAGTCAGCAATCATGCTATTGTATGCCGATTGGGATTTTGCACCCCACTTACCATCTTCCACCAGAGCCTTGCCGTCACCATCTGTATAGCCTGCTGCATTAAGTGCTGTCTGCATTGCTTTGTATGCCGCGCCGGTGTGCATAGGGCTTGTTATTTCGAATTTTGCTTTTACCATCGTTTGTTCCTCGCTTTCTTCTTCTTCGTAATTGAATTTTACTGTCATGCGTCCGGTATGCGTCCACGGACGCTCAGTCAGCCGTGTAATTACCACACCGTACGCTAAACCGCGTGCTTCAACAACAAGCGGTTCGCCCGTGTGCGTAAATCCGCACACCCACCCCACATGCGTCATCTTCCCCTTGCTGTTTGCCATAAACAGTGCATCGCCGATTGTATAACTGCCGTAGTCTTTGGTTGCTGTACGTTTTTCTGTACACCAGTAGTTATAGTTCATATCGGCATTGATATCAGTCTTCTCCCCGCATTCGTATGTAAGATATGCGTCAAGAAGCCCTTGGCAGTCTGTCGCACACTCCGTTGATTTCCAGTTTTTTGTGTAGTAATCGTACGTTTCGGGTTTCCAACCCCGTTTTATGTATTCGTTGCGGTACCGGGCAATGGTACTATCTGTTGTTTTCACCCGTACGCTTCCAAACAGATAATGCCAGGGCTCCGTGCAACAATCATTGGTGGGTATAGGCAGCTGTGCACCCGCAGGAACGGATGCTGCATGGGTCAGCGCCCAGCAAATAAAATCTTTTGCTTTTAGCATTGTTACTCCTTAATAATCGCTTTCGTACATCTCAATTTCGTAAACATTGAGATAATAGGGATACCCGGTCTGATTCGTTTTGCGCATGTTGATTTTGAACAGGCGCCTTGCTTCGGGCATATCAATGCGGTCAACAGATATGTCAGCGGTATTGCCGTTTGTGACATGAATCTTTTTCCATGCCCACGCAATCTGGCAGACTCGATTCCGTTCGGAGCTGGTCAGATTGAAAAACGATTCTTCCGTGAAATATCTTTCGTTAAGGATATAAACATCCCATGACGATGTGTTCAGGTTGGAATCTTCACCTGCGGAACCGGCATGATGTATCTTGAGTATCGGATTTGTAACCGGTGTATGGATGTCGAATGCAACCCAACAATTGACGCCGGAAGCGTGCCACTTGTCGGCTTCGGGATCACCCTTCTTTCCGTCAAATGCGTGCTGCGGTCCGTTCTTCGCATAATCCGGATACTCCCTGTTGTAGTAAAGAACGGTAGCATTGAGTGCGAGGTTCTTTCTTAGGTGATAAATCGTTTCGCCTTTAAGCACCGCTTTCTGCACTTGTTTCCCGGCAGCGTAAAACTTTCCGTTCCTGTCCAGCGTTCCTAAAGACTGCTTCGCAAGATAAGCTCTCATTCCGTCCCTCCAGTTTCTCCTTCGGGAGACTCAGGCTCGCTTGGAGCTTCAGTCTCGGGATCAACGATGAGATACAGCACGTTATCATCCTGCTGCTCGGGTAGCTCCGTAACCACTCGATACCGCATATAACCGGTGAAGTCAAACGTCCCAGCCATCGCCTGCGCACACTCTTGTGCGGTCTGTGCGCTTGACGCTGCTGCGCTTGCAGCCGTCCGTGTGGTCTGCGCATCTCTTGCTGCTGCACTTGCAGCGGTTTGTGCGCTTTCAGCCTGTTCAGATGCTGCCATGACTGCTTGAGCTATGTCAGTGGTCATTGCGAGGATCTGCCCGTACACATTATTTTCAGGTTCTTGCGGCATTCCCGCTCTGTCAGTGATGCAAGCTTCGCACTTGACATGCGCCGGTGTAGTGGTGCGGATGTCTCCGGCTTCAATGCCGATATCAACCATGTTGACACCGCGCAGCACGGGAAGGCCGCACGTTGATCCGTCAAATAATACACGTTCATGGCGGATATTGCCGCGTGTATTTGTTACAAATACGGCAACCTTATTGGGCATATCGTTCCATTCATCATCTAAATCGAAATCAACGATATAGTCGCTGTTGCCGCATATAATGCACTGCCACCGCTGTGCTGTTGCGATACGGTTGCGTACGGTAACGTTAATTGTTGGCATAGGTTATTCCTCCGTTCTTTGTTTATGCTCTTTATGTTCTTGAACCTGATCCTGAGATCATGGATTGCACGATTTTTTCTATTTCTGCTTTCAGCTGCGGTGCTGTATCGTTTTTTAGACTGAGCGCAATATTTCGGGCCGCTCCGGATTTGTTCAGATATTCATCTGTCAGCTGAGCTATATGCTGTCGCATGGTCAGGTTCTGTTCGAGCATGGATCGACTTTCGGCACCGAGTGATATGCGCACGGCATACGGACTGCATAGCTGATATGTTATCTTATTTATCAGCATTGTGGCAGTCAGGTTGTGCGCAGAGCTTATCAGCTGCACCGTGTCGCCCAGTGCCGGACGGTTGCCCAAAAGCGCCGCATCGATTGTGATTGTGTCGCGCAGAGTTGCAGCTTTATTCTCCAGGTATTGTTTCCCGCGGTCATACAGGTTTTTTGCTACTGTAACGTTTTCCCATGTGGTTTCCGTCACCGGTGCATAAATCACACCGTATGATGCTGCAAGTCCGTTGTCAATCAGGTAATCGTATCCATCGTTTTCGGTTTCAATAGTTAATCGCCGTTCCTGCGTAGTGCCGTCAGACAGTGTTTGCTCGATCTTTGCACCCAGTGGTATACATGCCGTGTACGTATTTTCTGCGCTGCGAGACTGAGTTAGATTAATTAGATTTTCGTCTGCTGCGACAGTGTGTGTCACACCTGTAAAATTTTCTGCATAGTCCAATACTGCATTTTCTTTAACATCGTACCTTACACGTATGTATCCGCCATGCGTTTCCAGTATACGTGTTTGGATTACATCCCACGCAGACAGGTAATCCGTGCTGCTGTAATGTACATAATCATCTGTTATACTTATTGTTCCCAATACGATGTGCTGCCACGGTTTCGTATCCTTGTTGTGTGCTGTGATGACGTATGTCAAAAACTCTTTGAGTGATCCGCTGAAATCAAACGGACGTATTATGCTGTCATTCAAAAATGCCAGCGGACCTTCGCAGGTCACAGATCGTGTTTTCAAAAAATCGCTTGATTCGGTCAGCATACGCCCTTTGAATACAAGGGTTGAATCGTCATAAACACGAAGAATAGTGGCAGGTGCTGAGAACAGTGAGCTGCTGTTGTGCAGTGCAGGAAGCTTGAATGTCAGTGTTCCGGCCTTGGAAAGTTCCAGCGTAAGTGTTGGATCGCCCAGCTGCATCCCCGGGATATCATTGTTGAATACATCAACATCACCTATTTTAATTCGATAGCTCATAGCGATCCCTGCCTATAGCTTATAGCGCACATGCTTATGATGCCTGCGGACGTCTGATTAGGGGTAACTGTTACGGATATTCCGCCATCAGGAATACGCAGTGCAGTCAGCTGTGTTTTCCCGATGGCAAGCTTTTGTGATTGTCCGCTGCCCCAGCTTATCGTGCAGGTCACGTTAGTTGTTACAGTTGGATAGCACGGCATCCGTCCGTTTTGCAGCGTTGCCGTTGCAGCACCGTCAGATATGTTCAGCGATACAGTCGTTAGTGCGGCTGCCATTTTATATGGAGCAGCATTGAGTTCGATTGTGACGGTGCCGAGTGCCGCCGCCTGTGTGGACAGCGATAGCACCTTGCAGCGTGCATCATAGTAGTAGCTGCTGTCCCGGCTGAATACCACGTTAAGCCGCTTGCCATGTATAGCATTTGCTATGGTGCTTGCGGTCCTCGTCCATGATCGAGTGTGATCGATTGCTTGCAGTGTAAGTGTAAATGTACGATTACTGTAGCGAATATCACCTGCCGCTTCGGTCAGATCTATCTGTCCATTGCCACCGGCAAGGGATAGATACTCCGTTTTTGGTTCAGGAAGCGGAATTTGGTAGGGCTGTAGTTGCAGCCCCCAGTCTTCATATGCATCCCATTGTCCGAATTTCACGTTCAGACGGATTTTTCGGGCTGTTATGCCCATTAACACAGCCCCCTTTGTTTTTTAATTTGGAGATTTCCGAGTGCAGCATCCATCGGTTCGGCCAGTTCGCCAACCAGTGTGCCGGTGTCAAGCATGATCTTTGATTGCTGCTGTTTTGCAAGCAGGGCAGGAAGATACGTCCGGCATAACTGTGTCAGTTCGGTTTCTCGGCCAGATATACCCAAGGATGATGCAGCGATTTTGAATTCCGGATATCGCCTGGATGTTGCAGACACGGCAGCACGCAGCCGCCGTGCGGTTTGATTCACAGCTTTCATACTTTCTGTATCAGATGCCAGCTGCATCGATGCTCCGATGCGCTGCATAGCCCTGACAGTGGTTCCTAACCGTGATTTCATGTTTTGTTCTACGTTTTTCATTTCGCGACCGAAACCAACGCCCATACCTGCCGCCATGTTATCACCGATATCTGCAAAAACGGTGGACGGTGAGTGTATGCCGAAAAATCCTTTGATTTTACCCAGCAGATCACTGCACCACCCTTTGACTTTATCCCATATCCATGCCGCAGCATCCTTTATGCCGTTCCAAAGTCCCTTTATCAGGTTTAACCCGGCATCGGCAAGCATGTATACAAGTGATCCGATTGCGTCTACAATACCGATGATGATTTGCGGAATGGCTTTTACAATTTCAACGATAATTTGCGGCAAGTTTGCGATAAGTGCAACGAATAGTTCAATGCCTGCCTGAATCAGCAGCGGAACGGCATCTATAACAGCGGTTATAATACTGTCGATTATTTTGGGTATTGCAGCAACAATTCCGTTTATGATTGCGGGGAGGTTCTGAACAAGTGCAATCAAAAGATCAATGCCTGCCTGTACCAATAATGGTACAGATTCGACAATTGCGGTAATAATGCCGTCAATTATCTGCGGAATAGCTTCAACAATTGCCGCTATGATATCCGGCAGAGCACCGATAAGCGCGGTTAAAAGGTCAATGCCTGCCTGTATTAATAATGGCACGGCTCCGATTATTGCGGTAATAATGCCGTCAATTATCTGCGGAATAGCTTCAACGATTGCTGTTATGATATCCGGCAGTGCACCGATAAGTGCGGTTAAAAGGTCAATGCCTGCCTGTACCAATAATGGTACAGATTCAACAATTGCGGTAACAATGCCGTCAATTATCTGCGGAATTACTTCAACAATTGCTGTTATGATATCCGGCAGCGCACCTATAAGTGCGGTAAACAGCTGTATACCCGCGTCAACAATCTGGGGAATCGCTGAAATTATGAATGTTGTTACAGCTGCAATAATCTGTGGCAAGGCTTCGATTAAAACGGGCAGTGCAGCAATCAGTCCCTGCGCAAGTCCTGAAATCAGTTGCAAGGCGGCGTCCAATAGCAGGGGCAGACTTTCAATTAGCCCTTGTATGATTGTGACTATAGCCTGTACAGCGGCGGGTATCAGTGTTGGCAGTGCATCTGCAATGCCGGTTATCAGTGATTGAACAATCAGCATCGCTGCCGCAATGATTTGCGGAAGATTGTCTATCAGTGCACTCGTGATTGTAATCACGGCCTGTACGGCGGCGGGAATCAATGCGGGAAGCATTTGCACCAGTGCGGACAGGATTTCTGCAAAAAGCTGTGATGCAGTTTCCAACAGCGTCGGCAGCAGGCGCATGAGCTGTGATGTCAACGCGCCGACAGCCTGCGGAAGTGCGGCTGCAACGGATTCGAGCACCGGAGCTATGTTATCGACCACGGCACCGAATGCATCTGCAACATTGGCCGACAGTAGGGCAATGTCCGCGCCCGAATTACCGAGACCTGCGGTCAGCGATGATACCGATGCCTTCAGCAAACCCAGTGCCCCGGATATCGTGCTTACGGATTCTTTTGCAAAATTTCCGGCATACTGTTCGGTTGTTTCAAAAAACATCCGCATTGCCATTTCTTCACGTTCCGCACCGCTGGCCGATGCCCAAACAAAATCCAATCCTTTACCGGCAGCATATGCTTCGATTGTTGTTGCGTTCATAGCAACACCCAGGTTGTCCATCATCGTGAAGTTGCCCTTTGCTGCGCCTGCAACGGCATTCATCGCATCCTCCATGTTAATACCCATAACGGATGCCATATCTGCGGCACGCTGCATCGCTTGAGTCGTGAGCTCCAAACTTCGTTGCTGCGTCAGTCCGCTTCCCTGAAAAAGGGCTCCCATCTTGTTCGCTGTCGCAAGGTATTCGCTTTGTGACAGCCCAAGATTTTTGTAGGCTTTCTCTCCCGATGCGGCGATAGAATCGGCATACTCTCCGAAAACAGCTTCGGCACCGCCAAGATTTTGTTCAAGTTCACTGAACTGTGTTACAACATCTTTTCCAAGCTTTATTGCAGCGGCAACGGCGGCGGCCGCAACTGCAGCAAGTGCCGTTCCGATGCCTCTAAGCACACCGCCGAGCTTTTCAAACTTACCGCTGCTTTTTTCCGATGCATCGCCTGTTTCTTCGATCTCCTGTGCAGCGCCGCTTGCTTCTTCGGAGAGTTCATTCAGCGCATCCGCATTTTTGCTTATTGCGCGTTCCGTATCCAGCATAGCCGCCTTGTTGTTGTTCAGATTGACCTGCATTCTCTGATACGCGGGATCTGTCGGCTCAAGGCCTTCGGATACCATGCGTTTAAGCGCGGCTTCGGCGGCTGCAACCTTGTTCTGTTCTTCAACAAGCTGCTTGTTCAGCACGGCAGCCTTTGCCGTCAGTGCTTCGGTGCTGTTGGCATTATCCGCATACTGAGCGGTAACAAGCTTCATTTCCGATGCGACTTCACGTAATCCGGCATTGATGCTTTTGCACGCATCTCGGTACTCTTTTTCGCCGCTGATTTCGATTTTTGTTTTCATCGTGTCGGTTCTGTCAGCCATGTGTTCACCTCCTTACGCAGATAATAAAGGCAGGCTCCGAACAATCAGAAGCCTGCCAATGCCGCATCAATGGGATCCATGTGCGGATTATTCTTTGTTTCGAACCTGTCGGGATTGAATTCCCTGTGGATTTCGAATAGTTTTGTAATTTTATACGGTGTCATGTGCCACACTTCACGCTCCGGGAAGTGCAGCAGTGTAACACCGATATAGATCATGCGGGCAAGGTCAATGCCCTGCCCGCAGTTTATTCCCCCTCGTCATCGGGTTCAGCGTGCGCGGTTTCCGCTCCGCCGTTGCCGACCGTGAAGGATGCGAAAATTGCAGCTTTTACTGCCGCCATGTTGCCAACGTGGATCATGTGGCCGACCTGCTGTTCAGTGAGCTCCGGCTCTGCTTCGTCCCTGCCTTCATTAAGCAGCAGCGTCAGCAGCCAGCGCAGGGTTTTGATGCCGTCTTTACCTTGCAGCTTAGCGGGCAGAGCTTCAATGTCCTGAAATCGGTCCTGTACCTCATCTATAACGTTCAGACTGAACAGCAGATGTCTCTGCTTATCCAGCATGATAGTTGTGCGTCCGTCTTTAATTGCGCTCATTTCTCCCTCCATCAACATCAGGTGCCGGTGCTGTCAGCAGGTTCTTTCACTGCCGTGAACCATGCTTTTGCAATATCTTCGGTTTCGGCACCAACATAGTCTGCTTTCCAATTGCCGTCTTCACGCGCGGTTATTGTTCCGGTGATTTCGGGTGTTTTGTACTCGATGCCGTCCCCTTTGGTCTGAAATGCATCGGCAGGCGGTGCGAATTTCACGCGATACAGCCATATGTACCTGTACTTTCCTCCCGTTTTGCGTGCACGGAATCCAACCGCTACATACGGTGCTGCATCCGCAGTGTTTGCATAGCTTATGCCGTCTTCGCCAAGTGTCTGCCCGAATAGATCCGTCTGCACCTGCGGCGACAGGTCATTGATGTTCAGCTTAATTTCTCCGCTTGAAAACTCCTTTGCTTCATCGTCAAGCGCATCATCGGCGTACAGTGCCGCTGTTGCATAGTTGATTGACAGTTCCGCGCTGATCGCTTTCGCCATTCGCACCGGTGTTGCATAGGTCCACTTGTTGGTTTGCTGATTTCGGGTAATTTTAGAGTAGTATATGTCTCTAAGTCCTATCGTTGCCATTAGGTTACCTCCTCGATTAGGTATTTTGTTTCCATCGGCACATGGTAATATGCCGTATCAGGTTCATAGATTTCTGCGCCAACGGATGTACCGAAAAAATCCGCTGATTCCAGTTGTGTTATCATGCGCTGCATCAGCGCGATATAGTTTGAACGCGAATAGATATCTATTCCAAACAGAATTTCATATGAGCTTGCTTCATCATCCGCATTGTTGCGCGGGTTGATTGATATGATCTGATGAGTGATGTATGTATCATGGTTGCCCGAATTAAACAACCGCGATACCGGAGCCCCTGCCGAAGCGGCGGTCAGCGTATCAATCAGCTTTTTGTCCGCGACTGCAATTGCATCATCCATCGGCACCGCCTTTCTGAGCAGCGTGCATCACTTCGTACATAGCAGCATTGACGCTGTCACCGCAGTTTTCGTTTGCTTCCTGCACCCAGCGCGATCCGGGGATGCTGCTGCATCCGTAGTTCAATATAAATGCTTTATCAGCATTGCGGATGCCTTTACGATCCTTGCCTTGCGGGTAAATGTCGATACTGCTGCTGTAGTCTTTGCGTTTGGGGCGCGTAGCCTTTATACTTTTGAGCATATCGCCCGTGTCAATGTGTCGATGACGTACAGCACTGTCCTTTTGCGCTGCTATAACCACGTTGGCACCGGCTTTCAGCATGGATTCTACAGTATCCCCGATTTCGTCAGCACGTTTGTTCATGCTCACGGCAATTTCGTGTATGCCTATACTCTCAAACCTGGCTATCGGTTTCACCCCCTTTATCGCTCTTCATATCAGATAGCGTTAGTTCGGTTTCTTCACCGTTCGATGCTGTGTAAGCGCGGGTAACGATGTAGCGGTTCCCGGCAAATTCGGCGTACTTTTCATCATGATACTCATCAGACGATAGTACAAATTTTAGTACAGTTGTGTATCCCGCCATGGCCGCTTTGTAGAACTCATTCGTTCCTACTGATTTTCGCTCACCAAAAACCTGCGTGCGCTGCTCTTTGGGCGGCAGCAGGAATCCGTTTGCATCGCGCTGTGATTCAGATCGCGCTATCAGTACCAGTTCATCACTATACAGCATCGTTATCACCTACCAATGCTAATGTGCTTTTTATGTGTTCGAACGCCTTGATATAGCGTTCATTATCATCATTGAACCCGAAATGCGCCTTACAATAAAGCATCACCGCACGATTCACAAGCGGTGATGCTTCGGTTTCATGTGATATTCGTACGGGAATATCCGCGCCTGCTGCCCTTAACTCATCGAGTGCCGCTTCGATAAGATTGATTATTTCGGCGTCAAAGCTCTTTGATGTGCGGCGCAAGGCTAAACGTGCATCGTCAAGCAGCACTTTGCACCGCCTTATGCCGTTGCCTTTACAAGCTTGACGAACGCCTCTCCGAATGCAGGCGCACCATCGAAAATAGCGATTCCGGCATACTTATAGTTGTTGTTATCGATGTTGTACATCGACTTTACGTTGACGGCTTCGCCAAGGTTGCCTACATACTTCTTCATATCACCCAGGAATGCTTCGTGCAGTGTTACATCATCGCTCAGTACAACGGGATACCCGTAAACAAAATATTCTTTTCCCTGTACAGTAACGATATTGTTCTTGGCGTTATCCTGCAACGGCATGAAATCGGTGTACAGAGTGCGTTTACTCATAACGATCTTGGCATTGGCATCATACCCGGAGGGAAGCAGCCCGATCAAACTCAACACATTTGCAGTGGTCAATGATGCGTCCTTAGCGACAGTTACGCTGTTGGTGTTGCCCCACGTGTTAGCGGCATTTATGCCTTTCGGCTGACTTGATCCTGTGCCGTTTATTATCAGTGCATTGATTTTGTTGGCAATGTTTGAAGACAGCATTTCTGTAAGCCACGATTCGAATGCGGCTATAGACATTGTACGGACGCTGTCGGATATAACCACAAGCTTTACAATTTCATAGCCCGTCAGCGACACTTCAGCTGGTGTGTCGGTTGCAGCCGTAATGGCGGCATTTTCGGTGTGCAGTGCTGCTGCATTGGTAGTGCCTTCCACCACGAACTTAACATTCCCAGATACTTGCAGCAGTGTGATTTCGGCCAGCAGCGGAGCTTTCTCGCGAATTTTACTGATGATTTCATTCGCGGTTTGTGTGGGAATCAACTCAGCGCCTGCGCCGGTGGCGTTAGAGTATGCGCGTTCCTCCGCATCTGTCAGCCGTACACCACGCAACCTATTCAGCCATGCGCTGCGATACTCAGGGCTGTCGGCAGGATTGATGTTTTCAGGCTCGGTGTTGGGCAGTCCCATGCCGGGCATAGGGTTTGTGTTTGCTCCGCGATTAGCTATGCCGTTCAGAAGTGCTCTTCTGCGCTGTTCGGCCTGCATAAGGCCGTTTCGCTCCGTCTGAAGATTTTTCACTTCCTCTTCGAATGCGGCAATTTCAGCATCCGTGAGCTCTGCGGCGCGGGTTGTAATGTCGTTCTGAATCGCAGCCAGTCGTTCATCAATTTCAGCTATTCGGTTCATTTTGGTTATTTTACCTCCAGTTTGTTAAGCAGTCTGTTAATTCTGATTTTGCGCTTTAACGTCTCCCGTTTGCTTTTTGTGATCACTCCGTTACAAAAGGCACGCGCAGCTATTTCAGTATCCGGGTTAGCAGGGCAGCTTACCGCAGATACATCATAAACCTTTTTTATGCGTTTAATTATTCGTGTGTTGGTGCTTTCGTCAAAATCTTCATCGGCTATCGTGAATGCCCATGACATCTTTGTTACCAGGCCTGCACCGATTTCTTCGTACAGTTCTTTTGCGGCGGTTGATTTCGATAGATCTGCATACATCAAAAGCCCGTGTGAATCAGTTATCAAGCCAAGCGTGTTATTGCCGGTACGCGCCAGCACTTTGCCGTGATGATCGTACTGCATGATAACGTCTGACAGGTCCGCATTGTCAAGCGCAGTAGGTTCAATGCGTTCGTAGATTTTTGTATTATTAAAATCATACAGCAGATACGGCTTTCCGAACGTTGTTGCGTACCCTTCCACGTAGTGGGATGATTCAATTCGTTTCGTCTGTGTTGTTGACTGCTGTGTCAGCGGACCCAGCATTGCCCTGTATTCCCGTGTTGCGACTATCGGCATTGTCAGTCTCCTTTCCGAGTTGTGATACCTCTGCATATTCCTTGCGAATGTAGTACTTATCGCCGCCTTCTACGTGCGGCATATTGAAGATATCCATCACGCTGTTGCGATTTATAAGGCCACGGTCAAAAAGTTGTGTTGATACAGCGATTTTTGTTTCAGTCTTTGCATACTGTAGCCGATTGGCCGAAAACAAAATGCTGTTTCCGTGTGATATCTCTCGCGGGCTGAATGTCATGTTTGACATTACCAGTGAAAGCTGCACTGCAAACGGCTCAATTTTGCCCTCATAGTAGGCGCCCCATTCTTCATCAGTATAAGAGTTTGTCAGGATCTTTGCGTTTGTTCCGAAATACCTGTAAACCGATTCATTGATTAACTGCATTTGTGCCGGTGATACCGTCACGGGTTTCGAATCGACTTGCTTGATGTCAGAAAACTTGTTATCATAGATGATCATACCGCTTTCATTGTCTGCTGACAGATTATCCTTCGTAAATCGTTTGCGCTCCGCCTCTATGTCTTCGGGCTTAATGATGTTGGCGATTTTAGCCAGGAATCGGATAGATGCGGAATTTTTTACGCTGTTAATTATGCCTTGATTCTGTGTATGGATCAGCTGCATTGTCGGGCGCAGTGCGCTGTTACTGCTGCCGAAAAAATCATTTTCATACTGGAATTGCGTCAGCACACCGACACGTTCATATTCTATCGCTGCAACCTGTCCTGTTCCGAACGTGTACCGCAAATACGGTTTACCTTTGTGTTCGACCACTTCGCACCGCTGCGGAAGAACGGGATAGTAGTACATAATCACACCGCGTTCATCCTCGATAGGAACGATAAATGCAGTATTGTTTACAGATAGGATCGTTGCTATCCTGTAAATAAATTTGGTTGTATCCATGAAGGGGTTGGGTTTCATTTGCAGTGTCTTTTCCAGGTGCCGCATTGCCTTGCCGGTCATTTCCGGTTTTAGTTTGCTGCAAAAAGTGGCGAACTGGTGTATAGCTGCTCGGGTAAGCTCCATCTCATAGATGCTTTCCGGCGCGTTCGTAAAAACAGGTGTGTAGCCGTTCAGCAGCTTAAAATAACTGTTTGCTTGCAGTGCCTTAGGCTTGCCGAATATTGCATCAAACAACCCGCGCCGTTCACCCTTGGTAGTTTTATTCATTTTTCAGCAGTTCTCCTATTTCTTGATTGTACTTTTGCCGAACGGTCAGCGCATCAAGTACGGACACAAACCCGTCTATGCGATCCCGTTGATTTATTTTTATCGGCCTTATCTTGCGTGTTTCGAGATTTTGCTTCATTGCAACGTTAAGAAAATGCGCTTTGAGCAAGTCGTTTTCACCGCAAATTTTAAATTTGCCGTCCAGCATGATACCTTCGAATTCGCGTATAACCGGAGTTAGGTTCTCACCCTGGAAAACATCGTCCATATGAAATCCGTATTCACGCATTTGATCTACAAGGTACTGAGCTGAATAGCGGTCATATCCAACCTTAAGTATGTAAATCTTGTGCGCTTCCACCAGTGTGCGAAACCAGGCGAATACATCGTTGTAGTCAACGTGATTATCGCCTGACAGCGTCAGAATGCCTCGCTGCACGAATGCGCTGTACGGAACTCCGTCTTCCGCACACGCACGTTCCAGGCGCGAATGCGGCATGAAGAACTGCGTGAAATTGTACAGAGATCCGCCGCGTTCGATGATGCAGCTTGCTGCCGTAAGGTCCGTTGTCTGAGACAGATCCAGCCCGCCGACAGCATAGCAGCCTGCGAAATCGTCGATCGCACAGGCACATACCGACTTGGAAACGGTGTTATAGTCTATCCAGGCTACGCTCGAACTTTGTTTGATGTTGCAGTATTTGGTCAGGAACTCTGTTTTTTTGCTCGCGGATGTTTCAGCTACGGCAGCTTCATCTCGGAAAAAATCCGCCGATACAGACACTCCAATATTGGGGTTTGCTTTGCGGATTTCAGTTGCATCATTCCACCGATTGGGATCATCGATTTTATAAATAATGGGCAACAGCCTTGTTTCTTTGCTGCTGCCTTTCAGCACTGCTGATGCGCGTTTCATCAGCTCATCGAATATGCCGTTGTTTTCATATCCTGCCGTTGATATGGACAATATCAGCGGCTGTTTACGTGCACCCAGTGCGGATTTCATTACCTCGTACTGCTTAAGTCCTGCATCGCCCCGCCATGCTGCCATTTCATCATTCACAACTAAGTGCGGGTTGAATCCATCGGATTTTTTTGCGTTGAATGCTATCGGTTTCACGGTTGTGTTTGTATCGGCAATGTAAATATCACTGCGCCGTTTTTTTGATAATTCTTCAAGCTCCGGCTCTTTTTGAATCATTTGGTAGAATGCATTGAATACCAGACTTGCCTGATCCAGCTTCGGCGCAAGGCAGTAAATTTCAGCCCCGTATTCGCCGTCAATGTATGCCATATATGCGATGATTGCGGATGCCAACAAACTTTTACCGTTCTTCCGGCCAACAACCAGAAATACCTCACGATAAACACGATTGCCATTTTCATCTACAATTCCGAATATTGCTGACAGTGCAGCCTTCTGCCAAAGTTCCAGCTTAAGCAGATCCGATCGGCCCGCACTGTGGTGGCAAAAATTCTCGATGAAGTTTATTGGCTTCATTGCTTTTTTGTGGTTGTAAATCAGGCTTCCGTCCGATATGCCCTGCACCAATTTCTTGTACAGCGTTTTAACCTCAATGCTTGCCGCCATGGTTCCAGTGCGTATGCAGCGTTCATAGTCGATGATGTAGTTATTCATCACGTCTCAGTGCAGCCAGGCGGCTCTCTTTCTTGCGTTCCGGAGGCACAAGATCACAGAGCTGCTTAACGATTGCAGTTAGATTTTTGGTCATTGCGATATGCGTTTTCACATTCTCGCTTTGCTTAACCCCGAATTGGTTTGCGCCGTTTTGATACTCTTCAGTGTAGCCGTTTTCGTTTATGCTTTCCTGCAATTCTGCAAGCGACACGGATAAAAAAGCCGCTGTTGACAACAGCGGTTCCACAACTTTGCGTTGATTTCCGTCTAAATCTGCAAAAACTTTACCAAGTCGCTTTAATTCCTTCTTAATCAGTTCATCTTTCGATATGATCGCCTTTGCAGCCAAAGATCTGCCCTCCTTTCCGTCAGTTGCCCGAGACCACCCCCCATCGACACGCGCTACACCGCACACGCGCACACCTGCGGAGTAATTCGTTCCTCCCCTCCTCGGTTAGCTGAACCCCTACTCGGTGTGAGAATAGGGGGGGATTATGTGTCCGTTCGCATCGAACGTATATCGCTTCTTGCGATGCTGATGATGCTCAGAGTTGTGGCAGTCCTGGCACAACGCTTCGAGATTATCCCACGACAGTGTAACGGTTGCCGTTCCGATATTTTTCGGTGTCAAATATTTTTTGTGGTGAACCACTTTAGCCGGTGTTACTATGCCGCGGCGCAGGCAGCGTTCGCACAGCCCGTTGACGCTAAGCAAATATGCTGCGCGTGTGGCATCCCACGCGGCTGAGTTATAAAACTTTTTCGCCCACTCTTGCATACGCACCTCGATTTGCACAGTTCAACAATGGTATTATAACACATGTTTTACTCTAATTTACTCTAATGTTTGCAGCGACAGCAAGGCTTTACCGTGTATCTGATGCACGCGCTGACTGCTGTATGACATGCGTTCGCACACCTCAGCCCAAGTATAGCCCTCGATGTACCGCATTCGCATCAGTCTCCGCTCGACTGACGGAAGCATTGCAATTGCGGTTTCTATGCGCTGCATAGCCGCCGCAAGGTGTTCGACCTTTCGGCTGTATACGGCGGCGATATTCTCTTGCATGATGATAGCGGCAAGCATGGGATTGCTTGCTTTCCCGCCGTGCGCGGATAGTTTCGCAAGCCGTGTTGCTTTCATGGTTGTGCTGCTGTCCAGGTATTCCTGTATCAGCTTTTCAAGTTCTTCTTTCTCGCTTTTGATATTCTTGTAATTCCGCAGCTCGGCTTTCGTCATGGTTACTCCTTTCGCATTCGCGTATAGATATAAGCACCCGCCACAAACTTTGAATATCTGATTTCGCAGTCCGTAAACGTGTAGCCCTTGTACAGTTTTTCGAAAATCGCTTTTGGTTCGGTTGTAAAATCAACAATCATCCGTTCAACCTTTCGGCGGCTGATGCGTGTATCCGATGTGGTGACAATCGGTTCTTTCAAGTTCTTTGAGCTGCACCACCGTTTGCCGCCCTTGCTTTGCTTTGTCATATAGCGGGACAGTGCTTCGTATCCGTACTCGTTTGGTTGAAGTCTGCGGCAGTTTGCATACCCCTTGCCCCACAGCCGCTCTATCTCATCTCGCGGCATTCCGCTCATAACCACATGATGGTGCACACGTTTCGGTACACCGTCAGCATCGGCATACTCTATGACGTATATATACTTCATTTCACTCAGTCCGTGCTTCCGGCGATATGTACGTATCCGGCGAATATAGTTCTGCATGTCCCTGCGGGCTTGATCTGCATCCGGAACAAAATCTCCAGAATATGTCAGGGTTACGCAGCAATCATCTTCGGTGAAGTTTGCATTCAGCCTTCGTTCCAATCGCTTGCGGGCATTGCGCTCATTCAGTGCGATCTGCTCAGTGCGGGTTATGTGGTGTTTCGCTTTTCGCACCTCGTTTGCAGTGTTCCATATCGGGAAGATTTCGCACTCAAGCATCTTACCTGCCTTGATGGTTTTGCATCTGTATCTGCCTACGGCAGTGTGATTGGTGGCGATTGCGCCGGATGCAGTGTCCGTGAACAGCTGCATGTATCGTTCGGAACTGTGCATGTGTGAACCTCCTGCCGATATGATGCGTGATGTACGCAGGGGGTTAAGACCCCCTGCATCCCCCCCGAGTAATACCCCGGAAGGGGATAGCGCACACGCATACTCAAACGTTGACTTGTTAATACTTCATACAAGCCCGAAAAAGACTTGTGGCTTTCTTATTATAGGTAGAAACGTCTACTTCTCAGCACCGGCACGTGTCTTAGCCGCTGCCGTGCCCTTGCTCTTTTTGCAGTCGCACTTTTCGTTCGGATCAAGCCGTGCTCCGCAATACGGACAGGTTTTATAGTAGGTGCTTGTCCGCTTCGATCGGCATATAGCCCTTGCGTATGTGGTATTCATGTTGGTTAAGCTCCTTATTATCGGTTATCAGTTTGCCCCGCCATGCCGGAAGGATACGTTTGCTGCCGTCAGCAAACACCGCATACATAACAATGTTGTTATTGCTCATGCTGTAGTATCCTCGGCTCGGTGATACCGGATCACATTGCAGTTCGCAGATTTGCCATGCATTCGGGTAGTCGATGCTGACACACAGGCACGGCACATGCAGCCTGTCCCCGTTTCGATTCTGCGTGAACTCGTGTTCCAGTATGATTTCCCGTGCGGAAAGTTCGTAGTGTGCACAGGCTTGCTGCACAAGCCTTCGCATTTGCGGCAGCAGGTTCATATCATATCGGCATCGGCGGCAGGGCATTTTTCTATTTCCGCCATGATGAATTTATATATGCTGTCCGCCATTATCTTGTAAGGCTCATGCATCGAACTGTTTTCCGCCCCTTTTTCATCTACCGTTTTGCGCAGGTCCTTTTCTATCTGCGCCAGCAGGGTTACAGCGTTGATACACTTGGCAGCGCGTTCTTGCGTCTCTGTGTAAATGGAATGTACCGCTTGCGCAAGCTTAAACATGATTCCGGGAATGCCCGTCTCTTGATCATAGGTATCCGGATCGCTGTAACGCATAACATCAACCGCCATCTGACGCAGATCTTCAAGCGTAACATGCGTTTCTTCAAGCCTTTGCACATAATCAAGGAACTGCGCATATTCTTTATTGGTTGCCAACGCAAACCAATCATTTCTAATGAGGATTTGCTGCACCTCTTCAGCGAACATTATTCGAATTTCTTTTATAGGTTTTGGCTTATTCATAGGGTATTCCTTTCTATGCTTATACGCTGCGTTCTGTCAATTTCGCATCGCCCCGCAGTCTGTGCAGGGCTTGTTTTTGTTAAGCACCTGCACAGACTGCGGGGAGTAGGGAGGAAATCCATGAATGCGAACCTTGACAGAACGCAGCGCAGTTATCCACATGTCCCTGTTGAATTGTGGGTTATTTTTATTCCTTTGGAGCAGCATTCAGCAATCGTGCGATCTTCTCGGCCTCGGCTTCGTCTTGCGGGTTAAGTTTTCGCCCAAGCAGGTTTTCAATCGCATCAAAAAACTGCTTATCCGGGGTTTCACGGTTGCCGCTGTGGTCAACATCTTTGCGGTCCCGCAGCCTGTATACACCATAAAACCATTCTCCGCCAATGCAGTTACTCGTTACTTTCCATTCGCTCTTCATTTCAATTCGCCTTCTTTCTTTAAATAGTCATAGCAAATGTTCTTTCCGTACGTGGCGGTCCAATCCAGCGTTGACACGGTTTCATGATCGAATCCGTCAAAAACGTCTTCAATAACTGGTTCATGCGCTTCATCGATGATGATGCCCGGGGCTTCATCTCCATAGATTTCGCTTTCCATAAGATAGAATGTTTTTCCATAGAGTGTGCGGCGGTCAATTTCGTACCATGTGCCGGTATGTCCCTTAATCTTGATGTTTTCAAGTTCTTTTTTCGCCACTTCAAGCCTTCCTTTCAGCATACATCTCAGCATATATCCTTAATAATCGATTCAACCGCTGCCCAGTACAGCGGCATACCAAGGAACATAACCTCGCCGCCGTACAGCAGGGTGCCGCGAAACTCCACGGCATACGGGCGGAACAGCTTGAACAGCAGCCAGCCGAACAGCGTGATAAGTGCCCACTTTATCACTTTGGCAATTGCTTTTCGCAGTGCCTTATTGCGTTTGGAATGCCTTCGCCTTATCATTCTACCCTCCAAACCATGAGTACTTCTTCCAAGTCAATATACATCAGACGCGGGATATCACATTTTTCAGCACTCCAACCGATAATTTTTCCATTCACATCTTTGTGGACTATAAATTTAGCGCACTCAAAATCCGGCGATACAGTTCCGTTTTTCATAAAAAAGCGTATTTTCATTCACACCTCCGTGAGCTTTGCCGTGCGGCCTTTTCAACCATATCGCGGAACGGCTTGCTGCCGCAAAGCGCGGCTGCGATATCGGCAGCGGCTGCATCGCCGATATCGGCTTCAACATACAGCGGAACGGCGGTGCCGAATTCGCCCGTTGCCCTGTCGCGCGGTGCAATGATTCCAACCTGAATGTACTGTTTCTGCTTCGTTTGCGTTTCTGTTGTCATTGGTGGTTCCCTCCTTAATCAAAACTAACGCCCATGGCGGCTTCGTAGCGGTGAAGGATCTTCGTACTTGCGTCAATCACTTCGTCCGCTGTTGCACCGCGAATCGATCCGCTCAGCATCTTGTTAAGACGCGGCGCGTCAACGATGATGCCTGCTGATTCCAGCTGTGCAATCAGCCATGTTTTAGGAAGTGCGTTACGGCAAAGCATTATTCTGACTTCATGCCTTTCATTTCGTGTAGTCTCCATTTAGTAGTCTCCTCTATCGTTTTTTATGTGCAACAAACATTGACATTATATGCCAACAATGGTATACTGTGGTTGCTGAATCCAATGAACCATTGTCGCAGTCCGTTTTTGCGGGCTTGTGTTCAATGTTTGTTGCTTTCAATAGTATTGTACCATACGAATGTATGAATGTAAATACAAAAGCAGACATTTGCATGATATATTTTGTTGAAGGGGTTTTTATGGATATAAGTCGCATCGTTGAATTGGCAAAGAAACAGGGAAAAACAATGGCTCATCTTTGCCGTCTTTTAGGTAAAACGCGTAGTTATTTAAATGATGTGAGACGTGGTGCATGTGTGTTACCATACAATTCTATTGAGATTATTGCTGCTGATTTAGGAACAACACCGGAGTATCTGCTGTTCGAGACGGATAATCCGTCCGTACCGGTAAGCAATCAGAGCATGAAATCTGATGTTGAGCCTGCGCTTACTGAGCAGGAAAAGTTGTTGCTGGAAATGTTTCGCGGAACAACTGAACAGGGACGAATGCGCATTATCCAGGCGGTTATGAACGTCTGCGATGACATTGAAAAAAAGCCTGCAAGAACGGATCAAATTTTTGTTGGCTGAATGCCGGGGAAAAAAGATCATTCCTTTTGAGCTGCTGCAATGCTGCCGCCGCTTGAAAGAGATAGATAACAATTCTTAATCAATTGGGAGGAACTTTTCGATGAAGAACATGAAAAAGAGTGTGTATGTGTTTTGGGGAATCGCTGCATTCGGCGTTTTGGGTGCAATTCTTTCAATTCCGAATCTGCAAAATATGCTGATTTACTTTGCGTTGATTGTTGTGTTCGGTGCTCTCGGATATTGGCAGTTCCGGAAGGGACAGGCGGAGCAGCCCGCCGAATCGCCGAAAGAGAAACCTGAAGAAGCGGAGCAGCCCGCCGAATCGCCGAAAGAGAAACCTGAAGAAAAAGTACCCGAGGGGAAAGAAAAGAAACAGGATAAGCCGACAGTAAAAACAGCTGAAGGTGCATCGGCTGAACCTAAGGCAGCGCAGCCGTCCGCCATGGAACGCAGTGCTCCGAGGGAAGAATCCAAGATAAAAGCGGAAGAACATGATAAGCCGACAGCAAAGGCGGTTGAATATGCAATGCCCGAAATCAAGACTGCACAACCGCCCGCCATGGAACGCAGTGTTCCGAGGGAAGAACCCAAGATAAAAGCGGAAGAGCATGATAAGCCGACAGCAAAGGCAGTTGAATATGCAATGCCCGAAACCAAGGCAGCGCAGCCGTCTTCCGTGAATGAAATTGATTACGGTTTTCATTCAGATGATGATTACGACTATTGGAAGGTTAAGGTTGCGGGAGTAACATTTAAAAACGGCAGAAAATCACGTCAAACAATTCTGAAAAAGATTTTTTTTCGAGATGAACCCTTCAATAAGGATGAATGCCATTCATGCACACTGAGACGCGGAGAATATGAGGGCGAACCTTCATTCGCCGTTTGCGTACATGATGATATTATTGGATTCATACCCAGGGAAAAGGTGCAGTACTTTTACGATAACTTTTATCGTTGCGATGGTATTACCGCTATACGGGTATTCAGCGAACACGATATTATTGGAGCAAGAGTGGTTGTGCGCTTCCGCAGGAATGCGGATGAAACGTCCAAAGATGCACCGCAGGAAGTAACAACTGAGGCTGTACTTGAAACTTCAAACACCAAGGCACAGTTTTGGAGCGATGATGAGGATGAATGTGATGAGGTTGAAAGTGAAGATAATGCGGCAGCCGATGAAACGGCAGCGCAGCCCGCTAAGACTGAAGCGGCTGATAAACCTGCATCCGTTTTCTTTGGGCAGGTGGTTGTTACTGAAGGGGAATTCCGGTCATTTACGCGCCGAAAATTGAATGAGATCCTTCGGGAAAAGGGTGCAATCATAGAATCAACCATTACAGGCAATACAGATTTTTACATTGTTGGTGATATACCTTTAGAAAAACTCGACAGCAATTGCTTGAGCAGTAACGGACGAAAGCTTGAACGCCTGCTTGATAAGGGTGAGTGCTATGCAACGGAGCTGGATGAAGATAAACTGTTAGCCCTGCTTGCGGAAGAATAACCGAGGTATCGCATGAAATTCAAGTATCCCGCCATGGGAACAACAAAAAACGCGGTTATCTATGCCCGATACAGCTCACATAGTCAGCGTGAAGAAAGTATCGAAGGTCAGCTGCGCATATGTCATGAGTATGCAAAAGCTGAAGGCTTGGCAATAGTCGGCGAATACATAGATCGCGCGATCAGCGGCACTACCGATGCCCGCCCCGACTTTCAGCGCATGATTGATGATGCAAAGAAAAAACAGTTTTCGTATGTAATCGTTTACAGGCTGGATCGGTTCGCGCGTAATCGATATGATAGCGTGCTGTACAAGCATGAGCTGAAGCAATGCGGCGTCAAAGTCGTGTCTGCAACCGAGGGCATCGGCACCGGTGATGAGTCGATCTTGCTTGAAGCGTTGATTGAAGCCAGTGCCGAGTACTACTCTATGGAACTGTCGCGCAAAATCAAACGTGGCCGGCAGGACAGCGCAATGAAGGGCAACTTCCTTGGCGGTGCCGTGCCTCTTGGGTACAAGGTGGTGGATTCTAAGTTTATTATTGATGATGAAACCGCGCCGATAGTCAGGTATATTTTCGAACGCTATGCGGCGGGGATAGGGAAAAAACAAATTATTGATGAACTGACGGCAAAAGGATACATGCGGCGCACTGGTAAGCCGTTTACATACAGGGCTTTCGATTCAGTTTTGCGGAACCGTAAGTACACCGGCGAATTCACTCAAACGGGGATCACGGTTGAAGGCGGATGCCCGGCGATTGTAGACACGGAGATGTTCGAAAAGGTTCAGGCTCGACTTGAGATTAACCGCCGAGCACCGGCAAAAGCAAAGGCAAAAACGGAGTACCTGCTGTCCGGAAAGATGTTCTGCGGCTATTGCGGCGAACCTATGATCGGCATATCCGGCACTGGTAGACATGAAAAAACGTTCTATTACTACTCTTGCGTTGGACGGCGTGGAAAGAGCGGCTGCAAAAAACAACATGAAAAAAAAGACTTCATCGAGTGGTATGTTTGTGAGCAGACCGTGCAGTATATGCAGGATCCGGAGCGGTTGTCGCATGTTGCAAAGCGAATCATCGAGATTAACGATGCTGAGTTTGACGGCGGAAAGGTGAAAGAGCTGGAACGCGCCGTTGAAAACTGTGATAATGATATTCGAAAGCTGGTTGATGCGCTTACAACGATTCCCGATGCGGGACGTGCCGCACTGTATGATAAGATTGAACGTATAGGTGCAGCCAAGGCCGATATGGAGATTGATCTTGCAAAGGTTCGCGTGCTTTCCGAGGTGAGATATAAGCAGGAAGACGTTGAAGCATGGATAAGATCCATGTGTCGCGGGGATCTGATGGACTTTGAGTTCAGACGGCAGCTGATTGATGTTTTCATCAACTCCGTGTATCTGTTTGACGATCGGGTTGTTATCGTTTATAATATTAAGAACGGCAAGCAGGTGTCTGCCATAGATGTGCTTAACGCCGTTGAAGAACTGGACGGTGTGGAGCTGTCTTCGGACAGCACGGAAGACGGCAATGCAGGTGGGAGCGGTTCGGTTTTAGTCGCGGATGCTCCACCATACATGAAAAATCCGAACTTATTCCCAATCGGGAACGGGTTCGGATTTCTTATTTTCATCAAAGATATTATCGATTGAGCGTGGGTTCCCGGTTTTGCCTTGCGCAAAACCGGGGGATTTGTACATTCGACGAAGAATTCCTCCTTCTGTACAATAGCGGTATCAACCAAAAGGGGGATTGCATATGGAAATTCAGTACATTCGCGGGGCGGCGCCCGGGATGTCTATTTCTGCGAATTTGACGGCCCCGCTTCCGGAAATGTCCTTGTCATTGTTGAAGGACAATAACCGATTATGACAATGACCTCCGCAATGCAGGTCTTGTTGTGATAACCCTGCCGGGAAGGGCAGGAAAATACCGAGCGGTCTGCTTCAGATCCCCGCCGACTTCTGCTGCGCAGAACTGGCTTCCGCCTGCCTTGAGGACGGCGGTCAGTACGTCTATTTCCGGGAAGCCGGCCCGCCCGTGTTACTATATGTGGGAGAAGCAGAACCGGAAGGCAGCCTGATTCCGGCTTGACAGCGATGCGAGTCCCAATGTATAATTTCCCTGAGGGCTGTACGGTCCACAAAAGCAGAAAGGAGATAGGATTTATGGAACAAAAGCAGCGTGTCCGCCATCGTGATGAGGCTGTTGAACCGATTGAGTGCTATCTCCGGACAAACTATATTCCGCCCCACGGGAAGCTTCCCGCAGAACGGGAAATGTGTGAAATGTGGGGGCTGAACCGCACAACGCTCCGCGCTGCCATCCGCCGTCTGACGGAAACGGGCAGCCTGTAACAGCCTGAAGGGATCAGGAACATATGCTGCGCCGCCCAAGCGGTAGCGCAATCTTCAGGATGCAAAGTCCACCACGGAAGCCGTCAGCGGGGAGGAAAGCATCGGAATTACCTATGCCGCAGAATCGGAAGCAAGGCAGCTTCGCATAGAGGAAGGTGGCAGCCTGTTCTTCCTGACCGGCATTGCCCGGGATTACAATAACGTTCCGGCGGAATTCTTCAAGTCGGCGGCGCGGCCGGATATGGTTCGCTTTTCAAGCATTCTGCGCAAGCATCGGACGGAGCCTGAAAGGAGACAACCTCTATGAAACTGGCAGCAGTCGGAAGTAACTGCGTTGACTTCTACAACAATATTGAAAACGGAAAGGCCTATCCCGGCGGCAGCCCCGTCAACATGGCGGTCTATACCGTTCGCCTGGGGGGCGAGGCTTCCTATACCGGCCCGGTGGGCGATGACGTCTACGGAAAAATCATGCAGGAGGCCATTGCGGCCAAGGGTGTGGATACCTCCCATCTGTACGTCAAACCCGGCAAGACCGCCGTCTCTCAGGTGGAGCTGCTGGAGGGTGAACGGGTATTCGGCGATTATGAAGAGGGCGTTCTGGAGGACTATACCCTCTCCGAGGAGGATATGGACTTCATCCAGACCCATGACATGGTGGTCTGTGACCTGTGGGGCAAGGTTGAGGGGCAGTTCCGGGCGCTGAAGGCTCGGGGCATACCCACTGCCTTCGACTGCGCCACCCGTCCCGAGGACGAGGCCAGCCGGATCGCCATGCCCTATACAGACTACCTCTTCTTCTCCAGTGATGACGGCGACACACCTGCCCTCCGGGATCAGATGAAGGGCTACCACTCCCGTGGTCCCAAGCTGGTCATTGCTCTGCTGGGCGAGCATGGCAGTCTGTGCTACGATGGAAGCGAGTTCCATAAATTCGGCATCGTTCCCTGTGAACACCTTGTGGACAGCATGGGCGCGGGCGACAGCTATATCGCCGGCTTCCTGTATGGCATTGTGGAGGGGCTGCCCATCGATGAGGCCATGCAGAAGGGAGCGGCCAACGCCACCGAGACGCTGAAGTATTTCGGCGCCTGGTAAGAAAAAATGTACGGCGCTGCCCTCCGAAAATGAGCCGGCGGATGAGTATGCTGCGACCCGGCAGACGGTTCGCAACGCCATTGACACGCTGGCGAACGAAGGTCTGCTGCGGCGTGTGGCGGGAAAAGGCGTCTTTGTCCCGGGAAGCCACATCGAACGGGATCCGGAAGCACCGGGGGATCATGAATGGCCCTACCGGGACAAAGCGATTCGGTACGCTTTCCAATTCTTCCGCAATATGGATATGAAAACCACACCAATTTATTAGCAAGTCGCGTCTTTTGACAGGAAAGGATCGAATGTAGTATGAATTACGAATCGAAAGCTTGGGCCGAGGCCAAGGGTGCCTGCCTGAGAAACTTCAACGAGCAGGGCGATATCGACAGTGTCAACGGTGCGCTGGCTCTGCGTCCCAAGATTGAGAAGATCGTGGATCAGATCTGGGAGGAAGGCTTTGACAACATCTATTTCATCGGTATCGGCGGCACCTACGCTTCCGCGATGCAGGTTGAGGTCTATATGCGGGGCAAGTCTTCTCTGCCTGTATATGTGGAGAATGCTGCGGAGTACCTGACAACCGGCAACAAGCGGCTGACTGACCGCTCTGTGGTCATTTACTCCACCGTCTCCGGCAACACCAAGGAAATGGTGCAGCTCATTGACACTGTGAAGGCTCGGGGCGTGCGGGTGTTCGCCTTCATCGACACCCCCGGCTCCACCCTGACCCGGGAGGGCAAGTGGGATTATCTGGTGCTCTACCCCAAGAACGAGCAGCTGAAATTCTTCATGGTCGCCAACTACCTGATGTACAAGAACGGCGAATTCCCCTACTATGACCGCTACAATCAAGAGATGGAAGCCCACCTGGCGTTGGATCTGGTGAATATTGAAAAAATTTCCGACGCATGGGCCTATGACTACGCGGAAAAGAAGGTTGCCTTCCTGAAGGAGCATCCCGATCTTCCCCACTACTTTGTGGGTGCCGGCAACCAGTGGGGCGCTACCTACTCCTATGCCATGTGCTACTGGGAAGAGCAGATGTGGATTCGCACCAAGTCCATTACCTGCCCCGAGTTCTTCCACGGTATGCAGGAAATCCTGGTGGCAGATACCCCTGTGACCCTGTTCATGGGTGAAGACGAGCAGCGTCCTCTGGCAGAGCGGGTAGCCCGGTTCCTGCCTAAGGTCTGCGGCAACTATACCGTTATCGACACAAAGGAGCTGCCCATGGAGGGCATCAGTCCCGAATTCCGGGGCTCACTGTCCCATCTGATGATGCACGCCGTGAACAACCGCGTGGATGCTTACATGGAACTGTTCCTGCGCCATCCGCTGTCCATCCGCCGTTACTACCGGCAGTTTGATTATTGATAGCCTTCCTCTCCGTACTCCCTGCTGCGGGGGATTCGGCGGCGAAACGCGACCGTAAAGAGCGGCTAACACGCCGTACTCCCTGCTGCGGGGGATTCGGCCCCCAAAGCGGGCTGAGCGAGGGATTGTCAGCTCCCGGCTGTGCCCGGGAGTTTTTTTGCAAAGGAGAATGTGTATGCTTTGGACCGAGCAACTGTTTCATATCAAAAAGCCCATCATTGCCATGCTGCGTCCGGATGCACTGAAAATGCTCTGTTTTATCAATCTGGAGTCAGACGGGAATCCGGACACACGCCCTGTGCATCAGTGCCAACGCCGCCGGTCAGGATGTGGATGATGCGCTGATCGCCAGCGTAAAGCAGGCAGCGCCGGAAGTGGCGGTGCTCTGCAATACCGGCTGCCGGCCGGATACCATCGCCCGGAAGCTGCCCTAAGTTCGGATTTAACCAGTATGTGTTCACAACGCAATTAAAAACACCGAGTTTTCGGTGTTTTTAATTTATCATTTTGCTAATTGTAATTTTGCTGACTTTTTTGCAGCCTGCGCCGCAATAATTTTATTTTAATATTCCGAATTGAATTTTACATGAAGTTTAAAAGCACTTCATTTTGAAAATCCAGTCCGCGCTGTGTAAGCCGCATTGAATCATCCGTAACTTCCATATTCCCCGCAAGGACAGCATCGCTCACGGCGGAGGCATAGTGTTCAACGGGGTCAATGCCGAAGCGTTGTGCGAATTCCGCGCGGTCAATGCCCTTTATCTTTCTGAGACCGACCATGATGCACTCGAACATCTCATCCCCGAGGGAAATCTCTTCGGTCATTTCAACGGGCAGCTTTCCGTCGTTAAGTGCGGCATTGTAACCGCTGAGCTCCGCTTTGTTTGCAAAACGAACCCATTTGCCGTTGACATGAAGTGCGGAGTGCGCATTCAGCCCAAGGCCGAGATAGTCGCCGTTTGCCCAATAGTTCAAATTATGGCGGCATTCGCGGCCGGGAAGGGCAAAGTTGGATATTTCATAGCGTTCGTAACCAAAGCTGCGGAGCAGGTCAAAACCGGCATCTTCCATATCAGCAACGGCATCTTCGTCGGGAAGCTCGATTGAACCGTTCCGCACTGCTTCAAACAGGGGTGTTCCCTCGGTAAGAATGAGAGCATAGGATGAAATGTGTTCCGCACCGAGTTCCGCCGTGCGCCGTATCGTGTCAAGATAAGATTCGGAACTCTGTCCGGGAAGGCCGTGCATGATATCAACATTGATGTTGTCGAAACCTGCCTGCCGTGCAAGCTTAAATGCACGGAAAAAATCTGCGGCGGTGTGAATGCGTCCGACTGCCTTAAGCACAGCGTCATCGGCACTCTGAAGTCCGAACGAAATACGGTTGATTCCGCAGTCGCGATATTGAACGAGTTTTTCGAGTGAAACGGATTCCGGATTGCATTCGATTGAAATTTCCGCATCGGCGGGGAAAACAAAGTTTTCGCGAAGCTTCGCCGCAAGGCGCGGAATCATTCCGGCGGGCAAAAGACTCGGCGTTCCGCCGCCGATGAATACGGTTTCAAACTCCTTTTTCGGGAGCATCGGCGAAATAAGGTCGATTTCCCTGAAAAGAGCTTTGAAATATTGCTCAAATGCGTCTTGCTCGCATCCGGCGAAACTTACAAAGTCGCAGTATGCGCATTTTTTCCTGCAAAACGGAATGTGAATATAAAGTCCGCTCATGGTTTTCTCCGTCAATTAATGCGCAGAACGCTCATGAATGCTTCACTGGGCAGTTCCACGGAACCTATCTGTCTCATGCGCTTTTTACCTTCTTTTTGCTTTTCAAGCAGCTTCTTTTTACGCGTGATGTCGCCGCCGTAGCATTTTGCAAGAACATCTTTGCGAAGAGCACGCACGGTCTCTCTGGCAATGATTTTGCCGCCGATCGCAGCCTGAATCGGAATTTCAAACTGCTGCCGGGGAATGACTTCCTGAAGCTTTTCGGCGACGGCACGCCCTTTTGCGTACGCCTTGTCACGGTGAACAATGGTCGAAAGCGCATCGCACATATCTCCGTTAAGCAGAAAATCGAGCTTAACGAGATCGGAGGGGACGTATTCGCTGATTTCGTAATCAAACGATGCATAGCCCCTGCTGCGGCTCTTCAGGCTGTCGAAAAAGTCAAAGATGATTTCGTTCAGCGGGATGGAGTAGGAAAGTTTTACGCGGGTCGGGTCAAGATAGACCATATCGATGAAGATACCGCGCTTTTCGATGCAAAGCTCCATAATCGTGCCGACATACTCCGGCGGGGTCATGATGTGCGCGGAACACATGGGTTCTTCCATGCGTTCGATTTCCGTAGGTGCGGGCAGGTTTGCGGGGTTGTCGATCCAAACTTCGCTGCCGTCCGTCATGATAACGCGGTAAATTACGCTGGGCGCAGTGGTAACAAGATCAAGATCGAATTCGCGTTCGAGTCGCTCCTGTGCAATTTCCATATGCAAAAGCCCGAGGAAACCGCAGCGGAAGCCGTAGCCGAGTGCCTGACTGGTTTCGGGTTCAAAACTGATGGAAGCGTCGTTCAGAATGAGTTTCTCAAGTGCATCGCGCAGGTTTTCGTAATCCGCACCGTCGGCGGGATAAATTCCGCAGAATACCATGGGGTTCGCGTGCTTATAGCCGTGCAGCGGCTCCTTGGCAGGGTTTGCCGCAAGGGTTATCGTGTCGCCGACTTTGGTTTCGGCAACGGATTTAATGGATGCGGAAATGTATCCGACTTCGCCGGCGGAAAGCTCGTCCGTGGGCTTAAGGCTCGGGGAGAACACGCCGACTTCCGTAACGTCGAATTCATTGCCTGTGTGCATGAAACGGATTCTGTCGCCTGCACGCACAACGCCGTCCATGATGCGCACATAGCTCAGCGCACCCTTGTAATTATCGTAAAAACTGTCAAAAATCAATGCACGCAGCGGCTTTTCGGTATCGCCCTTCGGCGCGGGAAAATCCGTCACGATGCGCGCAAGCACCTGTTCAACGTTCAGACCCGTTTTCGCGGAAACCCGCGGAGCATCCTCGGCAGGAATGCCGATAATATCTTCGATTTCCTGAATTGCATTGTCCGCATCGGCGGACGGAAGGTCGATTTTGTTGATTACAGGCAGGATTTCAAGCCCGTTATCGACCGCAAGATAGACGTTTGCAAGAGTTTGCGCTTCAATTCCCTGCGTTGCGTCAACGATAAGCACCGCTCCCTCACAGGCAGCAAGTGCGCGGCTGACTTCGTAAGTAAAGTCAACATGCCCCGGAGTGTCGATAAGGTTGAACATATAACGTTTTCCGTCGGTATGGGTATAAAACATGCGTACGGCGGTGGATTTTATTGTGATGCCGCGCTCGCGCTCGATGTCCATGGAGTCCAAAAGCTGCTCTTCCATGTCGCGGCTCGAAACGGTGTCCGTAAGCTCCATCAGCCTGTCCGCAAGGGTGGATTTGCCGTGATCAATATGCGCAATGATGCAAAAATTCCTGATTAGTTCCTTTGGGTATGCCATTTATCCTCCGAAAAAGCGTGTTCCGCGTATCACACACGGAGAACTCCGCCGTCAGTCAATATTTTATCAGTATGAATTATACACCAATTGCGGCCGTTTCGCAATACGGAACAATTTGAACGGCATAAAAACACCGCACACGGCGATGTTTTGCAGCTGTGCGGCGGGGAATGCGTTTCTTGGGTTGATTAGGGACTGTGCCCGTGAGCTGTTTTTATGTATCCGTTTTTGAAGCGCAGGCGTCAATCCTTTTCAACATGAGTTCCGAACAAAAGGCATATTGCACGGCAAAGCTTATCACATGCACCGTTGCTGAAATCAAAAAGTGTGATATGAGAGGGAGCCATGCCGGTGAGCATACTCAGCACGCCTTCGTTGCTGTTCGGTGCGCAGTCGATTCGGAGTTTGTCTCCGTCAGTTACGGTGCAGCTGCCGTCCGGTTGAAGTATCACGAGAACATCCGTTCCGTCCGTCGGGCGAACATCGGAAAACAAGCCGAGGATTTGGAGCAGCTCGTTGTATTCCTCAATCAGCAGGAATTCTTCGGCGGCAATATCAACGGAAACCTGCCAGCTTTCGATAACATCCTGAAGCCTGAACCGCAAAAATCCGTTAAGGTTAAGAAGCGAATTATCGCAAAGGTAATCAAAGACCCTTTCGGAGATCATGTTCGGATCCGACTCGGGTGCGGAACCGAGGGCGCAGGGAAGTATCTTCTTCTTTTCATCAACGGAAAACGGAAGCATATCAACCATTCTTGCAAATTCAAAATAACGGAGGTCAACAAGCATAAGCTCGCTCAGTGCTCTTGCAAAAAGGCGCAGCTCGTCATCGTCCGCAATGTTCAGCATCAGACGTGATTCCGAACGGCAGCTGATTTCAACATGTCCAAGCCCGCAAAGCCGCATCCGCCGCGCAAGCAGTGCGCGTATACTCAGCGGCTCGGATTCCTTAACAGCTTTGTTTTCATCCTCATTTTCTGCTTCTGTCGGCATCTTATCGGCTGAATTGAAAACGGAGGGGGTAATAAATGCATCCGTTTTTGCGGCGGTGAAGGCATATTCGTCGGTAAGCACGGAATAGGTTTGCATATTGGCTCCTTTTTCGGTTGCCTGCGCGCGCACGGCGGGAAAAGCGGACGCCGGCAATAAAATCCACATTGTATTATGTGCAAACCGTGCAAAATGGTGCTTGACAATTTCTTGAAACTGCGTTAAAATTTCTGCTGTAATCGATGAACGAAGGTTTTTTGTGTGCGATGAACGGCATTCATGTTTCTCGAAAAACCGATCCGTTTCGAATCTTTATCGGCAGGTTGTCAGGAAGAGTAGGCTTGCACAATGCAGATCAAGAGAGGATTGACCCCGGGCTGAAAGTCAATCCCTGCCGCAGACCGAAAACCGCCCCGATGTTCGCTTGCGGCAGCAGTGCCTTACAACTGTTTTGAGCGGCGGAGTGCAGGCGCATTTCCGCAATCAAGGTGGAACCGCGGTATTCTGTTTGCCGTCCTTGAACTTTTGTTCAGGGCGGTTTTTTTGTTTCCGGCAGCAGAGCTTAAAAACGGCCTGCACGGCAGCAGTGAACATAACGCCGCTGATTTTGCTTATAATATCAACGTATAAAGGAGATTTAAAATGATCAACATCACTTTCCCTGACGGTTCCGTCCGCCGGTTTGAAGACGGCGTGAACGCATATGCCGTTGCAGAGAGCATAAGCCCGCGCCTTCGCAAGGCAACGCTTGCGGCAGAGCTTAACGGCGAGCTTTATGATGCGGCACTGCCCATTCACGGCGACTGCACACTGAAGCTGCTCACCTTTGCCGACGACGGCGGCAAATGGACCTATCGCCACACGGGTTCGCACATCCTTGCACAGGCCGTGAAACGCCTTTGGCCGGAAGTCAAGCTTGCAATCGGACCTGCGATCGATAACGGCTTCTACTACGACTTTGACACGGATATTCCTTTCAGCCCCGAAGATTTTCCGAAAATTGAAAAGGAAATTGCAAAGATAGTTTCCGAAAACCTGCCGCTTGAGCGTTTCGAACTCCCCCGCGAAGAGGCTATTCGCTTCATGCAGGAAGAGGATGAACCCTACAAGGTGGAACTCATTCGCGACCTGCCCGAAGACGCCGTGATCAGCTTCTATCGTCAGGGCGATTTTGTGGATCTCTGCGCAGGTCCGCACCTTGAATCCACCGGCAAGTGCAAAAATATCAAGCTCATGAGCGTTGCGGGTGCATACTGGCGCGGCAGCGAAAAAAACAAGATGCTCAAGCGCATCTATGCAACCGCTTTTGAAAAAAAGGCGGATCTGGATGAATATATCCACATGCTGGAGGAAGCCAAAAAGCGTGACCACCGCAAGCTCGGCAAGGAACTCGGCTTGTTTGCAATGATGGACGAAGGCCCCGGCTTCCCGTTCTTCCTGCCCAAGGGCATGGTGCTCAAAAACAAGCTCATTGACTATTGGCGCGAAGTACATAAGCGTTACGGCTATGTTGAAATTTCAACGCCCATAATGCTCAACCGCAGCCTTTGGGAGCGTTCCGGCCACTGGGATCATTACAAAAACAACATGTACACCACCGTTATTGATGATGTGGACTTTGCGGTAAAACCCATGAACTGCCCCGGCGGCATGCTCGTTTATCAAACGGAAATGCGTTCGTACCGCGATCTGCCCCTGCGCATGGGTGAACTCGGTCTTGTTCACCGCCACGAGCTTTCAGGTGCGCTGCACGGCCTTTTCCGCGTTCGCTGCTTCACTCAGGATGATGCCCATATCTTCATGACTTGGGATCAAATGAAGGACGAAATCAAAAACGTCGTCCGCCTGTTCGACGAGGTTTATTCCACTTTCGGCCTTAAATATTCCATCGAGCTTTCCACAATGCCCGAAGACCATATCGGCGACGTAAAGGATTGGGATTTCGCAACCGAAACCCTCAAGGCGGCAATCACCGAACTCGGCAAGGAATACGTCATTAACGAGGGTGACGGCGCGTTCTACGGCCCGAAACTCGACTTCCACCTTGCGGACTGTCTCGGCAGAACATGGCAGTGCGGCACGATTCAGCTCGACATGCAGCTTCCCGAAAGGTTTGAACTTGAATACACCGGCGCGGACGGCGCAAAGCATCGCCCCGTCATGATTCATCGCGTTGTTTTCGGCTCTATCGAAAGGTTCATCGGCGTTATCACCGAGCATTTCGCCGGCGCATTCCCCACATGGCTTGCACCCGTTCAGGTCAAAGTCATGGCAATGACCGACCGCACCCGCGATGCCGTGTGCGATATCGCCGCAAAGCTCGAAGCGCAGGGAATCCGCGTTGAAACCGATCTGCGCAACGAAAAAATCGGCTTCAAAATCCGTGAAGCTCAAATGCAGAAAATCCCCTACATGCTCATCGTCGGCGACAAAGAGGTCGAAAACGGCGTTGTTGCAGTTCGCGCAAGAAAGGGCGGCGATCTCGGCACAATGACCCTCGACGCTTTCGAACAGAAAATCAATGAAGAGGTCGCTTCAAAAACCCTCGATTGATATTATTAACATCGATATCTGATATTAACATCAATATCGATGTATACCGATGTTCGTAACACGTTCGGCAAAACTCTGATAAAGGAAAGAGGTGTCTTCAATGATAACAGATTCATATGATGATCAATCCCCTGCAAAAATCAATGTAAAGAAAAACGAGAACGCTATTCATGTTGATGCGGTCATTTACACTTTCTCTCAAGCGATTGAAAAGTACGTAATCTCTCACTATGACTGTCAGAAAATCGGAGAATACGCTATGGCTTGCGGAGCAACTTCTGTATATATGCTCAGGTATCACGGAAAGAAATTCGGCTTTTTTAGAACTTGGGTAGGAGCTCCTGCTTGTATAGTCCCAATTGAAGAATTATCAACTGTCTTGGACACGGACAAGATCATCCATTATGGCGGTGCAGGATGTCTCAACAAAGAAATCGCCAGAGGCAAAGTCATGATTCCAACAGAAGCCTATCGTGACGAAGGGACTTCCTACCACTATGCACCGGCCTCAGACTATATCCGGATCAAAAACCATGACGTTATTAAGGCTTTCATGGAAGAAAACAAGATTCCCTACGTTATGGGCGGGACATGGACTACAGATGCTTTCTACAGAGAAACCGTCAATAACTTTGAAAAGCATAAGGCTGACGGTTGCATCTCGGTTGAAATGGAAGGAGCGGCTGTTCAGGCGGTCTGTGATTTCCGGGGTTTGGAAGTATACATGTTCTTTACAAGCGGAGATCTACTGGATGCACCGGAATGGACAAACAGAACAGTACAGGGGCAGGTCAAACACACGCAACATGATCCGGGACATTTTGACATTGCTCTTGCGCTCGCAGAGTATGTGGTAAATCTGTAACAACAAATTCCCGCCTAACGAGGTAACCGCCATGAAGCAAATCACAAATAAGGAATACGAAGAGTGGCAGAAATACAAAGCGGAGAAAGCAAAAGTCCGTCCGCTGCTGCCGGGTTTGTCGGCGGAACATCGTTGAACGGAAAGGTTAAATGGATTGATAATTCCGGAAGAGCACTCAGAGAAATTATGCGAGCATAAAGCAAACGACCTGTCCGCCGGCAAGCGGGCAGGTCGTTTTTGTTTGTTTAAGTCGGAATCAATGCAAATTCACACGATTCGTATGTCGGTTATCAGCGGGCAATGAAGAACATTGCGGCGAACAGTATGCCGATGATCCAGGTGCTGAGGCTGATATCTTTGATCTTGCCGGTGAAGAGCTTGATGAAGATGTAGGAGATAAGGCCGAACGCAATACCATAGGAGATATTGTAGGTGAACGGCATGATCGCCATGGTCATGAACGCGGGAACTGCCGCAGAAGAATCGCTCCAGTCGATTTCCTTGACGCCGCCGATCATAAGAATGCCCACGAAGATGAGCGAAGCGGCGGTTGCACAGCTCGGAATGAGCGCGGCAATGGGCGCAAGGAACATTGCGATGAAGAACATTGCAGCCGTGAAAACGGAGGAAAGGCCGGTCTTGCCGCCTTCTGCGATGCCGGCGGAGGATTCAACGAAGGTGGTAACTGTTGAAGTGCCGCAGACTGCACCGAAACATGTTGCTGCCGCATCGGCCAACATGGCTTTGTTCATGTTGGGAACATTGCCGTCCTTATCGAGCAGATTGCCGGCGGAACATGCACCGTATAGAGTTCCGAGAGTGTCGAACATGTCAACCATGCAGAATGCGAGCATGGAAGCGATGAACGTTGCCGCAAAGCTGCCGACGCCGTTGGCAGCGATGTATTCGGAGAAGTTGAAGCCTTCGGTGAAAACTTTGCCGAAAGAAATGTTGAAGAAATCACGGAAGGGCTGGATGATGTTGAGAGAGAGCTTGCTCTGAACATTGCTTGCATAGAATCCGTCGATCGTCAGAAGGCCGAGTGCATAATAAAGCACTGCGCCGCCGATGATACCCCAGAAGACTGCGCCCTTGATCTTTTTCTTTGACATTGCGCCGATTGCGATGAGAGCCGCAATGGTGATGAGCAGGGGCATTATCTCTGCCCATGTAGTGTGGCCGAAGATAATGTTGAACGAGTGCAGGTCAACGAGTGTGGAATCGCTGTTAACAACGATTCCGGAATTCTGAAGCCCGAGGAATGCAATGAAAAGACCGATGCCCGGTGCAATTGCAGCCTTGACAGCTTTCGGTATTGCGTCAAAGATAAGCCTGCGGAGGCCTGTGACCGTGAGCAGAAGGAACACGATGCCGTCCACAAGAACCATAACGAGCGCATTTGCATAGGTAAAGCCCATGCCGATGCAAACCGAGTAAACAAAGAATGCATTCAGACCCATGCCGGATGCCTGTGCAAGCGGCAGGTTGGAAAGCAGGCCGATGAGCAGCGTTCCGAACACTGCGGAGATTGCGGTTGCGATATAAACGGCGTTATAATAACTTGCGCCGAGTGCGTCGCCTCCGAGCGTGGAGAACATTCCTGCGTTGACCATCAGAATGTACGCCATCGCCATAAAGGTCGTGATGCCCGCAACCAATTCGGTGCGAACTGTGGTGTTGTTTTGTTTGAGCTTAAACATGTTTCCTCCTCGAACTCAAAACTTTGCAGCCTTTTCAACGCCGAAAGTCAGCCGCATACGATTGCGGACATTCAGCCATTGAATCGCCGCATTTTATTATATCAAAAGCTTTTGGGTTAATCAATATCGGTTTTGAAAAAGAAGGGAAAGTGATTTTCGCGGTTGTTCATGCCGAACACTTGTGGTATACTGTTGACAGAAGCTTTCAAAAGCCGGCGAATGCGGCGAAAGCAGCACAAAACCAAACATTCCGGAAGGATTGAATATTATGAAAAAAATAAAACGAATTACAGCGGCGGTTCTTGCGGCAATGCTGCTTGCATTAAGCCTTTTTTCCGCATATGCGGAACCGCAGACCAAAACGGAGATCTATTCCGAAAATTCGGCGGGCGAAACGGTTGTGCGGATACAGATCCGCCTGCGCGAGCTGGGCTACCTTTGGTTTAAGCCGACCGGGGTTTACAGGGCAATGACAGTAAAAGCCGTTGAGGAATTTCAAACCCGCTGTGTTGCCTACGGTGAAAGGCTTGGCGTTGACGGAAGAATGGGGGAGCAGTCCATGCTTGAACTGTTTGCGCCGAGTGCGCCGAAATTCCGCATTCCGGATTCGGTTCATCTGCCGCGCGGACCGATTGCGGACACATTAAAGGTTAAAGGCGAGGTTCAAAGCTGGAACACCGTAAAACAGAAATTGAATGTCAACGAGGAGTATACGGTTATTGACTGCAACACGGGCAAGGAATTCAAGCTCGTGTTCACCGGCGGGGAGAACCATGCCGAGGCGGAGTTGGCTTCCGAGTCGGAACTTGAAGCTTTCAACTATATCTGCGGAAGCGAGTATAACTTTCTTAAACGTCCCGTTGTTGTGATGTTCGGAGAAACGGCAGTCGCTGCCTCAATTCAATGCTATCCGCACGGCAGCGATTCCGTGGCAGATAACGGCATGGAAGGGCATGTCTGCCTGTTCTTTGAAGGCAGTCTGTCCCATGTGGGCAGCTTGCCCGATGTTGAACACAATGCAAATGTTTTTGCGGCGGCGGGCAGAGGATAAGAGTAAACGCTCATTATTGTCGTTTTTTAAAACGGTATTTAACTCGGCATTCGGGCATTTCGGACGGGATGCTTTATGTGCCGAGTTTTTGATTTCGTGCATAGAAAAAGATGTATTGCTGAACGATTCCGGAAAGCTTGCCGATGCTGCGTGCGGCGGCCTGAATTTCTGATTTTGCAGGCGCATGGCGGGCGGCCGGGGTGTCGGCGGTCGATGAGTCGGAAAAATACAGTTCGGTCATTGCTCTCTCGATCCATACATCAACGGGGAAAGCATCCGCGTGTCCGAGGGAAAACAAAAGGATGCAGTCCGCGACCTTCGGGCCGACACCCGGAAACGTCAAAAGTTCCTTTCGCGCTTCGGCTGTCGGAAGCGACCGCAGCTTTTCAAGATCATAACCGTCGGCAATGCGTTTGGCGGATTTGATTATATACGGAGCGCGGTAACCTGCACCGATTTGCTTCAATTCATCTTCGGAAAGTGCGGCAATGCGTTCCGGCGTCGGAAAAGCGAAAACTTCACTGTTTTTACCAAAATCGCAATCGACGGCTGCGCAATCGGAAAAGTACCGCACCGGCAGCTTTTCTCCCGCAAGGGAACAGAGCCTGTCAATAATACCCGATATACGCTTGATATTGTTGTTTGCAGATATTATGAACGAGATCAGCGCTTCAAACGGTTCCTGGTTAAAAACGCGAATGCCCGACGAACCGGGAAGGCATACCCGAAGCCTTTCGTCGGCTGCAAGCGCGGCTTCAACGGCGGAATAATCGCGTTTAAGGTCAAAATAATCGATAAAAAGCTGTGCTTCGCCCTTGGCGCACGGAGTGACAATAAGCGAATCGTCGGATTGCATAACAAGCACGGCGCGCCCGCGAATAACGCCGGCGAACGCGAGGAAAGCTTCGGCATCAGGCAGACCGCATTCGTCAAACAAACCCGCCTGCATGTGCACGGGGTTTTTGACCCAACGGAACGCCTGCCCGCAGGTGCAGCATTTTTCAAGATCAAACGGTTTCACGCCGCTGACAACAAGCATGTTTTTGAAATATTTGAACTCCATATGCCGATTATACGGCAGAACGCGCGGAAAGGGAAGTGTTCGGGCGAAAATATACAGCCGTGACGGCAAAAAATGCTTGACAATGCACGCTGAATATGATAACATTACTCATTGAGCCGCTCCGAAACGGTTCAAAGTGATGCGAAGGCATTCACCGGAAGGGCGAGACTGGTAAGAGGAGGAACTATTATAATGTACGCAATCATCGTAACCGGCGGTAAGCAGTACAAGGTTGAGGTTGGCAGCGAGATCATGGTCGAAAAGCTCGATGAGCAGATCGGTGCAAACGTCAATTTCGACGTACTGATGATGGCTGACGGCGAAAACGTTCAGATCGGCACCCCCGTTGTTAAGGGCGTTTCTGCAAAGGCAGAGGTTCTCGAACACGGCAAGGGCAAAAAGGTCGTTGTTTTCAAGTATAAGCCCAAAAAGGATTATCGCAAGAAACAGGGTCATCGTCAGCCCTACACCAAGGTCAAGATCCTTTCCATCGGCTGAGAGGTAATTGCATGACCGAGATAACCGTTTTTTTGAAGGACGGCAAACCGATAGGCTTTGATGCACACGGACATACGGGTTATGCCGAATGCGGAGAAGATATTGTTTGTGCAGCGGTTTCGGCAATCACGCAGACCGCCGCAATGGGCGTTTCGGAACTTGTCCGCTGCCCGGCCGCACTGGAGATTAAAGACGGAGGGCTCTATCTGATGCTTGAAAAAACCGTTAAAGGTTCAAAATTGCAGCAGGCAGAGCTTATACTTGGAACGATGCTCTTAGGGCTTCGTTCCGTTGAACAAGATTATAGTGATTATCTTAAACTGACAGAGAGGGAGGTTTAACTATGTTCAGGATCAATTTGCAGCTTTTCGCACATAAGAAGGGCGTCGGCAGCTCCCGTAACGGTCGTGAAAGTGAATCCAAGCGTTTGGGACCCAAGCGTGCGGACGGTCAGTTCGTTCTTGCGGGCAACATCCTCGTAAGGCAGCGCGGCACACATTTCCATCCCGGCAATAATGTCGGCATCGGTAAGGACGATACGCTGTTTGCAAAGGTTGACGGCATTCTTCGCTTTGAAACCAAGCACGGCGGCCGCAAGTGCGTCAGCGTTTATCCCGAGGAAATCGCAGGCTGAGCTTTTCACCGAGCGAATTCTTGACAGCTCCGCAGATTCGGGCGGAGTGTAAACAAAATAACATAAAACAAAAAGCCGCGGTTTAACGACTGCGGCTTTTGTGCATGAATATGCATGAAGAAATGCACCGCTTCAAAAGTGCTGATTTGTAACAGCTTGTGCGGGCGGGATCAATGCTTGCTCATCATGCTGCGCCAGATATGCTTCGTGTCGCGCTTTGCACGCTTTGGAATGTCGGGATAAACCGCTGAAACGGCAGCAACCGCCGCTGCCATGCCGAGCGCAATTCCGGAGACAAAACCGATAGCTTTCATTTTGCGTACCTCCTGCTTTTTTTGAACAGCCGAAAAGCCGAAGCTGTTGCCTTATTAGTTTGTTCACGGGATGCGAAGCTCATGCGCAGAAGAGGCTGCGGCAAATTTTTCAATTTATTCACTGCGAAAGGTTGCTAATTTTTTTAAATTGAATTATACTTGAAGTGCGGCAGTGCGCCGCGAGCGGTAAAACGATACTGAAATGATTACATTAAATCGGAGGCAGAAAATGAACGATAATTCAAAGGCACATGTAAACGATGTTATCAAAACGATGCTTGAACGCAGCAGCATTCGCGCCTACACGGACGAAAAACTCACCCAAGAGCAGATTTCTCTGCTTCAGAATGCCGCGCTCAGTGCACCGACGGCAATGAACGCACAGGATCAGCGGTTTGTGTTCGTTACGAATGCGGAAATCATTGCAGAGCTTGAAGCGGGCGTTGTGGAGGCGGCGTGCGCCGGCGGCGATGCTGCTTTTGCCGAAAGAATCAAACAGCGCGGCGGCAAAATTATGTACGATGCACCTCTTTTTGTAGGTATTTTTGCTCATTCGGCAAAATTTTCCGGGGTTGATGCGGGTATAGCGGTGCAGAATATTGCGCTTGCCGCAAAAAGCATCGGCTTGGATTCCGTCATACTCGGGCTGCCGAGGCTCGCTTTTGAAGGCCCGAATGCTGCAAAATACAAAAAACTGCTCGGTATAGAAGCGGAACGCGAATTCATGATTGGAATTTCCGTCGGTCATGCTGCAATGAGCAAAACCCCGCATGAGTGGGATTGCAGTCATATTATTGATATCAGGTAAACACGTGCAGGCGGAACGGGAAAGTTTCAATATTTATCCTGTTTTGTCCTGCTTTATCCCTGCCGTGCGCACAATGCCGAAAACGGCAAACGGGGCAATAAAAAAGTTTGGAGGCAGCTTCGGACGGTTTACTCCGAAACGGAAGAAATAAACGGGCACGAAGCGGTTTGAATATGAGTAGAATACAGGTGAATGTCGGCGGAGTCCGCATTGGCGGCGGTGCACCGATTTCGATTCAGTCCATGACAAACACGGATACGCGCAATGCTGAAGCAACGGTGAAACAGATTCTGGAGCTTGAGAATGCAGGGTGCGAAATCGTCCGTTCTTCGGTTTATGATGATCGCTGCGTTGAAGTATTGCCGCAAATAATATCAAAAATACATATTCCGCTTGTTGCGGATATCCATTTTGATTACAGACTTGCCATAGGTGCAATCAAGGCGGGTGTTGCCAAAGTCCGCATCAATCCGGGAAACATCGGCTCGGAAGCGGGCGTGCGGAAGCTTGCGGAATGCGCCTCGGCATACGGAGTTCCGATACGTATCGGAGTGAACGGCGGTTCACTTGAAAAAGAACTTTTGCAAAAATACGGAGTATGCGCGGAAGCAATGGTTGAAAGCGCACAGCGTCACGCGGAACTGCTTGAAAACTGCGGCTTCGGCGATATTGTTGTTTCGCTTAAAGCGTCGGATCCGGTAACGACTGTACGCGCCTATCGCCTGGCATCGCAAATTATGCCGTATCCGCTTCATATCGGTGTTACGGAGGCGGGCATGGGCGAGACCGCATTGCTGAAATCCGCAATCGGAATCGGCAGCCTGCTTATTGACGGCATCGGTGATACGGTGCGCGTTTCGATGACCGGAGGAGTTTTGCAGGAAGTTGAGGCAGCAAAGAAGATACTTCGCGCTGTCGGCCTGCGTAAGGACGTGGCGGATGTTGT
>ERZ827524.483-NODE-483-length-51960-cov-3.053521_pt1 | contig 51960 bp, 41 predicted proteins | sample MGYA00519702_ERZ827524 | MGnify/ENA primary metagenome ERZ827524 (study PRJEB31778, sample SAMEA3449341) | human gut metagenome | biome: human gut; feature: human-associated habitat; material: faeces | place: United Kingdom | collected 2010/2012 ...
CGGTGCGGAGGCTCACATAAGCAGGAATCCCCTCCTTTTGCAGCGTCTCCTTAAACTCCTGCGCCCAGCCGGAATTCGTCCGGAGCAGAATCACCATATCCCGGTACTGTACCGGCCGCAGCGCACCGGTCTCCTTGTCCGTCACCTGAAAGCTCTGATACAGTGTACGGATTTTGGCAACAATTGCCCTGGCTTCAAAGCTGCGCACCGACTCTCCGCTTTCCTCCTCCTGCGTAAAAATCAGATATTCCGTGTCATTCCCGGTGTTTTCCGGATAAGAGGCGCCCTCATAAAGGGCAGCATCCTCATCATAGACAATCCCGCCAAGCTCCTGCCCCATAATCTTCTGAAACAGCGTGTTGACTCCCTCCAAAACCTCTCTACGGCTCCGGAAATTCTTATGCAGGTCAATCCGCTGGCAGCCGGATTCTTCCTTCGTATAGGTATGGTACTTTTCCATGAAAAGCTCCGGTCTTGCCAGACGGAATTTATAAATGCTCTGCTTGACATCTCCTACCATGAAGCGGTTATTTCGTCCGTCCTGTTCTCCGGAAACTGCCATCAGAAGATATTCCTGCACCAGATTACTGTCCTGGTATTCATCAATCAGAATCTCGTCAAAGCACTCCCGGTACTCCTTTGCCGCCCTGGTCGGAACAATCTCCCCGTCCTCTCTGGTAAGCAGAATCTGTAACGCCAGATGCTCCATATCGCCAAAATCGATCATATTGGCCTCGCGCTTTTTCTGCGTAAGCATACGTTCATAAGTGAGCACCAGAGAAATAAGCTCCTCCACCATCGGATAGGCTCTGTGCATCTGTGCAAGCGCCTGTTCGGGAGATCGTAACAGGAAATCGCCTTTCAGCTTCTCGATCTGCTTTTTCACCTCATTACGGAGCTGCTGAGCCATGGCACGTAATGCAGGATCCACAGAGTCATCCTTTTTCGAAGGGAGACGCCCGAAGGTGATCTTCTCCATGACCTCATACTGTTCCTGATAGGTCTCCTTCATCGATGCCTGCTCTAACATCTCCGCTTCCTTTTCAAGAAGCTCCCCATACATATAAGGGCCTGCCGGACGCTCTGACAGCCTGCACGCCTGCCGGAGTTTTCCGGCCAGCTCCTGCAGCATAAAGCACACATGGGAGGTAAGATACCTGCACCACTGCGTCCCGTTCAGTTCCTCCACATCCGCAGCTTTATAATCCTCCATGCAGCCAAGAAGCCAGTCTTCCGGCCAGGGATAGCTCTCTGCGAAGTCATGTAGCTTTTCGATATATTGCATGAGAAGCCGGTCGTTGCTTCCCCCTGTAAAATATTCCACACACTGCAGAAACTTCGGATCTGCCGCATCATATTCCTGCTCAAGCAGTTCATTTAAGGTATCCTGCTGCAACAGCTTCAGTTCTCCCTCATCTGCCACACGGAAGCCGGGATCTAACCCGATCTCATGGAAATGATTGCGGATAACGAAAAGACAGAAGCTGTCGATTGTGGTAATCTGCGCCTTATGTAATAACGCTGCCTGCTTCTGTAAATGCCCGTTAAACGGATCCACTGCAAGCTCCCGGTCAATCGCCTGCCGGATACGCTCGCGCATCTCTGCCGCTGCCGCATTCGTAAAGGTCACTACCAGTAAGCGGTCAATATCCACCGGATGCTCTTTATTCAGAATCATCTGAATGATTCTCTCGACAAGCACCGCCGTTTTACCGGAACCGGCTGCTGCCGAAACCAGAAGATTCCGGTTTCTTAAATCTATGACCTGCTGCTGCTCCTTCGTAAAGGTTACTCCCACGCCGCATCCTCCTTCTTATATCTGTCCTCTGTGAGCAGGCTCCCCCGGACATTTTATGCAATCAGTTCTGCATGGCTGAATGCTTACGCATCTTTTCGATGATATCCTGCTCATCCTTAAGGACATCCATGCCATGTCCGGGCTTTCGTTTTTCAAAGCCCGGTATTTTTCCGTCAAATGCACAGATTTCGCGGAACGTACAATAGGTACAGGACTCGGTATTGCCCTGCTCGCAGGGATTGACCTCAATATTTCCCTGTAGGATTTCGGTTCCAAACTGGTGCATCTTCTGGTTTACATAATTCGATATCACTTCGTAATCCTGCCGGTTTACCACACTGGACCGGGTAGATAAGGAGCCGTCACTTTTGCGCTCCACCGGAATAATTGAGGATTTCGTTGCAAAGCTGCCGTCCAGAAGTCCGATGACCTCCTCACTGTCGTTCACCAGTCCATTCATGCGCAGCTCCTTCAAAAGCTGATCGTTTACCTGCTCCGGACTCAGCTCTTCCTCACTCTTAATCATCGGGTCATTCACATGATAGTAAAGCAGCGCTGCCGGAACAACCTCCTTATCCGGATGACTTTTCTTCATCATTTCTGCCGCCACATTCATATAGACAATGAGCTGGAGCTGCAGGCCATAGTAAACGGCTGCCAGATCAAACTTCTTATTTCCCGATTTATAATCAATCACCTTAACATATATGTGATCTTCATCCTCACAGGTATCCAGACGGTCAATCCGGCCCCGGAGCTTCATCTTCTCTTCCTCCGAAAGCGTAATATTCACTGCATCCAGGTTTTCCACTCTCGAAAAGCTCATCTCGAACGCCTCCGGCAGGAATTTTCCGCTCTTTAGCTGCTCCTTTAACGCCCAGATCGTCCGTTTCAGAATCCGGTACATCCGCTCAATCATGTACTGATAACGCGCAGAGCTGTAAAGAATCGTTTCGCCATACTGCATGGAACAGTTCTCCAATGCCTCCCTAAGAAGCTGTTCGCCTTCCTCCTTCGGAAAATCCAGCCAGGTATAACCATGCTCCTTCAGGCAATGGGAGAACACCTCTAAAACCTCATGGTAAATATTTCCAAGATCTGTATTCTCAAGCTGGAACACTTCCCGCTCCTTAAGATTCAGCCCATATTGGAGAAAGTGTGCATAGGCACACGCCGCATAGCGTTCCAGACGGCTGACACTGTTTTCCAGTACCGTTCCGTAAACCATTCTCGCAATCATCGCTCCCAGCGGCTTATGCTCATAATGCTCATAGGCAGCCTGCAAAAGCTTCTCCATCTGACCGCGGAAGGCAGAATCCTCCCAGTAAATCCGGCACAGGCTGAAAAATTCCTCATCCGTCATGCCGCCCGCTCTTCCCTGTGCACGCTCGCGCAGTTCTTCTGCCACATAGGGAAGGGCATCCTTCTTTCCCATGATCCGTTCGGTTACAGACTCTTTACCCTCCATCAGATTTCCCTGATAAGCGCATGGAAAAAGATCCTTCACTGTATCAATCAGATAAGAAGGACGGAGCGTTTTGCCATCGCTGCTGATCCGGGCATAGGACAGATACAGCCGCTCGGACGGCTTCGTCATATTCATGTATAAATACAACCGCTGCGTAAACATCTGCTGCCGTGGCGTCGGTGCCAGTTCAATATCTGAGTCCTTTAAAAACTCCCGGTCAATATCGGAAATAATCCCGCCTTTGTTTGCATTCCTTGGAATGTTTCCGTCATTTACACCAAGAAATAATAGCACCTTCACCTGATTTAAGCGGGTCCGCTCCATATCACCGACAATGACACGGTCCACACCACCCGGAATCGTTCCAACCTCAATCTCGGCGAAGCCGGAATCCAGAATATCGGCAAACTCCTGCAGGGTCATTGCTTCCTCTCTTAACAGTCCTTCGATCTGGTTAAGCAGCTCCATCACCAGCCGGTAGATCTGCGCATATTCCTTCGCCCGCTCTTCTTCTCCGTCTGCCCGGAACTTTTCCTCAAAGATTAGGAGCTTTTCCTGAATCCGTCCGGCCACAATGAACTCATACAATGCTTTTACATAGTCTGAGGCCCTTTCCTGCTTCTGCAAAAGAGGAGTCATCTGTCCGTAAAGACGCTCCCGCAGCTCATTGAGCTGCTCCGTTGCATTCCTTGTAAAAAGCTCTCCCCACTTCTTTCTTCCCTTGATTCCGGTTGCCAGAATATAATTTTCGAGAAGATCCGTCTCTTCCATCGTAAAATCGGCAAGACCGCTCCGCAGATAATGAAACACCGACTCATAGCTGAAATTCTGCAGGACAATCCGCAGGGCACTCCGTATGTATTCGAGGAACGGATTCAACAGAATTCCCCGGGTCCGGTCAATAAATACCGGAATGTCATACGTTGCGGCTTCCCGTTCAAAGAAATCTCCGTAGGTTTCCAGTTCTCCTGTCACTACCGCAATATCCCGGTAGCTGTAATTCTGCTCTAATACCAGCTTTTTAATTAAAATGCAGGCTCCCCGGACCTCCCCGGCAGGACTCATTGCTTCCCGGATCTGAATTGCCGGTATGGAATCCTTCTGTGAATCCTCGTAGGGCTTTAGCGGATAACGGAACAGCTGCTTTTCCAGATGTGCCAGTTCCCTGCTTTCCCGGAACCTGGGCAGTCCGCCCTTTCCTAGATAAACGTCCTCTGCCTGCCGGACATTTCTCTTCTGTGCCCATTTCTGCAGATCACGGACCGTCTTTTTACTTAAATAAAATAACTCCTGCTCTCCCATGATCCGGTAAGGGTTTTCTCCCTCGCCCAATGTTACCGATACAATCACCATGCGCGACAACTCCATGAGCTCTGCAATCAGCCGGTACTGAATCGGCGTAAATCCGGTAAATCCATCAAAAATCACCACGCTGTTTTTCATGATTTTCGACTCATGAACCGCCCGGGATAACAGGGCAAGCGTATCCTCTGTTGTTATAAAGCGCTCTGCCACATATGCGTCAAATGCCTGATATAATGTTTTTAAATCCTTCAGCTTATAATATAACGTGCCACGGCTCTTTGAAAATTCCGCCAGCTCCCCGACACGTTCCACAGATAATCCATATTGCTTAAATTCAGAAATTGCAGATTTGATTTCATGAATATAACCGATTTTATTCAGATTCCCTGACAGAACCGGCAGGTTCTCCTTTACCGAAGAAGCTACCTTACGAAGCACCAGACTCTTGCCGGTATCATCCAAAACCGGCTTCCTTCCATACCCGGTTTCTTCAAAAATACGATGTGTGAGTCTGCCAAAGCTCAACACATCGATATTCATAATTCCACCGCCCGGACTTTCCTTTACGAGATCCATCTGCGTCTGCATGGTGAACTGATCCGGCACCAGAAACAGGAAATTACAGTCCGGATCCTTCGCCGCCATATGAAGAACGTCCTGATGAAGTCTTTTGCTTTTTCCGGAACCGGATGGTCCAAAATAAAACTGTAACGCCATGTATCCTCCTATCTCTGCTCATGCTCTGTATCTTATTTCTCTGTTACTCCTTAATGCCCTTTTCTGACTTCCACAGCAGATGCTTCCTGCTGTATGGATGCGTTACAGAAACGGGATCATATCCTTAACCGAATCGAAAATAAGATCCGGCTCAACATCCGAAACCTTCACATCCTCCATCGTCGCCTCTCCGCTCAGTACGAGAATTCCCGTATATCCGTTGTTCACTCCTGCTGCCACATCGGTATAAAGCCGGTCACCAACCATCGCTGTACGTGCCTTGTCCACACCTTCCCGTGCCACAAGATAGTCCATAATATCACGGTTCGGCTTTCCGATAATATGATCCGGCTCTCTGCCTGCCGATGCCCTGATAAACGCATGGATTGCGCCTGCATCAGGAATGAAGCCTGTCTCGGTCGGGCAGTTATAATCCGGATGCGTGGAAAGGTACGGCAGTCCTTCCCTCACAAAGTCACAGACCCTGCACATCTTCTCATAGGTAAGCGTCGTGTCAAAGCCAACCACCACAACCTCCGGGGATTCTGTATCCAACACAATTCCTTCCTGCACAAATTCCTCGGTAAGCAGTTCATTTCCCAGTAAAAATACCCTTTTCCCCGGGAAATGCTGCTTTAAATAAGCAATCGTTGCCTGACCCGAGGTGACAATCTTTTCTTCCGTAACCTCCAGTCCCATCCGGGAAAGCTTCTTCACATAAACCTGTGGATTCTTAGAGGAATTATTCGTCAGAAAGACGTACCTTTTGCCTGCGGCCTCCACCGCACTTAAAAACTCTCTTGCACCCTCAATCCACTGTTCTCCTAAATAAATGGTTCCATCCATATCAAGTGCAAAACATTCAATATTCTTTAAGATGCCTGCTGCATCCTTATTTACATCCGGTATCATAATCTGCCCGCTTTCATAAGTGTATTTGATTACTATACAAATTCCGTAACTATTCAGAACTACATTCGTAAAACCGCTACTAACGCAGCTTAAGTTTTACTCATGTGGTTACTTCGCCATATAAATTATGTCAAATGTCCTTACGAATGCGAGCATTCGATGTCCATATTGTCATAATTTGCATGGCTCTGAATAGTTACCACATTCCAATCTTAAACTGCTCTTGTCACATGACGAAGCCAGGTCAGCTCCTCTCCCTCAAAATAAGGCTCGAGCTTCTCAAAAACAGCTGCATGGTATTCGTTCAGACGTTCCTTGTCCAGCTCACTCATCTGGCTTAATTCCACACCATCAAGATCAATCGGTACAAACGTCAGATCTTCAAAATACATGAACTGTCCATACTCGTTCTCTTCTCCCTTCCGGCAGAGAATTTCATTCTCAATCCGGATTCCGTACTGGTTTTCCAGATAAATCCCCGGCTCATCACTGGTAATCATACCTTCCTCAAAAACGGCCGGCTTTCCTGCATCCGGCAGCAGCTTCCAGCGGAAGCTCTGCGGTCCTTCATGCACATTCAGAATATTGCCGACACCATGACCGGTTCCGTGCTTATAATCCAGTCCATGCTCCCAGAGCACCTCTCTTGCACGGATATCCAGGTTTGCCCCAGTACAGCCATGTAAGAAGCGGGTAGCACGCATGGAAAGCATGGCGCGCAGTACCAGTGTATAATGCTTCTTCATCTCCGGCGTTACCGGTCCTAGGATAAAGGTTCTCGTAATGTCAGTCGTTCCGTCTATGTAATGACCGCCGCTGTCGATCATCAGCATTCCTTCCGGCTTTAATGCCGCACAGGTCTCCTTCTGTGCGCCGTAATGAATGATCGCACCGTTGGTACCATACGCGCTGATGGTCGGAAAGCTCAGTTCAATAAAACCTTCCTGCTGTGCCCGCAGTCCGTCAATCTTTTCTGCCACCGATACTTCATCCATCGGAATGGAACCGATATTCTTCTTTAACCAGTACATAAACTTCGTAACCGCCACTGCATCCTTGATATGCGCTTTGCGGGTATGCTTAAGCTCTGTCTCGTTTTTGATGGATTTCATTAAGGTGGTCGGATTTTCCCTGTTCAAAAGTACAGGACCTGCCTGTGCACTTTGAGCCTTTACACAAATCTTCTTTAATTCCTTGAGCACACGGAAATTCACCTGGGATTCATCAATCCAGACTCTGGATGCCTTTTCTTCCTTTGTGGCCTGCGCTGCGACACTGCCTAACATTTCATAAAACCGGTCATACGGATAAATCTCGACGCCGGCCTTTTCCATCCGTTCCCTCGCAGAGGTGTCTTCTCCTGCTGCAAAGCCTTCCTCTGCAAACAGTAACGCACGATCCTTTGTCACCATCGTATAGGCCAGCACAACCGGGCAGCATTCCACGTCATTGCTGCGGATATTGTAAAGCCATGCAATATCATCAAGGGAAGCAAGGACATGAATGCCTGCTTCTTCCTTTTTCATCTCTTCACGTACTCTTGTGAGTTTCTCTTCCACGCTCTCTCCGGCATATTCTTCGGAAAGAACAAAGACCGGATGATGAATGAGCGCCGGGCGGTTCTCCCATGCTGCATCACACAGGTCAAGGTCAAAGCGTACCTGTCCCTCATGCTTTCGGGCAATTTTTTCAAGTTCACTTCCCTTTGAAGAAGTAATGACTCTGCCATCAAAACAGAGCGTCCAGCCCTGCTGCAGCTTCTGATCGACATATTCGGTCATCGTGGAGACTCCCGGTTCTCCCATTTTCATTAAGGTAATACCGGAGTCTTTAAGCTCCTTCGCTGCCTGAATGAAATACCTGCCATCCGTAAATAAGGCTGCTTCATCAGGGGTTACCACAAGCGTTCCTGCTGATCCGGTAAAGCCGCTGAAATATTTTCTTGCCATAAAAAAATCACTGACATATTCACTGTTGTGATAATCCGAGGTCGGGATTACCATACAGTGAACACCAGCTTCCTTCATCTGATTGCGTAAGCTTAAAAGTCTTTCGTTTTTCATTTTCTTACCTGCTTCCTGATATTATCTATTGATATCAATCAGATTGTTCCGTGCTTTGCACTCTCACAATCTGACATCATATTTTGTTTTTGGACACAAAAGCAGCAATCAGTCCGAATACCAACGCTGCACTGCAGCCAATGGCACCGTCCCGAAAGCCGCCTTCAAAAACGCCCATAAATCCGCTTTGATCTACCGCTTCCTTAACACCCTTCATCAGAACATGCCCAAATCCAAGCAGCGGAACCGACGCCCCCGCTCCCGCAAATTCCTTAAATGGCTCATAAATGCCAAGAAAGCTTAATACTGCGCCCGAACAGACCAGTAACACCATAATTCTGCCCGGCATCAGCTTTGTTTTTTCCATTAGGATCTGTACCAGTGCACAGATCAGTCCTCCAACCCAGAACGCATTGAAATAATCCATCCTACCCTCCTGAAATTCTGCAATAGAAGCTTGCATTTCTTTCTTATGAGTATCTGCATTTTTCTGAATTTCATACTGCGAATCTACATTGTTTCTTCTGTTCACACCTTATAAAAGAGCTAAGAACTCCGATTGGCAGACCTTCCCGGAAGCTGTACCAGAATTACGGCTGTAAACATCAGTACACAGCCAATTAATTCCTTTACCGTCAGCTTCTGTTTTAAAATTACCCAGCCTGCCAGTACGGAAAAAGTGGATTCCATGGAAAGCAGGAGAGAGGCAATGGTCGGATCCATCCCCTTCTGCCCGATGAGCTGAAGGGTGTATGCCACACCACTTGACAGGATTCCGGCGTAGGCAATGGGAAGCCATGCTGCCACGAAATCAGACCAGTGTGGAGTTTCAAACACAAACATTAAAATGGTGAGAATCACTCCTGAGGTCAGGAACTGGATACAGGAAATCTCCACCGGGTCTGCAAGCTCCACGAAATGATCCGCAAGCAGAATCTGTATGGCAAACAGGAATGCACATATAAAAACAAGCACATCTCCCTTGCCAATCTGTAAGCTTTCACTCATACAAAGCAGATACATACCGATTGCTGCAAGCACGGCACACGGCCAGACCTTTCCGGGTACCTTTTTCTTCAGAAAAATTCCCAGAATCGGCACAATAATAATATACAGTGTCGTGATAAATCCTGCTTTTCCAACCGAGGTATACTGGATTCCAATCTGCTGCAGGGTAGAAGCCGCACACAGAGCCATTCCACAGCAGATTCCTCCGATCCAGGTGATCTTCGCACCGGCAGGTGCAATTCCCTTTTTCTGATTCTGTCTTCTGCGGAATGCGATCACGGGAAGCAGAACCACTGCTCCCAGCAAAAACCGTGACGCACCAAAAGAAAGCGGACCTAAATAATCCATGCCGACGCTTTGTGCCACGAATGCAATGCCCCAGATAAATGCGGCTGACAGTAATAAAAAGCCATTCCCTATTGAATTTGTCTTCAAGTGTCTATACCATCCTGTTGTAAATTTCTATTCGGATCTTCTTCTGTAATCCGGTCTGTGTAGCTTTTACAGAGCCGCAATCACTTCTACCTCACACAGGACGTTCTTCGGAAGCTGCTTCACTGCAACACAGCTTCTTGCCGGCTTACCGGTAAAGTACTGCTCATATACTGCATTAAATGCTGCAAAATCTGCCATATCATCCAGAAAACAGGTGGTCTTTACCACGTTTTCATAGGTGGTTCCTGCTTCCTTTAAAATCTCTCCGATATTTAACATCACCTGCTTTGCCTGTACGGTAATATCTCCCTGTGCGATCTCTCCGGTTGCCGGAATGATCGGGATCTGTCCGGATGCATATAACATTCCATTCACGATAATTCCCTGGGAATAGGGTCCGATTGCTGCAGGTGCTTTTGTTGTTGCCACTTTAGTTAACATAATATTCTCCTCTTCTGATTATTTGTATAATCCAGTACCTTCATAAGCTGACATATTGCACACTCATTTCTGACAGGCTTAATTATCATCATCAAACTCAGCTGTCACATAGAAGCCCCGTTCATTCTCCGTGATCTTTACCACACGCCCTTTTCTGGCCTTCAGCCGCTCACGGAACGGAATGTTCGGTGACATTGCAAGGGATGGATCAATCGTATAATAATAATTACTCGGCAGCACACCTTCGGTTACGGTAATGTCATCCCCTTCCTGCAGGAGCCCCGGCCGTTCCATTTTAAATTCCATCTGACGCATGCTGTTTCCCTCACTTTGCTTTCTTTACCACAGTGTATCATGTTCTTACGGTCTCAGGTGCAAATACTTCGACCTGTACTGAATCGCCGTTTCCAGCCATCTATTATAGTTTAAACTGTTCTACCGCATCATGCAAGAGGTCAGCTTCCTTTGATGTTCTTTGTACTGCCTCATCAATTTTTCCGGATGCATTCTGAAGCTCGGAAAGCTTCCCGTTGATGCTGCTGATCTTCTCACTGATCTGATCCTGTGCCCGGGAAATGGATTCTGCCGTATCTACGATGGACTGCGTACTTGCAGAAAGCTCTTCGGACTGTGCTCCAAGAGTTGCCGAGGCATCCGTATAGAATCCGGCATCCTTAAGGTATGTGGATGCCATTTCCTGCATCACATCATAATCCCGAATCGTTACTGCACTCTGCAGATCGGTATGTAATGCCTCGCTCAAATTGGTGCTTCCCTCATCCGTTGGAAGCCATTCACTGTTTTTATGGGTAATCACATCTCCAGATGCCGATAAAAGAAAGCCTTCACAAAACTGCTTTTCCTCAATCTGATTGATAATCTCCAACACGGTCGTCACATCAATATCCGCAAGGACGGCAAAGGGCTTTCCGTCAACATAAAACGGATAGCATGCCGAAATGATGGTTTTGCCGGTTGCAATATCGGTATAAGGATCTACAATCACGGTATCTCCTGCCTCAAAGGCCTGAATCCACCAGCCACGCGCTGAAGGAATTAAATCCATATCCTCCCCATACTCACTTACTGCTGCATCTGCACTGCAGTAATAATAATTCAGCGCGTAGGGATTTTCCTCCCTGGATTCATGGAGAAGATCCGCTCCATTATGCAGGTCCGTATTCTTCGCTGCTTCTAAGGCAACTCCCAGCTCCTTGATCGTTGCCTTCTGTCCATCCAGCCAGGCCGATGTCTGCTGTGCCGTGGCTTCTGCAACGGAATCCACAAGCTGAATGCTGTTGCTTCTCTGTATTGAAATAATGGAAGCAATTGCAATCGTTGCACTTAATGCAACAATCACTTTGTTTACACTACTTCCCCAATTCACGATAGCACTTTTTAAGATCTGCCGCAATAAATTTTCATTCCGGATTTGTATTTTTATGAGTTCATTTATAAGGTTTATAACCATTCATTGTTTGAAAATTGCATAACAATGTAACAATTCGGGTACATCAATGGGTGTCAGCATTTATTTTTAACATTCCTGTCATTGTATAAAAAGGAAATAGAAAATACTTCCTGCCATTTTTCCTAAGGCTGCAAACAAAAGTGCAATACCAAGTCCATGCCGGAAGCCGGTTCTTCTTGAAAAAATTGGAATGGAATTCAGCATTTCCGCAATGGCAAGTGCAAGGCAGCCAACAAATATTCCGGCGAAAAATCCGAACACTATAAGAAATGCAGTTCCAGGCCATGATGGCAATATTCCTTCCCCTAAGGACTTATAAAATACACTGGCACATCCCCCTGCGACCGTTCCGAAAACCACAGCCTCCTCCAAAGCGAATATATGCTTTGCCACATGCATTTTTCCGGCAAACCGCGGTACCAGTCCGACTGAGGCAAGCACTGTAAATACTCCGGCAGATGAAAGGATCCCAAAGCTTGCTCCACATACCGCAAGCAGAACATGCATCCAGAAATTAAACATCGATCGTATCCCCCTGCCTGTCCGAGGTTTCGATCAGTGCCGTATTCACATCCGTTTCATAAATACGCATTTCCACCTCAATCGGAGTCGGATCCTTCGTGATCCTCCGGCCTCCGATATGATTAAAGAATACAATGATCCCAATCGCCAGCCCTATGGAATAGGAAATTTCCAGAATGTTGATCCCCTTTGCCGGTGTACCGGCCACCACCGTGTGCAGCTTGTCAAACAGCTCATAAATTCCAATATCATTGTGAAAGGCCATAATCGTAAACGAGGTGCCAAAAAACGTAATCATAGAGACAAATGTCAATTTAAGCCACTGTACCGGTCCCTTATGCTTCTCCACATCAATCCATTCAAGCAGTACCGCTGTCTCTCCCAGATTCTCCACCTGGATTCCCGGATACTCCTTTGTAATCAGCTCAATCACTTTCAATATGCTGATTACCTGCCGTTTCGGTGCCTCCTTATGAAACCGGAATACAGTAAGTGCCTTTACCTTCGCCATGATGTGCTCATCTGCACAAAACACAGAGGCAATGTCCCCGACGCTCACGCACGGCTCCTTCACCTCTGTGTTCTGATCTGCCCTGATATATAAAATTTTGCCTGCTCCGTTTTCACTGCCCATACCATCCCTGCTCCGTTTCAATATCATTTAAAATACGGTTCTTTACTTTTCTTTCAGAGATAGTATGTGCAAAACCGGTGCTTTCCATACCGGATAACCTTTGAAGCATTTCCAGTCAAAATATGAAGTCATTTTAACATATAATGGACATAAATAAAAAATAAGAAGCATTTATACCCAAAAATCAAAGAATTTCCGGATATAAATGCCTCGAAAAGTTGTAATATGTCCAAAACCAATTATCTTTAATTTAAAAAGAACTGCATGACAACCGGATCATGATCCGAATATTCATATCCCCAGTCAGAATGCTTATAATAGTTAATTGCAATGTTATCGGAAATAATGAATCCATCAAGTGTCACTGTCATGGTTGTCTCTTCATTATAAGGCTCATTTGCATTCCGGCAGGTATCATGTGCAATATCCTCCAGTGCCCGCAGACTGTCCATTCCCATTCGGAAGCCCTCCGGAAGCTCTTCTCTTGGGAACGGCTGCGCCCACTCCGGTGCATTGGAGCTTGCATCTGTCCGGAGATTGTGATTAAAATCACCTCCGCAAATTACATAATTTCCCCTGTCATAATCTGCCTTCATATCCGCAAACAGCATACCGAGCTGACCGCTGCGCACCTCTTCGCTGCTTCCATAAGCAGACAGATGCACATTATAAAGACACAGCAGCTTCCCATTATCTACCGGAACCCGGGAAATGGAATAGCACCGGTCAAGATCCGTAAATTTGCTAAAGCTGTCCGATATTGGCAGGCTTCTGCGAAGTGCATCCGTGATTTCTCCCCTTGAATATGTGACAAGTCCTGCCTTATTAGCTCCATGCGGCTCCCAGGGAGGTACCATCAGATAAGGTGAATCATAATTCTGCGCAAAGGTATAATAATATCCTGTCACAAACTCATTAAGCAGCTCCAGCTCATTGACATGGTAGGACCTGGTTCCGTCAATATCCACCTCCTGCAGGAAAACAAAATCTGCCGCCGTATTATTAATGACATCTCCTACACCACAGATATCCGCAATCACACTTTCCTCATCCCTGGCTCTGGAGTACTTACCCCCATCCATAAAGAAACTGTAATCTCTCTGATAAGCGCCAAATCCGATGTTATAGGTCATAACCCAGTACGCCTTCCGCGTTGTAACGGGAGCACGATCCTCAAACTGTGCATATTCTCCTGACTGGGAAACAGTCAGGGGCTGGTTATCCGGCAGCCGGTAGTATGCCACCATGACGTAAATCACGTAGCCAATACACACCACCAGCAATACAGCCAGCAGGATTCCGATTCTTCGCAATATTTTCTTCAAAACGCCTCCGTTCTGCCCATAAAACATATAACTATTCAGAACCATATAAATCATGCCGGATGTCCTTACGAACGCAGGCATTCGACGTTTACATTGTCATAATCCGTATGGCTGTTAATAGTTACATATAAGACAATACATAATTTACGCAGGAAGACAGCTGCAGAGTCAGTTCATGATCCTTAACCTCATAGGTTCTTCCTGTGGTAAGCTCCTTCACCGTCTTCACATCCTCTTTAAAGTGAAGGGTTACATGTTCATAATACGCCACATCGGAGCGTAAAATCAACTTATTATTGTCATATAGGAACATCTGGATTCCACTGTTCCCCTCCATATGTACCGGAAGCCCTGTACAGAGCGCCTTGCGGATGACGGAAAGCACGGCTGCCGGATAATGATACAGATCCCCCATGTTATCCGGAATGGTAACTACATAAAGATGTCCCTCCGCATAGGTACAACGCAGCACGATCGGGAAGTTATTTCCCGTTCCATAGCCTGCTGCCAGCTCCCACACATCATTGGTACAGAAGCTCATCTGAGGAATCAGCACCGGCTTTTCACCCTGATATTTTCCGAAAATATTAATACCGCAATTGTCGGTTCCTGCATATTCACTTACAATCGCTTTACGTGAAGTATAAGAGACATTCATGAATTCATGCCGGAAGACTTCTCCGAGCTTTTCTACAAAGCCGCTTGTCACTACCACATCACAGCCCTTCATCAGGCTGTCTTTCATTTTCTCCACAATTTCACCATCGTCCGCGGCACTTTCGGCTAAGAATACCACCTTTTCTCCTTCGGGATAATGCATATGTGCCTCGAAAGGAATGCCGCACATGCCAAGATAGCTGTGCAGATTATCTTCTCCAGCAGAGTGTCCCGGACGGTATGCCGCAACCCCGATGGGATTGCCAAGCTCACTCAAATATTCATCCACTTCCTCAAACATTTCTCCCACTGCGGCCGGGAATAAACGGAAGTCCGGAGCTTCAATCAGCGATCCCAAACAGAACAGCGTCACTTCCTTGGCCTTCGCAAACAGGGTAAGATACCCCTGCTCCAGATAAGAGGTCAGGTTATAGGTACATTCATATGGATCAAACCAGCCGCCTAAGTTTCTTCCGGGTGCCGCACTTTCCAGATAACGCATGACAAAATAGCTTAAGTACTTCGGCAGATGCTGTCCTGCATAATCCGGATTACGGGTTTCCGTGCCGGTATAAATCGTATCCGCAATCTGTGGCTGTGTCGTCAGGTCATAGCCGGTCTCATTATATACCTCAAACCACTGCGGATACTTGATGATCACATTCATTTCCGGGTTGATGCTCTTAGCGGTCTTCATCACGACCTCTTCCGTGATGTATTTCATCTTTTCAAGCCGGAATTCCTTCCAGCTCTTCGTTCCCTTCTGTTCAATACATTTCCTGCATCTGCAGTTATAAAAATAGAAATCATCAAAGATCAGCTCATCAAAAACTTCGGCATTCAATGCAACTGCCTTACGAAGGATTTCCACATCCTCTTCACTGGAATAACACAGGGAATTAAATCCATCATTCTGGTCTGCCGCACAGGTGGTAATACCGCCCGAGGTGGCGATTCCTTTACTCTCAAAATAAGCCTTCACCTTAAGGAGCTGCTCCTTCGTTGCCCACTCCATTCCACGGAAGCATTCAAGATAAGCCCTTCCCAGCTTTACATTCTTATAAAGAAGTTCGAACCTCCGGTCGAATTCTTCCAGATCCTGTATCTCATTCACATTCCCAACAGGACAGTACACCGCCATATTAAAATTCTTGTAGCTCATCTTCTGCTCCCGTTCGATTAACCCCTTGTTCTTCATCTTTTCCATTGTACTTACCTCCATCGCGTAACCGGATCTCCCAGAGACCTTCTCTTCCCGTTTGATCCCTTATTTCTTTCTACGCTATCACAGAGCCTTACAGAATGCTAGAACACATCTTGCTATTAATCGTAGGTTTCTCTTATCGGTAACCAAACTTACCCCAAATAACACATTATTCTTTTGGGTAGTTTGGTGCTTTTGGGTAGTTTGGGTAGTCTCACTATTGACACCAAACTCACCTTTGACCTTCCGATACATATTTATCCTAAAGTCTCCACCAAAATCTAACAATTCTGGTTTCGGCAAACCATATTCCTTACGAGCCTCAAATATTTAGAATTGAAAGGGGCGCCATAATGACTAACTTTTTTATTTTAATTTTTTTCTACCTTAATAATATCTTTATTATCTTTTCTTACTATCCTTATTATAAGAACTGGCACCACCTCCTCACCTTTAATCTTTCCTCCTGTTAATCTCTGTTTTTCAACATTTGTAAAAATCCAGAATCCGGCATTATCCAACTTATCAATTTTCTCCGACAAATTTTATGCTTCCATAATTTTATCACTTGCTTCATCTAAAAGATCATATTCCATCAAATCACTAATATACTGGATAAAATTGCTAATTAACTCTACTTCTTCTTTAGTTTTTGCTTCCTGTGAAAAAACCATTCCTTGTGCCATTTCAATATATTGAATAAGATCATTTCCTTCATTGACCTTTATCAACATAATGTTTTGAAAATCTTTTTGATGGTGCAAACGAAGTGGTTCTGGTTCTTTATCCACTTCCAATTCCCGCATTTTCTGATACCATGCATCTCTATGCATTTTAAGTTCCTTTTCTGTAAATCTTGTACCTTTTGGATGCTTAGCATCATATTGTCTAACAATTGCATGACAATCAAAACAAAGCGGAATTGCATTCTCGTATGTATCTTCTCCTCCATCTGCTCTTGCTTTTATATGATGAATTTCTATATTATTTCCACAAAACTTATGACAAATACAACATCTTCTGCAGCAAGCCACCATCGCCTTATTTTTTATTGTTTCACTGAAAGCCATCTCGTTACTTAATCCTTTCAAATATTAGTTCAAAAATAAACCTGCATTCCATATCATTTAAGCATGAGATGACAATGAATTAAGGTTTAATTCATAACATCCATCCTTTATTTGGAATTCTTTTCTTTTTAGAAATTGTTCAACGTCCAATAATTTGGCGATTGATATTGGTATACTACGGCTATATTTGAAGCCATCAAAATATCCATATTCCCCCTCACACAGAATAAAAATCCAATAGACGCAAATTCTTCCTTCACATTGAACATATTTTTTTATAAACCCATCATTACGAATAATTCCATCGAGATGTCTATAATCAGTTGGAGATCCATTCATCGTTTCTTCATATATATAATTGCGCCACCAATCCATCATCTCACTATCAGCCGTTTGTTTTTGTTCTCGTGTTATAACCACATGGTCTTCTACTTCAGAATCCTTAAAATTGTCTTCTGCCAACTGGTCGATTGATTTTCCTAATAAATAATCTGTAGATACCCCATAAAAATCGGAAAACGCAAGTAATGTTTCATACGGTGGTTTTTTTTCACCAGTCTCCCACGAACACATTGCAGACGGCGATATGATCTTATCTCCCCCCATAAATGCTGCAAGCTCCTTACATAAATTTTTTTGGCTAATTCCCCTTTTTTTTCGTAACTGTCGTAAATTTTCGTTCAGTTTTAATTCGTATTGCATCTTTATCATTCCTTTCTGAATTATAAATCTAATTTTCTTTCCATTTCTAGGATTCTCCATTTGTGATTTTTAAGGATTAATTTTAGTTCATTATCTATCTAAAACAATACACCTCCTTTAATTTTGTATTTAAAAGCAAAATTGCATTTTACTTTATGAGTATATAATATTACTATTTGTCCATTTCGTCAATCATTAATTTACGTATAGTGTTCATTTGCGATCATTGTACATTTATACCAATAATGTATAATAAAGATAAGGAGAAACGACTATGAAACTTTTGAAAATCATAAAAAATAACATCGTATATATTCTGATTATGGTATTGATCTTTGCAGTCAGCAGATGCTTTTCCATTGGACTTGCAACCGGTGAATCCATGAGTCCAACAATTCCTTCTCCAAGCATTTTGCTGATTAACAAGTTGGATAAGGACCTGCAGCGAAATGACATCGTAGTCTGCAAGGAAAGTGGTTTAAAAACCATTACCAAAAGAATCATTGGACTTCCTGGGGAATCGGTTACAATTACGATAGATGGCAAGGTGTTTATTAATAACACACTATATGAGGATGAATATGGCAATATCAGCTTTCCAATGTATCTCGGCGGTGACCGGAGCTATCCGGTAGTTCTTGGAGAAGATGAATACTTTGTAATGGGTGATAACCGGAATGTCAGCGCAGACAGCAGAAACACAGAGATTGGTAATATCAAGAAAGAAAACATTAAAGGAAAAGTAATGAATTTTTAAATTACAACAAAAGAATGAGGCAGTCATTCTTCCATATCCGGAAGATGGCTGCCTCTTATAATTAATAAAAAGCATCTATCAAAATTGATACTTTCTGATAGATGCTTTTCATATTGTGTTATGATCTCTTTAATTTATCATAAATAATCCGGATGAATAATGATCGGCTATGCCAAACTCTGTATGGATCACTGCTACATCACCACTTTTCGTAGGAACTTTGGTAACCGGATATTTCCCATCGGATCCCTCTTCTATTCCGGGATCACCGATTGTTACCTCTTCTTTTCTTCCCTGGAGTTCCCACATATCCTTTGTGCCGGACCAGTAACTGAGGTGAGGCTTTCCTTCATTATAGGTGATAATGTCAAAATTCATGACCAGATATCCATAAGGATATACGTTTTCATTAAGCCAGAAATCAGCATTCTTATCGACCGTTTCACCGGTCTGTGCCATATAATCCCAGTAATCAATTTCACCATCGCCGTCCTGATCGGTAATACCCATGTTCTTAAAGGTATCTGCTTCACAGATCAACATATTCTGTGGAATATAGTAATCTCCGTACCATGTCTGCATTGAATACTTCATCTTATCTTCGGTATCAGTATCAATGGTTACATCAAGATTGTCCGGATCCACTACGGTTTCAAAGCCTACTAGAGAAGACGGATCATTGTCCTTGTTCCGGAGAAGTTCTTCATAGTTGCCGGTTAAGGTACGCATCATGCTGTTTAAATCAATGCTGCATAAGCAGTAACATCGGCTCGTCTGCCACAGAAGCTGTTTAAAGGTCCATGTATTGGTATAATGCCGGTTATGGTAATCCAGCGTGTATAACAGGTCTTCGTCATGGTATGTACCATTGTATTCTTCTATGCCATCACCCATGGCGATTGTTTTACGTACACGGTCCGGCGTAGCTACATTTTTACTTAAATCCCATTCCCATGCATAGGTCGTATCAAACAGGCTTCCTGCCAGTCTGCAGTTAAAAAAATTAAACTGGTTATTCCATCCTGGATCTGCATCGTCCTCTTCGACCATCTCTTTCAGGTCCGCTGCGGATCCGTACCGGATCAGTGTGTGGGATTTACTGTCATCCCAGTAATATACCTGCACATCCTTATGTTCCGTTCCGTCCCAGTCATACCACCGGAAAGTCGGTGTGATATGCACATAATCCATTCCCGGAAGTTCATTCCATAAATTGGCAATCGTTTTTACAGAGAACGAAATGGTATCTCCTGACAATAAGTATCCCTGATTTCGCCATACTGCATTTCCTACTGCCATTGGAAGCGTATTCTTTTCCTGCCATGCCGTTGTGATCTTGCCATCCAGTGTATATCTTACGGATGTACCGCCGGCACGGTTGCGGTTGCCCTGTTTCTTTTCCATACGGAAAGGTGCAAAAGGAATGGCATGGTCTTCATATTGTAGCCGGTCCGCATTGTAAGGCTGGTAATAATTGGATCCAAGAATTTCAAAGTTATAGATGATTCCGGATAATTCGACCGGTACTTTATAGGTAGCCACATAGGTCTGCGCTTCATTATCCCGTTCTCCGGCGAGATTTCCGGAGTTGGCGTAATCTTCCTGGTCATTCTCATGCCCTGTGCCATTTTCATCATTCACGTTGTAGGCTTCTACTTTGTATTCAATCTGTCTTCCCTCACCATTCTGGGAATAGTTTCCTTCCATCGCCCAGGGCGGGATATAGATGATCGTATCGTCCGAATACCAAGATTCCAGGTAATCCCCTTCCTCGTAAATATTGATCCAGTCCGTGTAACCATTTGCTCCTACTTTGTAGAAAGGACTCCATTTTCCTGTCTCATTGTTTTTAATCTGGATCGTGAACGGGAATCGTACCCAACGGTTTTTAATGTATTTCCGGTAGCCGGTTCCATCCGCACTGCTTTCGCTCCATCCATAACCCTGTATATCCCGGTGCTGTGCCGGATCAAAGGTAAAGGTATATTCATTATCAAGGATCATTTCATAAGCTGCTTTGCCGTCTTTTACCAGTCCGTACTCTTTCTTTTCTTCTTCACTTGAAGACATGTCGTTTGACCGGTTTTCATGAATAAGCTGCGTTGTTTCTTCGCCGTTTTTCACGGTAACAGGAGCGATAACCGGAGTATGCACAAATACCGGTTCATTCTGCTCATATCCGGGTTTTAAATGATTGTAAATACTGTCCTGGCTGCCATTCAGGATATCCCATGAAGCAAACGGCTTTAACATGTTATCAGCAATTACCTTCCTGCGGAACTGCACTTCCAGGTCCGTAGAATACGCTCCGTTTGCAACATCCTTTGGAATAGTAACGGTTTCTTCCTGCTCATGGAACATATAGTTATCGGCTACGGTTTCCGTATACTTCAACTCGCCCTGTGTTTTCATGGCTGCATCCGTCTGGGATCCTCTTACCTTTGTGGTATCATTGGCATGAGTTACTACTTCATCATTCAGGTACTTTGTGCCGTTAATCTCAACCAGATCGTTCCAACTCGATACTTCCTTGATGTAATCCCAGCCATCAATCACATCATCATACAGATAGACATCAAGCTGTGCTTTCATCTCATTTACAGATCCAATACCTTCGCCACAGTCAATTTCAATCGTATCGGTATACTCTTCCGGCCACTTGATATGTTTATCCGGATCAGTAGCCCAGTCTGCTACGGATGCCGGATTATTTTCACCGTTAAGGATCGTTTTAATATTGGCAGACTGTAATGCCGTGTAATTAATCTGATCTCCCGGATAAACACTGTTATACACATAGGTCTGATCAAATTCATACAGATCCAGGTACATAGCATAGTAATAATCCGCTTTCCTCGTTACATCATAAGTGGTAGGTACGTGATGGACAATATCCAGTGTTCCTACTTCATGTGCAACTCCATCAGAACCATATTCATACTCCGGTTCGTATGTATGATATACAAGGTCATATGACAGCCGGTACGATCGTTCTTCTTCGTAATGACTCACCCTTTCATAACCGCACCATCCGTCCGCGCCATATCCATTCGTGATATCTTCTCCGGAAGGAATGCCATCATGCAGGTTATAAACGTCAGAAGTATTCCATGTATAGAACTTCGGACGCATTAAAGAGGATTCAATCATGGATCCGTTATCCTGATTATACTTTCCATCAATCGGACTGTACCAGTAAATGTCACGATACCATCCTGTGCTGATAACCGGTTCCTTTGGCTTTCCACCTTTATAAAGCAGGTAGATATCAAAGTGTGTATCAATGGATGCCGGAGCCGCCCATCCATAGGTATTGTACTTTAGGTCATCTTTAGTGAATTTATCCCATACACCGGGGTAATCCGCTAAATCATTTATGATATAGTCTTGATTGTCTTCTGAATTCATCCAACCGGAATACTGTTTATATTCTGGTTTACTATCATCAATGCATATCATGATAGCATCAAATTTCAGATAACATGGCTGTTCGCTGTCACCCTGTATGTCTGCCAACCAGCTCCCATCTACCTCTGCTATCCTTGACATTACCTGTGATTCCGGAATCATGTAATCCGATGTGGTCCACACGTCACCAACATCTTCAAGTGCATCATTAAATCTTACAGTAAAATACTGTTCATCGATCGGTGTCATTGTACCAAGAGCACATCTGGTTACCGTCCATCCAACTGTTTTATAATGGACGGATGAGGTTTTTCGATGATCGTATGTAGTTAAGATAATATCTCCATTTGGGCTGACCGTAGCATATTTTGCTGCGTGTCCTGCTTCTGAAGAGATACTTATTGCTGATGCCAAAGTAATGACAGACAACAGCGTTAAACATATCCACTTTTTTATTCTTTTCATGCGTTGCCCTCCTTCTTTTCATATACATAAAATACACCATCAGAGAGCACTTGTAAATAAATATTTCCCTATTCGAGAACAAACTATTGACATATTACACCATTCGTGTATAATAAGAGTATAGATAAATACTCTATATTATTAATAAGATTAAATAATTTAGAAAAGGAGCTACGCATATGAAGTATAGACTTATGAAAGTTATTATTATTGGTTTTACATCTTTATCAATTTTGTCCATGTCAGGTATGCTTACGCAGGATGAGGGAGCTGCTTTTGGAAAAGAGGTTCACAAATTAATTGAGTCTGGTGTTTCAAAAGAAGAAATAGAAAACTATCTTGAACAAAACGGATACGCAAATGACATTGTTGGTGGTACTCAGGCATTAAAGGAAGCTGAAGCTTCTGGTTACTTCAACAACAGTAACAGTTCCACTCCGGCAGCAACAACTGCTACTCAAGCTCCGTCTGCCACCCCGACTCCAACCCCAAAGCATGAGCATAAGTACAGTGTAAAGCTTACGAAAGATCCCACCTGTTACGAAGAAGGTACTTTAACATACACCTGCGATTGCGGTGACACTTATGAAGAACCGGTTGCACAGTTGGAACACCAGTACACAGACACCGTAACCAAAGAGCCAACCTGCACAACAGAAGGTGAAAGAACATATAAGTGCAGCTTATGTGGAGATACTTACACAGAGGTCATTGAAGCCAAAGGACATATGGATGGACAGTTTACCATCACCAAAGAGCCGACATGTACAGAACCTGGCGAAAAGACCGTGTACTGTAAGGTATGTAACGAAGAGATCCGCACAGAATCCATTGATCCTACCGGACATGAAAACACTGGAGAGTTGATTACATACGGTAATTTCTTCTCACCGGATATTGATGAAACCCGCTGTTTAAAGTGCATGGCAGTCCTTGATACAAAGGAAATTCCTGTTCCGATAGGCATTATGTAGTAGTTGGTGTGCCTGTTCTAATTATTCTTATCGTTGTCATTGCGGTACTGGTTGATAAGATCAAACACAGAAAGAAATAGAAATAAATAATGAAAGTACAAAATTGCTTGATTTTGTAAGGCTATCACTATTTATAATTTACGATACACTATTTATAATTTACGATATTTAGTTTGACACATATTATTGTTTGATGTAATATGAAATGGTGTAATATGTATGCCTAATTTAGATAATATATAAAGAATATCTACCTCATATCGTGTACAAATACGTATTTATAGAAAGTGATTGGTAACTAATATGTTCACATTAAGTGCAAAAAGTTGTAAAAACATCTATGAGACTACCGGAATGACCGTTGAGCAGATTAAAAACATGGATTTTGAAGATATTGATGTCAGAATTGGAAAAAAGATTGGTCACCGGATTAAAGATTACATTATAAACGATAGTCTTATTAGCCGCGGACAGGTTTATGCTGAAACCGGAAGATTTCTCCATATGGATATAGTAGATAAAGGATTAAAAAAGCATGACAAACGAAAATCAAGAATTATTAAAAAATTTATATAATCAGTATATGGATCCTGTCAAACCATTATTGGCTGAAATAGAGGCTATTTATGAAAAGTTTCCTATTGCACTCTTTAATGAAATTCGTGCTTTAAATGATCATGTTGCAAGAGCCTATACCGCAGCCAATGACGAATTTGCCACGGAACAGATTAAAAAAGCATCTAATCATATTAACCGCATTACAAGAGATTGTTATAAGTTTCTGAATTTATACTATAAGCAGGAAGCTGAACGCTTTGACAAAAGTATGCGTTCTATCGATCCTAAAACCAGAAATGAATATAAGCGTATGCTTGACTATGAAGAATTATCTGACAAAGCAATTGAATTAGTGGAATACGCCAAACAAAACGAGCATAGTGTTACCGACTTCGAAACGTACCGGAATTTCGAAAATTCTTATCTCGCATATAAAGATCTTCATAAGTTTATCACTAAAAATCGTAGAGAAGTCATGTCAATGCAACGCAAAAAATATTTTGGAGCGATAGGTTCAATTGCTTTATCAATTTTCACATTTATTCTTGGCTGTCTGCTAACTAATAACAACCTGATAATAATCGAAGCTTTTCATCATATATTCCATTAATATCTGTCCCCTTAATAAAGGACCGATAAAGGATATATTTACGAAAAAGATACTTATCTAAAAAGCAACTTTCACATCCGTGTAAGTTGCTTTTGTTCTTCTCTTATCGCTCATTGATTCCTATATATCATGAAAAGTACTCATTTAATATTATGTTAACTAAATTCACCCTGCAAACTCCACGGCATGTGCCACGCCTGGAATGGACTTTCCTTCATTGAAGCTGACCTTACTGAGCAGTGCTCCCGTTGGCACGAAAAGCACGCGCTTATAACTTCCTTCCTTTAACTTCTTTAAGATCAGGGCCGCAAGTGTTACAGCAGCGCAGCCACACCCGCTTCCTCCCGAATGCGCATCCTGGGATTCATCATAGATTTCAATTCCACAGTCCATGTGCTGTGCAGTAATATCGATTCCCTTTTTCTGAAGCAGATCAAAGAGTGCGGTCTGTCCGACCATGCCAAGATCGCCGGTAATAATCCGGTCATAATCCTCCGGTTTGCGCTGAAAGTCACGGAGATGACGCTCGATGGTATCTGCAGCGGCCGGTGCCATGCACGCACCCATATTCATCGAATCCCTGATTCCCAGATCCACAATCTTCCCGATGGTAATCGCCGTTACCCTCGCATAATCCAGCTCACTTTTCTGCCCGCTTAGAATGAAGGCTCCGCTCCCTGTCACCGTTGTCGTTGCAGACATCGGACGCTGATTTCCATAATCGAGCGGGAAGCGGAACTCCTTCTCTGCACTGGCATAATGACTGGAGGTGACACAGGCCGCATTCTCCGTCATCCCACCCGCAATCATCATAGCTGCCATCGCAATCGAAAGTCCGCTCGTGGAACACGCCCCATAAAGCCCCACAAACGGAATATCAAAGCTCATATTTCCAAAGCTGCTTGCGATCGACTGTCCAAGCAGATCTCCCGCAAACAACAGATTGATGTTCTCCCTTTTTAACCCCGACTTTTCGATTGCCAGGGAAAGTGCTTCTCTCTGCAAGGCACTCTCTGCCCCTTCCCAGGTATCCGCACCGGATTTATCATCCTCTAAAACCAGATCAAACAATTCGCCAAGCGGTCCCTGTCCCTCCTTCTTACTTACCACGGAAGCACATGACCGGATATAAACAGGCACCGGAATCTTAATTGTTCCCTTCCCCTGTTCAAAAATTGCACCTACTGTTTCCTGCATAATAAACCTCCTGCCTGTCAAAATAACTCTACTACCTTTATTTTGACAAATCAGAAGGTTTTTATGCATTTGCAACTATTCAGAGCCATGCAAAATTATATTCTTTGAATGCTTGCATTTATACAGAACATCAATTTCATACGGCTGCTAACCAATTGGAATCACTCTTCCCATCTCTGCTGACGTCCGGTGGGAAATGGAAATCACAGTGCGTTCCCCGGATACTCTCTTTAAGGCCTGCAAAACTTCCTTTTCAGTTTCGGCATCCAGATTGGCCGTAATTTCATCAAGAAGCAATAATCGGGGACTTGCCACTGCTGCCCGCGCAATGGACAGAAGCTGCCACTGTCCCTGGGAAAAAAGCTCCGGTGTACAGATCGTGTCATATCCATCCGTAAGCGCTTCAATTGTGTCTTGCAGGCCGGTAAGCGAAGCAACATTCTTCACCGCCTGATCGGTAATAACCGGATCAAATAATGTAATCTGATCCTTCACGCTTCCCGGCACCATATGGAACGACTGCTCCACATAGCCGAATATCCGGCGTTTATCCCCATCCGGAATGTTGGATGCAGCTATCCCCTGAATCCGCACCTCTCCCTCCTGCGGTTCATAAAGTCCAAGCAGGAGCTTTAAAATCGTACTCTTTCCTGCTCCGGTACGTCCCATGAGCGTCACCCGTTCTCCCTGCTTTACCTGAAAACTCAGCTGCTTCAGAATCTTCCGCTCGTCATATCCAAATGTTACATCCCGGAATTCCACGAACACCTCTCCATTTTCTTTCCTTTTCTCCGGAAACCTGTTCCCTTCCGGTATCTGTTCTTTCTTCGAAAGCTCCTCCAATTCCTGAAGCTCTTCTCTTTTCGGAAGTTCTTCTTTCCCCGAAAGGTCCTCCATTGACGGAAGTTCCTCTCTTTCCAGAAGTTCTTCTGTTCCCGGAAGCTCCTCCCTTTCCAGAAGTTCTTCTCTTTCCGGAAGCTCCTCGATGGAAAGGAATTCGTTGATTCTGCGGATGCCGGCAACCGCGGACTGGATCGTCTGGATCTCCATGCCAAGGCTTTCTACCGGTGTGAAAATCTGTGAAATATAATTCATGACTGCTACCGCTGTACCGGCTGACATTCCAAATAACGTAAGCACGCGCGGACTTCCAGATGCCGAAAGCAGCATGACACAGGCAACAACGATCGCATTCAGGATCAGAACCACCGGAGAATACACCGCATCATAAAAGTTGGTTCTCTCAATGGCACGATAGCTGTCCCCGATATATTCGTCATATTTCCGTTCCATATAGCTTTCCCTGGAAAGACAGTGAATGGTACGGATATTGCGCAGGGTTTCCGGGACGTGTCCCGATGCACGGCTGACCGCTTTCCGGTTCTGTAACTGCGAAATCAGCATATTCTTCTGCACATAACGGGTAAACACAAGCAGGAACGGTAACAGAATCAGTAAAATCATCGATAATCCGCGATTCTTAAACCAGATCACCACAAGGATACTTACAATCCTGCAGACATCGGCAAACATACTGACAATTCCTGAGGTAAACAGGTTCTCGACCGTATCCACATCACCGACAAACCGCGATACCACCGAGCCCGGCTCCTGTCTGCTTAAATCATCTGCCTTTAAATGTATGAGCTTTTCCATCAGGCCGCTGCGCAGAGTGTGTGTCATTTTCTGACCGAATATAATCAGCAGTCCTTCTCTTGCCGATTCCATAAGACCGGTTAAAGCCAGCAGACCAAAATAGGCCATAATCCATCCAAAGCCTGCCATCCTCTTTGTCGTCAGTCCATCAATGATCCGTGCCAGAATCATGGGCGGTACAAGGGATAACAGAATTGCTCCACAGACGGAACCTGCAATTCCCATCACCAGAAGCAGGTGCTTTCGCATCACCAGTAAAATCATTCCGGAAACGCTTTTCTTATACTTCATCCTTTGCCCCTTCCTGATCCTCAAACAAGCTCCGGTACTCCGGGACTACTTTCAGTAATTCCTCATGGGGTGCGACAACCGTGTTCCCCTGTTCCATCCAGATGACCTTCGACAGCTTCGGAAACAGGTACAGCCGGTGTGAAATCAGCAGTACTATACCGTTCTCTGTTTCCTTCTGCAGATTCTTAAAGATCTCCTGCTCGGTCTTCCGGTCCAGTGCAGAAAACGGATCATCCAGAATCAGCAGCGGGCGTTTGTGGCATAAGGTTCTTGCAAGAGATAGTCTCTGTGCCTGACCGCCGGAAAGTCTTACGCCGCTGCTTCCGATCTTCGTCTGTAATCCGTCCTCCATGGCATCGGCTTCTTCCTTCAGGCACACCTGTCTTAAGTACTCTCCGGCATCGCCCACATCCCCCATCAGGATATTGTTTTCGAGTGTATCATTCATCAGTTCGGGATCATGTCCCAGATAGCCTACTATCGCTGCCCGCCTTGAAGGCTCCATATCTGCCAGTTCCACGTCATCGAACCGGATGCTTCCTTCATATGGATATTCACATAAGAAGACCTTACCCAGGGTTGATTTTCCACAGGCTACCGGTCCTGTAATGCCGATGATCTCTCCTGCATGAGCCGTAAAGGAAAGGTCATGGATGATCTCCTTTGCCTGCGGATAGGCAAAACGCAGATGCTCTACCTGCATTTGACGGATCTGTGCGGGCTCCTGCGCCCTGCTCTCTTCCGGCATTTTCAAAAGCGGACAGATTCTCTTCCAGGAAACCTGTGCCTTATGTACCGCATTGAAAAGCTTCGCTGCACCCGATGCCTTCGTGGAAAGCCTGGTAAAACAGGACAGAAAGGTGGTAAACATCGCAATGTCAAATGTGGTCCAGCCAATGCCCAATACATTTCTTCCACCGAAATATAAAATAAAAAGGACACCTGTCATTGCCGTCACCCGGTATACGGGAGGCAGTACGGCATTCCAGATATTTGCTTTTACCGCCGCCTTCTCATATGCAGTCAGGTTCTCCTCGTAAGCGCTCCGTCGCTCCTTTTCACATCCGAAAACCCGATAGGTGATTGCATTTGACACCCGGTCAAGCGTTGCTGTACTTAACCGTCCGGACTGCTCCTTAAAAGCCGCCCCGCTTCTCTGGATCAGAACCTTCATCTTTTCTGCCAGATAATAGGACACCGGAGGGAAGATCATGCATAACAGTGCAAGCCGCCAGTCATACCATAACAGCATGCAGGAATAGGCAAGCAGTGCCACTCCGGTATCAAAGATCTCCGTGGTAAATTTCCGCATGCCCTCCACGCAGTCATCCACATCGAGGATCGCCTTTGTCATCACATTGCCGACGCCCTCCTCCTGAAGCTGTGCCCGGCTTTTGCGAACCAGCGTTCCATAAAGAATCTGCTTCATTCTCCGGTTTACATTGTTGGCAAACCGCCGCACATAAAATCTCTTTGCATAACGTGAGATCTGTACAACCGCAATTGTCACAACATAGATCAGTACCAGACAGAGCATATCCCGGAATGCTGCTTTTCCATTCAGAATATCAATGAGACACCCCGTCATCTGTCCTTCAAAATACGGACCTGCCAAAAGCCCCACATTATAGATCAGGCCCGATATGGCAACAATGAGCAGCACCGGCCATTCTGCCGTAAAATAAGACAGCACCCGATCCGGCTTAAATTCTTTTCGTTTCATCTGCCTATACTCCGTGTTCCATCAGAAATTGCTTCCAAAGCTCGTTGTATTTGCCAAGAAGATGGATCTGGTCGTGCGTATATTCTGCGTTCAGATCTCCGTTTTCATCGCAGACTGCTTCATTCATATCAATGTAAAAGAAGGTTTCGTTATCCGCAAGCGTTGCAATCGCATTGTTTCTTGCGTTGATGTTACTGTTATTAAAGATCGCATCTGAGCTGCTTTTCTTCCCGGACACTCTCATATTGGCTTCAATAATGATCTTAGCTTCCGGGGCAAGCTCATGAAGGGTATCCACGACCTCCGTATACTTTTGCATGAAATCCTCGGTGGTTCCACGCCCTAACTCATTGATTCCCATCATAATGTAAATCTTGCCATAGTTCTTTGCAGCAAGTACTTCCTCCACGGTGCCTTTTCCTTTGAAGTTCTCCCCCATCACCTTATAGATCGTAAGAGAAGTCTCACACAGGAAGTCCGCATGCTCCGGAAGATCCGTATAGTCATATAACCCTACCGTTCTTGAATCCCCGATAAACAGTGCATCGTCAAAGTAGCTTTCGTCAACCTTCTTAAAATCATAGGCTGCCGCACGCTGTACCCCTGCGTCCCCATAAATATCCGCTGAAATATGATTGATATATTCGTCGTAGGTACTCTCCCTGAGCGGCTTAAGGCGCTCCAATGGTTCTTTCAGGTCATTACCGGAAACGGTTTCTTCTCCTGCTTCCTGTAAAGAGTTCCCGGACACATCGGTATTGCCCTCCGGTTCTTTAGAATTTCCGGAAGCATCACTCATCTGTCCTTCCTGATCCTGCTGCGCCCCTGTCTCCGTTTCTGCGTTCTGCGTTTCCGCGTTCTGCGTTTCTGTGTTCTGCATTTCTACGTTCTGCGCTTCTTCACTTTCGCCAGCTGCCTCTCCCGGTTCCTGCGTCTCTTCCTGCGAGCCCTCTTTCAGCTCATCAATCTTCTGTTTTCTTGCAAGGATCTCTGCTTTCTTTGCTTCATCAAAAAAATCCCATGGATAAACCTCATCGTTGATTCCCGTAAACACCACGGCTAACAGCGGCTGCTTTAAGGGATCATATTCCTGGGTTGCATAAATATTATGAAATCCGCACAATGCCACAATCGTCAGCAGCGCAGTTCCAAGCAGGATTCCTGCAAGGAGCGGACAGTTTTTCAAAAAATTCTTCATCGCAATACGACCTTTCTCAGAAAGTATTAGTATAACAGTTTTAAATTAACTACCCCATATCACTTGCCTATTTTCCCGATAGCACAGGCTAAAAATCCTCAGCGTAGCCCGCTACGCCTACGTTTTTTATCCTGCACTCTCAGAAAAATATTCTACGTGAATGGTATAGTTATTTAGAAACTGTTATACTAGAAATTCAGGTACATAAACGGATTTCCTGCCGTACTTGAAACAAAATAAATACTGATCCAGAACAGCACAAATAGCATCAGAATTACAACCGGATTCTTTTTATGCTTTTCGTAAAAATCAAACACTGCCGGAATACAAAGCACAATTCCTATTGCCAGAAGACCACCGTAGCCTTGCAGGTATTTCACAATATCCTGTGCGTTGACTGCAACGCCACCGTTTCCCAAAAGCGGGAACAGTCTGCAAAAGTATGTTCCAAGCTGCCCCGGATCTGTAATTGCAAATACTACCCAGCTTAACGGAATGAGGATCACAAGATAGATATGTCCCAGTACCGGAAGCTTCTGCAAATATTTTCCATACCACAATTTTTCCATAATAATAAGCAGTCCAAGAATTGCTCCCCAAAGCAGGAAATTCACGCCTTCACCATGCCACAATCCCGTAAGAAGCCAGACAACCACAAGATTAAAAACCATCTTCCCTTTGCCGCAGCGGCTTCCTCCCATCGGGAAATATACATAATCCCGGAACCAGCTTCCAAGTGTCATATGCCATCTGCGGTAAAACTCAGAGATGCTTTTGGACGCATAAGGATGGTGGAAGTTCTCAATAAAATCAAAGCCAAGCATCACCATTAAACCGGATGCCATCAGGGAATAGCCCCAGAAATCAAAATAAAGCTGCAGGGAATAGCCTACTGCACCAAGCCAGGCAAGCGGTGTGGAAATACTCTGGTAACCAATCATCTGCAGATCCTTCCAGAGAATTGCAAGGCGGTCTGCAAGCAGAACCTTCATGGAAAGCCCGATCACAAAATACTGTAATCCGTCCTCAAATCCTTCCAGGGAATAATACCGCAAGGCATAGGTCCGTCCTTCCTCATAGCGCATGATCGGTCCCTGTGCAATCTGCGGAAATACCATAAAATACAGGGCTGTATCCATAAAGCCCGGGGAATCTGCAATCTCTCCCCGATACAGATCTGCCTGATAGGAAATCATCTTAAAGAGATAAAAGCTGATTCCAAGCGGCAGCAGCGAGCCCGACACAAATACCCCAAGTGCCTTAAACGCGATGAGCACTGCCACATCCACACACACGATGCCGGTCAGATACCGTCTTCTGGCTATTTTATGCCATTTCCGGATTTCATACCCGCACCGCTGGTTCCGCATCTGCTTCCCGATAAAGTAATTAAGCCATGTTAGAAAAATAAGTAACAGGATAAAAACAGGTTCTCCCATGGCATAAAACACAATACTGCCAATCAGCAATATCGTGTTTCTGTGTTTTGCGGGAAATGCATAATATACAATCAAAAAGACCGGTAAAAACCGGAACATAAATTCCAAACTAGCAAAGCTGATCATCTTTTGCCTTCTCTCTATCCATTATCGTAACTGTAAAGGTACTGAACAATTATAATCCAATTAATATCATTTCATGAGGCTCCTGAAATACGTTCTCAGAACAGAATGCCCCGGATCCAGTAAATAATCCCCAGCACCCAGCTTGTGAAAATTCCATACAGAATGACCGGACCTGCAATCGTAAAAATCTTACAGCCCACGCCAAACACCCAGCCTTCCTTCTTAAACTCAATGGCCGGAGCTGCTACGGAATTGGCAAACCCGGTAATCGGAACAAGGGCTCCTGCTCCCGCAAAGGTCACAAGCTTCGAATATACATGAAAGCCGGTCAGAAGTACGCTTAATGCAATCAATGCAAGAGAACAGAAGCCTCCTGCCTGCTGCTCATCCATACCAAGCTCCTGTATTGCCACATTCGTAACAAGCTGTCCCAGCACGCAGATCAGTCCTCCCACGAAAAAGGCCTTCACCATCTGCTTCCAGAGCTGATAGGTGGGTGTGATTTTTCTGACATATTCTTTATATTCCTCTGACATGATTCCTCTCCTTTTTGACTATAGGATATGGGAACATGCCCGGAATATACATACTTTTTCAAAACTTTATTTACTTTGTTTATAAACAGGATCTGCAGGATATCCACCCTTTAATTTCTGCATGCCGCGCTGGATGGCATCCCTGGAATTCTTCCAGTCTGCATCCTTGTTGCGGTAATCAAATTTTTCGACAAGCCACGAAACATCCTCCTGCAGGCGTTCCATATTGGTCTTCATCAATTGAAACATTGCCGGATAAAACTCTGCCTTTTCCTTATCGTTCAGACGGCTCTGTGCTCCGTCACACAGATCCCCGAAGTGCGGCAGGCAGAAGCCTTTGCCGTTTAATACCTTATCCTTAAATGCCGTATCCTTTGTATAAAGATAAAAGAATGTATCCAGATACCGTTCATACGTGTCAGCTGCCTGCCGGCAGATATAGCAGGACTTCTCCTTCTCACGCACCCACGCCCCGATGGAGCTGGTGGTGTCCGCAGGCTTCTTCATTCTCGCCATAAATCCGGACTTACCCGGCGTAAACTTATTAAACTGCTCCTGCAGCTCCTGATTCATCTTTTTATAATGAGTCTTTAAAATCCATCCGTTTCCGAGCGTATTTCCATAGTCAAACATCTTCTTAAAGTGCATCCGGCAAAACCCGGTACGATCCGTAATCTCCCGCACATCACTTTCCATATATGAGGATCCCGATCCTAATACAAAATCCAGTAAATCCTGCTCCACTACCCGTTCAATAAAGCAGAACGGACATTCATCATCCGCATTGACCGCATCGTTTAACGGTATTGTATATATTTTTTCTTTCATGACAAAACCTCCGGTTTTTTAGTTCCTAACAGACGCATGGTGCCCAGATATTGCTTTAATTCCTGATGATAAAGCTCCGGCTGGAAGGATCCCTCATAAAAATGCCTGCGCATCAGTCCTTCTGTTGTGAAACGGATCATTTCCGAAAGCTGCTCCCGGCTTAAACGTTCATCCAGCTCTTCTCCTGTCGCCTGACTTAAAATCTGCGCATACTTCTCACTTAAAATATTCCGCTTATCCTCTGTCTCGAGCAATACCTCATTGACGTTTTCCAGTCTGCTGTTATTCAAAAACAGCATCATACACGGATAATTGCGCATAACCTGAAGCTCTGCTTCCCTGATCTGCCCAACCAGCCGGAAATAATCCGTCTCTTCCTTATCCACTCCTGTCGTCAATTCCAAAATCACATAACGGATACTGTAATCGTAAATAAACGAATACAGTCCCAGCTTGCTTACAAAATAATGAAACAGTAACCCCTTACTGATTCCAGCCTCACGGACAATATCGTCCGTACTTGCATGTGCATAACCGTTCATGGCAAACACCTTTAAGGAGGCATTGATCATACGATCCTGCTTCTCCTTTTTCAAATCAAAAAACTTCTCATTCATACCCCGGTATCCCTTCCAATTGACTTTCCTGGTCGAAGAAAAATATAACATATTTTTGTCCCTGATTCAAGATGACCGAAGGTAACAATCCCGGAAATCCGGCTAAAAAATTTATAGATTTTTTTGAAACTCTTTCGTATAATTTTCTTTTCTTTTTTCCAAAATAGTATTAAGATATACGTATCAGATCATATTAAAGACGTTGTAACGATTCAGTACCTTCACAGTTACGGTTTGTTACAGAAAGGAGTACGTATATGTCCAAGAAATTTGGTAAGTTTTTATTGTTTTCTGCTGTAGCAGGTGCCGCTGCCTATGGTGTTTATCAGTATCTGCAGAAGAAGGATAAAGCAACGGTTCTTTCCGGTAAGGAGGAAGAGGACGATCCTGATGATTTCAGTGAGGATCTTGATGAAGAACCTGCTCCTTCAAAGGAGCGTTCCTATGTTTCCCTGAATCTTGATAAGGCAGAAGCCTTTGCAACCGAAGCTTTCCAGAAGGCAAAGGAAGTCATTACCGACTCTGTCCAGAAGGTGAAGGAAACCGTATTGGAATCCGCTGAAAAGTCCGAGGCAAAGCCTGTGGAGGCTGTAGAAAAACCGGCAGATAAAGAAGCTCCTGCGGAAGAGACTGAAACTGAAACACCGGCTGCTGAAGCCACTAAGGAAACTATTTCTGAAGAAGCTGCTCCCGCAACGAAAGAATCTTCCACTCCCGAAGCTCCGGCAGAAGAACCGGTTAAAGAAAACACCGCTTCTGTTACTGAAGAATTTCCTCTGGAATAGGAATGAATGTAAGATTCTTTTCCTGACATTAACAAATAAACAGTGAGCATTAAAAAGCTGCGTGGCTATCGTCCACACAGCTTTTGTTTTTATTTTTTGCTTATATTTCCTGCTTTCAGTTGTCTGTCTTTTCTGTCTTATTTCCTGTCCGTTGCTACTTTGCAGTCTTTTCCCTGATAAGTGCAATCAGTTCATCCTTCATATCTCTTGCCTTGTCCTTGATTCGCGGTGTCGCCGAGGTAGAGGTCAGGATCGCTGCAATCATCTTTGTTGCAACATCATACTGGCCGATATCCATGGCAAGTGCTGCCACCAGATAATCCACCGTCATTTCATCCATACCACACATCGGATAGCTGCTCTCGGTCATTCTGGCATTTACAAATCCTTCATAGGCATTTTTTAAATATTCCAGCTCCTGCTCCTTAAGCTCCTTCAGCCTTTCCGTATCCTCCGGTGCTTCCTTTAAAAGTTCTTCCCGCATACAGCGTACCAGCCAGCCGCATTTCAGACAGATATAAGCCTTTTCGCTTGCCTTTGCATGCTTTACAATGGCATTTAAAAGACACATCTTATTACGTTCGAGCGCCTCTTCCAGAGTATAGGTTTCCTTTTCTTCTGTGTTCCCATGATAAGAGCTTGAAATATTCTCGCGAATTGCTTTGGCCTGCGAGGGAGCCAGTGTTCCGAAATATCTGCCCAATGCTGCATATCCACACTTCGGACATACAATTGCTTCATACTTTAACGGTTCAATTTCATCGTGAACCGGTCTTAAATCCCGATCCATATGAACCAGTCTGGCACGATTGGCTTTTACGGTAATATCCTTAAATTTTTCTCCACATACCGGACAGTCGTAGGTTTTGGAAAACAGATAATCCTTTTCTTTATCCTGCGGTACCTCTTCCTCTTTTACTTTTACCTCTTCCCTTTTTACTTCCTGTTCTTTTTCTTTCTCTTCTTCGTACAAGTTGAGATTGTCCAGATTTTTTAATCCAAGCTTCTCTAATCCTTCCAATAATCCTGCCATAATCTGCTCACTTTCTCTCAGTAATTATTCTCTATACGGAATAATAATATCTTATCTTCTATTTATTTATGCTTTAGGTAAAACATAAGAACTCTTTAATGAAACTACCCGGTTAAATACCGGCTTTCCATCCTTAGAATCCTTATAGTCCACGCAGAAGAAGCCCTGTCTTACGAACTGAAAGCTTTCATATGCCTTCGCATCTGCAAGTGCCGGCTCTACATAACAATTCTCTAAAGTGGTAAGGGAATTGGGATTAAGCTTCAGACTTCCATCCTCCTCATTGTATACACCCTTTTCCTCGTCAATGATATTCTCATATAAACGTACAACAGCCTTCACCGCCTCCTTTGCAGATACCCAGTGAATCGTTCCCTTAACCTTACGGTCCGCATTGCCACCCCTGGTCGCCGGATCATAGGTACAATGTACTTCAGTCACATTGCCATCTGCATCCTTCACACAGCCGGTACAGGTTACAAAGTAGGCATTCATCAGACGTACTTCATTTCCCGGGAAAAGCCGGAAATATTTCTTTGGCGGTTCTTCCATGAAATCCTCACGTTCAATGTATAATTCCCTTCCAAAAGGTACCTTACGGCTTCCCAGGGATTCGTTTTCAAGGTTGTTTGTAATTTCAATCCATTCGGTCTGCTCCTCCGGATAGTTATCAATAACAAGCTTTACCGGATCCAGGACGGCCATCATACGGGGACGCTTTAATTTCAGATCCTCACGGATACAGTACTCCAGCATCGCATAGTCTGCGGAAGCATTTGCCTTGGAAACACCACACAGCTCAACAAAACGCTTAATGGATTCCGGTGTAAAGCCTCTGCGGCGAAGGGCTGCGATGGATACCAGTCTCGGATCATCCCATCCGTCTACAATCCCCTCCTCTACCAGCTTCTTAATATAACGCTTCCCGGTAACCACGTTCGTCAGATACATCTTTGCAAACTCAATCTGCTTGGGCGGATGAGGGTATTCCAGTTCACGCACCACCCAGTCATACAACGGTCTGTGATCCTCAAATTCCAGCGTACAGATAGAATGGGTAATTCCCTCAATGGCATCCTCAATCGGATGTGCAAAATCGTACATGGGATAAATACACCAGCGGTCTCCGGTGTTATGATGGGTCATGTGAGCCACACGGTAGATGATCGGATCTCTCATATTCATATTGGGAGATGCCATATCAATCTTCGCCCGAAGGGTTTTCTCACCATCGGCATATTCGCCGTTCTTCATCTTCTCAAATAAAGTAAGGTTCTCCTCCACGCTGCGGTTCCGGCTGGGATCTTCTTTACCGGGTTCTGTCAGTGTTCCACGGTATTCTCTCATTTCGTCTGCGGTCAGATCGGACACATAAGCCTTTCCCTTCCTGATCAGCTTTACGGCTCCCTCATACATCTGGTCAAAGTAATTGGATGCAAAGAACAGACGATCCTCCCAGTCTGCACCAAGCCACCTGATATCTGCAAGAATGGAGTCCACAAACTCTGATTTTTCTTTGGTCGGATTGGTATCATCAAACCGCATGTTAAACTTACCGCCATATTCCTGTGCCAGACCGTAGTTTAATAAGATACTCTTTGCGTGTCCGATATGAAGATATCCGTTCGGTTCCGGTGGAAATCTGGTGTGTACAGTATCGTATACGCCTTCCGCTAAATCTTTATCAATGATCTGTTCAATAAAATTCCTGGATTCCATTCTTTTTCCTCCTCATCGATCCTTAACTGCCATGTCCTCTCTTACGAAGTCATTTCAGGCAGATATTTTTCTTCAAACTGCTTTCTTGGCATCGGACGGTCAAAATAATAGCCCTGCACCAGATCTACACACATATTCTTTAAAATATCAAACTGTACCTTCGTTTCCACGCCTTCCACACAAAGGTTTACCCCAAGTGCCTCGGCAAGCTCTCCTACCATCCGTACAAAGGACTTGGCATAAGAATCCCGATCCAGATCCTTGATAAAGCTCTGATCCACCTTGATGACATCAAACGGAATCTCCCGGATATGGTTTAAGGATGAATATCCTGTTCCAAAGTCATCCAGTGCAATCCTCACACCAAGATCCTTGATTTTTGCCAGGATCTTCTTCATACGGTCCATATCGTCAATGGCAAGACTCTCTGTCACCTCCAACGTCAGGTTGCGCGGAGAAAGTCCGGTATCCTTTAATGCATTCTGCACGATCTCTACAATATCCGTCTGCAGGAGCTGTACCACAGAAAGATTCACATTTACACGGTAGTTCGGATAGCCATGCATATTCCAGGTATGGCAGATCTTACAGGACTCATATAACACATAATTGCCAATCGGATTAATCAGTCCCAGATACTCTGCAAGCGGAATAAACTCTGAAGGTGGAATAAAGCCAAGCTCTGTGCAGTTCCAACGGATTAACGCCTCTGCTCCGGTACATGGACAGCCTTCCTTTGTAATATCCACAATCGGCTGAAAATACACCTCAAATTCCTTAAAACTGTCCGCCGTTGCCTCACGCATGTTCTTTTCCATATCAAGGCGCTTACCGGAGCTTGCAGCAAAACAATCCTCATAATAAGTGATCCGGTTCTTACCGCCCTTCTTGGCCTCATACATGGCAATGTCTGCCATCTTAATGAGATCATGCACGTTGGCATCCTCTCCGGGGAATTCCACAATACCCATACTCATCGTACAGTAATAATCGGAGTCCCGCAGAAACCACGGCTTTAAGAAAATATCTTTAATATTGGTAATAATCTGTTCCCGTTTCTCATAAACTGCCGGTGAGAGGATAATTACGAACTCATCCCCTCCCATGCGGTAACAGGTGTCCTCAATTCCTTCAATCCGCTGAAGGCTGTGGGAAATTGCTTTTAACAGGACATCGCCATACTGGTGTCCGAGTCCGTCATTGATATGCTTAAAATCGTCCAGATCAATATACAGTAGTAATCCCTTATCCTTCGTTTTTTTCGCAAGATCCACAAACTTTGCAAGATCGCGCTCACAGCACATCCGGTTATACAATCCGGTAAGGAAATCGGTATAGGCCTGCTGCTCGATCTTTCTCTGATAAATTTTCTTATCGGTAATATCATAAAGTGCACACAAAAGCACCGGACTTCCGTCTACCCACGGCATTTTGGTATAGTACAGATCATACCAGCGGTCTCTTTTGGTATAGTAAATCTCACAGACCCCTTTGTCATTTTCGATACTGTGTTCAAAAATATCCCGGATCATCTGTCTCTTTAATTCCAGTTCAAAGGTACGCCGCATATTGTTGTTGGCAAATAAGATCTTACCCGTATGGAGATCCCGGACATAAACAGCGCTTCCGACATTATCGAGAATTCTTTCGAGCGATGCATACGAGCTTGCCAGTGAATTCTTCTGAATCCGGCGTGTCAGAATACTCTGCAGAATTTTCACCGAATCATTGATGAATTTCACTTCCTCGATCTGCCATACCCGGCTGCCGCTGCGATCCCCGAAACATACATACATACCTTTTGTATGATTAACCATAACAGGAATCACTATGACCGCCTTAAGTCCGATGGCTTCCATTTCCTTCCGTTCCTGTACACTTGCAAGGGAACTTCCGGACAACACAACTGTTTTGTCTGTTTTTAAAATTGCCGGCAATTCAAAGCTTTCATCCTGTGGAAACTGAAGGGCACTGTTTTCTTTGCTCCAGAATGCAACAACCTCTATGCCCTCCGGATCCTCTTTCATCTTATACACAGCCCCTCCGGAAATGCGTAAAAACCGTGATACAATCTCAAGAAGATTCGTTATCACCGTTTCAATGGCATCTTCACTTTCCAGCAGCTGTACCACATCGGTAAGTGCCTCCGTCCTGTGAAGACTCACACTCATCTCCTTTTCCGAACTGCGGCTTCTGCGGCATTCTGCCTGTGCCGTCACAATCGACATCCGGTATCCAAGCAGGGCATTGGTAAAGTCACGCAGTGCATCCACTACATGGATGAACTGTGACTCGGTAAGCATCGTCTGAAATCCTTCAAGTGGAGAATTTTCATAATCTCCGGTATCGTATCCGTCTAACAGCACACCATAAGCCAGCCAATTTAAGACTGGTTTCCCCTGGAGTTTGGCAGAAATAACTGCCACCCGCAGATTGGGATACGCCGTTGTCTCAATCGCCTGGTCTTCTAATGTACTTTCAGATACGCGGAGCAGCATATCCTGATACTGCTCCGCATCAATCATCTGTTCAATTATTGCGGTTTCATCCGCCCTCCCGCTGAAGGAGGTAAGCGGAACTCCTTTGCCATCCAGGCAGCGCAGAAAAACATTCGCCACACTGCTGAAATGCTTCTGCCATTTTTCCAGTAGTTTTTCATCTATAAAAGACTGCACAATGGCTGCTGCATCCTGGCCTAAACTCTTCTCATCATAATCACTCACTGCTAAAGAACCCCCTGCTTTCCCATAAAGCTCTGGGATAGTATAGTTCTATTTTATTCATCAACGCTATAGTTCGGTGCTTCTTTCGTAATATGAATGTCATGAGGATGGCTTTCCTTCAGGGATGCCGCAGAAATCTTCACGAATCTGCCATTCTCCTTAAGCTCCTCAATGGTTCTGGTTCCACAGTATCCCATACCGGAACGAAGTCCACCCATAAGCTGGAATACCGTATCCTCTACGGTTCCCTTATAAGCAACACGTCCTTCTACACCTTCCGGCACAAGCTTCCTGGCATTTTCCTGGAAATAGCGGTCCTTACTGCCATTCTCCATAGCAGCAATGGATCCCATACCACGATATACCTTGTATTTACGTCCCTGATATAATTCAAAGGTTCCGGGGCTTTCATCGCATCCTGCGAAAATACTTCCCATCATACATACATTTCCACCTGCAGCAATTGCCTTGGTCATGTCTCCGGAATACTTGATACCACCATCTGCAATGATCGGAATATCATATTCCCTGGCAACTGCATAAGCATCCATAATGGCAGAAATCTGCGGTACACCAATACCTGCGACAATACGTGTTGTACAGATAGATCCGGGGCCGATACCAACCTTAACGGCATCTGCACCGGCTTCAATCAATGCTCTGGTTCCTTCACCGGTTGCCACATTGCCTGCAATAACCTGTACATCTGGATAAGCTTCCTTAATCATGCGTACACAACGTAATACATTCTCGGAATGACCATGTGCACAGTCCAAAACAACTACATCCACCTTAGCCTTCACAAGCTCGCTGACACGGTCTAAGACATTGGCTGTAATACCGACGGCTGCACCACAAAGAAGACGTCCCTGATCGTCCTTTGCAGATAACGGATACTTGATGGTCTTCTCAATATCCTTAATAGTAATAAGTCCCTTTAAATTAAAATCCGCATCCACGATCGGAAGCTTTTCCTTACGTGCTTTGGCAAGAATCTTTTTTGCCTCTTCAAGAGTAATTCCTTCCGGGGCGGTAATCAGTCCCTCGGATGTCATGGACTCTTTGATCTTCTTCGTAAAGTCTGTTTCAAACTTCAGATCACGGTTCGTAATAATACCGACCAGCTTACGTCCCTCGGTAATCGGAACACCGGATATACGGAACTTCGCCATTAACGCATCCGCATCTGCCAGTGTATGCTCCGGGGACAGGGAAAACGGATCTGTGATGACTCCATTCTCGGATCTCTTCACCTTATCTACTTCCTCTGCCTGTGCTTCGATTGACATATTCTTGTGGATGATACCAATACCACCCTGTCTTGCCATGGCAATTGCCATGCGATGCTCCGTTACCGTATCCATGCCGGCACTCATCATCGGAATATTCAGCTTGATCTTCTTCGTCAGCCATGTTGTCAAGTCGACTTCATTGGGAACCACCTGTGAATAGGCAGGAACCAGAAGCACATCATCAAAGGTAATACCTTCGCCAATAATCTGACCCATTTTCTCTCCTCCTAGTTTGTAAATTTGTGGTAACTATTGAGTACCCTCACAGTTACAATTTGTGTTCCTATAAATTACTTGCGTTTATATTTAATCCATAAACACCTTACGGGGTGCTATGAATTGAATCGCCTTAACCATTTCCTGATTCGGCTCGAAAATCACCTTCTGCTTTCCATCATAATAGAAGACATAACGGTGATCCGGCTGCTGCTCCTCACCGCTGCTGTAATCCACGGCCTTATCCTGACGGTTCTTATAGTTATCCAGATGATAAGATTTAATAGGCGCCATGACTTCCATTTTGCCCATATCGAAGGTTGCTACTCTCTTACGTCTGCTCTTTGCAAGCACCTTGTCCACCGTCAGTTCCTTATCCACATAGAGATATTCATATTCCACCTCGGAATTCATGGAAACAAAATAAGCTCCCACTCCAATCACAATTGCCACAATAAAAAGCACCATATTAAAAGCAACCATGGCAAGCAGACCAATCATCACCGTAAGAATAATCAACAGCATTTTTAAAAATTTCATTGCAACAGATGTTTTTCTTTTAACCATCCATTCTACATAGGTATCGTTCATTTCCACGCCTCCGGATTTTCATTCACTGTTTGTAATACTTCAGAGCCATGCAGATTATGGCAGCACAGCCACCAGATACCTGCATTATGCACATTTGACGCAGCTGTTCAACACATGAGCAAAAAACGCTTCAAAAAAACAATTCTGCAAACGTGACTCTGAATAGTTACAATGATAGTATATTTTCATAAAACTTGCAAGAGATCATTTTCTCTTTCAGGATGTCCTTTGTGAGCAAGCTCACACAACAGGTCAGCCATGCCATTCATAAGCTGCCGGATTGTACGGATTGGTTGACTGTTTACACAAATTTAATAATATTTAATATTTGGGAACATTGACTTCTGTCTGTAAACTGGATTAAGATGGTACAAGATGAAAAGGAGTGAACAAGTTTATGTCAAATGCTCATAATAAAGATGGAAAATACCGCGGAATCATTGATGAGATCCGTGAACAGCAGCGCAAAATGAAGGATATGACCTGGAAAGAGCGCTTCGCATATTACTGGGAATATTATAAGGTACACACCATTGTAACGATTGTAGCCATCATTGCCATTGTCTGCACGATCCGTACCCTTGTAAATACCAAGGACTATGCATTCTACGGTCTGATGTTAAATGCCTATTCCCTGTCTTCGGATGTCATGTCCAATACCTTCAGTGAATATGCCGGAATTGACACCAATACCTATGACTGTTTCATGGATACCACTTCCACACTGACCTATGAAAATCCTACGGAATTTGATATGGCAACCATGCAGAGGATCGTCGCCGTCGTACAGACGAAGGAACTCGATGCCGTGATCTTTGATTCCCAGTGCTTTGACCAGTATGCCGTCAATCAGATCTTCTATGATCTGCGTGAGGTTCTGACTCCGGAACAGATTGAGAAGTATGAACCTTATTTTTATTATGTGGATATGGATATTGTCCGTGCCCAGGAGGAAGAGGATGTCATCGTCGATACCGATGCCATTGCTGCCAAGGGAAACCTGACCCTCGAGGAAATCCATGAGCTTGCCGCTACCCGTATGGATCCTTCCACCATGGGTGACCCGGTTCCTGTCGGAATCGTCATGACGGATTCCCCATTCGCCACAGAGTCCCATTCCTACGATGATCTGGTGCCGGTATTCGGAATCTCCGTAACCACACAACGTATGGATACCTGTCTCCAGTTTCTCGATTATCTGTGGGATGATACGGTTGATTTCAGTCTTGCACATGATGAGGCCACCCCATATTAGTCAGAACTCAAAAATGATCCACTGGATCTTTTTTTCATATGCATGGCAACAAAAACAGTTACCTGACGGAACCTTTCCGCACAGGTAACTGTTTTTTAATTCTTGTACCCAATATGGGTATATTAAATGCCATACTACCCGGATCGGGTATATTGATTGATGATTGATGATTAATCATCACAAATCTTCTGGTACACTTCTTAATTCCGAAATTCAGGCCAGAGGCAGATTTTCTGTGCCGGTCAGTCAGCCAGACCACAGCTTATCTGACACACTTCCGATTCTGAGTATTCCTATAATCTCGCCAATACAAAGATATCATAAATTGCCTTAATGGCAGTCTCAAAATCCTCGTTTGCCACACCGATAATGATATTCAGCTCACTGGAGCCCTGATCGATCATCTTGACATTGACATTCGCATGAGCCAGTGCGGAGAAAATTCTTCCTGCGGTTCCTCTTGTGGATTTCATGCCGCGTCCAACGACTGCAATCAATGCCAGATCTGCTTCGATATCGATGCTGTCCGGATCTGCCAGACGGTGAATGGCAGAAACAACCTTCTGCTCCTTATCCATAAATTCATCCTGATGAACAAATACCGTCATGGTATCAATACCAGAGGGAACATGCTCAAAGGAGATTCCATAATCTTCAAACGCCTGTAACACCTTACGTCCGAATCCGATCTCCGAATTCATCATTGCCTTATCAATGTTTACTGCACAGAAGCCCTTCTTACCGGCAATACCGGTAACCACATATTTGCACTTCTGACAGGTGCTTTCCACAATCCAGGTGCCTTCATCCTGCGGACGGTTGGTATTCCGGATATTGATCGGAATGCCTGCGCGCCGAACCGGAAAAATAGCATCCTCATGAAGCACGCTTGCACCCATGTAAGACAGCTCGCGGAGTTCACGGTAGGTAATGGTATCAATTCTTTCCGGATTTTCAATGATTCTCGGATCTGCGATCAGAAATCCCGAAACATCTGTCCAGTTCTCATAGACATCGGCCTTGGCTGCCCTTGCCACAATGGAACCCGTAATATCGGAGCCGCCTCTTGAAAAAGTCTTTACGGTTCCATCCGCATAAGCTCCATAGAAGCCCGGAATAACCGCATTGTCCACATCCTTCAGACGTTCCTTTAAAATATCATTGGTGGTTTCTGAATCAAAATCACCGTTCTCATCAAAGCGGATCACTTCTGCTGCATCAATAAACGGAAAACCAAGATAATCTGCCATAATAATACTATTCAGATATTCCCCTCTGGAAGCGGCATAATTTACTCCGGCTTTCTTTTTGAAGTTCTCTGCAATAGTCTTAAATTCTTCCTTTAGGGACAGTGTCAGGGAAAGTCCATCAATGATCTCCTGATAGCGTTCCTCAATAGCCTGAAGCTCCTTCTTAAAATCCTTGTCGTTCTCTGCAAGCTCATAACAGCCATAAAGCATATCGGTTACCTTGGTGTCCCCTGAAAACCGCTTTCCCGGAGCCGAAGGTATCACATACCGGCGCTCTTTGTCTGCATGGATAATGTCCCCGACCTTGCGGAACTGCTCCGCACTCGCCAGTGAACTTCCCCCGAATTTTACTACTTTTTTCATAACTGCATTCTCCTCATCTGCCTACTGTTCTAATAATTTATTCATCATTTCATGACCATGCGCCACAAAGTTTCCGCTCTGTGCGGCTTCTTCTTCATTGTAATTCCAGGTATGGTCTTCCTTCTTTGTGGAATCAAACAGAAGATACGGTACACTGTCTGCGGTATGAGTGCGCAGACGGATCGGGGTCGGATGATCCGGCATCACTAAAAGGCGATAGTCCACGCCTTCCTTATCCAGCTCTTGCGTAAGAGGTCCGATCACTCTCTGGTCGAGATATTCAATTGCCTTCACCTTACGCTCCACGCTTCCCTGATGCCCCATTTCGTCCGGTGCTTCCACATGGATATAGGCAAAGTCATATCCATCATGCAGTGCATCAATCGCAGCCTGTGTCTTTCCTTCATAGTTGGTATTTAATCCGCCGTTTGCACCCTCGACATGGGCAACGCCCATCTTTGCACCGACAGCGATTCCCTTTAACAGGTCTACGGCAGAAATCATCATACCCTTTTTGCCATATTTTTCTTCAAAAGGCGCAAGGCTCGGTCTGGTACCTGCGCCCCAGAACCAGCAGCAGTTTGCCGGGTTCAGTCCCTTTTTCTTACGTTCAACATTAAGCGGATGATCCTTTAAGATCTCATAGCTTCTCTTCATCATATAAAGAAGGTGCTCATCGGTCGGAAGATACTGGCCGATCACCTGATCTAAGACATCATGCGGCTGGGTTAAATCAAGCACCCTGCCCTGATTCCAGATCAGGCAGTGACGATAACTGGTTCCTACATAGAACTGATAGGTTTCATTCTCTAATTCCTTCTTTACTTCGTTTAGTAAAACCGCACAATCTTCCGTGCTGATTTCTCCGGAGCTGTGGTCAATGATTTTCTGCTCTTCAAACGGAACATCGTCCTCAGAAATGGTTACAATGTTGCAGCGAAGTGCAATGTCGGTATCCTTCATCGGAACACCTATGCTTAAGGCCTCTAACGGAGAACGCCCCGAATAATAAATCTTCGGATCATAACCCAATACTGAAAGATTCGCGGTATCGCTCCCCGGCTTCATGCCCTCAGGAATCGTATGAACCATACCGATTTCAGATAATTTGCTTAAACGATCCAGGGCAGGAGTACTGGCATATGCGATCGGTGTCTTACCTCCAAGGCTCTCAATCGGCTCATCTGCCATGCCATCGCCCAGTACTACAATATATTTCTTTTCACTCATGGTGATTCTCCTCTTTTCTATTTCTGCATGCATTTCATTTCGCCATGCCATTCATAAGTTGCCAGACAAGCTGGCAACTTATTTCATGTCGGGCTTTCGCCCTATAGAAATCATTATACCAAAAGCCCTTAGCGAGCAAGCTCACACGGCTTTTGTACAATGATTTCTGCATGGCTCAATGCTTACGCAAAACGGATCCGGCTGATCACTCCGACCTTTTCAGCTTTTTCATTGAATTCCTTTTCGCTCATGCGTCCGGTTACAAAAGCGAACTCTCCGTCCACTCCTGCCGTAATCTCTTTCACGTCTCCAAAGGTCTCTTTTGCTTCCTGTTCTTTTGCTTTCTCTACACGTACAAAGAAAGCACGCTCTACTTCGTCCACATTTGTCAGCTTCACATCCTCTGCATCCCAGAAGCAGGTAATGATCTTTCCAATATGTCTTGCGCAGTCTACGACATCGGACACAACTGCACTCGCTGTCGGAAGCTTGCCTGCGCCTCTTCCGTAATACATGGAATCGCCAAGCATGTTGCCATGCACGCAGACGGCATTAAACACATCATTTACCATGGATAACGGATGGTTCTTCGAAATGAGGAACGGAGAAACCATGGCATAAAGTCCGCCATTCTCTTCCTTTGCAAGCCCAAGTAATTTAATGGTGCAGTCCATCACCTTCGCATATTTAAAATCGTCTGCGGTAATTTTGGTAATTCCTTCGGTGTAAATATCCTGATAACGGACATTCTTACCACACATTAAGGAAGAGAGAATCGCGATCTTACGGCAGGCATCGTAGCCTTCGATATCAGCCTCCGGATTGCGCTCTGCATAGCCCTTTTCCTGTGCTTCCTTCAATACCTCTTCAAATGCAGCACCCTCACGCTCCATCTTGGTTAAAATATAGTTCGTCGTACCATTTAAAATACCGGAAATGGCATCAATCTTCTCTGCGGTAAGTGAATAATTCAAAGGACGGATAATCGGAATGCCACCGCCGACACTTGCCTCGAACAGATAGTTGCAGGTATGCTCATGTGCAATCTGAATCAATTCCGGTCCATGTGTCGCTACCAGCTCCTTATTGGAGGTACATACACTCTTGCCGCTCACGAGGGCACGCTTCGTAAACTCATAAGCAGGCTTTAAGCCTCCCATGGTTTCACAGATAATCTGTACCTCAGGATCATTCAGAATCACTTCTACATCATGGACAATCTTGTCTTCATACGGATCTCCCGGAAAATCCCGAAGATCCAGAATATATTTAATATTCAGAGCTTCGTTTGACTTCTTGTTGATCTCTTCCTTGTTCTTTTCAATTACCTCAACGACACCGCTTCCTACGGTACCGTATCCCATTACTGCTACCTGAATCATGTTTCGTCTCCTTTGTTTTCCTTCTTTATTTCCCTATCCGTTTCCGGATCTGTCTGCTTACTCCTGTGCAAGGATCTTTACGTTCCGGACACCCCTGTGCTTTCCCATCGTTTCAAGCATCTCTGAAATGTCTCTGGTTGTTTCAAGCACCTGAACACTCAGGCTTAAGGATGCCACGCCGTTAATCGGAATACTCTGATGAATGGTCAGGATATTTGCTCCGAATTCGGCAATCACCTTTAACACATCGGAGAGAATTCCAGGCTCATCCTCCATCTGGAAGGTCAGCGTAATCGTCGTTCCCTGCGCATTATCATGGAATTCGAAAATATCCTCCTTGTACTTATAAAAGGAACTCCGGCTGATTCCGACTGCCTCTGCAGCCTCATTCACCGACACCGCCTTACCGGAATCAATCAGCTTCTTCGCCTGTACAACCTTAAGAAGCACCTCCGGAACGGCCTGTTCCTTCACAACATAATATCTGCTTCCCATATCTTCTCCTGTCTTTCGTCCCCACCCGGCGTACACTTGTCTTTGATTGTCTTTGTACAAAAGACATATGTGCGTCACCGAAAGATATTCTATCACACCTTTTTCCGAAGTGCAAGGTAAAAGATGTAAAAGAAGACAAAGAAAAAAGCACTTTTTTGTGCATAATCACAAGAAAGTGCTTTTCATCATTTTCTAACATCCATAAACCGTAACTATTCACAAGCATGCAAAACCGCTTCCTGTGAATGCCTGCATCAGGCAGAATCGTTACCATAAATCTTAAACACTGGCTTATAGAAGTTCCTTTAATAACTGGTTCACCATACCCGGATCGCATTTGCCCTTCATGGCCTTCATGGTCTGTCCAACCAGGAAACCAATTGCCTTTTCCTTACCATTGTGGTAGTCCTCTACTGACTGCGGATTATTGGCAATCACTTCTTCCACGGTCTTGCGGAGTGCCCCCTCATCATTGACAGTTTTCAATCCCTTTTCTTCTACATAAGAGACCGGATCCATGTCTTCTTCAAACATGACCTCAAAGACTTCCTTGGCAACTGCACCGTTAATGGCTTTGGAATCCTGCAATGCAATCAATGAAGAAAGGTGTTCCGGTGAAAAACGGATATCTTCCGGATCGAGTTCCTTCTCCTTGAGAATGCGGAGTGTTTCGCCCATCAGCCAGTTGGATACCTTCTTCGGCTGTGTACCCAAAGCAACAGTCTGTTCAAACAGATCTGCCATTTTCTTGGAGCCTGTAATAATCTCAATATCATAATCCGGAATACCGAATTCTTCACGGTAACGGATCCTCTTTTCATTACGGAACTCCGGCTGTCTGCTGCGGATTTCCTCTAAGAACTCGTCACTTAATACAATCGGTACAAGGTCCGGATCCGGGAAGTAGCGGTAATCCTGTGCATCCTCTTTGCTTCGCATAGCATAGGATTCACCGGCATTATCATCCCATCGTCTGGTTTCCTGCACGACCTTTTCCCCGGCATCCAGCAGATCCATCTGACGCTCGGTTTCTCCCTCAATCGCACGGCGGATTGCCTTAAAGGAGTTCAGGTTCTTCATCTCCGTGCGGGTACCAAAGGGCTGGCCCGGCTTGTGGATGGAAAGGTTCACGTCGCAGCGCAGGGAACCTTCGTTCATCTTGCAGTCGCTGATGCCCGTGTAGGCGATCACCGCCCGGAGCTTTTGCAGGTAGGCCACCGCCTCCTGGGGCGTGCGGATATCCGGCTCGGAGACGATCTCAATGAGGGGCACGCCGCAACGGTTGCAGTCGATGAGGGTACCCTGTTCAGGGTCGTGGATGAGCTTGCCCGCGTCCTCCTCGATGTGGATGCGGGTGATGCCGATGCGTTTCTCCCCCTCCGGCGTTTCCACCATCAGGTGGCCGTCCACGCACAGGGGCAGGTCGTACTGGCTGATCTGGTATGCCTTGGGCAGGTCGGGGTAGAAGTAGTTCTTCCGGTCCTGCTTGGAATAGCGGGCAATGGTGCAGCCCGTGGCCAGCCCGGCCAGCACCGCGTAGTGCACCACCTGCTTGTTCAATACCGGCAGCGTGCCGGGAAAGCCCATGCACACCGGGCAGCACTGGGTGTTGGGCGGCGCGCCGAAGTCCGTCTTGCAGGAGCAGAAAATCTTTGTTTTTGTTTTCAGCTCCACGTGAACCTCCAGGCCGATGACCATTTCGTAGCCCTTGAGGGTTTTCCATGGGGTGGCCATATCACTCCGCCTCCTTTTTCACATAGCCCGCGGCGCGCTCCAGCACGGCGCCGATGCGGTAGAGCAGGGGCTCGGAAAACACCTTGCCCATGAGCTGCGCCCCCACAGGGAGGCCCGCCTCGTCCGTGCCGCAGGGCAGGGACAGGGCCGGGATGCCCGCGATGTTCACCGGCACGGTGTAGATGTCCCCCAGGTACATCTCCAGGGGAGACGCGGTCTTTTCCCCCAGCTTGTAGGCGGTGGTGGGGGCCACGGGGCCCAGCAGCGCGTCGCACTGCTCCAGAACCCGTTCCATGTCCCGAATCACCAGGGTGCGCACCTGCAGGGCCTTTTTGTAGTAGGCGTCGAAGTAGCCCGCGCTCAGGGTGTAGGTGCCCAGGAGAATCCGCCGCTTTACCTCCGGGCCAAAGCCCTCGCTGCGGCTTTTCAGGTACAGTTCCTCCAGGTCCTGGTACTCCGCGGTGCGGTGGCCGTAGCGCACGCCGTCAAAGCGGGCCAGGTTGGAGGAAGCCTCCGCGCTGGAGATCACGTAATAGGCCGGCAGGGCGTAATCCAGGGAGGGAATGCTCACCTCCGTCACCGTGGCGCCCTCCTTTTCCAGGAGCTTGGCGGCGCGCAGCACCTGCTTTTTCACCGCGGGGGCCAGGCCCTTGCCAAAGAATTCCTTGGGCAGGCCGATGCGCAGGCCCTTGACCCCGGCGTTCAGCTCCCGGCCCATGGGGGTGTAGCCCCGCTTCACCGAGGTAGAGTCCCGCCGGTCATAGCCCGCCAGGGCATCCAGCACCAGGGCGTTGTCCGCCACGGTACGGGTCATGGGGCCGATTTGGTCCAGGGAGGAGGCGAAGGCCACCAGGCCGTAGCGGCTCACGGAGCCGTAGGTGGGCTTCATGCCCACCACCCCGCAGAAGGCCGCGGGCTGGCGGATGGACCCGCCGGTATCGCTGCCCAGGGCAAAGGGCGCCTCCCCCGCCGCCACGCAGGCGGCGCTTCCCCCGGAGGACCCCCCGGGCACCCGGCTGGTATCCCGGGGATTGCGGGTCACATGGAAGGCGGAGTTCTCCGTGGTGGAGCCCATGGCGAACTCGTCCAGGTTGGTCTTGCCCAGCAGGGGGCACCAGCGCAGTTTTTCATAAGCGGTGGCGTCGTAGGGGGGCGTGAAATCCTCCAGCATTTTGGAGGCGCAGGTGGTGGGCAGGCCCTGCACGCAGATGTTGTCCTTCACCGCCATGGGGATGCCCGCCAGGGGCGGCAGCTCCTCCCCGCGGACGCGGGCGTCATCGACAGCCTCCGCCTCCGCCAGGGCGCGGTCAGGGCAGCGGGTGATAAAGGCGCCAATGTCCCCTTCCTTCGCTTCCATGGCATCCAGCCATGCCTGGGTCAATTCCCGGGCGGAGACGCGCCCGCGGACGAGGGCTTCCCGGGTTTGGGTCAGGGTGAGTTCTGTCAGCTTTTCCATGGGGCAACCCTCCTTACTCGAACGTTTGGGGCACGGCCACGCATTCCCGGGTACGGGCGGGAGCGCAGGCCAGCAGCGCTTCCCGATCCATGGACGGCGCGGGGACGTCCTCCCGGAACACGTTTTCCATGGGGATCACGTGGGCGGTCATGGGTACGTCCTGGGTGTCCAGGCTGCTAAGGGCCTGGGCGAAGTCCAGCACCGCCTCCAGCTCCCGGCCCATGCGCTCCTCTTCCTCGGGGGAAAGGGCCAGCTTGGCCAGCTCCGCCACCTGGCGCACGGCCATGGTGGGGCGGCGCTTCTCCCGCTTCTTCTCCTCCG
>ERZ827524.494-NODE-494-length-50931-cov-47.943844_pt1 | contig 50931 bp, 56 predicted proteins | sample MGYA00519702_ERZ827524 | MGnify/ENA primary metagenome ERZ827524 (study PRJEB31778, sample SAMEA3449341) | human gut metagenome | biome: human gut; feature: human-associated habitat; material: faeces | place: United Kingdom | collected 2010/2012 ...
ATTCGTGACTCAAAAACTAGTGAAAATTCAAATCACACAAGTTTTTGAAAGTGACTATTTGATTAAAAAATATAAAATAAAAAAAGAAGGTTATGCTCTTTTGAGATAACCGTTTGTTGGTTCGTAGATTACTCCTTTGTGTTTTAAGTTTCTAACCATTTCATCTACTTTTTCTTCACTCATGTCGTATTTATCACTCATATTGGATACTAAAACATTCATTGGAGCTTGTCCGGCATATTCTTCTTCAAGTATTTCAATTTCAGAAATGATTCTTTGCAATTTGTCTCTGTCTGATTTAGGTGTTCTTCCTTCTACTTTATCAATGTCTATTTCTCCGGTTTCTGGATCAACACCGACTTCTTTAAGACAAGCTAATTGCAGTCTCACTGCTTTTTGTGCATCTTCTTTATCTACTGTGTCTTTTAGTCTTATTTTAGCACTAGCTTCAGCTAAACGAATGATAGCTTCTAATTGCCTTGCAGTAATTGGAACTGGGGATTCTTCATCACCGGAACTGTTTCTTGTACTTACATAAAACTCTTTTAAAACCATGTTTGCTTCATCAGTAAGTTTCGGATTTACATTTTTACGGGCATATGCAATATATTTTCTGAGTAATTCAGGTTCAATTTCATAATTTACAGTATTTTGCTGGTGTATTTGGAGAATGTGCTGTGCAAGTTCTGAATCTCCTTTTACACTTGGTTTATCTTCAACAACAAATATTAAATCGAAACGAGATAAAATTGGGGAAGGCAAATCAATTTGCTCTGCAAGTATTTTAAATCTGTCAAATCTTCCGAATTTAGGGTTAGCTGCTGCAAGAACTGAACATCTTGAATTTAAAGTAGCCATGATTCCTGCTTTAGCAATACTTACAGTTTGTTGTTCCAGTGCCTCGTGAAGTGCTGAACGGTCTTCTGACCTCATTTTGTCCAGTTCGTCAACACATACATTACCCTGGTCCCCAAGTACTAATGCACCTGCTTCAAGAGACCATCCGCCTAATTCATCTCTAACTGCTGCTGCAGTTAACCCTGCTCCTGTTGTACCTTTACCACTTGTGTAAATACTTCTTGGAGCTAATTTTGAAACGTATTTAAGCATTTGGGATTTACCGATACCTGGGTCCCCGACGATTAAAATATGAATATCGCCTCTTAATCTAGTTTCATCTTCAAGCTCTTTTGCAGCACCACCAAATAATTGAAGAGCAATAGCTTCTTTTACATCTCTATAACCTCTGATTGATGGGGCAGTTGATTTGATGATTTTTTCATAAATGTCGGGGTCTTTAGAAAGTTCAATGATTTTTGCTTCGTCTTCTTCTGTAAGCTGCAATTCTTCAAATTCCTGTTCTAAAGGTTCGATATGATTTACATAAATGTAGTTTTTGAATTTGCCGCTGCGTTCTTCTCTGAATGTTTTTAAAGTTCCTGTAATTCTTACTTTATCTCCGGGATTTAATTGGTCTACTAAATCATCTTCCAAAACCATTAACATCTGTTTAGGTTCAGTTCCTCCAGATAAATTCTCCAATGGTTCCTGCATTCTTGCTGTTTGAGTATCAATGTATTTTGATTCCTCCTGCAGCAATCTAAATGATCTTCCACCACATTCACTACATAAAGAAGGCTCTATAATTCTGCTGTCGGAACGTTGCTCTACTTCATGCAGCCTCATACATCCTCTACATTCAAAGACACCAGTTTCAATTCTAGGTCTTATTTCATCTGTTTTTCTTACAATTCCATCTGCAGCGACAAATGTCCCAATGTACTTACTTAATAGTGTTTTTAAAGGAATTATATTAGAAAGATTTTCAAAACGAATATTGATATCAGCATCTTTTACTAAAGGATCAATATTTTTTATTGCACTTTTGGATGCTTCAATAACTTCTTCAGGTTTTTCAATTAATAAATCCGCCAAATCAGGGTCAAACATTTCTAAATCATTGTAATCTACAGTAAGTGACCTTTCATCAGGATATTTTTCAAGGATTTCAAATACATCATCTTTGTATGTTGTAGCGAAAAATTCCTCAAATTTTGCAACAGATGTTCGTGATTTTGTACTAGCATTCATTAAAATATTATTAATTTTTCATACTTTAAAAAATATTGTATTGAGCATTTGGCAAGTAAAATATTATATACTAAAAACAAGTAAAAATATTATTAAATTATTAGATAGTTTTTTTATTTAATAAAATGAGGATAATATGAGAAAATCTAGATTAAATTTATTTAAATCCACATCCATGCTTATTTCTGTTGTTGGAATCATAATGATTATTTCAACAATTGTTGTTGTGGCATATGTTGGATTTAGTATTGTTTCATCAGGAATTACTAATGAAATTTCTTCTGGTAATCAATATGATGAACTTGCGGAGCTAAAATCTTCATATAGTGATTTGGAATCACAATTTGATGGTGTAAAATCTTTGTATTATGATAATGGGGACACAGCTCAGGTTCAAAAATATAATGATGCAAGATTGGAATTAACAAAAGCTGATTCCGCTATTCAAAATGTTCAAAGTGCACTGGATTCCGGCAAGTCATCAAACGAAGTTGATAGTAGAATAGATTTTGCTAAGGAAAAATTACAGAATGCTACTGTAGCATACAATAATCTTTAATCTTTACTTTTTTTATTTTTTTTTAGGTTTAAAGTCTAATCCCACAACATACATTTCTGAGCTTTTTTTACGGGATGATGGAGGTTTTGTTGTTTTTACTTGCCTGTATTTCTTTTTAAGTCTGGTTAGCATGTCTTTATATTCGGGACCTTGAAATACTTTCATAACTAAGTTTCCTTTAGGCTCTAAAATATTATCAGCAATTCCAATAACTGTGTTTGTCAAATCAATTGATCTTAACTGGTCAATATTTTTAATTCCGCATAATGATGGTGATGCATCAGAAATTACGACTTTAGCTTTTCCTCCAATTAAATTCATAACTTTTTCCTGAACTTCCGTAGTTGTAAAATCTCCTCTGATTCCATGGAAATTTTCTTCAGGGAAAGGTTTTATTCTGTTTAAATCCACTCCGATTACAAGACCTTCTTCTCCAACTTTTTCTAAAGCTACCTGAGACCATCCTCCTGGAGCTGCTCCAAGATCTACAACGGTATCTCCTTCTTTAATAAGTTTGAATTTTTTGTCTAACTGTTTGATTTTATATGATGCTCTTGAACGATAATCTTCTTTTTTAGCTTTTTTGTAATATGGATCATGTTTTTTTTCCATTTGCCAACGACTGCCCATTTTTCATTCTCCTTTAAATTTGTCTAAATTTAATGTACTGCATACAGGATTTCCAATTTTAATAACTTCCACATCAACCTCTTTATGATTGATTTCAAGTAACATTACAGTTCTGTCTGCAAGTCTTGGAACAACAGGGCTTCCTGGATTCAATAATAAAATTCCGTCAATCTGTTCTATTTTGGGCTGGTGGGAATGTCCTGTAACTAAAATATCTGCGTCTAACTGTTTTGCCAAATAAAGTAATTGTTGTGTATCTGCTCTTGGATATACTTCTCCATGAGCAATTCCGATTTTCAATCCTTCAGCTTCGATAACTTTTGCATTAGGCAACATTATTCCAGCTGCCCTATCCATATTTCCCTGAATAGCTATTGTTGGAGCTATTTTTTCCAATTCATCAATTACTTTTGTGGAAGTTAAATCTCCTGCATGCAATATCAAATCAACATTTTCAAATGATGATATTACATTTTTAGGAAGTTCTCTAGCTCTGTCTGGAATATGTGTATCTGATATTAATCCGATTAGCATAAAGTTCATCTCATGATTTAAAAATTTCTAATTTATTATTTTATCAGTTATCCTTTTTAATATTTGTTTTTAACATTTGATTGAATTTTTGTTAATTGTTTTTTTAAAAATTAACTGTTCTGTTCAATCTTTTTTTTAAAAACAAAAAGGGTTATAATATCTTAAATATATATTATTATACATCAATTCTTTGAGGAGATATTAAAATGGGAGAAGTTAAACTTGAAGATATTTTTGAGATATTAGACAATTACGACAAAGACAATATAACCATAGCTACTCTTGGAAGCCACACTTCCTTGCATATTCTACAAGGTGCAAAAGAAGAAGGTTTTAGAACAGCTATTGTTTGTGAAAAAGGAAGAGAAGTACCATATCAACGTTTTGATGTTGCAGATGAATATATAATCGTTGACAAATTTAAAGACATTGTCAATGAGGATGTTCAGCAAAAGCTAAGAGATATGAATGCTATTGTTATACCTCACGGTTCATTTGTAGCATATGCAGGTCTTGACAATGTTGAAGATAAATTTAATGTTCCTATGTTTGGTAATAGGGATATTTTAAGATGGGAAGCTGAAAGAGACAAAGAAAGAGCACTTCTTGTTGAAGGTGAAGTAAGAATACCTTACAAATATGATAATCCTTCAGAAATTGACCGTCCGGTTATGGTTAAATTCCCTGGTGCAAGGGGAGGAAGAGGTTATTTTGTAGCATCATCTCCTGAAGAATTCAATAAAAAAATAGATGCCATGAAAGCTCGCGGATGGCTGGAAGACTCAGATGTAGCTAATGCACATATTGAAGAATATGTTTCCGGATGTAATTACTGTATACATTATTTCTATTCCGCTTTGGAAGATAAAGTTGAATTGTTAGGTATGGATACAAGATATGAATCCAGTATTGACGGTTTTGTAAGAATGCCTGCTAAAGACCAGTTAGATATTGATTTAAGCCCATCTTATGTGGTTACAGGTAATCATCCTGCAGTTATCAGAGAATCTTTACTTCCTCAAGTATTTGAAATGGCGGATAAATTAGTGGAAAGTGCTAAAAAACTTGTTGCTCCTGGATTAAACGGCCCGTTCTGTATGCAAACTTTAGTAAATGATAATTTAGAAGTAATCTGTTTTGAAATAAGTGCTAGAACCGATGGTGGAACTAATACTTTTATGGGAGGTTCACCTTACAGCTATTTAACTTATGGAAAACCTATGAGTATGGGTAGAAGAATTGCCCTTGAAATTAAAAATGCAATTAAAAAAGAAGAATTGGAAAAAATAATAACTTAAAATTATTTTTTTCCTTTTTTATTTTTACCTGTTTTTGCTTGTTTTTCCTTTGCAGCAATTGCTCTTTGCCTATTTCTGTAAGTGTATGCTCCAACAAAACCAACTAATGCTCCAACCATGAGAACAGCAATAAGTGTAACAAACATACTTACTTGCGGATCAAAAGAACTGTCTGAAAGAGGTCCGAAAACACCATATGCTGCAAGTACAAATAATGGAGTTGCTGCTATTGCACCTAAGATAGCTCCCCATTTCATATTTTTAGCTTTATAACCAACATAAAGTAAACCAATAGCTGCAAATGCATATAACCAATCTAATTGGTACTGTGATGCAACAACACAGATAAATGAAGCAAATGCGGCTCCCATTATAAATGATTTCCAATCAATAAAATTTTTAAAATCCATATATTTTTCCCCTTATTTTTTAGAAGAAATTAATCCTCCAACACCGCCAGCAATACCCATGACTATTGCATAGTATATTAAATATCCTAAAACTATAAAGACTGTTGTAATTCCGGATACTGTAAATCCAACCAAACCTCCGAAGATTCCAAATAGAGCTCCTCCAAAGGTAGCAATTATAACAAATAATATTGCAGATACTATGGTTCCGAATGCACCGGCAACTGCTGCATTCCACATTCCGCTTATTGCTCCGTCACGGCATAAATATCCTACTATAAATCCAACAAGGAGCAATCCTATAAATTCATAATGTGCAAAGAATGATTTTACAATTACTGCAAGGATAAAACCAAGAAATACTGGTCCCCATTTAGTCATTTTTATCACCTGTTATTAATTTTGTTTTCAAAGTTATTTATGTTTTCTTCAGGATTTTCAATTTCATTTTTTGTCAGATACATTGTAGCTATTGGAGTTTTGCCGGTTATTTTAGCTATTTTCTTTAAGGTTTTTTCATATCCGCTGCCTCCGCATGTACAAAAACTGGCCAGATTTTTGATTTGATTGCCATATTCTTTTAAATAGCTGTATATTGGTGTTGCCATTGTAGCTGCCCAGACAGGAGTTCCAATTATAACTAAATCGTAATCTTTGGGATTTTTAGTTACCTTGTTAATTTCACAGACTCTGTTTGCACTTGCATCAAATCCTCCTTTTATGTATCCTATAGTTCCGTCATATTTGTCTCCAACTGTGATTTCTTCAATATCACAATCCAGGTCTTTTTGAATGGTTTTAGCTATTTTTTCGGTTATTTGTGTTCTGGAATAATATACTAATAATGTTTTCATATTACCACTTTTTATAAATCACTTTCTTTTAATTTTTCTTTTATCTGCTCTAAAACAGCTTTGTGCATTCTTTTTGTAAATTCCGCTTTATCATTCTGGTTTAATACATCCAAATACCCTTGTGAAACTAAATTAAATGCAAATGGGGTTGGGATAACCGTATTTATCGTTTTAATTTCCATTTGCCCGTTAGCTATTAGTTCAATAACTTTAAGAGCATTATTGACATCCATATAATCTTCCAATGCTTCTCTTCTAGCTTCTTTTAGGATTGAAAAGTCATTATCCATTTCCTGAACAAACTTAAGCAATATTTTTCCTCTCACCTGTTGGCGACCAACAGATTTTGCCTCTCCTTTATAGTGTCTAAGGGTCATTAGTGATCTGCCGGCACAATGTCTGAATCTGCTGGCTAATGTTTCGGTTTTATTTAATGATTGTGTTAGGATATTTTTAAAGTTTTCTGGAGTTAGCTGTTTAAATGCTTCCAGCCCTCCAAGGGTTCCTTCTGCACTTAAGTAAAATCCGTTGTCTGAGATGGATATTGTAACATTTGTATTGTACTGTCTTGCAACAATGTAAGCTACTGCTCTTGAAAGTGCATCATTTACCTTTCTCCCAAATAAGCTGTGGAATATTACAAAACGCCTGTCACCAAATCCCTTATAGTATTCAATCAATAACCTCTGATTGCTAGGTATTTTTGCATATGTGTACTGTTCTACAAAGTATTCATAAATTGAATTGGCTGCAAAGTCATCTACATATAAGTAATCGTATATGAACTCCATAATTTCCTGTTTGTTTTTGCCGTATCTGAATTTGGCATCCATATGTGCTCTGAATCTTTGAATATCCATAGCCAAGTCAAAAGATAATGGTAATTGCTGTGAAAACCAGGAAGGAATTGTTGGAGGGCCATTAGCCGGTGAAACATTTATTGTCATTCCTTTTCCATAATTGAAACGGTATGTCTGTCCGCCTAAAACAAAAGTGTCTCCTTTTTTCAGTCTTTCCATAAAGTCCTCTTCTATTTTTCCGACAGTTTCACCGTCACATTTAACTAAAACTCCTGAGCTGTCTGGAATTGTTCCGATATTTGTTGAATATAACATTCTGGCTAGTTTTCCACGTTTGCCGAAGGTGTTTTCCTTATAATCTATCCAGATTTTAGCATAAACATATCTCTCTTCAAGCTCTTCATATTCTCCAGCCATATAGCTTAAAACATCTTCATAATCATCTCTGGTTAAATTTTTGTAGCAATAGCTTTTTTTGATTACATCATATGCGTAATCGATGTCCCAGGGATTTTCAATACTCATTCCGTAAATGTGCTGGGCCAGAACATCTAAACAATTTTGAGGAATGTTTATTTTATCAATTTTACCTTCTTTGGCATCTTTTAACAAAATAGAACATTCAACCAGATCATCACGATTTGTTACAATAATTCTTCCGGTGGATTTTTCATTTAATTTGTGTCCGCTTCTTCCGATTCTTTGAAGAGCTCTTGAAACGGATTTTGGAGAGTTAATAAGAACAACCAAATCAATATATCCGATGTCTATTCCCAATTCCAGTGATGTTGATGAAACTACGACTTTAAGTTTTCCCTCTTTTAATTTGTTTTCAGTTGCTAGACGAACCTCTTTTGAAAGTGAAGAGTGATGGGTCATTATATTTTCATCATTATAGTTTTTTGGAAACATTTTTTTAAGATTGTAGACAAAACGTTCAGTTCCACTTCTTGTATTTGTAAAGACAAGGGTGGTTTTATTTTCCTGAATCAGGTCATCCAATAAGTTATATGTTCCAAGTCGGGTATCCTCACTATCTGCCAGCATAATGTCACTAACAGGACATAGAACTTTTATATCCAGGTCTTTAAGGTAATTTATATTGATGATTTTACAATCCCGCTCAACTCCGTATTCATAACCTACAAGGAATTTGGCGACTTCTTCAAGAGGGCTGACAGTAGCTGAAAGTCCAATTCTTGTATATTGTCCAATTAAATGTTGTAAACGCTCAAGTGATAAACTTAGATGTACACCACGTTTATTTTCAGCAAGTGAATGTATTTCATCAATTATAACATATTTCACATTGCTTAATTTTTCCCTAAACTTTGGTGCTACCAGTAAAATGGATAAAGTTTCGGGGGTGGTAATTAGGATGTGTGGGGGCTTTTTAAGCATTTTCTGTCTTTGATATTGGGTAGTGTCACCTGTTCGGACTGCCTTTCTGATTCCCAAATCCTTTCCTGCAATTTTTTCAATGCCTTTAAGAGGTTCCTCCAGATTTTTTTCAATATCATTATCCAAAGCTTTCAGCGGTGAAATATAAATGCAATAAACTTTATCTTCAAGTTCACCTTTCTGGGAAAGAGTTGTTAGTTCACTAAGTATTGATAAAAAAGCAGTTAATGTTTTTCCTGATCCTGTAGGTGATGAAACCAAAATATTGTTTCCTTTGTGAATGTCTACAATTGACTTTTTCTGAGCTGGAGTAAAATCTTCGAAAGTTTCATCGAACCATTGTCTAACCCATGGATGTAGGGTTTTGTATATTTGTTTTTTTGAATAGCTTTTTGTTTGCTCAGTTATCATTTTTATCTCAACTTTTATCTTAAAGATTATATATTTACTAAAACTAATTTATTATTAATATAAGTTTTAAACTTTTAGGAGATATAAAATGTCTGATTTAATTTTAAAGGAAGCTATTGATAATCTCTCAGATGATGATGTAAGTGTAAGAAAGGAAGCAGTCAATGCTTTGATTGGTGTAACTGACATTGAAGCTATTGATCCATTAATTGAAGCAACTACTGATGATAATGCTCAAATAAGATTTAAAGCAGCTGAAATTTTAGGTAACATGGGGGAAGTTGCCAGGGATAAATTAATTGAAAAATTTGAGGCATCAGAAGGTAAAAATAAACGTTTTTTAACATTTGCTCTTAAAGAAACTAAGGATGAAAAAGTTATTCCTTATTTTGCAGGTGCTGTAGAGGATGATGATTTTGGAGTAAGAAAAACAGCAATAAGGGCTTTAGGGGAGCTTCAGGCACATGATGAATTATATACAATAGCTAAAGGACTTGAAGATGAAGACTGGGGTGTCCGTTTAGCTACTATTTATGCATTGGGGGATTTAGCTTCTGACGACTCCATTGATTTAATTAAAGATGCAAGACGTAAGGAAAAAGATAAAGACTTTAAAAAATCATGTAACAAGGCTCTTAAAAAAGCAGATAAGGCTAAAAAAGCAAAAGCATCTGGTAAAACTTTATCAAAAGTAAAACCAATGAGTACAATTAAGGAAATGGAAAAAACCAATGTTCAAAAAGCTATTAAAGAATATGAACAGTATGTAACTGAAGAACAGCCAAAAGATGCTCCTTATAAAAGATTATGTATTCTTTATAGAAAGAACAATGATTTGGAAAATGAAATCAGAATTTTAAATAAGGCTATTGAAGTTTTATCTAAGAAAAAACCGGGAAAAGAAGATTGGTTTGAAAAAAGATTAGCTAAATTAAGTTAATCTTATATAAATCACTTCTTTTGTTTTTTAAAAGAGGAAGTTCTGTTCTTACTTTTTTTATTTCCTCTAAATCTATTTCTGCTATTTCCATGTTTTCCTGTTCATCCAGCTGGACAATCACTTCACCCCATGGATTTGCAATAATTGAATGGCCGTAACTGTGATAGCTTGCATCTTTATTTAGTGCAGGTGCAACACCAACACAATAAACCTGATTATCCAAAGCTCTGGATCTGAATGTAAGTTCCCAATGGGCAGGACCTGTTGTCATGTTAAATGCTCCGGGATAAAACAGAATTTGAGCTCCGGCTTCTGCCATTAGTTTAGCCAGTTCAGGAAAACGAATATCATAACAGATTCCGATACCTACTTTTCCAAAGTCTGTTTTGGCTATTGTAACTTTATTTCCGGAACTTAATGTGTCTGATTCCTTAAAATAAATTTTTCCTTTAACATCAATATCAAATAGGTGCATTTTTTGATGTTTGGCTATTATTTCACCGTTTTTATCAAATAAATAGCTGGTGTTAAAGATTTTTGAGCCTTCCTTTTCAGGAATGGATCCTGCTAAAATATATGTATTATTTTCATTAGCTAATTTGGCTATTTTGGATAATGTTGGGCTATGTGTTTCTTCTTCACAGTATTCTATGAACTTTTCATTGGAATATGGGCAATTAAACATTTCGGGAAGAACAATAAAATCAGCATTCTGTTTAACTGCTTTTAAAATCATAGATGTGGCATTTTCAATGTTTTTTTCTTTATTGTCAACTACATTAATCTGACATAGTGCAATTTTAATTTTCATATTAAACACTTTAAAAAATAGAAAAAAGTATGAAATAATTCATACTTATGCAATATCTGCGGTTTGAAGTACAGTATTAATATCACTAGAATTAATGGAATTTAATGAATCGCCACTTATTTTAAATACATATAATTCTCCATTGCTGAATAATGATACATATCTGGTGTAATTTCCATTTGATTGCTCTAAAATTACATCTGAAGCATTTCTACCATCTAATGTTATTGTCTGAACTGTATCTATATAATTTCCATTTTCCTGAGCATAACTAATTCTATCTTGAGTTATATCTTTTAATGATGTGGAATCATTAGATACATTATAATATTGGATAATAGTGCCATTTTCGTTTTTAAAGAAGACGGAACCTTCATGGTCGCTGTCAGTTCCATTTACTTCATTCCAACTGCTTGGATAGCTGAAAGAAAATCCTGCTTCAGAAAATTTAACCATATCTCCACTTTGTGCAGTTTGGTTATTATTGTTTGGTCCTGTGATGACAATTCCGCAGATGACGATTATTGTAATAAGTATAATTGCTCCAATGAGAATTTTGTTTTCTTTAATGATTTCAATTGTACTTTCTTCGTCGCTAAATTGTTTTTTCTTTTTTTCAGGAGCTTTATCAAATATTTCCTTTTTAGGAGCTGAGGGTTTCATTTTTGGAAATTTATATCCACAGTTCCCACATGCAGGTGCACCATCGTAACTAGGATTTCCACATTCGGGACATTTTTTCACAGCCTAACCTCCATTAAATTTAACTTTTATTATTTATAATATTTAAAACTAAATGTTTTTTAATCAGTGGATATAAATAATATGTAAGTGTGATAGTATGGCAAAACCTGAAATTATAAACTTTGATAACATAAATTATGCAATTTATAAAGTTGGTACTTGGAAAAATCATTATGAAATAAATCAAATTGGATTGTCTAGAGAAATTCCTGTTACTAATGCTACATTACATCATGTTAAACTAAGTATGGAGGAAATTAGAAAATCTGAATTTGACATTGATAATAAAACTGTTAACGGATTTGTAGCTATTGCTTTACAGCTAAATCCTAAAATACAAAAAATGGATTTGGATGATGTTATTGCTTTAGAACAAAAAGAATATGAAAGTATTCTTGAAGAATTGGATAATTTAGAATTATTAAGTGATGATGGTTCTGTTTCTTTAGATACTGAAGATTATCTTATTTTCAAATTGGAAAAAGAGTGTCATGTAACCAATTCAATTCCCGCTAATTTGCATACTAAAAAATATTATGTTGATGAATTAAAAAGAATTGAAAAGTCTTTAAGTTAAAAAGCATCCAATGTTACTTTTTTATCTCTTTTTAATTCTTTTGGAGGATTTACCGCTACAAACTCAATGCCTTCTTTTTCTATTAATTCTTTAGCATCTTCTCCAAGTGATGGTGCTACAAGCAAACCTCTGATTTTCTTTTTTTGGACAAGACATTCTTTTAAATAATCATTGTCATCATCTTCAAAATCAGTAAGATATCTTTTCAGTTGTTTTACAGCACTTACTCCTGCTTTACGTGCTTTTAATTCCAAAATCATCAGGTTGTTATCACAATCTTTTCCTAAAATGTCTATAAAACCGTGTTCAACACTGTATTCTCTTGCTGTTGGCTTGAAGCCTTCTTCAATCATATGGGGTTTTTCCATAATCATGTCTCCCATATCTTTTTCATAACCTGCCTGTTCAAGTTCTTCAAAGTCTTCAATGTTTGCATAAGTTATGTATTGGACTTTTCTAATTTCAACAGTTAATAATTCTTTAGGTGTTCTTCTGTGGCTTTCTAAAATTAAGTTATTGTCCTGGATATATCCTCTTGTTTTGGATTTTGGAGGTTGCCAATTTACAGGCTCTACTTTTTTTTCCTGATGTATTAAAAATGAACCGTCTGGTTTTATTAGGATTATACGTTCTCCCCAATTCAATTCACTTAATGCTCTTCCCTCATAATTGACTTTACAGCAGGCATATATTGTAATTGTAGCTCTTTTTCTTAATGCTTCTTCTATTAAACCGTAAGCATCTTCACAATTTGGGTTCTCTAGTATTTTATATTTCATTAAAATAAGATTACTGTAGTTTAGTTTAAATATTTTATTATGGAAATTATTATCATGGATTTAGATGATTATTTTATTTCAAAGCGTGAAGAATATATTATGGATTCTTTCAAATTCCAAAGTGGAGATGTATTAAATAATGTTTCTGTAGAGTATATGACCTTTGGAACTCCAAAATATGATGATAACGGTTGTATTAATAATGCTATTGTATACTGTCATGGTTCTTTGGGAAATTATGCTTCAGTTAGCAAATTATGTCCTTTATCTTATACTGGAGGTCCTTTTGATAAAAATGAATTCTTTATTATTTCGCTTTCTGAATTAGGTGCTCCAGGTTCATGTAGCCCATCAACAACTAATTTAAATAATTCATTTCCAAAGTATAGTATTGAAGATATGGTTAATTTTCAAAATAAGTTCTTAAAAGACAAATTCGGAATAACTCATGTTAGGGGGATTATTGGGAACTCCATGGGGGGTTTTGTAGCTTTGACATGTGCAGTTCTATATCCTGACTATGCGGATTTCATTATTTCCGGAGCAAGCGGTTATAAAGTAGCGGGACGCAATTATATTTTATCAAAATTAGTTGATGAGATTATTTCAACTGACGGGGATTATGATTCTGGAAAAAATACTTCTTCATTAGTTAGAACCCTAAGACTGGCTACTCAGGCAGTTTACAGTTTCGGAATTTCAAAGGAAGCTCTTCATAAAATTCCGAATAATCAATTGGATGTGGAATTTGATGAATTTGGAGATGAAGGATTGCTTGACAGCATTTTTGATGTTAAATATTGTAATGATGCAACTCTGGATTATGATATTGAAAAGGATTTGAATAAAATAAGATCTAAAGTTTTAATAATTGGAATAAATCAGGACCAGTATTTCCCTCCAAATTTAGATGCAATTCCAATGCATAATTTAATTGAAGATTCTGAATTGATTATTTATGATTCTGATTTGGGTCATATCGGATTTCGGGAACTTGAAACAATTGAAGAAGAATTGTCCGAATTTATGAAAAATTTCAGGTGATGGTATGGATGTTAGGATTGTAGATTATGGAGAAAATGCTGATGGGGGATTTATTAGCTATAACATAAGCGGATTATCCCAAAATCAGTTGGAATTTTTAAATAATAATCTTGATGATGAAACACAAATCACAAATGATAATTTGATATTAAAAACAAAATTTAAAAAAGAGTTTTTCCCATTTCAAAGCAGTGAATCCAAAATCAAAGTTGAAGATTTTATTTCAAGAGAAGAAATTGAAATGGCAATATTTTTATCTAGTTTTTTAGAAGATATGGATTAAAAAAAGTTTTCAAGTAGCTAGAGTTATTCCAGCTATTTTGATACTTTTAACATGTGTTGAGTAGCTTTTAAGGATTTTTCAGCTATTTCTTTTGGAACAGTTACTTGAGGTTCTTCGTTTTTAAGCGCATTTCTTACTTTTTCCAAAGTATGTAATTTCATAGTGCTGCAGATAGCTCCTTCAAGTAAAGGATATAATTTTTTACCTGGAATTTCACTTTCAAGTCTGGTAATCATATCAATTTCAGTACCAATTACAAATTCCTTTTTGTCGCTTTGAGCAATATATTTTAACATTCCGCCAGTTGAAAGGACTTTGTCACATGCTTCCTGAACATCCATATTACATTCGGGATGGCAAATTATTTCTGCATCTGGGTGCTGTTTTCTTTTTAATTCAACATCTTCAATATGGAATAGTTTATGAACATAACAGTGTCCGCCTTTTGGAACAGGTATAATTTCTTTGGAAGTTTGTTTAGCTACATTGCTGCCTAAATTGTTATCAGGTCCAAAGAGTATTTCATCTTGAGGTAAACTTTCAGTAACTTTTAGTGCATTAGCTGAAGTACATAATGTGTCTGCGTGTTGTTTGGCTTCAGCAATACTGTTTACATAAAGAATTACTCCTGCATCAGGATGTTCTTCTTTTGCTTTTAATAATTCGTCTTCCGGTAACATATGTGCCATAGGACATTCTGCCTCCAAATCTGGAATTACAATTTTTTTATCCGGATTTAAGATATAAGCAGTTTCAGCCATAAAGTCTACTCCACAGAAAATAACTAAGTCTTTATCTTCTATTTCAGCAGCTTTCATACATAATTCTAATGAATCTCCAAGGAAATCAGCTATTTCTTGAATTTCTTTAGGCTGATAATTATGTGCAAGAATTATTGCATTTTTTTCATCTTTCAATTGTTTAATTTCATCTTGTAAAGACCCACTCATTATTTCACCTGTTGTTAACATACTTTCTAATTTCATTAGTAATAATTAACTTATATTTTTCTTTTTTATTAAAGTCTTTTATCCAAAAGGATATTTTCAGTGTGCTTTCTTCAAAATTAATGCCTTTTGAAAAAACTTGAGCTTTTGGATTTTTTAAAATACCTTCCTGTCTGTTTATAAAATCTAAAATATGTATTTTAAATTCTTCAATGTCTATATTTAAATCTATTCCAACAATCAAATCTACTCTGTGTCTTTCTTTTTTGTTATATTGTAAATAAGTATTGTTGGTTAGTATGGAATTTGGAATATTACTTAACACTCCATTGTCATCTCTGATAGTTGTTGACCTGAGGCTTATTGTTTCTACTGTTCCTTTCATTTCTTTGATTTCAAGAGTATCTCCGACTTTGACACTTCTGCCCATTATTAACAAGATTCCTGAAAAGAAATTGGATATGAGATCTTTAGCTGCAAAACTCACAGCAATACCTACAATTCCTAAACTTAATAATGTTCCTGCCAGATTTATATCAAATATTTGCAATATGGACATTAATGCTATGAAATAAATTATATAATTTATAATGTCTCTGATAAGATAAATCAAAGTAATGTCTTTTTTAAATCTCTTCATTTTATTCATTAAATAAGCTACAAGTCTTACAATAATGCTTGTAGTAATTATAATTAATAAAATAATGATTATTTTTGAAACAGGGTCTTCTAACATATCTATAATATTCATATTATGCACTTAAAATTTCTATTGTCATTAAATCGTCTGCAACTTCAACATTTTCAAAAACTTTTTTAGCTTCCTTTAATAAATCCTCTGTGTCAGTATATCTGGTACTGATGTGAGTTAATACTAATCGTTTAGTGTTGGAACATTTGGCTATTGTAGCAGCATCCTGTGATGTTGAATGGAAATTTTCTCTAGCTTTATCATCATCTTCAAGCATGTATGTTGACTCATGGATTAGCAAAGTACTGTTTTTTGCAAATTCAATCATTTCTTCACATGGTCTGGTATCTCCGGAGTATGTGATTTTTATTCCTTTTCGGGCATCTCCAAGAACCTGTTCGGGTTTTATGATTTTTCCGTTTACTTCAACTTCTTCACCATTGTGCAATTTTCCAAAAAGAGGGCCTACGGGAACACCAAGTTCAATAGCTTTATTTCTCAAAAATCTGGGTTTTTTCTTTTCTTCTATTGAATATGCAAGGTTGGTTACATTATGCATAACTTCCTGGGATTTAATGATATATTCATCAGTTTCAAGTATTGTTCCGCTGCTGATTTCTATAAATTCAATCGGAAAATCAAATTTGCAATAACCTAATGAATATATTGCATTTTCAACTTTTTTAAGACCTTTTGGCCCATATATTGTTAATGGTTTTTCTCTTCCTCTGAAATTCAGGGATTGCAGAAGTCCTGGAAGGCCCAATATATGATCTCCATGATAATGGCTAATGAAAATCTTGGATATTTTCATCGGACTTATCTTTGCATATATCAGCTGTCTTTGGGTGGATTCTCCGCAATCAAACAACATAACTTCACCAAAGGCTTTTAAAATTATCCCTGGGTGGTTTCTTGTATATGAATGAACTGCTGAAGATGTTCCTAAAAATGTAATTTCCATTTAATCACTTATATTAATTATAATAAAAATATATATCAACATATAATTTAAAATTTTGGTGATTTTTTGGATAGAATAATTGAATACATGCTTGAAGAAGATGAAGGTTTTGGAGATATTACATCTGAAGCAGTAGTTGATGAAGATAAAACTGTAACTGCTCATATTATTTCTAAAGATGAAGGTATTTTGGCAGGTATTGATATCATTAAGGAAATGTTTGAGTCTAAAAATGTCCAAGTAATTTTTAACTTAAAAGATGGAACTAAAATAGCTAAAAATGATTTGTTAATGTGTTTAAAAGGTGATGCAAGGACAATATTGTTGCTTGAACGTTCTGCACTAAATCTGCTCATGAGAATGAGTGGTGTAGCCAGTGCCGCTGACTATCATGTTAATTTGGTAAATGATTATGATGTAATAATTGCAGGAACACGTAAAACACTGCCGGCTATTGGAAAATTCGATAAACAGGCATTAAAAATAGGCGGTGCAGATACACACAGATTCTCCCTTGATGATATGGTGTTGATTAAGGATAATCACATAGCTAGTGTTGGAACTCCTTTGGAAACACTTTTAAAAGCTAAAGAAAATGTTAGCTTTTCTAAAAAAATTGAAATAGAAGTTGAATCCCTAAAAGATGCTGTTGATTGTGTTGAAAATAAAGCAGATATTGTAATGTTGGATAACATGTCTCCTAAAGAAGTTGAAGAAGTTTTAGAAGAGTTAATCAAATTAAATATTCGTGACAATTCTTTAATTGAAGTTTCTGGAGGAATCACTGCTGAAAATATTGTGGATTATGCTAAATTGGGAATTGATATAATTTCTCTTGGTGCTCTGACTCATTCAAGCAGAAGTTTAAACTTTTCTTTAAGAATACTAGAGGATTAAAGAATGTCTGTTGTAAATAAGTTCAACCAAAAAGCTAAAGAATATGATAGTGAAAGAAGAGCTTTAATACCATGTTTTGATGATTTTTATGGAATAGCTATTGATTGTATTGATTTTAAAGGAGATAATCCAAAAGTTTTAGATTTGGGTGCGGGAACGGGTATTTTATCTCAATTTTTACTTGAAAAATATCCAGATGCAGAAATTGTCCTTATTGACCTGGCTGAGGAAATGCTAAAAGAGGCCGAAAAAAGATTTGAAGGAAATGATAATATTTCATTTATATGTGACGATTATATAACTCATGAATTCAACACAAAGTTTGATATAATCATATCTTCTCTTTCTATCCATCATTTGACTGGAACGGAAAAGAACGTTTTAATTGAAAAGTATTATGATTTATTAAATGATGGTGGAAACTTTGTCAATGCAGATCAGGTTTTAAATCCTAATAAAGGTGTTGAAGATTATTTTAAATCAAAACTTGATGAACATACTGGTGAAATTAGTGAGAAAGCTTATGGAGAGGCTAAAATTAGGAGAACTTATGATAAACCTAGCTCTGTGGATTTTCAGTTGGAATGTTTAAAAAATGCAGGTTTTGACCATGTTGGGATTCCTTATAAATATTATGTTTTTGCAGTATTTTGGGCTAAAAAATGATAAATTTAATAATATATAAAAATCATAATTATTAAAGATAGATGATTATTATTTTTTTTACAATGGTGATTTAATGGTAAAAATGGCTAAATTAGCTTTGGAAGATGGTACAGTTTTAAAAGGTGATGGTTTCGGTTATGAAACTACTAAGGTAGGGGAACTTGTTTTTTCAACTGGTATGGTTGGTTATACTGAATCTTTAACTGATCCTTCTTTTAAAGGAGAAATATTAATGTCTACTTATCCTTTAGAGGGAAATTATGGGGTAAGTGAAGAATGGTATCAGTCAGATAAAATTCAAGCTGAAGGTTTTGTTGTAAGGGAAGTTTGCAGAGAAGTTTCTAATTTTTCATCACAAAAAACTTTAGATGATTTTTTAAATGAATTTGAAACTCCTGGAATTAGTGGAATCGACACACGTGATTTAACTCTTAAAATTCGTGAAGAAGGTTCAATGAAAGCAGCTATTTCAACTGAAGACATTCCTGACAGTGAATTAATAGAACTTGCACGTGCTCAGCCAAGTATTGTTGATATTGATGTTGTGCCGCAGGTATCTACTAAAGAAATTAAAGTTTTCAATGAGGATGCTAACAAAAAAGTAGCTTTAATTGACTGCGGTGTTAAGAAAAATATTATAAACAACTTTTTGGAACGTGGAATAGGAGTTGTTTTGTTCCCATATGATACTGATTATAAAACTATTTTGGATTACTCTCCTGACGGTCTGATGATTACTTCAGGACCAGGAAATCCTGATAGGGTACATGAAACTATCAGCACAGTTCAAAAATTATCTGAAAGATTACCTATTTTTGGAATTTGTATGGGTCAGCAGTTAGTAGCTAAATCTTTTGGAGCCAGATCTTACAAAATGAAATTTGGACACAGAGGGGCAAATCAGCCGGTAAAAGATTTGAAGACAGGTAAAGTATATATCACTTCTCAAAATCACGGATTTACTATTGATAAAGAGTCTATTAATGAGACTGACTTAGTTTTAACTCAAGTAAATCTTAATGATGGAACTCCTGAAGGTTTTTCACATAAGGAATTGCCTGTTCACTGTATTCAGTACCATCCTGAAGCAGGACCTGGTCCAAATGATACAAGATATGTTTTTGATAAATTTAGTCAAATGATGGATGAATATTAAGATTACCATTTTATAATAAAAATTAATGAGGATTACAAAATGCCTATTGATAAGGATATTAAAAAAGTATTAATAATCGGTTCTGGACCTATTCAAATTGGTCAAGCAGCAGAATTTGATTATTCTGGTTCACAAGCATGTAAATCACTAAGAGAAGAGGGAATTGAAACTGTCCTTGTTAACAGTAATCCTGCTACTATTCAAACTGATATGGATATGGCAGATACTGTTTATACCGAACCATTAACTCCTGAAATTGTCTCAGAAATTATTAAAAAAGAAAATGTCGATGCAATTTTACCGACTATGGGTGGACAAACAGGATTAAATATAGCTACAGGACTTGGAGATTTAGGTTTACTTGACGGAATTAAAGTTTTAGGTTCTGATATTCAGACAATTAAAGATGTGGAAGACCGTGATTTGTTCGGTCATTTCATGGATAAACTTAACGAACCTATTCCAAAATGTCATGCTGTAGAAAGTGTTGAAGAAGCTATAGAAGCAGTAAAAGACATTGGTTATCCAGTAATTGTAAGACCTGCATTTACACTTGGAGGAACCGGTGGTGGAGTAGCTTACAATGAAGAAGAATTAATTGAAATAGCTACTCATGGATTGGATATGAGTTTCATTAACCAGGTTCTTATTGACGAATCTGTTTTAGGTTGGAAAGAATTCGAATATGAAGTAATGAGGGATAAAGAAGACACTTGTATCATTGTATGTAACATGGAAAACATAGACCCTATGGGAATCCACACTGGTGAAAGTGTTGTTGTAGCTCCTGCTCAAAATTTAAATGATAGGGATTCACAGGCATTAAGAGATGCTTCCATTAAAATTATCAGAGCTTTAGGTATTCAGGGAGGATGTAATATTCAATTTGCAGTTAATCCGGAAACCGGAGAATACAAGGTAATTGAAGTAAATCCAAGGGTAAGTAGAAGTAGTGCACTTGCATCTAAAGCAACAGGTTATCCTATAGCTAAAATTTCTTCTAAAATAGCTTTGGGAATGACTTTAGATGAAATTAAAAATGATATTACTAAAGAAACACCTGCTTCCTTTGAACCGGCTATTGATTATGTAGTTGTAAAAATCCCAAGATGGCCATTTGATAAATTCAGAGGAATCAACCGTGAAATAGGAGTTCAAATGAAAGCTACCGGTGAAGTAATGGCAATCGGTAGAACATTTGAAGAAGCAATTCAAAAAGCTATCAGATCACTTGATATGGGTCATGACGGATTTGAATATGTTGAATACACTGAAGATGATTTGGCCAATCCGACTGATGAGCGATTATTCCAGTTATATTCAGCCATTAAAGACGGAATGGATTTGGATAAGATTCAGAAATTAACAAATATTGACAAATTTTTCCTATACAAAATCAGAAACATTGTTAATTTTGAAAATGAAGTTACAGAAGAAAAATTAAACGATGCTGACTTCCTGAGAAAAGCTAAACAGATGGGATGTTCAAACAAAAGATTAGCCGCCCTATCTAATCAGACTGAAGAATACATTAGAAACTTACTTAACAGATTCAATATAAAACAGTCCTATAAAATGGTTGATACCTGTGCTGCAGAATTTGAAGCTAAAACACCATATTATTACAGTACATATGATTCAGGTAACGAGCTCAAATCATCCAATAAAAAGAAAATCGTTATTTTAGGTGCGGGTCCTATCAGAATAGGTCAGGGTATTGAGTTTGATTACTGTTGTGTACATTCCTCACTTGCTCTAAAAGATGAGGGAATTGAAACTATTTTAATCAACAACAATCCGGAAACTGTAAGTACTGATTATGATATTTCTGATAAACTGTTCTTTGAACCTATCACTTTTGAAGATGTGATGGGTATTATTGATCAGGAAAAACCTGATGGAGTTATTGTTCAATTTGGTGGTCAAACTTCAATTAATTTGGCAGTACCATTAGCTAATGCTGGAGTTAAAATATTGGGAACTCCATATGAAAGTATTGATGGTGTTGAAGACAGGGAATTATTTGCAAAATTATTAAATAAATTGCATATTCATCAGGCACCATATGGAACAGCTAATTCCTTTGAAGAAGCTCGTGAAATTGCAGAGAGAATTACTTTCCCTGTTTTAGTACGTCCGTCATATGTTATTGGTGGAAGGGCTATGGAAATTGTTTATGACAATAATGAGCTTGAAAAATACATGAAGGAAGCTGTAAAAGTCTCACCTGAACATCCGATTTTAGTAGACAAGTTCCTTGAAGATGCTATTGAATTGGATGTGGATGTATTGTGTGACGGTGAGGAAGTGTTTATAGCAGGAATTATGGAACATATTGAGGAAGCAGGTGTTCACTCCGGAGATTCTGCTTGTGTAATTCCACCGCAAACTATTCCTGAACACATTCTCAACACTATTCGTGAATACAGTACTAAATTAGCTTTGGAATTGGATGTTAAAGGTTTAATGAATATCCAGTATGCAGTTAAACTTGATGAGGAAATGGTTTACATTATTGAAGCTAATCCTCGTGCAAGTAGGACAGTTCCGTTTGTAAGTAAAGCTATTGGGGTGCCATTGGCTAAAGTAGCTACATGGATTATGACTGGAGCTAAATTAAAAGACTTTAATTTAACTAAAGAAATAAAAATAGATCATGTTGCTGTAAAAGAATCTGTTTTCCCATTCTTAAAACTTCCGGAATCCGATACAGTACTTGGACCTGAAATGAAATCCACTGGTGAAAGTATTGGTGTAGATGAAAACTTTGGAATGGCATTTTACAAATCCCAGCTTGCTGCAGGTATGGATTTACCAAAAGAAGGTAAAATCTTCATCAGTGTAAAAGAACAGGATAAAAAGAAAATCCGTCCAATTGCTGAAAAAGCAGCTAATTTAGGTTTTGAACTTGCAGCAACTAGCGGAACTGCTGATGCGGCAAAGGGTGTTGACATTGAAAAAATTAAAAAAGTATCTCAAGGATCTCCAAACATCAGGGATGCAATTTTAAACAAGGAAATTGACCTGATTATCAACACTTCAGAAGGTAAACAGTCTGCTCAGGACGGATATATAATCAGACGTTTAGCTATTGAACTTGGTATACCTTATGTTACTACCTTGTCTGGAGCTAGAGCTGCTTTAAATGCTATTGAAGCTGTTCAAAATAATGAAATTACAGTAAAATCTTTAAATGAACATATTGATGGAGAATAAGGTTAATTATTATATAAATAATCTTTAATGTCTATTCCACAATATGGACATTCTTTTTCTTTATTTTTTAATTTACGCCTACATTTGGGACAATAATTTAATTTAACAGGATATTCCTTATTTAAGTCTAATTTTTTATCAATGTCTATTCTTAAGCTAATCATTGTTTTTAGAGCATTAATATCCCAGTTATTATCCATCAGCTTTTTTTTATAGTAATAAGCTTCAGTCATACTTTTATAGTATCCAAAAATAGTTTCTCCTTTCTGTACAAAAAATTCCCGTTTTTTATGGTCAAAATGAATTTTACCTTCTCTTTCCTCTTTATTTATTTTGCTTCCTTTGATTCGGCCTTTGGGTCTTTTTTCAGGAAAAGGAGGTAATTTCATATTTTCGTATTTATTTTCTAAATCTGATTCAACAAGCAAATCATAATCAAAATTACAGTAAAAAAGAGCGTCTCTTTCATATAAAGCATCAGATAACTTTTTAAACTCACCATAGTCTTTATTATTATATTTTATCCGATACACATTTCCGGATTTTACAATATTTCTGTAAAAATATCTTATTTCTTGTGAGTTAATAGTAATCATTCCTATTATGCTTAAAGAAAGGCGTAAAGGCCATATTTTGGGAGGTATAAAAAGTGTTCTAATTTCTTTTTTGAAGTTAATTGAGGTTGTATTTATATTAATTAAAATATAGCCCTTCGCCAGAATAATATATTTTCTTATATTTTTATAAAACTTTCCATTCAATAGGTAATCTATATATAAAACAAATTAGAAAACTTTTTTTTAATGTTAACAATTAAAGATGGGATTGTATTAAAGGGACAGGATTTAACTCCAGTTCGTGAAAACATTGTCATTGATGATGGCAAAATTATAGAAATGGCTAAAGATGTCTGTGAAGGTAAAATTATAGATGCCACAGATTCAATTGTCTGTCCAACTTTCTTAAATGGCCACACTCATATTGGAGATTCCATAATTAAGGATGAAGGTTACGGATTATCATTGGGGGAAATGGTCAAACCTCCAAATGGCGTTAAACATAAAGCACTGGCTAATGCTGAAGACGGCGAAATAATTGATGCTATGAAAAAGTCAATGTGGGACATGTTCGAATCAGGGACAACTCATTTTATTGATTATCGGGAAGGTGGAATTAAAGGTGTTGAGCTTTTAAGAAAGGCTTCTAAAAATTTACCTGTAACTCCTGTTATTCTTGGCCGTGACGATAGTTTCTATGGGCAAAATCCTGATTTGAGAAAAGTTAAAATAGCTATTCGCAAACTTTTAAAATTGGCTGACGGTATTGCATTAAGCGGATTTGGCGAGATTAGTGATGAAGTAGCTAGTTTAATAACTTCTGAATGTAGGAAAGCAGGTAAAATATCTTCAATTCATGTAGCTGAATCAATGCATCTTCAGGACGATTCCTTAAGGGATTTCAATAAAACTGAAATTCAAAGGGGGGTGGATGCTGATTTTGATCAGCTGGTTCACTGTACAAATCCGAGAAATGATGATTTGGAATTGATTAAAAATTCAAATGTTGTTGTTTGTCCAAGAGCTAATGCCACTTTAAATGTTGGTGTGGCTCCTTTAAATGAGATGTTTTCTAAAGGAATCAAACCCCTGCTGGGCAGCGACAATTTAATGTTGAATTCACCTAATTTGTTTAGGGAATTGGAATTCAGCTTAAAGATAATGTCTGTTTATTACAAAAATTACTTGAATCCTAAAGATTTATTGAAAACTGCAACAACCAATATCTGTAATTTTGAGATTAACCGATATATTGAAAAGCCGGTTATTGATGTTAATCAGGAAGCAAACTTATTTATTTCTAAAAAATATTCAAAAAATCCTTATTTAAATATTATAAATCGTTGTGGAACGAAAGATATATTATATATTATGAACAGAGATATTCATATTAAAAATGTTTGATATAAATAAAACATAAAGTCAAATTACTTGGGAGATGGAAACATGTACAAAAAAATATTAGTCCCAACTGATGGGTCAGAATTTGCTCAAAAAGCTGAAAAACATGCATTATTTTTAGCTAAAACTACTGGTGCTGATATTTATGCGCTTAGTGTTACTGAAAATAATTTTGTTAACGGGCTTCCATTAGATGATGAGGTATATCAATTAAACCAATTACTCAAACAACGTTCTGAAGATAATATAAAAGAATTTGAAGAAATGGATGAAACTTCAGGTATAAAATTCCATGGAATTATTAGGGAAGGTTCACCAGCTAAAACTATCTTGGAAGTAGCTAAAGAAGAAGACATTGATTTGATTGTTATTGGTAGTTCTGGTAAATCCGGATTTGACAGATTTATAATGGGTAGTGTTGCTGAAAAAGTAGTTAACGCTGCTAAATGTGCGGTGTTGGTTATTCACTAATTTTTCAACATTCCCTTTTTTTATATTTTTAATAAACTATTTTAAGGTGTTTATCATGTTAGTAAAAAGAGCTATGTCTAAAAATGTTGTTAGTGTTTCAGTTCCTGGAAACCGTGAAAAAGTTTTAGACTTAATGAGGAAAGAAGATAAAGCGGTTCTTCCTGTTGTTAAAGGTGACACTAAACAGCTAGTGGGATTAATAACTCGTTCAGATTTAATTGTCAATCCTGATGAAGAACAAATAGCTATTTTAATGAGTACTGATTTGGTTACTGCAAGTCCTGATGACGATGTTAAGGATGTAGCTAAAAAAATGATTGATAATAATGTTAGGAGAGTTCCTGTTGTTGATGATAATGGTGATTTGGTAGGTATTATCACTTCCTTTGATTTGGTATCCAATGCATTAATTAAACTTGAAAGTGATGATCCTGTTGAAAATTTCATGATTACTACAGTTCCAACAACATGGTATAAAACTCCTCTAAATGTTGCATTTGAAACTATGAAACAGTTCGGTCTTAAATCTGTTTTAGCTTTAAATGATTCTGCTAAATTAGTGGGTATTTTAACTGAAACTGATTTTATTGAAGAATCAGAAATTATCTCAGAACGTAGTGAACACAGTTCTACAGTAGGAACCGAAGGAGATAAATGGTCCTGGGACAGTACTTCTGTTTTATATATTGAGAAAAATTGTTTAAAATTCACTGACAAGCTTGTTGAAGATGTTGGTACACATAAAGTTGAAGTAGTTAATTCTAAAACTAAAGCATCTGACTGTGCTAAAAAAATGAAAACATTAAATATTGAACAAATTCCAGTTATTGGTGTGGAAGGAGAGTTAATAGGGCTTGTAAGAGCTAGTGATTTAATTAAAGCTTTAGTGGATTAAGTGTGGTGTATATGGCTCTTAATCCAGTTTTGGTAGTAAAAGTTATGGATGGGAATTCTGTTGGTGTTAGAGCAAGACTTAAAGATGATTATGTTGAACATGAAATTGTCTTGAATTCAGTACTTGCTTATTACTGGGCCAATGATTTCCCGCCTGTTGTAAAATTTTTAGAACTTTTTGAATCTGTTATAAAAAGAACCATTAATGAGCTAATGCCTCATAAAAACTTAAATTTAAAATATGAAGTTAAGGCAGATGCAAAACTTGAAGATGCATCTGAAATAGAAATTAATTTGATTGAAGTTGAAGCTGATGGTATTGGCTTTAAAATTGATGGAAAACAATTAATTCTTCAGGGTTTTAGAAACACTGATAATTCTGAACTAACAGACTTTAAATTTAATGAAAGCTTTGATAAAAAGATAGAAACGCCGGATATTGTTTTAAAGAAATATGAAGAAATGAAAAATAAATAATTTTATACATTTCTTCGTATATCTGGTAATAATTCCATAAATTTATCTAAACATTCTTCTTTTGATTTGAAATTACTCCCTTTAATTAATCCGTTTTCATGGATTTCCTGATTTTCAATAAGTATTTTTTTGGAATCACTTGAAATTGATTTGTCTTTCAGCTGATTTTTCGTATTTTCAATGTCTATTGTGTATGGGAGCTGATATTCAAAAGCACCCTTTGAGTAGTCAATAGTAATGTTTTCATCATCATCAATTTCTGATAAATTTAAAGCTACTTTTTTAAAACCTATTGATTTTAATTTATCTTTGATTTGTTTTAATGTGTTTTCATTTAATATTTTATTTAAGTCATCAACTTCACATAGGGCAAGCCCATTATTGTTGCGAACTTTTACGATTTCGCAGTTTGTTTTTTCATAAATAAAATCTTCACTTGCACTGACCTGTTTAATATTTTCCGGAGTCATTTTGGTGTTAGTAGGTAGTCTGGTTCCAAGACAGGTGGTTGATCTTGAAAAGGGGATATTGTGTTTGTTTAAGTATTCATGAATCTCTTTGGAAGTTAACTTGGCGTGAATAAATGGACTTTCAATATTGTTTTTATATGTAATTAGTATTCCTGGCCTGTCCAAAACCAGATCACTTATATTATTTCCGTCTAGAACAGATTCATAACCATTGTCTGTGGCATACTTTTTAATATTTCCATACATTAAATCTCTGCATACAAAGCATCTGTCTGATTTATTGGAGAGTAAATTTTCGTGCTCGTAGAAATTCAAATCAATAACTTTGTGCTTTATTCCAAATTCTTTGGCAGTTTTTTTGCAATGTTTAATAAAACCAGTAGGAAAGATGTGATTGTCAATAGTTATAGCTATTGGTTTGTCACTAACTTTAGATGCAAGATAGGCAAGTAATGTACTGTCTGCACCTCCAGAAAAAGCTATTGCTATTTTACGATTTTTAATAGTGTTTTCTACTTTTTCAATTTTTTCATCCAAATTCATTCTATCACATGTGTTATATACCTTATTAAAGATTTTGCATCTTCTTTTTTAATATCCTCGCAAAAACGAATAAAGGTAACTAATCGGTCCTTTGTATCATCATCTAATTTTGAACTATTTAATGTTTGAGCATAATTTCTTTTTGGATAGAATGTGGATTTGGCAATAGAAAGCAATTCATCCTTTTCATCTTCAGTAATGATATTTTCTTTTGCTGCTTTTGTAAATGTATATTTCATATTAATTAAAGGTTCGGATAATTGCTCTAAAGTTTCACTGTCAAGCATAACTGCAACATCATCGTCAGAAGTTACCTTACCTGTTGCATACTGTTCATAAACATAACCGATTCCTTTCATACCTAAAGTATCCAGTTCGGAAGCTCTTAAAGCTCCCATACTGGATGCTCCAACAACAGTTATTCCTTCATCAATTGCTTTTAGGATTTCCCTATGTGCAACTGCAGAATTTTGATGAAAAACACCATCAATTATTCCAATAATGTTCGGATGTTCATTGATGGCCAGTCCGATATCTCCACGTTTGATTGGTCTTTTATAGATAACTTCAACATCGTCGTGGCTATCCAATATTTCTTTTGCTTCATCAAAGGAAAGTGATAATCCGGTATAAATTATTATTTTAACCATATAAATCTAAAATTTTAAGCAGCGGTCTCCAGCACGGGTGTTGTCTATGGAATAAAGTTCCATTGTAGGAATTACAATACGGACCACACTTACTCCAAGTTCAGGGCGTGTTAAATCACTATACAATATTTTGTCCAGCCCATTTTTCATTAATTCATCTTTAACAATTTCAATGTCTCGGGTTATGGAATTGGTACTTTTATCTTCAATATCTCTGAAAGATATTTTGTCTTCTTCATCTTCAAAATAACATTTATTGATTCTTTTCATACGTTCATAGCCTGCTTTTCGTGCAAAATCAGCCCTTACAGTATCTTCACGAGCACCCTGAATTTGTGTTGCTCTGCTTTGAGCCACTTCAGTAAGAGCACGCAAAACAGCTATTTCAGGATTAAGATGAGTTCCAATACCTAAGGACAATAATCCTGCATCTTTTAAAACAGTATCATCTGCAGATGCAGCTATTGTGGGAACACCAACATCTGCTGTTAAGTCCATTAGCTTAATGTTAATTCCATTTTCATGGTATTTGTTAAGGACCTGATTAATATTTTCGCTATCAATGCTTTCAAGGTCGATCTGTTTTGAATTTTTATGGGTAAGCTCAAAAATACTCCATGCGTCTCTTTCGATAACTTCAAAAATTCCATGTAAAATTGCTTCTTCTAAAATATTTCCTGAAGCCAAACCATTAGTGTTTCCTTTAAATAGACTCTGAATATTATTTTCAGGAACATACGGATGATAAATTGCATTGGATGGAATATAATAATTCTCTCCAGATATTAAATCCTTTGAGATGCTCCATTCCAAATTCATTGTGTCGAGTAAATCTTTACTGAAATCTTTTGGCAGATTTAGAGAAATCGGATCAATATATTTTCCTTCTATTTCATTTAAACCTGCAATAACAGTTTCATCTGTGTCCTGCTTTTCAGCAGAGTATCTCTCAAAACCTTCCATCATAGCTGAAGCTTTAGCATGTTCAGGTGTAATTCCTTTACCTCCATAGATGCTTATTCCACCATCCTGAGCAGTAGGTCTAATAGCTGAAAAAACAGGAATTCCAATTCTGTCCAGATGTGTTATTTCAGTTATACGGGTTATTCCGGCTGTTTTTATTTTGCTTTCATTGTTTTTGATTGTTTTTGAAGGGGGGATTATTCTGTGTGTTCCTTTAAAAAATGTTATTTCTTGATTTTCCATTGTCTATTATCCTATTAAAATCTTTATTATACCTTCAACACCTACTGTCATGGAAAGATAAGTCATAATTCCTGAAATAGCAATTGTAACAATCCAGATTAATCCATTCCATCTGAGTACTTTGCTGCCGTCTAAATTCCAAATAGGAATCAGGTTAAATGTAGCTAAATAGCTGTTAATAGTAAATCCGAGTGAACAGACAAGGAATATGATTTGCATTGTTGGATTGAAAAATGCCATAGGATAAACTACAGTAGCTATCAATAGGAATACAATAGCAAGTACAATATTGACTATAGGTCCTGCTATAGATATGATACCATTGGTTCTGTCATCTAAGAAATTTGCATAAGTATAAACTGCTCCAGGAGCTGCAAATACAATTCCGCAAAAGGAACTGGCTAAAGCAATAATCAAACCAACCGGCCAGAGCTGATATTCAGACCAGTAACCAAAATGCATTGCACTGAATTTATGTCCAAGTTCGTGGAGAATAAATCCTAAACCTACACCTACCATTACAATAGGTAATATAAAGTACATTGCAGAGAAATCTCTGCCTGTATACAATATTGAAAAAGAAAGTGAGATAACGAAAAATGAAATTATTAAGTCCCTCACTTCATTGCTTGTAAATTTAAACATGGTTTTTACATATCTAATTTTATATATAAAAATTTTTTCAGTAAATTGCTTTTTATAGCATATAATATAGCACAATACCAAGTATGATAAGGAAGAAATTTAAGCAGTACAGTGAAAGAGCACCTCTTAAGTATTTATCTTCATCAGATTTTGTGTATAAATAATATGTTATGATACATCCAGCTATTAAAACTGGAATAGTTATATAAAGACTGATATATTTTTTAATAATAAAAATAGCTATTGGGATAATGATAGCTATTGTTTGTTTTGCATTCATTTTTGCCTCCTTTTTAATTTGTAATTCCTAAAATTTCTGTAAATGGGATTGTAGTAAATTGGTGGAGTAATATGAAGAATATGATTAATGCTATTGCTAAATATATTGCTTCTCCTTTTTTGGTTCTGTTTTCAAATGGTAAATATTTGTTGATTTTGTTTGGGTATATTAGCCATATGAAACATGCTGTTGTTGATATCAGTAATCCTGCTATGTTTATTGGGGATGTTTCGTAGAGTCCTTGTGTGTATCCTAAATAGCAGCAGATAGATAGTACTGGCCAATAGTAGTTAGGTTCATAACCTGCATCATAAACGATTTCTCCATTTTCTTCTAGGCTGGAATCGTTAAATGTTTTAAATTTAAGGCCGATTCCTAAAAATGGCAGTGCAAATATTATTGCCAGTAATACGGATTTCATAACAGTTGCTCCAGCACACAAACACATCATAAGCACAGATAAAGATGTGGTTGATGCTCCTAGAAGCATGAATGAGAAAATTTGGAGAGAAAATCCTCTGAAATTAGTGAAGTTGTACAATCCATATTTTTCATCTAATTCGTCACCATAATACTCCACAATCCATACTCCACATGTTCCAAATACAAAAAAAAGAAAACAGAAAAATCCTAGCCATGTGATGCTAGATGTAGCTATTGCTAAAAATAGGATTATTCCATAACTTTTGATTGCTCTTTTTTTAATATCTTCTTTTTTTGGAAAATACTTTCTATTGGGATCTAATTTGAATAAATTAAATATGTTTGTCATTAAAATCACTTCATTAAATCTATTAATTGATGTTTGTTATTTAATTGTTATTATTTTAAACATATTCATATTTTTATCATGATTTGTTGATTAATAGTTATTCTTTTTATTTGGTAATTCCTAAAATTTCTGTAAATGGGATTGTAGTAAATTGGTGGAGTAGTATGAAGAATATGATTAATGATATTGCTAAATATATTGTTTCTCCTTTTTTGGTTCTGTTTTCAAATGGTAAATATTTGTTGATTTTGTTTGGGTATATTAGCCATATGAAACATGCTGTTGTTGATATCAGTAATCCTGCTATGTTTATTGGGGATGTTTCGTAGAGTCCTTGTGTGTATCCTAAATAGCAGCAGATAGATAGTACTGGCCAATAGTAGTTAGGTTCATAACCTGCATCATAAACGATTTCTCCATTTTCTTCTAGGCTGGAATCGTTAAATGTTTTAAATTTAAGGCCGATTCCTAAAAATGGCAGTGCAAATATTATTGCCAGTAATACGGATTTCATAACAGTTGCTCCAGCACACAAACACATCATAAGCACAGATAAAGATGTGGTTGAAAATCCTAAAATAGTAAATGCAAATATTTGATAAGAATATCCTCTAAAATTGTTAAAGTTGTATAATTTATATTTTTTATCTAATTCATCACTATAATATTCTATTAGAAATATTCCTCCTAATGCAAACAATAATAATAAGAAAAATAAAAATCCTATCCATGTAAATGGTGATATTGCAGTTGCTATTAATAAAAATCCTCCAAATACTTTTATAAATCTTTTTTTCACGGTTTTTTTATCTGCAAAATATTTCTCATCAATATTAAATAAATTAAATAATTTTAACATAGAATCACCTATGGTAAAGGAACTCCTGTAAAACTAGATACATAACCTTCACTAGTATCAGTCATTGCTTTATAAAATGTTTTCAAGTAAGTTTTCTTATTATATCATTAGATAAACAGTTAAGCATTAATCTGTCCGTCCAATATATTGCTGCAGTTTCGCTAATTTTATTAACTGAAGCATGAAATAAAAATAATCTTTTTTTCATTAATATTTTATTCTGTGTTTAGATTAAATGCTATTTAATAATTTTAAAATAAAAATTATATATAACTGTTGTTCCAATATTTTGAAAGATATTAAAACCAGAAAAATATAATGTTTATTGATGAAAGGTGTAAAAATGGAAATAAATGAATTTCATATTAACAATATTTTAAAAGACATGGAAAAAAAGGAGTATCAGGGTTATTTGCTTGCACAATTTACAAATATTCACTATATTTCAAATTACAGACCTACTAGTTTTGCTTTTTGTGTTATAAAAGAAGATCCAATTATTTATGCATCAAAAATGGATATGGAGATAGCTAATAAAACATCAACAATTGAAGTTAAAGAATTTACTTCATTTTCAGATATGCTTGGGGAGCTTAAAAAGGAAGGAATTTCCAATTTGGCTATTGAACCGAGTTTGGTTTACAGTACATATGAAAAATTCAAAGATTCTTTCAATATAAAATCTGAAACATTTATTGATGCTCAAAGACAAATTAAAACAGCTGATGAAATAGATAAAATCCAAAAAGCAACACAGATTGCTCAAAAAGCATTTGTTGATTTGGATATTTTAAACAATACAAATCCTGAAAATATTGTTGCTCTGGAATTGGACAACTTAATGAGAAAATATGGTGCGGATGGCAGTTCTTTTGATACTATTGTAACAAGCGGTTCAAATTCAAGTCTGCCTCATGCAACACCTCAGGATAAACAGTTGGAAAAACCAATATTGATTGACTGGGGAGCAAAATATCATGGGTACTGTTCAGATAATACAAGAACTATTGTGTATACAGAAAAACAAAATGAAATTTGTGATATTGTAGCAGAAGCTCATGATAAGGCCATAAAAGCAATTAAACCTGGTCTTAAATGCTGTGAAATTGATAAGGTGGCTCGTGATATTATAAGTGAATATGGTTATGGTGATAATTACATTCACTCAACAGGCCATAGTGTAGGTTTGGATATTCATGAAATACCTACATTTTCAACTAAGGACAAAACAGTAATTGAGAAGGGCATGGTTATTACAGTTGAACCAGGAATTTATCTGGAAGATAATTTTGGTGTCAGACTTGAAGATACAATAGCTATTGAAAAAAATAAAGGAAGAATAATTGGTGATTTACCTTTAATTATTGAATAAGTTTTCAAAAATTGATTTAATTTACAACTGAGATTTTATATATTTTAAAGTTGTATTTTAATCTATGGAATCTAAAATTATTTATTCATTATCTTTATTTTTAGAAAATAAACTTTCTGAAGAGCAATTATCCAAAGTTCAGGAATTTTTGCTAAGCGGGGACATTGGGATAGTTGCATCTAAATTTTTAGCTATTTTAATATTTTTTATTTTATTTGCAGATATTGTAATTGGAATATTTATTGTATTTTTTAAAATTTCTGATTTGTCTTTATTTTTACCTTTGTTAATTATTCCTTTTGTTGCTACTTATGTTTTTATAAAACAGGAAAAAAGGGCAGCAGAAATTGAAAAATCAGCTCCTGACTTTTTAAGACAGCTTTCAGCTATGTTAAAAGTTGGTTTAAGTTTTGAAAATGCAATGGAAGATATGTCCAAATATGGTGAAGGGCCTTTATATGATGAAACAAGACGGGCAATTGCTGAGATTAAAGTTGGGCGAAACTTTGATGATGCATGGATGGCTATGGCTCAAAGATTAAAGTCAAAAGAACTTGAGAGAATTTTTACAATAATATTGGGAAGTCGTAAAAGCGGATCAAGTATTGCCAATGTCATTTTTGATGTTTCAAATAATTTAAGGGATATGCTGGCTCTAAAACGCGAAAGAAAATCTTCTGTTATGATGGCAGTCATGTTTTTAATAATTTCTGCAGTAATAGCCAGTCCTTTTGCTTTAGGGATGGTTAGTGTTTACTCCCAGTTTATGCAAAGCTTTGGGAAGCAGACACAGTTAATTTTGGCAGCGCCATTTGCAGGACAGATTTATCTGGTAATTCATTCGGTTTTGGTTGGTTTGATAGTAAGCATAATAATGTATGGGAATGTTAAAAAGGGAATCAAGTTTTCTGTACCGTTGGCTCTGGTTTCTTATGGGATATTTTATCTGATTTCCAATTTTGCAGGTGCTATGTTTTTAAATTAGGTGATAATATGTTGGATAATAAAGGTCAGACTTCAGCAGAATTTATTTTATTGATTGGTGGGATTATAGTAGTTGTTTTACTGACTTTAATGTTTTACAGGAATTATATCACTGGCCTGTCTGGTGAAATTAAAGGTGAAGAAGTTTCTAACTTTAATAATAAGTTAGATTCTTTATCAAAATATTTTACTTAGTTATATATGGCATGGACCATATGATAATTATTGCAACTAAACAGGAAGCAATTATTGCTGGAGGATAGAAGAAATAACCAATTACATATCCGATTATGATGGTAACTATTGTTGCTATAAATTCATAATTCTTATCTAGCGCTACTTGCAGAGCAATATTTCCTTTATCTGCATTTTTTAGACTTTCTGAAGTATAGATGTAAATTAAATTAACTAATAGGAAATCCAGTCCATATATTGACTGAGCAAAGAATGAATGGAAGTTATTAGCTACAAAACTTGTCAGATAAGGAAGCAGGGACAATATAAATATTGAAAGTCCACTTGACCAGATGACTTTATAATCAATATAGTTTACGATGCTGAATAAGTTGTTGTGATAGTTCCAGTAGTTAAAACAAACTATGAAACTGATTAAATAAACAATAAATTCCAGATGCAGTTCTCCTAAAGCCTGCCAGCTGCCGTTTGCAGGTGTTGGAATTTCTAAAACAATTATTGTTATTATGATTGCAAGAATTGCATCAATTAATGCTTCAAATCTTTCACTTTCCATTTTTCAACACCTTTTCTATGTATTCTGGCTATAGCTATCCACATTATAACTGCAATTAAACAGCTGATATAAATTCCTGGAATAAAAACACTGTAAGTTAATACAAAACCAATCAGAATTACAGTTAATGGGATTAATGCATATAGATTGTCATAATCTGCTTTTATTAATTTGTCATTATATGGGTCGCTTTTATGAACAGCCCTAACTGATAAGTTACATGCAATATTTATTCCAATAAACAGTAATCCAAAGCTGGTTTCACTAGCTATTGAATATGCATCCTGTGTTAACCATAATGTAAAATATGGGATCAATGTTATTTCAAAAATCAGGATTCCATTCAGTATTACTGCAGTATTGTCAATATTTTCTACAATCTGGAATAGGTTGTGGTTGCTGTACCATATGTTGAACAATGTTAAAAAACTGATGAAATAAGCAAGATAATAAGTTTTCAATGCCCAAAAAGCAGCAATTGTTGCACTTTCTGGTTGGGGCAGTTTTAGAACAAGTACAGTCATAGCTATTGCAATTATTGCATCAGCAAATGTTTCAAATCTAGCAGTTTCCATAATATTAATATTTGTTCAGTTAATTACTTTAAATATATGTTTTTTTAATATAATTAAATAAGGTGATAAAATGGATATGTTAATAAATGGTAAACATATTTCAGCTGATGATTTGGCGGAAGTTAAAAATCCATACAATGGGGAAGTTATAGATACAGTTCCTGTTTCCCATTTAAATAATGTGGATTTGGCTATTGATGCTGCAGTTAATGCTAAAGATTCTATTCAGGAAATGTCTGCATTTAAAATTTCAAATAAATTATATGTAGTTTACGAAAAATTAAAAGATAACAAAGATGAATTGGCCGAATTGCTTACAAAAGAGGTAGGTAAACCTATTAATGAGTCTGTTGTTGAAGTTAACCGTTCAATTGAAACATTAAAACTTTCAGCAGAAGAAGCTAAAAGAATTTATGGTGAAACAGTTCCTCTGGATGGGGGGATAAACGGTAAAGGTTTTTTTGCATTTACTCAGAGGGTTCCATTAGGTGTTGTAGCAGCTATAACTCCATTTAATTATCCCCTAAATTTATCAATTCATAAAATAGCTCCTGCTATTGCATGTAAAAATACTGTAATTATAAAACCTCCAATAAATGCACCATTGACAGTTATGAAATTTGTAGAACTTGTAAATGAGGAGTTTCCAGATGGTGTTATCAATACTGTAACAGGATATGGTTCAGAAGTAGGTGATGCACTGGTAACATCTCCTAAAGTAGATAAAATTTCATTTACTGGAAGTGTAGCTACCGGACTGCTTATAGCTTCAAGAGCGGGAATGAAAAAAGTTACTTTGGAATTGGGAGGTAATGATCCTCTTGTTGTTCTAAAGGATGCGGACATTGACAGGGCAGTTAACGGAGTAATGAATGGTGCTTATTTAAATGCCGGACAGGTATGTATGGGCGTTAAAAGGATTATTGTTGATGAGTCAATAGCTGATGAGTTTACGCAAAAATTGGTTAGGGAAACTAAAAAAATCAAAATGGGTAATCCTATGGATAAAAACACAGTATTGGGAACACTTATTGATGAAGATGCTGCTCGCATGGTTGAAGAAACAGTTAATAATGCAGTTAAGGCAGGTGCCAAAATACTGACTGGTGGAAAAAGAGACGGTGCATTTTACGAAGCTACAGTACTGGATAATGTCACTCCGGATATGGATGTTGTTGTAAATGAAACATTTGGTCCAGTTGCACCGATTATCAAAGTAAAATCAACTGATGAAGCTATTAAAGTAGCTAATGATACGGAATATGGTCTTCAGGCAGGAGTATTTACTGAAAACTTTAGAGATGGATTAAGGTGTGCAAATGAAATTGAGGCAGGTACGGTTTTTGTAAATAAACAATCTACATTCAGAACCGATAACATGCCTTTCGGAGGATTTAAAAATAGTGGAACTGGAAAAGAAGGAGTAAAATATGCCGTAGAAGAAATGACTAAAGAAAAATTAATAGGATTAAATTTAAGATAGTCTATTTTAAAAACGCTTCTACCAGATTACGTGTTTCGTTAAGAGAGTCCATAGGAATTCCTTTTGGCATTTCTCCAAGCTCTCCTTCAACTTCTTTTAAGATATTTCCGTCCATTCCAAGGAACATTCCTTCACTGGTGGTTTCCATAAATGACTGTGGCGGAAGTAATGAAACACCAACACTGTTTCCTTCTTTTACATTTAAATCATTTGTAACTACAGTTATGGCTCTTTTTCCTAAATTAACATTACATATCATTAAAGAATCTGCATTGGGGTGTTTTGTAACACTCATTATTTCTCCAACTTTTATATCGATTCCGATAATCGGATCATTGATGGGACCTAGGGCTAAACGGTTTTTAAGACCTAAAACAGAGTCTATGAAAAATCTTACTTTAGCTACATTTTCCATTGTTTTTTCCTTATCTTCTTTAGGAGCATTGCTTATGAAAGTTTTGTTCCATCCGTCTCCACCTAAACACTCAACAATTTTTTCTCCTTTTTCAATTATTGATGCAACGTCTGGAGAGTTAACCAAATCGTCTCCTTCAAGATAAGAGTAACTTAATGATTGAAAATCACTATTCATATTTTTTGCTGTTTCAATAGCTAATTTTTTATTCCAATTTCCTCTAAATGATGCAGTCTGAATAATATTTAAACATTGTTCTCTTGCATGGTTTGCTACTAAAATTCTATAATCTTTACTTGTGTCCCACAATTTATAGTCTCCTTTGTATTCTCTTTAAAATATTTATTCCAATATATTCTTATATTTTTCCTTGTTTTATGGCTTATTTTGCTTAAAAATTTGTTACATCATAAACTATTTATATTAACAAGTAAATAAATTTAAAATAAGTTAAAGTTATTAATTTACTTTAAGTATAGCACGAATTAGATTACTTATTGTGGTGTATCAAATGGTGGAAGTTTCAAGTTTAAAAGAATTAGATATTTATACAGTAACAGGACACTATGTCGGAAGAGTGGCTGATGTAATTCTTAACATTAGATTAGGTACAATTTCTAAATTGCAGGTAAGAGCTATTGAACCTGAGAAAAAACAGGTAGGTTTCAGGGACCTTATGAAAAGGAGTTTTCAGGTAGCTCCTGAAGAAGAACATGATGTAAGATCTTTTAAAAATGATTTATTAACTATTGATTTTGATAAAGTTCAAGCTATTGGCGATATCATGTTGATTAATCCAAGGGATATGAAAAAAGTAAGACATGAACCACCAGTGTCTGAAGCTATTTCTCCTAATCAACAAGCTCAGGTTCCAAAACAAAGTGAGCCTAAAGCACAAGCAGAATTTGAAAAATTCTAAGGTTAATTTTTCATCTTTTTTTATTTATTTTTTATTTTTCTTGTATTTTTAATTAAATTATTTTTTTTGTCGTGATTTTATGAAAGTGGGAATTATAGGTTGCGGTGCTATCGCTAATATTATAGCAAGTAGCATTGTTCCAGAGGATAATAATATAGATATTGAATATTTTTATGATAATGATGTTGAAAGGGCAGAAAACTTAGCATCTTTTGCTAATGGTGTGGCTGTTTTAGATTTGGAGGATATGTTGGACAAAGTTGATTTGGTTTTGGAATGTGCTTCTCCGGATTCAGTTAAAGAACATGCTCCAAATGTATTGTCTCATGGTGTAGACATGATTATTATGAGTATTGGTGCATTTATGGATAAGGAATTCTACAATAAAGTGAATGATATTTGTAAAAAGAAAGGTACAAGAATACACCTTCCTTCAGGAGCAGTTGTAGGATTGGACGGTATTAAAGCAGTAGCTGCTTTTAATTTAGAGGAAGTTAACTTGGTTACCCGTAAATCCCCTAAATCTTTAGGTAAAGACATTGATAAAGAGGAAGTTTTATTTGAAGGTAAGGCATCAGAAGCAGTAAAAGAATTTCCACTTAATATCAATGTAGCTGCAACTATAAGTTTGGCCTGTAATCAGGACATTAATGTAAAAATCATTGTAGATCCGAATGTAGACAGGAATGTTCATGAAATTACTGCAAAAGGGGACTTTGGTGAGTTTAAAACAACTACTAAAAATTTCCCATGCAGTGCAAATCCGAAAACCAGTATGCTGGCTGCACTTTCAGCTATTAAATTACTTAAAAGTTTCAATGAATCTATTACTGTAGGATTGTAGGAAATGAAGGAATATGAAGTTTATGGGGATTTGAAAGTTCCCGTAAACTCAAAAATTATCTTAAGACTGGATGGGAGAAGTTTCCATTCATTAGCTAAAAATTTAAACCTTGAAAAACCCTATGATGAAGATTTTGCAAGATTGATGGTTAAAGTGTCTAAAGATTTATTCAATGAGTTTGCTCCAGTATTTATTTACACATTTTCAGATGAAATAAGCATTCTTTTAGATAATATTCCATTTAATGGCAGAATTGAAAAAATAAATTCAGTAGTAGCCAGTTTTGCAGCCAGTTCATTTACATACAATTTAAATAAGGAAATTGCCAAGCCGATTGCATTTGACAGCAGGATTATTCCAATAATTGACGATGATATTTACAAATATTTTAAATGGAGACAGGATGAAGCCTGGAGAAACTGCATAAATGCTTATGGAATCCATATTTTAAAATCAAAATATGGTGATAAGGTAGCTAATGAAAAAATAAAAGGATTGAAGTCATCAGATATTCATGAACTTTTATTTGGAGATGGAATTAATCTCAATGATGAAGATAATTGGAAAAAACGGGGAATAGCTATTTACAAACAAGATAAAGAAATTGTAGGTTACAATAAAAAGGAAAACAAAAACCAGGTATCTTACCGTAGCTTTTTATTTGCAGATTTGGAAATTCCAATTTTCAGCGAAAACTTTTTTAAGGATATAAATATAATTTAATTGTGATATTATGGGGTTTCTTTCAAAATTATTTAATACAGACAGTGATGAATTCAGAGAAGTTAGAGTTGACAGGGAAGTCCTTGAATCTGTAATTTATTATGCTAAGAAAGCTTATCCTAATGAATTTTTAGCCTTTTTTGATGGCAAAATAAAAGATAAAATACTCTATATTACCAGTCTGATTTTTTTGCCTGGTGAAACCTGTGATGTTGGAGCTGTTGTACATACTGAGATGTTACCTCCCACTTTAAAATACTGGGGATCAGTTCATTCACATCCTGGACCAAGTGCACAGCCTTCCGGTGCAGATTTAAAAACATTTTCTAAAAATGGTTTATTTCATATGATTGTATGTCTGCCATATAGCTTGGAAACATTTATGGCATATGACAAGTACGGCCAGCCAATATCTTATACTGTAGGTGACTTTGCCGATGAAATCGACGGAGACATTAGCGAATTTTTTGATGAAGATGATGTTTTAAAAGATGGTGAAGAGTTAAAACCGGGATTTTTTGATGATGAAGATGATTTTGACCTGGAAGATGAAGATATCGATCAGGATTACAGGGAATATGAGATGAGAACTCAAAACAGTAATCCTACCATAATTTCAAATATAGAATTGCCACCTCTTTGTGATGGAGACAATATTCAAATTGAATTAGATGAAAACGGAAATATTAAACGTATTTATAAGCTTCCAAAAGATGATTAATTCCCTAATTTTTTATTTATTTTTAAAATCTTAATTCTAGGACAATATTGAATTTTAAGGGTGTCTTTCATTATCTGAGATTAATTTCATTTCTCTTACCTTTTTTGAATTAATAACTATATTATATATTATAGCTTGTTGTCACATATAATTTTTTAAAATTGTTAATAAGTTGAGTTAATTTTATATATTATACACTACATATACATATATTAGATGATATCATGAAAAATAAAATTGATTTAGAAAAAATTCTTAATAATGTAGACACTGACAAATCCCTATTTTTGTTGCATTTAAATCTGAAGATATAAATTTTGATTTAAAATCTATTAAAGAAGCATTGAAGTTTTCTGATAAAATATTTTTACAAATTGGATATTTTGATTATGATGAAGACTCTTTTGATGAACATTATTTCATATTTGATGGGGAAAACCCTCTTGAAGATTTGGAATATGAATACTATGATGATTTTGGATATGATGAATACTATGAGAGATATAAATTTGGAAATGTGGGATAGGAATTTATCTTGATAGGGATTTAAATGTAGAATATGGTTATTATATGGATGAATTTTTCCAGATTAGATAATAAACTATCATAAAATTTTTCATGATTTTGAAGATGCAAGAGATGATGATGAAGTTAAAATTAAACTATGTCACATAATGGATCAGATATTCAATAAGGTTGGTATCTGGAACATATATGAATTATCTAGTTTTCCTAAAGATAAATCATATTGTCCAAATTGTGGAAAAAAGCATAATGAGGATGAAGAATTTTGTACAAAGTGTAGAACAAAATTAATTCCGGGAACAATAGTAAATGATAAACTTCAAGCAGAACAAGAGTTAAGAAATAATCATATTACAAAATTATTGGAATCATTAGATGATGCTTCTATTAGGGCATTGGCTTATATACTTCCTGGTGGTGAGTGGGTATTCGACTCTAAAGAAAATACATTAATTAATATGTTTAAAAGATATGATTTTAATGAAATAATCATGATTTCAAAAGATATCTCTCAAGAGACATATATGTTCTTCAAATCCTTTAATGATCTGGACATTGAATTTGCACAAAATTTTTTCGATGATATGATGAATTGTAGTGGTCGTTGGCTTTCTAAAGAAATTATCTTAAAAGATTTGCTAAGGCATTATCATATAAAAGGATTATATGAAAAATTAATGAGTTATAAGTCTCCTGATAATTAAAATAAAATTTAAACTGGGAAAGAAAAATTTCTTTTATATGAATTAATAAAATTAATATTATATCTGCTAAAGAATTAATACTTATAGTACTAGCTATAATAGTAGCTGGATGTATTATAGCTATTGGTGTCTATACTGATTTAACACATGAAACACAAGTAGAAAACAATACAATAGCTAATAATACTGAATAATTTAAATAAATTGGATAAATAAATTAATAATGTTGATAAAGGGTTAGTTAGTGATTATATGTCACTTAATTGAATTTGGTTAGATGTTTAAAGATGGTAAAACGTGGAGTGTTTAAAATAATCAATAAACAAACAGGAAAAGTTCATGTTTGTAGTTCCAATACAAATTTAGACAACCTTATGCATAACTATTGGGATAAATTATTTTCTGGTGTCCATCACAATAGGAAATTGCAGGCTGATTTTAATTACTATGACAGTTCTAATTTTAAATGGTTATCTGATTGTTTTGATTTCAATGAAAACAATGAATTAACTATTAATAATAATGCTATTGAAGAGACATTAAAAAAACTATTAAAACAAAATATTTTAAAAAAACATTAGAACAAATAATTAAAGAATATTGTGAATATGAAAATATTGGTTCATGGGTCATATTCAATACGAATCATATATTAACAATTTCAAAGACATATAAAACTATAAGAAGAGATTCGCATTGACAATATTGTTGAAACACTTGAACAGGATATGCAAAATTAAATATGTATATTTGAAACTCTTAGCAGAAGAGGTTAAATTATTTATTGTGGGAGATTGTTATATTCTTTTTACCTTACACCCAATCTCTAACGAAATGGAATAATGGGGAGAAATGTTTAATGTTTAAGTTCTAAATTTACCTTTAATAATTCTGCTCGGTACATTCATTAATACACCAACTGAGGAGAGTACAAATAGCTTAGTATACATTGGCAGTTCATCATGTATGTCTTTGTGCATAAATTTGATTAATGGGTAGAAGTCATACATCTCACCGTCTGGTCCTAGTGGAGTTACTGTTGTTCCTGAAGTTCTGGAGTATAGTAATTTCATTCTGGGATTTAAGTAGTCCATTCCGATGTAGGTTTTATCACCCATTTCAGATCCACCATCACACATCTTGCAGCATGTCATTAACTGAGATTAAGTTTGAATCAAGCATTTGTGCTGAGACATTTAAGACTCTGCTGATGGTATCTGTGGATACAGTTTCGCTGATTGGTTTTCTAACATTTAATTTTGAAGTGTTGCACATGGAGCTATATCTTTAGCTTCACTAAGGAGACCTTTATTAATAGATTCATCAAGATTGATATTCTGTCTGAAATAAGTATAGTAATCTGAATTTTCTTTAATCTCTTGTTTTGGAAACAATCTAGCTAATTTTAATCTCTTTGCAGGTTCATCAGTGATAGTTTGAGCTATTACTTCGTTTTGAACTTTGGTATCATTTCCTTTAGTAAGCATCAATTATCACCCTATATCATATGGCCTAAAGACTTCAATGTAGTTGTAGCTATCTGAGCTCAACTGGATGCATTGCAATATATTCTCCGTCTGCAGATTTAATAGCTCCAGTTGATGTAATGGCTATTTTATCATTGACTTTAATGTTTGATAATCCATCAGTTAGTTTTAATCTAAATAAATGTCCAAGTACAAGAATGGCTGTTTTTCTTTTTCCACCAGTTATAGTAACTGGATTATTAACAGCTATTCCAAGAATAATTTCTTGATTTTCATTTGTGTATTTTTTAACAGTAGGTTTTCCGATGTCTGAATTTTGTGAGAGAGTTACTGCATCATCAACTGCAATTTTATCTCCAGAATATGTATATCTTGGTGTTTCACCATTAAGGGGTTGTTACGGTAGTTTCAGCTATTTCTCCTTCATCTAAAAGAAAAGTAGTGACTTCTTTTCTCTCTTCAAGCAAAACAATAGAATCAGCTATTATTTCACATTCTATTTAATTTTTTATTATTAGTATGTTTATTAGTTATATATATTATAGCTACTTTTTTAAAGTTTATGTGGAGTAACAATAGTTAGTAATGAATAGAAATAAGCAAAATTTGATAATAGTTGTTAAGAATTGGTTTGAAATAGTGAGAAGCTTATTTCTATTATGGAAAACAATAAAGAGTGATTTTGTTTTCATTATAATATTTGTTGTTTGTAGTATTTATCAATAGCTAGTACCGAAAATACTTGTTTTTCAGTTATTGTCTAGCAATTTTCTTCATATGTGTATGGTTTAAATTAGATTGATTAGATTTGGATGTATTTAAAGTTAAATAATCAATGACTTAAATATATTAATGATAGAAATGTCGCAATAGTTTTTAAAGTGATAATATGGAAGATGAATGTTATAAAGAGTATAAAAAACATAGAAAAAGAATAAGTGTTAAACTTCCTAATGATATAACTTTACCTTTTTTAGCATATGGATTTTTTAAACCTTGTCAGCTAGCTTATTCACAAATTAAAGGTTATGTTTTTAATAAACCAAAGAAAGTTGCTCTTCATAATTTTATTATAGATCATGTAAATGGTATGCCTGTTTTAAAACATAAAATTGGGGATTATGAAGTTGAAGCTTCTCTTATGGAGTTTAAATATGGGAAAGAAAAAACTGCTTATGAAATTATTAGCTTATCTAGAAATAAATCTATTTACAAATGGGAAGTAATTAATATTGGTGGTGAGAGAGCAAATGTTCTATTGAATGCAGGTAGTGAATCTTTTCCAGTTTATGGTTATAACTTTGAATCTAAAAAATATGATTGGCGGGATGATCCTATTTATGAAAACACACTAGCTTATTTAGATAAAAACATTTCAAGAATAATGGAATCCAATAATGATTTAAATGACCCAATGAATTTTATAAAATTTATTGAAATTCAATCATTATATAGAACACTATGGAGTGCGTTGGATAGATTTATAACATTTAGATATGGAGACTATCAGACATGGAATGTTAGATGGCTTTCTGAAGAACATTTTTTCAAAGAAGCATTGAAAGATAATTATGATGCATTATATAAACAGGAATTATATGGAAAGAGTAAGGATGATGATTGGAATAGAAAAGTTTATTCAGCAGAAAATTTAACATCTTATGAATTAAATCCTAAAAAACCTACTTGTTCTGCTCTATATTATTATACTATGAGAAATAATGTTGTTCATAGTGGTAAAATGTTATCTCAAGAAGTGGATATGGTATTAAATGCATTATTAGGTTTAACTGAGATTTTTCGATATTCCATAGATGCAGTTTCAAAGAAGAAATGTTAAAAATATAATTTAAGTTTAAATTAATACAGAATTATTCTTTTAAATCTTCTTTTAAATCTTCATACCATCTTCTTTCATCATTTAGCAGTGGAATTTCTATTTCATCACTATAATAACCTTTTCCAATGTCTAAAAGTTCTGCTTCTAAGAATGTAGGGCACACACACAAAGTATATGCATATTGGATAAGTTTTGCTGCGCCACTATTTTTATTTTTAAAAAATAATTTATAATAGTCTTTTTTATCCCATATATCTAAATTAACATCTCCAAAACTTTTTACTTCGTAATTAATGTCCGGAAAAGCTCCAATTATTATATCTTCATAAACATCTTCATCATGTAATGCTATCATAGGTTCAATCCCTCCTGCTTGTATGCAATACATCCATCCGGTTTCTCCATCATCCGTTTTGTAATTTATAGCTGAAGCAACAGTTGTATGAGGGCCACAACAATCAAAACATGTGTCATATCCACATTTTGCATCTTTAATAAAATATCTGCTCATTTTTGATTTTCTCCATTATTATGTCTATGTGTATATATTGTGTCTTTAATATATTTAAAATTTTCTATATAAAATATGGGAATGTAATACTATTCTAATGATTTAGGTGTTTAATTAGATAATATAGCTAGTGTATAGTTAAATAAGAAATTAATAAGATAATATTGAAATAAGCCAAAGTTAAATAAAAATTGTTAAGAATTGGTTTGAGATTTTGTATAGCTTATTTCTATTTGTGGAAAACAATAATAGAATGATTTTGTTTTCAATTTAATATTTGTTGTTTGTAGTATTTATTTTTACCTAAGTTTAGTAAGAAAATTGAGTTTAGAATTTGATTATTGTTCTCTTAATTATTAGTTAAATGAATAATTCTTTTAGAAAGACAATAATTAAATTAGGGAAAACAACAATCATGCTAAAGCTCTTTTAATTTAACAGGTCTATTAATCAATCAGCATATATTTCTGCAATAATTGATTTAACAGTGCTATAATTATTATCAATAGTTTCATAATCTTTAGTAAATCCCTCATTAATAACTTTTATTAAATTGTCATAGCTATAAATTGTTTGTACATGTTTATTTTCTATATTTTCTTTAATTCTTTTCGTCTTTTCGTTTAAGATGACTTTTTGATAAGCTCGGTTAATCGTATGAGTATCATTGTTGGTGTGAGCACAAAGATAATGTTGTGATGGTGATAAAGCAATCAAATTTTCATATTCAAAAGAAATGTACGGAAATCTTGATTTTGGAAAAATATGATGCATTTGTGTTCCTGGTCCTTTATATTTACCTACACAAACCTCGGTACAACCTTTTCGATTTTCATCATTAAACCTTTTTAAAAATTTTTTAGAACGATCGGATTCCTTAAAATAAATTTCAATTTTTGGTTTATCGGAGACATTTTGTTCTAACCAGTCATTTCTGGATATATTTTTTGGTTTATTTGAGTATATGTCTCTGAAATTTTTTCGATTATAAAGTAAATCAGAAAAAACAATTTCTTCCTTAGATAATCTGCCTCTAGCCGTGCCTAATTTATGATAATAAAAAGCAAGAGGATTAATAACTTTAGTAAATATTCTTCTACATTCTACTTGGGTATTAATGTTTGTATTTTTTATTATAGAATTTTCAAAGTTAGTTTTTAGTGACTTATAACTGTCATCATCTTGATTATTGAAAAAATAACAAAAATCAGAAAGCATATCCGAATCTTTTAAAACCTTTTGCATGTATTTGAAAATAAAACTAAAGGCCCATTTATCTCCAGAGGATATATATTCTAATAACTCATAATCATTAACTGAATAAATATTGTTTCTTCCTTGTTTTTCTTTAAATAAAACATTTGCATAAGCTAATAGTTCCATCGGTTGTGCAAAAAATTTGTCGTATTCATTTTTTGTGCTATTTTTTTGGGTTCCAGGTTTACTGAAATATAATTTAATAATTTCATCAGAATAATTAAATTCCCATATATCTTTAGTAGTAAACTTTCTTGCATTATCCTCTTCAACAAATTTCAAAATACAATCCGCAATTATATTAACTACATCAGGAGTACATTTTTGATCAATCCATCTTCCATTATTTGATTTTCTAATATCATAATCAAAACTATTTAAAAAAGTATCTATATATTCATCTTTCATAATCAAACTCTCATTCTTTTAATAATCCGAAAAATGTAACACTATTGGAATCAATGTTTAAACTACGAGTGCTATAATTTCTTGCAATTCTATAAAACTCTTCAAATGTTGAACTACTGAAAAATTTTAATTGTTTATTTGTAATTTCTTTATTAGATATATTTTCTAAAATAGCTACAGAACCATTTACTACAGCACCCTTTGGTTTTTTGATTACTCTTGGATAATAAGTCATATTTGGACATAAATAAACATCATCCCTATTTAAATATTTTTTAACACTTAAATTATCCAAATCTTCTTTATCAATAAAACCATCATAATTTTCAATATTAACTATTTTAGTGCCCTCACGATTAATATTTCTACTTTTAATGACTCTAATATCCCCATGATCTTTTAATAGTTTATTTGTAATTTGCCTATCTCTGAATGCTTTAAAAATATGAAAATCCATTTTTGATATTAAATCATCAAAGAATTTATTTCTATATATGACCCATGATGGAAATTCGTCACTTGTAATTTTTTCTTGTTTTTGTTTATTAATTAATTCTTTAGTTATGGAATAAACTATTGTTTCATCAGGTTTTTTAGTAGTATTAACAAATAATGATATTGTTTCAATTAAAACACCTTTAAAACCATTTTCGCCAAAATCAACTATGGTATGCATATTAAAATTATTAACAGTTTCTCTTGTAGCGGAAAAATCATTATTATGTAAAAAATATTTAGGTAAAATTAAAGCAACATTTTCAGATATATCTAATGATTTTTGTAAAAAGAAACCGGCTATGTTTTTAGTTATATCATCATTAAAAATAGATGAATAATGCTCTAAACCAGATTTTTTTGATAATTTTAAAAATGGTGGATTGCCGACAATTAAATCATATTTTTCATGAGAATTAAAAGTTAAATAATCTTGATTAAAATAATTTATTTCTACATTACTTGGGATGTCCCTATATTGATTTAATAATTTAATAATATCAATACTTTCTTGGTCAATATCGTTTAAATCAATTATCAATTTATCAGCATATTTATATTTATTAATAATAATTTGTATAAAATTTCCAACACCAGCAGATGGTTCTAATACTTTAATTATTTTTTTATTAATCTTTGGAAGATGTTTTTCTATTATTTGCAATGTTTTTGGACCAGTATAATATGCTGCTGTTTTAGATCTTTTAGTGTTTACAAGTTCTGCAATCCTAGAAAGTTCATCAACATTTAAATTTTCAGGATTTTCTAAAATAAAATCCATTACTTGTGTTCGGTTACATAAACCGTAATTGTCCACTAGTTTTTTTAGTTTTTTTCCCATTAATCAATACATCCTTTATATTGTTAGCAATTTTTTGAATTATTATAGTTGGAATGGCTTCACCAATGCATTGTCTAATATTAATTTCATTATCTTTTAGGAATTTTTCTTTTTCCTCAAAAGTAAGATTATTTAAATATTCTTCATCTGATTCAACCCATTTAAAATCATTAGGAATATTCATCATTAACATTAATTCCCTAATACTAAAAACACGATCATCTTCGGGATGAACAGTATTTTGACTAGCCATTATGTCATTTCTTGTATGGACACAAGGTCCTACTTTATCCCAATATTGTCTAGTGTATTTACTACTATTCTTTTTAACATTTGGAACAATTTCACCGTCAATAATCCTATGGGGTCTTTTGGTTATATCTTCATTATCGAAAGCAGATTCACCCTCTTTAATATCTGAAATCCAGCACCTCATGTCTTCACGATATGCCTTGAAATTATGATAAATATCTTCAGAATAGATATCACCCATTTTTTCTAATTTTGGTAAATGGCCAATAACATCTCTTAAATTAGTTTCTTTTTCTTTTGATGGGAATAAATCTAATGGATGAACCATATTTTTTAAATCTTTACGAACACCTATAACTAATGTTCTTGTTCTACTACTATTGGCTCCATAATCTTTAAAATTTATTATTTCATCTTCATAAAGATAATCTTCACTTAACCAATCCACAAATGCTTCTTTAATCTTTTTTTCTTGATTATGGTCAATACATTTAGTATTCATAAAAGCTCTTACATTTTCAGCTACAAAAAATTTAGGCTTAATTTGCTTAACAAGTTCTAAAGCTTCTACAACTAAAGAATTTTTATCTATTGTTCCATCATTCTTTTTATGATTGGCTACTGACATTCCCTGACATGGTGGAGTAAATATTATTACATCAATATCAGAAATATTTTCTTTTTTTTTAAACAAATCAATACTTTCAAATAATTGTTTTTTAACATCTTCCTGAGTTATGTCTCCTAAAATATAGCCCTCAGCATATTTAAGTTTATTATTTGCTTTTTGAACATTTAACCTACGTTCAATTAATTCGGAAGTAGCTACGCCATCAAACCCTGCTTGTTTAAAACCAAAACAACCTACTCCTCCTGCACTGAATAAACTTATATAATTCATTAATTTCACCTTATATACTATTTAAAATTTATAAATTATTTATATTGTAACATACCAAACCTACAAAAGATAGGAAAGTTCTCTCTTAATTAAGATATTTATAATTTTTATTATTTAATTATTAGGGCAACTATTATAATCTCCCTTAACTTAAATATCAATAGCTAATCTAAAACCACATTGCCTTTCTTTCATGATTAACTCTTTTTGATTCCTCTGCAGTTCTAATAGCTACATACATTATATTCTCATCATCTCTAACTATCACAAACTCCTTAATTAGGAAATATGGTACAACTTTAAAAGAGTTTTTATTTTTTCCAACCAACTAGTTATGCCACTAAAGAAGATATTTTAGATTCATTTCAAGATGATTGTAAAAGTTTTGTGGAAGATAATTTATTACCTGCTGGTGAAAATAGAACTTATGTAATAAAATATTATGCAACTGTTGAGGAAGTTATTGATAAATCTTCAACAAGGATGGGAGCATTTAATAAGTTTCATATTTGGACTCGTGACCACGTGAAAAATTATCTTGGAGGAAAAAAGCTAAAATATGGATTTTAAGAGTTTATAAACTTGATAAACCCCAATATGTAAACGTTCCAATGGAATGATATTTGCGAATGTAGATAAACCGGTTACCCTTAAAGGTAAACCAGTTATACCTGATAATGAGTTTAACAACTTAAAAAAAGAAATTTTAATATTAAATAGCTATATTATTATGATATGGATTTATTCTAATTTTAATGAAACTTTAGGAGCAGGAATTTATAGAAATTTGTGGAGATATTAAACCTGCTCACATGTAATTTTAAATTAAATAGTTATAAGTCTTTATTAAATAATTTAAATTGTTTATTTGATTTGTAAGTTTCTATGAATCATTTGATTATAAAAATTAAAGTATATTGGATATTTTAATTAATCTTGAGAGTGTTCGCCAAAATTGATTTTTGATTTTTCGTCAAATAATTTTTTAGCCTAAT